>Ga0265323_10001553_pt1 | contig 11116 bp, 26 predicted proteins | sample 41225metaG_FD_193580 | JGI IMG/M metagenome (GOLD analysis project Ga0265323, IMG submission 193580) | Rhizosphere microbial communities from Carex aquatilis grown in University of Washington, Seatle, WA, United States - 4-12-25 metaG | ecosystem: Host-associated > Plants > Roots > Rhizosphere... | reverse complement strand
CTCCACCAGGGCGTCACGGTCGGCGGTGAGGCGCTTCATCGCCACAGCCAGTAAGATGTTCTTATCGAACCCGGCAGCGTCAACGCAGGCCACAATGTACTCTTGAAGTTCTAGCTTGTCGTGCTTAAGCCGCTCGCGCTCTACATTTGCATCTGCCAGATCGGCGGTGAGGCGCTGGACCTCGGCACGCAGATCCGGTGCACGATCACAATTGGGGCAGACAGCCCCAAGCGGGTGAGCGCACCGGGAGCAACACGGCGGTGAAATCTGCCTGTCTCTCATAACGAGTCTCTGTATTCCAGTTCTTTCAATCGCGCCTTCAGTTCCGCGTTCTCCGCCGCGAGGCGGTCGCGGTCGGCGCATACCTCGTTCAGTTGTCGGTGAAGATCGTCATACCAACCGCAGGTCCCTTTTTCTACCAAACGGTCAAAATCCTTTTTCCCCCGCTCGAACCCGGCCTTATCCGCCTCCGCATCGACGCGCTCCAGTTCGGCGGCGATGGCCTGCTGCGAAGCCTCTGGGGCCTGCGAAAGATGGAATACGCAGCCTTCGTACCCAGGAGCCTCAGATATCCACTCGATCCCCTGCGCTAGCGCGAGCCACTTCGGGTCAGTCGGCATGGGGTTGATCCTCCTTTTGTGGAGCGTAGTAGAACTCTCCGAAATACTGCTTGGCCGCCTCCTCGTATGCCTCCGCAGCTTGTTCCTTGGTTGCGTAGAATCCGAGACTGATTCGTTTCCCGTGAGCCTTGATCTGTGCGTGCCACTTGCCGAGGCGTCGGTGGAAGTACACGCCACGGAATCCAGATTTGTTGTCAGATCGGATCGCGCTATTCTGGGTGTTCTGGCTGGTGGTAGCGGGTCTCAGATTGTGGCGCTGATTATCCAAAGTGTCATGGTTCCAGTGATCAACCAACACGCCGCGCGGAACTTTAAGGATCTCACGCGACATCCGTATGGTGACTCGCTTACCATCACCACTGCGACCATTTCTAGCCGCGTAAAATGAGCGGTTCCTGGGGTTCCAATGTGCCTTCCAGTTGTACGCAGAGAGCGCGTCAAAGTCAGCGTCGTCCACGATGGCTACCATTCCCCGCGTGAGTGGGATACGCCTGCTCATTTCCCCTCCGCTTTCTTCAACGCCTGGGCCACCGCTTCGACGAGGGTGGGGCCATGGGGCGCATCCTTTTTGGCCAGGGCTCTGCGAATCTCGCCCAACTCCAAGGCGATCCACGTCAGACAGAACGTGATAGCCGCGATTGAAATACAAATCTTGTCTACGTCTTTCACTTCGCACCTGCCTTTCCGAGCGCATCGACCACCGCTTCGGAGAGGGTGGAGCCGGTGCCCCCTTCGATTTTCATTCCCGGCCTCCGCCGTCCGGATTCGACGGCGGCAGTTCCCGCAGCTTGGCGGCCATTCTTCGCGTGCCGTCCTCGAACGCGGGCAATTCCCGCTCCACGTTCACCACCGCCTGCTCCGCCCGAACACTGGTAGAACTATTGTTCGCCTGGGCATTAACGTTGATCGTCCCGCCGCCTTTGCGTTCGATCACCCGGAGCGCCTCGAAGGCGAGCCGCGAATCCTGATATCCGTCCTCCAACGCTCGTCCGCGATCCGCAACCGCCTGCGCGAGCGCGCCGGAGTTCTTCGCAAGCACGCTCGTCACCACGAGCTTGGCCACGTCGAAGTTCCACTGATGCAGCACGCGCACGAGCGCTCCCAGCGCCGCGCTCCGGCTCATGCCGCTTTTGAGCGCGACCGAATCGAGCGAGGGGCTCCCCTTCCGGGAGAGTCTATCGTAAGCCCCCACGAACTTGGCGCAGTCGTCTTCGCCGCGGAGGATCTCGACCGTGCGTTCACGCGTTTGCTCCAGGCTTTCTCCGTCGAGCGCCAGCATCCGGGCGAGCCCGTCGAGGGAGCCGTCAAAGCTGGGCTCGGTCACGAGCGTCATCTCCTCAGGCTTTTGTATTTTTGGCTTTCGCGGCATTCTCGATATTCTCCTGACGCTTCAGAATCCTCCACACGGTCCCAGGGTTCCATCTTTGTCCCCGCCGGAGCTTGAACCCCCGCATCGCTTCCGCGATGGCTCGGATGGTGAGCCCGTCGGAGGCCAGGCGCAGAATCATCGCGAGCCCGGCATGCTCCCAGGGCCGGTCCGGATCGCTCCCGTAGGGCTTCACCCGAAGGTCCAGTTGGGCTCCGCAGCGGGGGCACTTGCGCGGGAGAGCGATCCGAACCGGAGAGTGCGCTCGAAGTTTCATGCGAACACCGCCTCCACCGCGCGCTTCGCATCCCCGAAGCTGGCGAAGTCGGCCCCGATCAACTCGTCAGGATCACAGCCCCGATAACGCACTGCTGCCCAGGGGCCTTCTCCGGATGTGCGTATGATGGCGGCCACGACCACTACCCCATCTCGCACGTATTGGTCACCCTTCCATTCGTACATGCTATGCCTTGGGATCGGGCGGTACTATAGGCTGCGGCGCCGCCGGAGTGTCGGTCCTGGTGGTCCGCGTCTCGGACATTGACGAGCCAGGAGGTAATTCCGGCGCCGGGCCGGCGGAACTGGTTTGGTGCCCCACCATCGAACGGCTCAGCACGCCCGTTGCGAACACGATCAGGTCGTGTCCGGTGTCGGAATACACGCCGCCGAATCGGATCAGCGCGATTCCGAACATGATGAGAAACCAGCAGGTCACGATGTAGCCGGCCTGGCGCTCAATAAAGGACGCGACGGACTCGAAGAACAGCTTCACGTTCAAAACGCTCCCCCGCCGGCCAGACATTCTTTCACGCCAGGTGCTCCTTGATCACGTTCGTAATCATCTTCACCGAAACATAGAACGGCTTGGCGAAGACGACCACGGTGAGCGTCGGATCGGCGTAGCTCGCCGTCGCATTGATGCCGTATCCGTTGATGTCGAAAGGTCCTGGCCACACTCCCGTTACCACCGTGTCGGAAGAATGCAGCTCATCCAGGAGTTTCTGAGCTTTCTGCGGCGTCGTTTGAAACGTCAAAGTTTGCGGTGTCATGTGCTAGTTCCTTTCCGATTGCACCAGCGTCCCCACCCGTCCACAGGACTTGCACTTCACTGTGGGAAGCTCGGCCACGAAGTACGTGTGTCCCTTGCCGCAGTGCCCGCACCACGCCTGGCAGAGCGCAGGGTCAGCGTCAGTCAGCGCCGCCAGAATCTTGCGGGCCACATTCTGCCGCCAGATTGTGTCGCCAAGTTGTCGCCACAAACTCAGTGCCGCGCTCTGCGAAATACTGAGGCAGCACGGTATCCCGTCTCCGCGTACATCTTCGATCAGCACGTCGCGGACGAATTGCTCGCCCGGCATTGCCGGGAGTTCCTGAAGTGAGACGTATACTCCCTCGGGGCGCTTCATCGCATTAACTCCTCCAGAACCTTGCGGGCTCGCTCGACAAGCGCCTCTCGGTCGCCTGCCGGGAGCGCCTTCCAGAGTTCTTCGCCGAAGGTAAAGGGCCGGATCATCGGGTGCTTATAAATCGCCTCCGCCAGCCGCTCCGGTGTGACGGGCCAACTGAGTTTCATGATGACTCCTACTTGACCGCCACCGCAGCCAGCTTCGCGTCCGGGGCGGTGAGCGCCGTCTTCTCCGGGCGCCCTTGGATTATTATCAGGCATTCGCGCTGAGAATGCAACAGGCGGAGCACGAAAGAAAAAAAAAATTTGTGTGATTCGGGTCTTGAAGACTAAGACACGGGGGAGGGGCACCCCTGGACAATTCCGCGCCGGCCGGCACTGCACGCGCGCGCACAGGCCCCGACTTCCGATAATAAGAGATTATGTCAAGTCGCCGGCCGGCCCGCGCGCTGATTCGATTGCACTTGCGGGAACGCGCCCTGAACGCGCGCGCCGAACCACTACGGATTGTGGTTGAACGCCCGCAAGAACGCGAGACAATCGCGCGCGCTCAAGGACGACTTCCCAGTCTGCGCCCGGCTACCGCAGCGGGTCTGGACGGCGTGCGTCACGCGCGTTTTGCCCTCTTCCCTCATCCTTATGTCGCACGCCTGGCCAGTCGCGCTCCCGCTCCTAGCTCACGCCCCCCGCCCGCTTGTGGGTACCGCATCCCCGCGCGCCCCCCGCAAAAGAGTCTTGCTCACGCTCGGCCATAAGACCACTTTTACCTTGACCTTATTACTCACCTGTGTCAAGATCGAACCATGACAGACACACTCACCACCGACAAGATCACGTTTTACGAGAACGGCACGCGCTCACTTTGCGCCTGGGGCGAATGGACCAGCCCGCGAGCCGCTTACGAGGCTCGCCCGCAGTACTGGGCCGACGTCCCCGAGACGTTCTCGGCTGCCGTCACGTTCCTACACGCGGGCGAATGCTATAGCACCTATGCGGCGTGCTTCCCGGACCTGGCGCAGGACCTGAAAACCAGGTTCGACCGCGAGCACAAGCTGGAATGCCGACAGGCGTAATGCAGTAACCCGACCGCTCCCCTATGAGAAGGGGCCTGAGAGCCGCTGGGAGGCGGCGAGAGATGCTAACGATTACCAGCTATGAGATTCACAAAAATATGGATTGCACGCGGCCTGGGCGCGGCCAGTTCCACATCGCCGCAGTGTGCGGAGATTTGGTGGAGTCCGAGGAATTGGCGCGCCGGCGCGGTACCTTCCGCACACGCAAAGAGGCCGCTACTGAGCTGGCGCGGCTGAACGCTGAATTGGCCGCCTAACTCCCCGGTTGCGCTGCCGAACGGCGAAGTGCGGCAGGCGATTGAACTGCATCCCGACCGCGTAGAAGGGAGGAAACAAGACCATGAAGACCACAACCGAATTGATTCAGGATGGCGATAAACTCATTGGTGCGAAGTACCAATCAGGCTATGAGATCGCAACCTATGACTATGGCTTTGGCCCGCTGTGGATCAGCCGAAACAGCATCGGCATCAACGGCATCGTCCGTGCGCAAACGTGGGAGGATGCGTACGGCATTTGTAAGGATGAGTTCTTCCCCGAAGCCGATGAGACGGTGGAACAACTCCGCGCGGAGTATGGCTTTAAGGGTGAACACCGCAAGGTGGTCAAGGACTCTTCAGTCCTCACGGCCGGCGACCATACCAATGCTGGCGAACGCTTCGAGAGATACCCTACCGATTATCCCGACGGCAGGCTGAAACCTGAGTTTGTTCGTTGGGTCACGGTCGAGACTCCAGACCCGGACGCATGGCCCGAAAATGAGTGCTTTTGCGAGGGTTTCGGATTCCGACCGAATGGCCCGAATGCTCACGATACGCTCAACCACGGCATCTACTCTAAAGACTTGAATGGGAATTACTTGGATCGGCTTACGCCCGAGTTGAAAGCCGATCTTGGCATAACGCTAGAGATCGAGAGCAACAAGTAGCCAATCCTCTGCGGAGACTCCCTGCTAGCAGCTAGTAGGGACTCCAGAGCGGATTGAATGCTCTACACCGAATAGGAGGCTTTAAATGGCACGCCACCAACAACAGCGGACGCAGTACCCGATGGGGTCAGTTTCGAGCGGAACTATGTGCGAAGCGGACTTGATCCCCGATTTCTGCTACCAGCTATCACAGCTTGCACGGCAGAGTGGAATCCTGCCAGCCAAAACACGGCACGCACATTTGGCGCTGGTGAAAGAGATCGAGAAACGCATGGAGTCAGAAGACTATTTCGAGTCTGAAGACGCGGGCTATGACCTCAACGAAGATCTCTTCCCGGCCCTCGACAAATACAGCGGACCCTACTTTTACTTCGGTGGGCATCCTGGTGATGGTGCGGATTATGGCTGGTGGCTATCGGAAGAGTGGGACGAGGACTTTATCGACGCGCGGGACTGGATTGCCGAACGTTCGGCACCCAACTTCATTGGAGACGGAACAGCCTACAGCTTGAAAGTATCGGACCTTGCGGAGATCCCGCCGAAGTATCGCGGCGAAGTCGCGGTAGTCAATGACCACGGAAACGTGACGCTTTACGTCAAAACCAGCCGGAAGTTGCGCGAAGTGTGGGCGGTAGTCTAATACCCCACGTGGCCCGCGTCTCGGACGTGAGGCCATGTGAGCGATTGAACGCTTGAAAGGACAGACCATGAACAAACCGGATGCCGTTTTCACGATTAGCGTTTGCCCGAAGGATAAGAAAATGCTTTGCACTGATTGCTGGCAAGAGTGCCAAAAAAGTCCCGATGGTTGTGGTACAGGATACGCCACGACAAACGATGGCGCGATAATCTGTTACGCCTGCTGCGCTAAACGTGACTACGCCACCATGTTGCACGCGGGCGACTCGCGCAGCCTGCCATTGTACTGGGACCCGAACACGCGCGAGGTCACAAACTGGCCCGGTTCGCTCCGGTACAAGGTGGCATTAACGGATATCAAGACCGGACGGCACAACATCGGGCGATCGCGCACGGATGTATGGTTTGCACCTGGTGACGGTTACATTTGGCACGGCGTGCAGATCGGCGACTGGAACACGGTTTGCCACTGCAAGCGCACACGGCGCGAAGTGGCGAAAGTAGCGGCGCGAAAGTAGCGGCCTAGCAGTCTAACCGGCCCGCGCCCGGATGCGCGGGAGACAGAATGAAAGGACGTTTCGCAACATGACGAAAAAGCACTTCATTGCACTAGCGGACGCGATCCGCAATTACAATCAAGGGGCCTTTGAAGCAGGTAGCAATATCGCTTCTCCGCTCCAATTCACACACACCCAAGTACTCGCGCTGGCGGACTTCTGCCAGTCCCAGAACAGCCAGTTCAACCGCGAGCGCTGGCTTGGATACATCGCGGGCGAGAACGGCCCGAACGGGGGCAAGGCATGAAAACCGACAAGACCTACAACGGCTGGCCGAATTACGATACCTGGAACGTCATGTTGTGGATGGACAACGACGAACCGGCCTATCGGCTCTATCGGGACTTGGTTCGCCACGTCAAGGCAAATGGCTGCTACTTCAACGGAGCGAACGCGCGGTATGCCTGCGAACAAGCGTTCGGCACTGGCACACCCGACCGCGTGTGCTTCAGCAGCACAAAGATTCGCTGGGGCAAAATCGCTGAGGCGATGCGCGCAAACTAAGCACCCCGAACCCGGACTCTCGGCACAGAGTCCGGCCACCTGGCCCCGTGACTGACAGCGGGCGCGGGTCCAGGTGGGAGCAGACGGAGCTGGGGCCGCTTTTCGGGACTTGAGCCCGTGGCGGCGGGAGGGAAGAGGAAAGGGAGACACGAAGATGAAAACGAGACGGACCAACAAACTGACGAAATCCATAGAGGCAGCACTGCGATCCGCCGGTCTGCGGGATGTGATAGCTAGTGTCGAGGCAACGCAGGGACTCTACCTGGTCCTGACCGACCCCTGGGATCAGGCTAAAATCTATCGCCATGACGGGACCGTACACGGCCCGTACAGCGATTCCGACCGTGCGGTAAAGGACGTGCTCGCCTATGCACAGCGGGCACGCCGGTGAGATTCCGGCGAAAGCCCCGCAAGGGGGTCGGGAGGAAAAGAGAATGGAACGCTACTACCGAACGATGAGAGCCGCTCGCGGCGCGCTGGCTTTGGACACCGGTTTTGACCCTTTCCTCAGCGGAGGATGGGGCCGATGCACCAAGGCGAAACTCGCGGATAGTGGGTATGTTGTAGACCCGCGAAAAGCGGCCGAGTTGGAGCGCGGACATCATTGCTCCATGTGCCAAACCGAGCTGACTGAAGAATTGAATGGTACAGCAAGGGTGTGGCCAACCGAGTGCCCGGAGCATCGCAAATACTCTTACGTGTGCGACCGCGGGCATCGCTGGAGGGCGACAGACGCAGAAGATCTGGCGGCGGGCCACAAATGCCCGACCTGCGGGGGGTATTGGCAGTGAAGGCGGAGATTTACGGCAAGTTGAACTGAGCCGCTGGGAGGCGGCGAATATGCGTATCCCGATTCCGCGCAAGCACCCGATTGACATTTTGGTTGACACCGCTGATCTGTTAGAGCGCATGGCGGCGCGCCCCGACTGCAAAGCTCCGCACTATCTCAAGAGCTATGCTGCCGATGTGCGGCTCGTGTTGCGAGAATACAAAACATTGCTCAAGTTGAAGGTAGAGCCGCTGGGAGGCGGCAAGAAGATGGCAAGCAAGAGTACGCGAAACAAAACGGTTGACGTTGCCTTAGACGCGCGAGAGATCGCGCACATTCTAGCGGGCCTGAGAACCTTGCAGGATCTCGGCGGAACGACTCGGCACAACCAGGAAATGATCGATACGCTCATCCACGATGAGGGTTTCGAGGAAATGAACGCGGACGAAATAGACCTGCTCTGTGAGCAGATCAATTGCGGAGGCAAATGACTTCGCTCGACCCGAAGACTCACGCGGTAGCCAGAGTCGCCCGCGGGCTGCTGGGGGTGCTGGACCTGCTGATGGGGCTCGCGGCGATTGCGGGCCTGGTGCTGTTGCTGGATTGGGCAGTGGAGGGGCTGAGATGACGACGATTCACACCAACGGTTCCAAGTTCTCCGGCCAGGACCCGGCCAGGCTGATCCGGAACAACCAGCGCACGCTCGGATATCTCGCGGCGAAGGCTGGTGCGAAATGATCGGCGCATGGTGGCGCGGAGAATGGCCAGCGATTCAAATGGCATGGCGCGGTTGCCCGCGGGAGATTCAGCTCGCGCTCGCGTTGGCCGGGCTGTGGCTAGCCTGGCGTGGACTTTGGCGTTTGGTGAAGCGCACCGATGAGGTTTGAAGCGCGCAGGCGAACATAAAGCGAAATGATGCGACATTGACCCTCTTTGTCACATCCTGAGCGCCGAAGAAAACAATGAGGATACGACATGCGAATGAGACTGTTTCTCTAAAGGAGAGTTATATGTGTGTCGTATGTCGTATTGTGGCTGGATGATGATGATTCTGATAGGTTTTGTCATGCGACATGAGGATGCGACATTGGGGTAAAACCATGTCGCTTAAGGGTTTAGGTCAAAGTTGAGTGATGCGACAATAGATTTCTTGCGTGTCATATGGGATTTCCTAGTATTCTCATACATTTCCGGCGAAGATGCGACATGGAGGGGGTAGAGTGGGGCGATGAAACGGCGAAACAGGCGAACCTGCGGCGAAGGCCAAAACAGTGTATTCCGCCCAATTCCGGCCGATTCCGATCCCAGCTACGACGGATTCACGCGCCTGTACCGGCCCTTGCTAACGCGCTCCAGGCGCCCGGACTTGACTTGCTCCAGCACCCAACGGTTGACCGTGCGCGGCGTTACGAGATCGCCTATTTGCTCCAGGAACTCCGCGGTGGGAATGATCCGGCCGAGGATCTGAGCCTGGAGCCAGGTGTCCAGGAGGCTCAAGCAATCGTTCTCGGCTTCTTCCTCGCAGGGGATCAGGCGGCCGGAGACGTTCCGGTAGCGAATGATGAACTCGGCCGAGTCACGCGGGAGAACGTTCAGCACACGAATGTCGGAAGCTTTGTCCGGGGCTTCGGGATCGATGGCGAGCATGAGGTCCGAGAACCCGCCCCAGGCGGCGGACCCAAGCGCGCGCTGGCGTGGATTCGAGTACCGCTCGTTTTCCTTGGCTTTCGCCGCGTGGAGGCTCCCGAGGATGGTGATATCGTACTTGAGGCACGCGGCGCCGGCGGAGCGGAGGAACTGAGCCACGATGTCGTAGTCCGAAAGGCGCCCGCCGGGGACCAGGGTAGCCATTCCGTCGATGTACGCCAGGCAGCCCTTTCCGAAGCGTGCCGCGCCCTGGGCGATGATCTCGATGCTGGTGGGGGAGTCGCGCTGGCAGAAGAAGTTAAACCGGTCCAGGGGGATGCCGACGCGCTCCAGAGTGCGCCGGTAAGCGGCTTCGCTCCGGTCGCAGGAGACGAAGACGATCGGGCAGGGATGAGTGGGCCGGTCGAAAATCGGCTCCCCGGCCTGAAGCGCTGTGAGGAGCTGAAGCACAAGGGTGGTCTTGCCGGCTCCGGCCGGACCTACGATCAGGTGGACTTCACGCTTCGGCATGAGGTCGTCTATGAGCCATTCATTGTGGGAGTAGGTTGAGCGTTCAGATGGCAAGGGCGGCACAAAGAAAGTATGCGCCGCGGCGGTGAGAATGTCAAGGGTCCGGCGCGCCCGCGGGAGACTCGAAGACGGCTCCGGACGAAAGATACTTAAGGTCACGGAAAAAAGTACTTGACACCGGGACGCGGGCGGGTTTAAGATCGAACACGAGCTTGGATCACGATGAAACTTTACAAACTGACCGATGCTGAAGGCCGCACGGGGAACGAAATGCAATGGGGGGTGGGCATCACAAATCACGCCGCGGGAAAAGGCGTCAAACTCTGTTCCTCGGGAGTTATCCACGCCTATACGTCTCTGCTGCTAGCAGAGTTGATGGATCTGGCGCACGGTTCCTACGGGGCTTGTAAGTTGGCATGGGAGGCCGATGGCGAGGTAGTCTCCAGCGATGGAACGAAGGTAGGGTGCAAGTCCCTGACAACAATTTGTGAGGTAACGAATCAGTTGCCAATCCTCACGCGAACTCAGCGGACGGCGTTTGCAATCTTGAGCGCTCAGGAAGTGCTTTTAAAGACAAACGTAAAGTGGCTAAAGTGGCACAAGTGGGCAGAGCAATGGCTGGATGGAACGGATTGGTCACTATACGACGCCGCCTCCGATGCCGCCGCCGACGCCGCCTCTGCCGCCGCCTCCTACGCCGCCTACGCCGCTGCCGCCGCCGACGCCGCCTCCTACGCCGCCGCCGCCTACGCTGACATGGATCATCAGAGAATCGACTTCGAGGCGCTAGCGCAGCGGGCGTTGACCTTCAGAGGAGAATAACCAATGATGAAAACGAAAAGGAGTCTTTAGGATGCCCTACCGGAACCGAACGAAGAACAAGACATCGCGCTTAGGCTCGCGCTTAGGCTCGCGCTTAGGCCGGCCGCCGCGACCGGATAATCCCGTAGAGCGGGTCTTTGGGATCGCTCGCGCGGTGGATCGCGCGTTGACGGTGATTGCGGGCCGGGCGGGAATGTCCCGGTCAATGTACGTCAACGACGCGCTCCTGGCGCGGAAAGCGATCCGGAACGAGATGGCCGTGGCCGGCGGGGGGGG
>Ga0265323_10001551_pt1 | contig 11127 bp, 9 predicted proteins | sample 41225metaG_FD_193580 | JGI IMG/M metagenome (GOLD analysis project Ga0265323, IMG submission 193580) | Rhizosphere microbial communities from Carex aquatilis grown in University of Washington, Seatle, WA, United States - 4-12-25 metaG | ecosystem: Host-associated > Plants > Roots > Rhizosphere >... | reverse complement strand
CCCGTCAACCTGCAAATTGCCCGTAACGTACGCATCCGCCTCAGACGTCAAGTGTGTTGGTGTCCCGGTCCCGATCACCACATCCCCGCTGCGGACTTCCAATAACCCCCGCGGTACGGTCGTCCCGATCCCCACATTGCCCCCCGTGAACAAGGCGGAGTTCGTCGCGTTACTGAACGTATGGATCCCGGTCCACGTCGGCGCGATCGCCTGCGACAACGCCGGCGCACCGTCCGAACGCAGCGCCGTCGTGGCCGAACCGTTCACCGCCACAAGGCCGATCGTCGCGGTCGGGTTCGCCACCGTCGCCGCCACATTCGAGAGGCCTGAACCATCGCCCGCGAACGTTGTCGCCCTGACCGTCCCCACCACATCTAAGGCCTGCGACGGCACCGCTGAGCCGATCCCCACATTCGTCCCGCTGTCATAGATCACCGCTGAACCCAGCGTATTGGCATCACTCCACCGCGTCAGATACCCCGCAGAGCCGTTCATGTTCGTCAGCGCCCCTGCGGTCGCCTTGATCACTCCCGTCAGTCCGCTCCCCACCCCCGTCAACGATGATAAACTCGTTACGGCACTGTTCACCAGCGTACCCGTCGTCGGCAACGTAACGTTCGTGTCCGCCGTGGTCGTGAACGTCAGATTGTTCACACCGATATTCAAGGCCTTCGTGTCAGCGCCCGCCAACGTCAGACTGTTGTTCACCGTCAAGGTCTTCGCGTCCACGCCGGCCAACGTCAGGCTGCTGTTCGCGGTCAAGATTTTTCCGTCCGCGATCGTCAGGGTCGCGCTGGTCGCCGGCGCCGTCAGCGTCACCTTGTTCACCGTCGTAGCCAATACACCACCATTCACATCCAGCTTCGCGGCCGGTGCCGTTGACCCGATCCCCACATTCCCCGCAACCTTCTCATACACCAGCCCGCTCGCTCCCGCGATATTCCCGTTATCATTGTACTGCACCTGCGTCGGCGAACCGGACGCCCCGCCCGCCGGTAAATTCGACAATCCTGCACCATTACCCACAAACGCCGTGGCCTTGACCGTTCCGACCACGTCCAATTTTTCCGTAGGGACCGTCGAACCAATGCCCACATTCCCGCCAGTGAACAAGGCCGACGCTGTTGCATTCGTGAACGTATGGATACCGGTCCAGGTCGGCGCGATGGCCTGGGACAAGGCCGGGGCCGCATCCGACCGCATTGCAGTCGATGCCGTGCCGTTCGTGACCGTCAATCCGATATCTGTGCTAGGATTCGCAAAGCCCGAGAAGGAACCCGGCAGATTGGTGATCCCCGCCCCGTCTCCCACAAAAGCCGTGGCTTTGATCGTGCCCACAACATCCAGCCTCTGGGACGGAACGCTTGAACCGATCCCGACATTCCCTCCGGATGTCCACGTGATGACTGGTGTTCCCAATGTCGCATCAAAAGACGCCTTATGCGCCAAGGACCAGACCCCAGCGGCATCGTTCTGGACCGCACCCCAAACACCACCAGCGGATGCTAATAAGAGATCCACCGTCCCGGCCATGTCGGCATAGAAATACACATGTGACGCGATAGTACCTGTCGCATAGACCGGGCCAGCCACATCCAGCTTATAGGCCGGAATAGTCGTGCCGATCCCGATATTGCCATCCACGATCAGGTCCTGACCGGATGAGCATTTGGTCAAGGTCGAACTTAGCCTGACACAGCCCTTGATCATAACATTGCCTTGAGAATCAATACCGGTCATGGGGGCGCCTCCCAAAGCCTTGACCGTAAAAGCACTGGCGCCGTTAGCAGAATCCAAGACGGCTTCGATATCTGCGGCATGGGCTAGCGCAGGCAGAAGAAAAAATAGACTAATAGAAAACAAAAATAATATCTTTTTTATATTTCTAATGTCTGAAGCCAGTGCACGGGCACTAGGTTCCTGGAGATGGCCGGAAGGTTGAATGGTAAGGAAAGATGGCTGTGGACATGCCGCCCGAAAAGAAAAAAACGCACGCAGAAGCGGGATGCGGGTGAAATCTCTCTTTGCGAATGCTGTCCAATCGGGCATTAGCAGGGAATATCCGTTCTTATAAACGGTTTATATGAAGACACTTAGGAACATCCAACGCCTAACTTTACTGCAAATTTATCGTATCAGACATATGGCAAGTAACAATTAAATTTAGGAATTTTTTACTGTTATTATTAGTGTCTTTACGACGAGATTTGTAAAAAGAAGGAAGGAGTGCTCGGTGAGAGGATGAAATTGTTACAGAATGACAACATTATCCCTCCCCGAAGGGCCAGACGGCATCCGGGCACAAGGGTAATGTTGCGATAGCAAACTGCCGGTCAGCGGGCCGGGGCTAAAGGATACCCTGTTCCTTCAAACTCAACAGGATCTCCTTGATGACGAGACAGGCATTCGCACTTGATCCGCCGTGTTCCAGGAGCGCACAGTAAGCAATGCGGCGTTTGGATGTCGTGGTCACGCCGGCAAACCAAGCATGGTCGACCTGGCCTGCCCCGGCTTGGGCGGTCCCGGTCTTCCCAAAGGTATCCAGGCCATCCAGATCCAGGACATGCGCAGTACCGGTGTCCATCTTGACAGGTGCATAGAGGGCTTGCTTCAAGGCCGCCCAGACGTCCTTGCGCAAAGCCACGAACCGTGGGGAAGCGTGGCAAACAGTGCAAGCCTCGACAGCCCCAATCGCTTTAACAATGTGCGGTGTCACAAAACGGCCTTCATTGGCAATGACCGACATCTCCCGCGCAAGCTGCAAGGGTGTCACAAGGACCGATCCCTGTCCGATGGCGAGGTTCGCTGTATCTCCCTTGTACCAGCGCAGGAATTCCGTCCCCTGCGGCACATGGCCGCGCGTCTCGTAGGGAAGGTCGATCCCAGTCCGTTCACCCAGACCAAAGCCCTTAGCATATCGCGCTATCAGGTCCGGGCCGAGCAAGAGCCCGATGTGAAAAAAGTACTCGTTAGCGGAATGTCCCATGGCCTGAATGAGGTCTTGGTCCCCCCAAACGTGCGGCGAATGAAAAACCCGTTTCCCGACTGCGAAATATCCCGGACAATTGAACACCGTCGAAGTCTCGATCTTTCGCTCTTCCAGACCGCCCGCCGCAACCGCAGACTTGAAAACCGACCCCGGCGGAAAAGAGGCGGACATGGCACGGTTCAATAGCGGGGACGACCGATCATCGAGGTACCCAGCGACGAGACCCCGTTTCTCCCGGTCGGCAAAAGCGTTCGGGTCAAAGGAAGGCGAGCTCACCAGGGCCAGTACTTCCCCGTTGTCAGGGTCCAGAACCACGACCGCGCCCCGCCGGCCGGCCAGCGCGGTAAATGCCGCCCGCTGGACCGAACGGTCGATGGTCAGGACAATGTCCTGCCCATCGGAGGGGTCGCGCATGCTCAGGAGCCTGACCTGGCGGCCGCGGCTGTCCACCTCGATCTGCCTCCCGCCCGGTGCACCGCGCAGGGCATCATCAAGCGCTTCCTCGACGCCAGAATACCCGACGTATTCCTCAGCGCTGAAACCGTACTCCGCGATCCGCTGCATCTTGAACGGGTCGGCCTTGCCGACATACCCGAGGATGTGGGCACAGGACTCGCCACAGATATAATTCCGGCGGTAGCGCTCAAGGACCACGAGACCCGGGTAACGGTAACTGCTCTCTTCAATCTTGATGGCCTGCTGCCGTGAGATGCCGGCCGCGACCGTGACCGGCGAGAACGGGGTGAGCCGTCCATTGAGATATCTCTTTTCGACCGTCCCCGGATCCTCGTTCAGGACCTTCGATAAAAAATAAAAAACGCTCCGGTCCTTCCCCAGGTCCTGCGGAATAATGACCGCGTGAAAAGATTTCGCACTGTCGACGAGAATCTGGCTCTTGCGGTCCAAGATGCGACCGCGTTTGCCTTCAAAAGGAATCACGCGGATGGAGTTGTTCTGGCTCAAACGGTGAAAGTACCCGCCCCGGATGACCTGCAGATAGAACAGATCAAAAGCGATGAGGAGAAACAGTGCGATGATAAGATTACGAACAATCTGGATGCGCATAATATTATTTCAGCCGCTCGAATGACAAAATCTTTAACGACGCTCCCCCATCTCCAGGGATGTGATCGGATTTCAGGAGCGCTCTTTAAAACTTCAGTCTCTTCGCAACGAACTGCAGTTTCTCAAAAACGTACAGCCCGACAATGAGCGTGGTCAACACCTCCGGCACCCAAATGCCCCCCCAGACGTCCCACCAATGGACCTCGTCGAAGATCATGGTGTGCAACAGCCCCATGATGACCGTATGGGCCGTCACCAAAGCAAACACCATCCACAATTTGGAAAGGTCAGAACCGCGCTCGTAACAATAATTGCGGACCAGGGTCGAAAGATAGGCACAGGCCACGAAAGCGAACACATTCGTCCCAAAAGGCATGGTACTGAAGCAATCTTCCAGGATACCGGCCCACAAAGCCGCCCACAGGCTGAAACGGATGCCGGAATACAAGTTGAAGAAGATCACAACGAGCAACAAAAGATGCGGGGCTCCCCACCGGCCGAAGAGGTTGAAGAGACAAAACTCGACGAGCAGGGCGAGATAGCAGATGACTGGAATGACAAGGACTTGTAGCATCGGGACATTAACAGGTCAACGGTGACCTGCGGCCATAACATTATTTGATTACGAGGACTTCCTCCACCTTCGCGACCTCGACTGCAGGTTCGACAATGGCCCGCGGGCTCTCCCCTTCTGAGCCAGGATAAACATCGGTCACAGTCCCCACCATAAGTCCCGGCGGGAACGCTGTGCTAATCGAACTGGTCACGAGTTCATCGCCCACACGGATATCCGCGTCTTCCGGAAGATAATATAGCCGGCACTTGCCGGACAGGGACCCGCTCAATAGCCCGCTTTCCCGCGAACGCTGGTTCACGACCGCCACACTGAAACCGGGATCGGTCATCAGGATCACCTTGGAGTTCGTTTCGGCGACCTCCGCCACTTTACCGATGACCCCCAGTGCGTTCACAACCGGCATGCCGGGCTTGATCGCATCCCGACTGCCCTTGTCAATCATCAAGGATGAATTCCAGGCCGAAGGATCGCGCGCAACGACGAGGGCCGCCGTAGAGGAAAACATGGAGCGGTTCTTAATGCCCAAAAGACTGGAAAAACGTCGATTCTCCGCAGCCACTTCTTCCTGGCCCACCACCCGCGACTTGAGGGCATTCACCTCACGGGTGAGTTTCTGGTAATCGTTCCATGTTTTGCGGTAGGTGATGATCCGGTAGGCCTCATCCACCGGCCAGCGGGCTACAGCGACAGAGGCCGTGCCGAGGGACATGGCGGACATCTTGGCCGTATGCCAGAAAGGTGAATTGAAAAAAAGCAGCCAGAACGGGACGATAATGGCCAGGACATAGATGAGGTGCTTGGGGAATTTTCGCTGCATAAAAAGAAAGACACTAGACATTCGCCTGCCCTGGCGGACAGGCCAGGGACACTAGACACTGGTGTAGGATCTAATACTCAATTCTTGAGCGGTTGATCCTTCCTCTAGTGTCAAGTGCCTGGTGTCAAGTGTCTCGGCACAACGATTCTTTAAAAATCCAATTTCGATTGCGCCATCAGACGTCGACGCATGGCATGCGGCATGTCCAGGGTCGCCCCCGTCCCGCGCACGACCGCGGTGTTGGGATCATCCGCAATGTGGACCGGTAGACCGGTCTCTTCGGCAATGCGGCGGTCAATGCCGCGCAAAAGCGATCCGCCTCCGGCCATGACGATGCCACGGTCGATCAGATCCGCGGCCAGCTCAGGGGGAGTATGCTCCAGCGTGGATTTGGCCGCATCCACGATCGCCTGGACAGTGTCCGCCAGGGCCTCGCGGACCTCGACGGATGTGATGGAAATGGTCTTCGGAAGCCCCGCGATGAGGTCGCGGCCGCGGACGTCCATGGTGAGCTCCTCCTCCAGGGGATACGCGGACCCGATACGGATCTTGATCTCCTCGGAAGTGCGCTCGCCGATCATCAAATTGTAAGTTTTCCTGAGATACTCCATGATAGCCATATCCATCTCATCGCCGGCGACCCGGATCGATTTCGCATAAACAATGCCGCCCAGGGAGATGACCGCAAATTCCGTCGTCCCGCCGCCGATATCGATGATCATATTGCCGCCCGGTTCTTGGACGGGCAGGCCGACACCGATCGCCGCAGCCTTCGGTTACTCGATAAGGAGCACGCTTCTGGCGCCCGCATGGTCCGCGGAATCAATGACCGCGCGCTTCTCGACCTCGGTGATCCCCGATGGGATCGCAATAACGATGGACGGCCGCACCAGAAAACGGCGCGGCTGGACCTTCTTGATGAAATATTTGAGCATGGCCTCCGTCACTTCGAAATCGGAGATAACACCGTCCTTCATGGGACGGATGGCCACGATGCTCCCGGGAGTACGCCCGAGCATTTTCTTGGCCTCATCCCCGACCGCGACAACGCGATTGGTCGCCTTCTCAATCGCCACGACCGAAGGCTCGCACAAGACCACTCCCTGTCCCTTCACATAAACCAGAGTGGTCGCAGTGCCCAGGTCGATCCCGAGGTCGTTGGAGAAAAACCCCAGAAAATAATCAACAAGTCCCTTGAAGAATTTGATGAGTTTTTGGATCATATTGTCCTTCTTCGGCGGTTGTTAATGTAGCGCCACGTAAACCGAACTTTCCGCGAATAACTCGGTACAACACCCAGTCACTGCAGCCAAGAATGGTCTCGAGGCAAAAAGATAAATATTTATCCAAGAAATTAAAGTAATAACGGACGTCATCTTATATTAAAATAAAAATGAAGTCAAAAGGTTTTTCGTATGATAAAGCTGTAAGTTATTGATAAAGGGTGATTTGGGGAACATCACAGTTGCAGGAATGGCGGACACCCATCCGGTGAATGCGACTCTCTGGTTCCTGGATCAAACCAGCGATCGGAAATCCTTTACGAACCGCGGGTAAGATTTTGCCGTACACTCCACATCCCTGACCTTCACGCCAAGGCGCAATCCAAGGACCGCAAAGGCCATGGCCAAACGATGGTCGTGGTGCGGATCAAGCTCAACCCCACCCCGGTAAATGATCCTTGGCCGAACGATGAGCTCGTCGGTCCTTTCCTCGATGTCAGCTCCCACCTTAAGCAGTTCCTTGCGTAGGTCGGTAATGCGATCCGACTCTTTAACCCTGGCATGCCCGATATCTTTTAATCGTGTCGGCCCTTGCGCGAACATCGCGACCACGGCCATGATGGGTACCAGATCCGGGCAATCCTTGAGGGAAAAAGTCCCGCCCTTCAGGATGCATGGTCCACGCAAACGCAGCGTTGTTGAATTACGGTTCAGCTTGAGGCCCATTCTTTTCAAGAACCCCAGAATCGCGGCGTCCGATTGAACCAACTGGTCGTTAAAATGGCCCTTCAGGACAATATCCGATTTCAACAACGCTGCCGCCACCAGCCAGAATGCGGCCAGGCCATAATCCGCTGGAACATGAAAATTATTAAGACCTTTGAACTCCTGTTGGCTTGAGATCAGGAACTCGCGCGCACCCTTGCGGCGGACCTTGACGCCGGCCTTTGCCAAGATCTGACGGGTCATGGTGATGTAATCCTGTGAAACGAGCTTGCCGCCGGTCATGACGAGGCAAGTGCCTTGTTTCGCAAGCGGACTGGCGATCAGGAGACCGGAAACGAACTGCGAGCTGACCGCAGAGTCGATCGTGATCCTCCCGCCGCGAAGCGTCCCGCCGCGAAAAACGATCGGCACCGATTCCTGTGGTCCTGAGCCACGGACGTCAAGGCCGGACCGGCGCAGGCTTTCGCAAAGAGGTTTGTTGGGTCGATTCCTGAGCGTGCCTTGTCCTTTCACGCGGCCTGCCGTACAGAAAAAAGGCAGCAGCGGCAGGACAAAACGCAGAGAGGTCCCGGACTCACCGACATTGAGGATGCGTGTTTTTTTTCCGCGCAGCCCCGCCCCCGCAATGACCTGAAAGCCATTCCTAAGCTTCTTCACCTTCGCGCCCAGCGCAGCAATCAAACGCCTGGCGACAACGGCATCGTCGCAGTCCGACGGGTCAATAATGACCGATCGCCCGCCGCATAAAGCGATGAAATAAGCGCGGATCGAATAGGATTTCGAGGACGGAAGCTGAATGCGACCACGCAGCGATTGGGTTGCTTTGACGTGCAGTAACATGGCTTTCACCAAAAATTAAGAGGTTGTTTCGCGCCGCAAGGCGCTCAGCAACCTCTTAGCCACATAATTCATTGCCAGACTTATCTCTTGGGGACCACCTGGTCATTTTTGCGCACTTTTCGGCTCGAGAACGGCGGGATAAAATCCGCTGCCGACATCTCATCCTGAGCGCGCGTGACCTTTACATCTCCTAGATAGGTCTTCCCCCGGTAGACCGACATGACATCACCCACTTGAATGCCGTGGCGGGTCCCGAGATCAAAGATCAGGAATTCGGTCTCCGTATCGACGTTGAGGACCTTGCCCTGTTTGGCATCATCGGGCGTGACCACGATCCGGTCCAGGTCGACCTTCTCCTTCTCAGTTCCAGGTGGCGGAATGATCTCGCCGCGCATCTGCTGCGCTGTTTTGGCATCCTCAACTTCCTTGATCTTGCCCTGCAGCTCAGTGTTCTGCTTCGTGAGCTCATCGATCTTCTGCTGCAGGCCGGCCGCTGCCTGGACCTTGGCATCAGATTCTTTCAACTTGTTCTGTACGTCTTCCAGCTCCGCGGTCAATTTCTGACGCAGGTCCACCTTGGCCTTGGCCTCGGCCTCCAGGGTCTCCTTCAACTTCTTATTCTCGCCCTTGATCTGCTCGCGCAGTCCGCTCTCAAGGTCAAGCTCCTCCATCAGGCTGTTGATCTTATCGTCAGCATCCTTGTTCTTGCCCTTCAGGACCTCGATCTGCTGTTGCGCGTCCTTGAGCGCCTCATCGATCTTTTGGTTCCTCACTTTCAACTGCTCGAGCGAGGCCTCAGTGGCTTTGCGGGTCTGGGTCTCTTTGGACAACAGGAATAAGCTGATTGAGATCCCGGAAATGAGGATGACCACAATGAGGATGAGGAATATGACGACCGTTTTTCCACTTTTTTTCATAATCTCTCCTGATAAGTTTATTGCTGCCTATATTATAGAAAAGACTATGGTTAAGTAAAGTGATTAGAAGAAAATGTGTCTACAGGAACGGCGCAAATTCCTGCGGGAGCGGCACCGAGATCTCCATCGGGTCTTTGTTCGTCGGATGTTCGAAAAAGATCGCCTGCGCATGCAGGGCCAAGCGCGAAAACGTGCCCTTGTGTCCGTACTTGTCATCACCCAATATGGCGTGATGGATATGCTGCATGTGGAGCCTGAGTTGGTGCGTGCGGCCAGTCTCCGGAAAAAGAGCGATCAGCGTGCGGTCCTTATGGCGCTTGAGGACCTGGTAATATGTGACCGCCGCCTTGCCTTCCCCTTCCGGGGCTATCCGGCGCATATCATGGTATTTGGTATGTTGCCCGATGGGGGCTTCCACCACCCCCTCATCGAACTGCACGACCCCCTCAACGAGCGCGACATATTTCTTTTCGACCGTATGTCCCTCAAATTGCTTCGCTAGCCGCGCGTGGGCCATGTTGGTCTTGGCAATGAGGATGATGCCGGAGGTCTCCTTGTCGAGCCGATGGACGATGCCCGGCCGCTTGGGTCCGTTCACATCCGACAGCTCATTGACATGATGCACGAGCGCGTTCACCAGCGTCCCGCCGTAGTGGCCGGAAGCCGGATGGACCGTCATCCCGGCAGGCTTATTGAGCGCGATGATGTCCTCATCTTCATACACAACATCAAGCTCAACTGCCTCGGGCTTGATGCGCTCATCCGGATAATCCGCCAGTTCAATATCGACCTGGACCGCATCGCCCTCATGAAGTCGGTGATTGGCCTTGGTCACGGCCTTGCCGTTGACCTGAATGCGCCCAGCCTCGAGCAACCGCTGCACGAACATGCGGGACGGGATATCGTCCGGCAGCGCACGAGCGATGAAGACGTCGATGCGGGAATCAGTGTCTGTTGAAGTGACTTTAAGAGAGTGCTGGGACATACCTACTTTAACTTGCGATTGACCAACAGCGCGACTGCAAATATCACGATGCACACATACTGAAATATGCTTAACCCAAAATAAACCTCATGGTCCGCCCGCGGAAATTCCACCAGGAACCTCTCGACCGAAGACAGCAGCAGATACAGAACAAAGACCTGTCCGGTCTTTTTCACTCGTAGCTGGGCATAGCGCAGGATCAGGAAGATCACCAGCTGGCCGAGGACCATGTAGAGCTGTGTCGGCTGCATCCGCTCCTGCCAGACCGGATAAAAGAGCCCCCAGGATGCCGGCTTGCCGTAACAGCAGCCGTTCAGGAAACAGCCGATCCTGCCGATGGCGTGCCCTAAAGCGATATAGGGCGCGATGACATCCAGAAAGGGCCAGAACCGCACTTTCTTTATTCTGAGATAAATAACACCAGCGGCAACTCCGCCAATGAACCCTCCCTGCCACGCTAGACCGCCATGCTGGAGCATGACGATCTCCAGCGGAGCGGAAATAAAATAATCCCAATTCAAGAACACATAGCCGATCCGGGCGCAGGCCACGCCCACTATCACGACCCAAAAGGTCAGATCATAGGCGATTTCCGGTGGCACACCGATCTTCGTTGTTGCTCTTGAAGCCAGGTAGCTCGCAGTGAAGACAGCGATTGCGAACATGAGGCCGTAGGAATAAATTGTGAGCGGACCGATATGGCAAATAATGGGATGCATAAAGCTTTCGGCTAAAGGGCTGTTTCACCCCGAATGACGTGGGGACTGACCATGGCTGAAGCCATCATTTGGATCTAATATAAATGCTTATGAGTCGAGGATATTTTCATCCCGCTCTTCGACTTTGTCAAAGGAAAGCATTTAAAAAGGATGACCAGAGCCCCAATGGTGATGGCGCTGTCTGCGATATTAAAAACAGGCCAGATGCGGAAATCGATGAAATCAATGACATAACCCAGAGTGAAGCGGTCGATCAGGTTGCCGATAGC
>Ga0265323_10001547_pt1 | contig 11138 bp, 7 predicted proteins | sample 41225metaG_FD_193580 | JGI IMG/M metagenome (GOLD analysis project Ga0265323, IMG submission 193580) | Rhizosphere microbial communities from Carex aquatilis grown in University of Washington, Seatle, WA, United States - 4-12-25 metaG | ecosystem: Host-associated > Plants > Roots > Rhizosphere >... | reverse complement strand
CTAAGCGAGATGAACGAGCCATTTATCCAAATGATCAGGGAGGTTTCTGAGACAGGGAAAAAGACTGCTAAGGACATGTATGGGGCTCAGGGTTGGGTGCTGCACCACAATACCGATATTTGGCGTATGAATGGGCCAATTGATGGCTCCTATTGGGGTATGTGGCCGATGGGTGGCGCTTGGCTCAGTCAACATCTGTGGGAAAAGTATGAATACAACGGAGATAAGAAATATCTGAAATCAGTTTACCCGATAATGAAAGGCTCCGTTGAGTTTTATCTTAGTTTTTTGGTGGAAGAACCTAAGCACAAATGGCTGGTAGTTTGCCCTTCCATTTCGCCGGAAAATTCTCCTCAGTCACATCCCGAATCTTCAATTTCGGAAGGCACAACAATGGATAACGAATTACTTTTCGATCTTTTCACTAAAACCATAAAAGTCGCAGAAATTCTGAAAACTGATGAAGAATTTGTTTCTAAAATCAAAGAAACATTAAAACGGTTACCTCCTTTGCAAATTGGCCAGTATGGTCAATTACAGGAATGGATTGAAGATTGGGATAACCCGCAGGATCATCACAGGCATGTTTCTCATTTGTTTGGGGCTTATCCTTCAAACCAAATATCGCCATTACGCACTCCTGAACTTTTTGATGCTGCCAGAACTTCACTTATTTACCGAGGTGACCCGTCGACCGGATGGTCTATGAATTGGAAAATTAATCTTTGGGCGCGATTTCTCGATGGCAATCACGCATATAAATTAATGACCGACCAAATAAGCCTTGTGGACAAATGCGATTATAACCATATCGATTTCGACGGCAAGGGTGGCACATACCCGAACCTTTTCGATGCCTGCCCGCCTTTTCAGATTGACGGAAATTTTGGTTTTACTGCCGGCCTTGCAGAAATGCTCATGCAAAGTCACGATGGAGCTATCCAGGTACTTCCGGCATTACCGGATGTATGGAAAAATGGCAATATTAAAGGTCTTTGTGCCCGTGGAGGTTTCAAAATTGAATTTATGGAATGGAAAGATGGTAAAATTTCAAAACTTACAATTAAGTCAATACTTGGTGGTAATTGCAGAATATGTTCTTATAATCCATTAAAGGCTGAAGGCAAAATAAGGCTGATTTCAGCTAAAGGAGAAAACCCAAATCCTTTTTTCCAGGTTCCGGAAATTAAGAAGCCTGTTGTTTCTGAAAAGGCCAACTTAAAAAAGTTTGAATTAAAAAATACTTTTATTTACGACGTTGCTACAAAACCAGGAGAATCTTATACTTTTTCCGGTTTATGATGAAAAATTTTATACTGTTATCTTTAATTTATTACTTATTAAATGTTAAACTGTGAAAGGCTATACTGAAAAAAACAAATACAATTCCTTCAAGCGATATTGCAAAACACTTGAATTGAAAGATGATCCGAAACTGATTGAAGAATATAAAAAAGTCCATGCCAAGGGCAACGCCTGGCCAGAAATTACAAAAGGCATGCAAGACGTGGGAATTATTGACATGGAAATATACCTTTTCAAAAACCGCTTGTTCATGATAATGGATACGGTTGCAGATTTCGACCATGACAAAGCTATGGCTGAATTAGCAGTGAAACCAAAGCAAAGCGAGTGGGAATCTTTTGTTTCGAAATTTCAAAAATCTTCAGGACTAGCTACAGCAGATGAAAAGTGGCAACTTATTGAACGGATTTATAAACTAGGAGAATAGAATGAAAGCATTTGCAATCAAGGAAAAAGGAGTAATTTCAGCAGTTGAAATACCGGAACCGGTTATGAGTACCAGGGATGTATTATTAGAAGTCCACTACCTGGGGCTTTGCGGCAGCGATTTAAATTCATATAGAGGACTAATGCCACTGGTGACTTTGCCACGTATTCCCGGACACGAAATTAGCGGTATTATCATAGATAAAGGCGCAGAAGTGCCTGACACAATAAAAATTGGCGACAAAGCGACTGTTTCACCTTATACAAATTGTGGCGTTTGTCCTGCATGTCGCGCTGGCCGACCTAACACTTGTGAATTCAACCAAACATTGGGAGTACAGCGGGAAGGGGCGCTTACGGAACGGATTGCTGTTCCTTTTGAAAAAATATTTGCAAGCAAAACATTATCGTTACAGGAACTTTCTTTGGTAGAGCCCTTAAGTGTAGGATATCATGGGGCAAACCGTGGCGAAGTTTCCGAATCAGACACTGTGGCCATTCTAGGATGCGGGACAATTGGCATGGGGGCATTACTGGCTTGCCTTCGAAAAGGCGCCACTGTAATTGTTGTAGATATTGATGATTCAAAATTAGCGCAGGCTAAAAAATTTGGCGCCACATTTTGTATTAATTCTAAAAAAGAAAATGCATTGGAAAAAATTTTCCAATTAACAAACAACGAAGGAGCCAGTGTGGTAATTGAAGCTGCCGGTTCGCAACCTACTTATAAAATGGCCCTTGATTCGGTTTGCTTTGCCGGACGTATTGTTTTTATTGGTTATCCGAAACATGAAGTACCTATTGAAGCACCACTTCTGGTGCGTAAAGAAGTCAATATTTACGGATCGCGTAATGCCCTTCAGGTTTTCCCATCAATTATCGGTATGTTTGAAAAGAAAGAAAAACCTTTCACTGATTTGATTACAAAAATATTCCCGTTTAAGGAAACTCCGGAGGCTTTTAAATTTTGGGATACAAACACGGGGATTGTTTCAAAAATTCTTATTGAAATAAAAAATCGAAATAGAGAATAGAAATGAAAATTGATGCCCATCAGCACTTTTGGAAATACAATACGATAGATTATTCATGGATTGCTGAAAACATGAGTATTTTAAAAAAAGATTTTTTTCCTTCCGACTTAGAAAATGAATTAAACTCCGTTGGTTTCGACGGTTCAATTGCTGTGCAGGCAAGGCAATCATTAGATGAAACAAATTGGTTGATTCAACTTTCAGAGGAATTTGATTTTATTAAAGGTATTGTAGGTTGGGTTGATTTGTGTTCGCCTGAAATTGAAAAGCAACTTATAGAATTTTCCAGGCATCCAAAGTTAGTCGGTGTAAGACATGTGATACATGATGAACCTGATGATAATTTTATGACCCGGACAGAATTTCAATATGGAATCAGCCTGTTGGAAAAATATAATTTAACTTATGATTTGTTAATTTTCCCAAAACACCTTCCTTTGGCCAATGAATTGGCTCAAAAATTTCCCAATCAAAAATTTGTACTGGACCACATTGCAAAACCAAATATTAAGGATCAATTAAAATCACCCTGGAATAATGATATCCTGGCGCTTGCCAAAAATTCTAATGTTTATTGTAAATTATCTGGAATGATAACTGAAGCCGATTGGCATAACTGGCAACCTTCTGATTTCAAATTTTATTTAGATGTTGTTTTCGAAGCATTTGGGGAAGACAGATTAATGATTGGCAGCGACTGGCCTGTTTGTATGGTTGCTGGGAGTTTTCAAAAAATAATAAGTTTGATCCTTGATTATATTAGTCTGTTTAATAAGGAAGTTCATGATAAAATACTTGGTGAAAATTGTCAAAAATTTTACCTGGGTAGAAATCAATAAACTCTCCACCGAAAATAAAATTTGTCTAAATATGTTCATAAGTGCTAAATTTGCCGCTTTAAATTTAGAAAATGAATTTTTTACAGGAGATAAAGCGGAGAAGGACTTTTGCTATTATAAGCCACCCCGATGCAGGTAAAACTACACTTACTGAAAAATTATTGCTTTTTGGAGGTGCCATCCATGTTGCAGGGGCAGTGAAATCTAATAAAATAAAAAAAGCCGCGATTTCCGATTTCATGGAAATAGAACGCCAGAGAGGAATTTCAGTCTCAACTTCTGTTATGGGCTTTAATTATAACGATTTCAAAATTAATATTCTCGATACTCCTGGCCATGAGGATTTTGCAGAAGATACTTATCGTACACTTACAGCTGTCGACAGTGTTATCATTATAATTGACAGTGCCAAAGGAGTTGAAGTCCAAACACGCAGGTTGATGGAAGTTTGCCGGATGCGAAGTACCCCGGTTATGGTATTTATTAACAAACTTGACAGGCCGGGAAAAGATCCATTTGAACTTCTCGATGAAATTGAAAAGGAACTCAAAATAAAAGTCCGCCCGTTGACCTGGCCAATTAGTAATGGATCGACTTTTAAAGGAGTTTATAATATTTATGAAGAAAAATTAAATCTTTTTTTAGGTCCTGAAAAAAATGTCATTGAGGAAACTATAGAATTCAGTGATATTTCAAAGCCGGAACTTGAAAAATTTATTGGAAATAAATTTGCCGGTACTCTTAGGGAAGAGATGGAACTTATCAATGTTGTTTATCACACATTTGACCGGGAGAAATATCTTGAAGGCCATTTGGCCCCTGTTTTTTTTGGAAGTGCATTGAATAATTTTGGAGTCCGTGAATTATTGGATTGTTTTTTAAATATTGCCCCTTCACCAAAATCTTATAAAGCCATAGAAAGAACTGTTGCACCTGATGAAGATAAATTTACCGGTTTTGTTTTTAAAATTCATGCAAATATGGATCCTAACCATCGCGATCGTATTGCTTTTGTAAGAATTTGCAGTGGTTCATTTAAAAGAAATACGAATTATTATCATGTCCGACAGGACAGGCTTCTTAAGTTTTCAAGCCCAACAGCTTTTATGGCAGATAAAAAATCAGTTATTGATGAAGCCTTTCCCGGTGATGTAGTTGGGCTTCATGATACCGGAAATTTTAAAATCGGAGACACCCTTTCTGAAGGAGAGGTGCTTCATTTTAAAGGAGTACCAAGCTTTTCACCTGAATTATTCCGTTATGTCGAAAATGTCGATCCTATGAAATCCAAACAACTGGCTAAAGGAATCGACCAGTTAATGGACGAAGGAGTTGCCCAGTTATTTATCAATAAATCGAATGGAAGAAAAATTATAGGAACAGTCGGTGCATTACAATTTGAAGTACTTCAATATCGCCTTCTACATGAATATGGCGCTTCATGCCGGTACGAACCTATTAATCTTTATAAAGCATGCTGGATTGAAAGTGAAAATAAAGATCAGATTGAAGATTTTCGAAAAAGAAAATACCAATTTTTGGCAGAAGATAAACAAGGGCGTGAAATTTATCTGGCAGATTCATCCTATAACCTTCAGATAGCTCAGGAAAAATTTCCTTCTATCCGCTTTCATTTTACATCGGAATTTTAATTGCCAAAAATTCAATTTATTTTCTATAGTCTTTTCTTTTCCTGAATTTTTTTTCACGAAATTCATTATTCTTTTTTGGTTTCAATTCATTATTTGAGGCTATTTCCACGGAAATTTTCCGGTTATTATAGATCAAACCTTTTAGTGAATCAATTATTTTTTGGGCCGCATTGTCTTCAATTTCAAAAAAGGAAAAGTTTTTCAATAATTCAATTTTACCAATATTTATTCTTTTGCCTTTAATATTTTCATTTATCAAATCAATAAGATTATTTGGAAAAAACCTGTCCATTCTTCCAAGATTAATAAACAGACGCGTATATCCGGCATCGGGACTTTGAATTCTTTTATTTCTATCGAACCTTGTAGAAGATTCTGTTTTTCTTTCATCAGGGACATCTATATCGACAGCATTTTTATAATAGTCGAGAAAGCGATTAAATTCAAGAGATACAAACCTTTTGATCAGTTCTTCTTTTTCAATCCACTCAAGTTTTCTGTAAATAACGGGTAAATATGTATCGATTTCAGAATGGTCGATCTCAACTTTTTCCATTTTATCGATCAAGTAAAATAATTGTTTTTCGCAAATTTCCCTGCCGGTTGGGACATTTGAAGTGATAAATTTTTTATTGATTTTTTTTTCGATTACCCGAACCAGGTGTTTTTCTTTCAGGTTTATCAATGCTATAGAAATACCGGCTTTTCCAACCCGTCCTGTGCGACCGCTTCTGTGTGTATAAACTTCCGGGTCATCGGGAAGAGTATAATTAATGATGTGAGTAAGGTCATCCACATCGAGACCACGGGCAGCAACATCGGTCGCAATAAGCAATTTTAGCTGCCGGATGCGAAACCTCTGCATAACATAATCACGCTGTGATTGCGATAAATCGCCGTGCAATGCATCTGCATTATATCCATCATGCATTAATTTATCGGCGATTTCCTGCGTTTCTTTGCGGGTACGGCAAAAAACTATGCCATATATATTTGGATTATAATCAGCAATACGCTTTAAAGCAAGGTACTTATCTTTTGCATGAACAATGTAACAAACATGTTTAATATTTTCTGCGCCTGTATTTTTTGGTCCAATAGTTATTTCCATTGGATTTCGCATATATTTTTTTGATATTTTCAATATTTCATCCGGCATGGTAGCTGAAAAAAGTAAAGTATTTCTATTTTCAGGAATTTTCGCCAATATTATATTTATGTCATCCGTGAAACCCATATTTAGCATTTCATCAGCTTCATCTAAAATAACTTTATTAACATTATTCAACTTTGCAGATTTTCTTTCGAGCAAATCGATTAACCTTCCTGGGGTTGCCACAATTATTTGAACCCCCTTTCTTAATGCGCTGATTTGATTATCAATACTTGTTCCACCATAGACCGGAAGTATTTTAATATCGTCAATATATTTTGCATAATCGTTTAAATCGTCAGCAATTTGCAAACATAGTTCACGGGTAGGGCACAATATTAAGGCCTGGGTTTCCCTGTTTCTGGTATTTATTTGCTGGATAACAGGAATCCCGTATGCTGCAGTTTTTCCGGTTCCGGTCTGCGCAAGGGCGATAATGTCGGTTGCTTTTTCAAGTAATAATGGAATTACTTTTTCCTGTACTGGTAATGGTTGTTCAAACCCAAGTTCTGTTAATGCCTTTCTTATTTCAGGTATTAATCCTATTTCTTCAAATGTCATCATTATTATGCGTTTCAGTAATTAAGGATTTTCAATTATGATAAGACAATTTTAAATCAATATTTCTTTTTTATTTTCTGGTATATTAAATTTCCTTTTATTAAAAGTCGACAAAGGTAACTAATTTATTCTCACCGGATGAGATTGAATAAAATGCATAAATATTTGAAATGAATATTTTTAAAGAAAAAATTAAGGCCGAAAGACTATAATAAAAATTTTATTTAAATCTGTTTTCCAGGAAGATTTCAGCCTGGGCAGGATTCATGTTTTTAGCAACAATTTTTTTATCCTTATCCAGAATATAAAGCTTTGGGGTAAAATCCACATTGAATAATTTGCCAAAATTACTTTTCATTAATGGATCATAAACGTTAATCCAATCGAGATTTTTATCATCAATATATGATTGCCAGATTTCCTTATCGGCGTGAGTATACACAGCATAAACTTTTAATCCATTTCCTTTGAATTTTTTGTAAATTTTGTATAGCTGGGGAGTTTCAATTTTGCATGATGCGCAATCGGGAGACCAAAAGTAAATAATGGTATAATCTGCTTCCAGATTATTTAACGAAATAATTTTATCGTCAGGCGCCTGAAGTTTAAGATCAGGAGATTTATTGCCTATTAGAGAATATCGCAGTGCATCAATCTTATTTTGAAGCAATTTCAAAAATCTTGGATCGGCCCAGGTTGCTTTTCCGTTTAAATAATAATTATCAGAAAGATATACCAATGCCCTTTCCTGATCAGGATTTTTAGGGTTACGATAATTCGCCATCAGAAAATTTAATACAAAATGATTAGATTCAAGGTTGATTTTAGACATATTTGACACAAAATCAATTGCTGAAGATATGCTGTCAAAACCCTGGGAAATAAAATGATTAAAATAATATTCCAGCTTTTCATAAATTAAATGCGTTCGCAATAAACGGGTATCGCTAAATGATATGTAATCGAAATAATGTTTTTTGATGAATAAATATCTTTTAAAGAAAAATTCACGGCTTGGTTCCGGATTTTGATAAATCATGTTTTCCGGAATATCAGGATCTTTTGCCATAAGCAAATAAGCTGCTAAAAAACTTTTGGGTTTTTCGTTAAAAATTTTTGCAGAGAAATCATCAATTTTTTTTCTGGCCTCAAGTAAGGGATTCCCTGTTTGTTTTTGGTAGGGACTAAAAATTGAATCATTTTCACTTTTCTTTATTCTTAATTCTTTTTGTTTTTTCTCATATTCATTGGTGAGAACCTGATATTGCCTGAAAAGTTCAGATTCTTCAGAACCTTCTATTACAAGATTTTTAAAATAATTTGCGGTATCGGTATTAATGGAAAAAAACTGCTCATCATCGATCATGACATCGAAGTACATTTTATTTGGAAACACAATTGCATAAATACCACCCGGAATTCGATTTTTAGATGAATAATATCCATTCCCATCTTTATCGAGTTTCACAGTATCCACCATAACCTGTTTATTACCATACTCGTATGTTAAATAAAGCTGCTGGTTTTCAAGACCTTTAATATTAAAATCGATCTTGGTGCCAATTGCATAACCCTTTAAAGAACAAATGAGAAAAAATATAAATAAAACATTTTTTACAAGTTTCATCAGGTTAAAATTAAATAAAACATCAATTTACTTTAGGCAACAAATATATCCTATTTTATAGATGTCCAGAAGTCGAACGTTTGGAAACCAGTTAATCATAAAATATTTAATGAATGATTTAAAAGATTTAAAAAACAATTTAATAAGAAACCTGTTAAATGGTCTCAATTTAGAGTAACTTCTGAGTATCCTTATACTATTAATAAATTCCGGATCTTGCTTATAGACCAAATATATCTTAAAAAGGTTTTCTAAACTTTTTTCTGTTTTTTGAATGAATTCTGAATTTTTTTCTAATCCTAAATGAATTAAAGGATTTTCAATATGAATAATATTTATTTTCTGTTTTCTAAGCTGATAGCCAAAAAGTGTATCCTCATGCCCATATTCTTCAAGATTCTCGTCAAATTTAATGTTTAAAAAAAGTTGCTTAGGAATACAAAAATTAAATGTTTTAAAAGAATTATAAGGCTCTTTTCCTCTTTCATTTGCCGCAATTGTTTCTCGGTTTTTTCCATAATTCCAGCGAAGAAGGAAATCTTTTCCGGGACTTTCATTTTCGTATGCCACTCCTCCTATAATTACCGCATCATTCTTAAAATTGGCAATATAATTTTGAATGAAATTTTTATTATTTACTCTTGAGTCGCAATCGATAAAAAGAAGATAGTTATAGGATGAATATTCTGCGATTAAATTTCTAATCCTTGACCGGCCTATATTTTCGCCTAATTCAATATACTTTACATTTGGAATTTTCCTAACAGATTGATTAATAATTTTAAATTCATGCTTCGATGCATCGTCAATAACGATAATTTCAAATTCAGTACTTAATTTAATTCCCTGACTGGTAAGTTCACTGATTAATTCCCTAACATCAAAATTATAAACAGGAATGCAAATTGACAGCATTTTCTGAAAGCATTATTTTATGAAAAAGTACAACGTCATCAACTATTGCAAAATTGCATAAAAAATGAAAGTTTCTAAATTTATGGTGAATTTTCATTTAAATTAATAAAATCCCTGAATTATTATTCCATCTATTATTCAAGAAATAATTAGAGTAAAAAATTGTTAATGAGAATTTTAATTTTATTGAAACAGTAAACTTTTTTATTTCTTTTTCGTTTAAATAGTTAGAAAAGTAGTTTTTTCATAGGTTTGTTAGGTTAATAATGATTGGGTTTCAAGCGTCACTTTAATTGGTGATGCTTGAAATTTTTTTTTACATTACCATTTTGATACTAATCCAATAAATTGTTGGTATCAATTTTTATATTTACTATTAAGTTCATATGCAGACTAAATTTTATGTTCACATTTGAAAATCAAAAAAAATATTTCATTTCAGAAAATATAGAATTAACCGATTTTCATTCTGCAGGAAGGGCAATTGGAAATGATGGCAAACGAAATATTTATGTCGATTATGGCATTCCAGGGGAATTGGTTGATCTTGAAGTTGGAAAAAGACAAAGGAATGGAGGATTTATAACAGGTTCGATAAAAAACATTATTAGAAAATCTTCTCAAAGAATAACGCCATTTTGTATTCATTCCGGAATATGCGGAGGCTGCAATTGGCAGCATATTCGTTACGAAAAGCAGCTCGATTGGAAACATCACTTATTGTTAAAGGCGCTTAAAAAATATGGTATTCTTGCCCCGGAAATTCCACAGGTAATCCCTTCACCCAAATTACAATTTTTCAGGAATAAGCTTGAATATTTTTTTTCAAATACAAATGCCGGCTTTACCAACCATAATACTGATGAACAATCCAGAGTTCCAATTTTGGGATTTCATCCTTTAAGCCGTTCTGATGCCATTGTTGATATTTCTGAATGTTATTTACAACTGCCTCCAAGTCGTGCCATTTGCGATGAAATTATTAAGTATGTTGTTAAGCAAAAAATTCCTTGTTACGATTTTGCCAAAAAATCCGGAATTTTAAAAAGCATTGTAATTAGGACTTCACTAATAGGTGAAATAATGGTTATCATTACTTTCGTGCGGGATGATAATAAAGTAATCATGGAAATAATGCAATTTCTTGTTTCGAATTTTCCAGAAATTACTTCACTTAATTATACTATTCTAAAAAATCCGGTTCAAAGTTATTCGGATAACGAAATAATAAATTTTTCCGGCAAACAAGTTTTATATGAACGCATGGATGATTTGTTATTTCAGGTCAGTCCAAGTACATTTTTCCAGCCAAATCCTTTACAGGCATTAAATATTTATAAAATAATAAGGGAATTTGCACAGTTAAGTAATCATGAATTTGTTTATGATCTTTATTCCGGAGCCGGAACCATAACTTGTTATTTGGCAAAAAATGCAGCACAGATCATGGGTATTGAAGGATCTCATGATGCAGTTAATGACGCAATTGAAAATGCAAAACGTAACAAAATAAAAAATGTCACTTTTATTAAGGGTGATATTTTAGAGACATTTAATATTGAATTTATAAAAAAATATCATAAACCTGATTTGATAATTCTTGACCCGCCACGGTCAGGAACATTG
>Ga0265323_10001546_pt1 | contig 11140 bp, 9 predicted proteins | sample 41225metaG_FD_193580 | JGI IMG/M metagenome (GOLD analysis project Ga0265323, IMG submission 193580) | Rhizosphere microbial communities from Carex aquatilis grown in University of Washington, Seatle, WA, United States - 4-12-25 metaG | ecosystem: Host-associated > Plants > Roots > Rhizosphere >... | reverse complement strand
CTGGCGGTGGATTGTAAGCAACCCACTGATTGTTCACCAACTGGTACTTCTCGTCCACCGTAATGATGATGTTGCCAGGACCGTATTTTGTTCCTGCAGGAAGTGGTGGCAATTGTGGTGCTGCCGGAGGTGCTGCAAATCCTGGTGCTGCTGGAGGTTGCTGTGCCGGAGGACCGAACGAAGTCTGAGGTTGATTGAGACCCATTTGTTGCGCCATCTGCGGTGATATTACAGAAACCGCTGTGATGTTGCTGTAGGTCTTCTGATCGTTTGCAAGAGCACGAACAACTGTAACCAGTGCTTTCTTTCCGACGAAATTGTCCGGATTCGCTGTCTGACCGATCTGCAGTTGTGGCATACCCAGAGCAAGAAGCATGTTCCACAACTTTCCTTCTTTGTCGAGTTTCATCGGTGTCGAGTAGGTCAGTCGTGCATCACCAAACTCGGGATTCACAGGGAACCCAAAGAAGTGTGTGTAGTACTTCTGATCCATTGCCTTCGTCACCGGATTCGGAAACTTGCTCAGTGTCTCCGAATTGCCTTGGTACTCTCCAACGTAAACACCCGAAGGTATCTCCGAAGAAGATTTTTCTGTTACCGATAAATCTGCCATAACTGTTACTCCTTAATGTTGGTTGTTAAATGCTGCTCTTGGAATCTCTCCAATTTCTATCTGTTGCTGAACGACGGAGACTTGGCGAGAAAGATTGTCGTTCGTAGACTTAAGTGTTTCCTCTCGTTGTCTCAGTATCTTTAGCACGTTGTCAATATAAGTTTGTGTTTCTTCTACGTATTCTAACAACTGAGTGACGTTTGGCATCCGTAATTCGCACGTCGCCTTGCGCATCTCGTCACTCTTCAGATTCTTGATTTCTGGTTCCTGAAGTAGTCGATTCTTCCGAGTACTGTAAATCTTATCTAGTCTGCCTTTGTACGTATCCCACGTTGCTTTACTTGAAATAACCGAAGAAATAATTGTCGAAAGTCGATTCTTGAATTGTTGAGTCAGGTGTAGAAGATCATGAAACTTTCCGAGTCCCTCAGCAACAGGATCCTTTGGTAGATGAACTTCCATCGTACCAGCTTCCTGAATGAACGAAACGAAATCGATAGTAGACGTATAGATCTCCTGTACCTTTCTCCACTCATCATCTTCCCATCCTGGGTGTGGATCAATCTGCTGTTGTATCTCCTGCTCCGGCTGTGACAACTAAACCTCCACCTATTGCTGGTTGCGAAGCAGCTTGTTTGATCTTTGCTTGAACAGCTGCTTTTACATCTGCGTTCTCGTCGAGCACTTTCTTCGCATTTGCACGACCTTGGGCAAGTTTCATTGGTCCTGCACCCGTGTAAAACTCCGAGAAGTAGTACCATCCTGACTTCTGCGTAATAACACCGTGTTTGATGGCTTCGTCGAGAGTGTCATCGAGTGGTATGAAACCCTTACCAAACATTACTTCCAACAGACACTCTCTGAACGGTGGAGCGACTTTATTCTTAACGACCCGAACCTTAGTCTTACTCCCCATGATTACTTCGCCCTCCTTGATCCACTCGATTCGTCGAATATCAATTCGGATCGTCGCATAGAACTTCAGTGCATTCCCACCTGTAGTCGTTTGTGTCGGACCCCATGAACCGAATCCTGTGTTGATAATATCTCGGAGTTGATTGGTGAATATCACTACACACTGCGACTTCCCAATTGCGGAGGTAACTTTCCTAAGTGCCTGCGACATCATTCGTGCGTGGACACCCATTGTCTGATCGCCTAACTCTCCCTCAATTTCTGATCGAGGAGTTAGTGCTGCAACAGAGTCAACAACGACAACGTCAACAGCACCACTATTCACTAGACTCTCTAGAACCGTAAGTGCTTGTTCGCCAAAGTCTGGCTGAGAAAGATAGAGACGTGATGGATCAACGCCAAGTGCTTTCGCGTACACAACATCAAGTGCATGCTCAGCATCAATAAACGCGCAGATGCCGCCAAGTTTATGTGCTTCAGCAATAACATGTAGGCAAAGACTTGTCTTTCCGCTACTTTCTGGACCAAAGATTTCGATGATACGACCTCGAGGTAGTCCTCCGACACCAAGGGCGGTATTCAGTGCGGGTATGCCTGTTGAGATGACAGGGAGATCCGCAATTGGTTTATCATCCAACGCCATTATCGTACCCTTACCCCATTGCTTCTCGATACCCGAAATTGCCATTTTCAATGCTTGCAATCGAGCATCTGTTCCTGGTGCACCTTGTGCAACTGATTGTTCACTCATATTTTAGTCCTACCTTAAAGTCTTGAACGGTGAGTTTTCTGAATTCGAGTTCTTCCTGAAAGTATTGTTCCATAACAGGTCCGTTCCAGGTACCATTAAGGAACTCTGCATTTACTTGTCTGGTTGGATCGAATACCATCAGTTTCTTGTATAACTTGATACTTTCAACGTTTGGTTTCAACTTGTCCATTATCGCTCGACTGACAGCGAGTTTGTCCAGATCGTTGATCCACTTCTCAATCGGACCGTTCTCTTCGATGATTTTGCTCGCGGTAACCATTCCAATTCCCTTGACACCGGGAATGTTGTCATCGTCTCCAACCATTGCATACACGTCTGGAAGAAGAGAGGGATCTACACCAGACATACTTTTAATCGCTGACACGTCCCAGAGAATATCGGTACCACCAGGATTTGGGGACACCACAAACACGTGTTCACGTATCAGCGACCGAAGATCGTGATCGCCCGTCAAAATATAGACACTGCCCAAAGCCCATCGTTCCCACGTTTGGACAGACCGAGCGATGAGGTCATCTGCTTCTTCCGTCGCAGATCTAAGTTGGTCGAATCCAAGATTGAAGAGAATAGCTTTCAACTCGTCGATCTGTTTGTAGAGTTCTGGATCTTGAACTTCTCTGTCGCCTTTGTACTCTTTGTATACTGTCGTCCGCCAAAGATCTGCTCGTTTTCCACCCCAACAGATAACTGTCATTCGAGGATTCAGTTCAGTCAACTTTCGCTTCAGCATCGTTAAGACACCGTATGCAACTGCTGTTGACCTTCCCTTAGTTGTCGTCGGATTCATCTTCTTCGGACCATAGTACGCGTGAAACGCTCTGTACGCAAGATGTTCGCCGTCTACAAGCAACAGTCCGCATGGTTCCGGAGGAACAACGCCTTTGACCGCGGGTTTAACTTCTAGATCAGACATCTTCGTCCAACTCTCTTGTTTCTAGTTTTACACGAACACTATTAGACGTGCTCACCACGGAGTAGAATTCTGCAACAGTGAATGTGTGCACGACACCTTGCAGATTCACAAAGACATGTTGCAATGCTTTATCACAGTAGATCGCTTTCACTGGATCGCTATCGCCAACACCGACGTGCAAAAAGTCGACATTCTCATTTTCTCGTACTTCGTCCTGTCCCATACTTTCCTTGATTGCTTCTTAAGTAATCAAACAACTAATTGTGTGTTGCATGCGATGATTTCAGCAACTTCTTCATCCGAAAGTGCTACTGCAGTATCCCAGCTTTCGCCAAGTTTCATCTCTGCGTCCAACCTGACGTTGAAACCAGGAATTGGTCGAGTCATCTCTTCGAACACAATCTTGGTAACAATCGGTACGTCCTTAAAATACATGTTGTAGTATAATGCGTCATGAATCGTTAGAATCTGTCGAGTCTTCTCGTGTAGAACACCTGTCGCCTTTAACGGATCGATTCGTTTCTTGATTCGGACAGCTGCAATCGCATTTACAATATCAGTTGCTGTTCCCTGAATAGGGCTATTCGTGCACTGTCGTTCAGCCTCTTCTCGAACCCAGTTTGTCTTGGAGTTGATATCGGGGTAAAACCTGCGACGACCGAAGAACGTTAGCGAGTGCCCTCGTTGATGAGTAATCTGAATGTTATTCAAGATCCAATCTCGAGCAGCCTGGTATCGACCAAAGAATACGTCAATAATATGCTGAGCTTCTGCTGTTGTAATTTCGAGTTGTTCAGCAACACTTGCCGCACCACGTCCGAACATTATTCCGAATACTACGTCCTTCGCAATCTGTCGCATTCGTTTCGTAACGTGCTTCGTCAGTTCCTTGAACTGTTCAGGAGTGATATCGCCCATTGGTATGGTGACTCCGGAACCAAGAGCTGCAACAAGTTTGTGGATATCGTGGCCAGCGTTGATATCTCTGAGCATCTGCGGATCTTGACTGAAGTTGCACCAAACTCTGAATTCAGCCTGCTTCGCATCCCATGCACCCCAGAGACATTCCGGATCCGAAGTGTACATATGTTGAATATCGTGTGCGTCTCTCGGAAGATTGTGCAGATTTGGGTCTCTGGAACTCAATCGTCCAGTTGCTGTTCCATGAACGAGATAATCCGTTCGCAGTTTTCCGTCCAAACTCACACGACTCAGTGCACCGACAACATACGTACTGAAGAATGTACCTAGCGATCGGTATTCAGATAGCATCGCCATGAACGGATACTTCTTCGCGTACTCTTGAATAGCATCATCATCGAATGACGGGTTGTTCGTCTGTCGACTACGTTTGACAATAGGAAGCTTCATCTGCTCCAGAATCAGTGCAGATAACTGAAGATGCGAATACGGATTGAATTCGAATTCTGGTTCCTGATTCATGTATTCTGTCGCAGTCATCCGCTTCTGTCGATACGGTGACTTGTTCCATTCTTCCAACCGTTTCATCTGTTTAACTTGACGTTGCCACGCACAGAACTTCTTCACTTCGTCGTGCACGCGCAAAGCAGTCAGTTTGTCAAGGATGCGTTGTTTGTACGACGTGGTAAGTTCACCGTTCCCATATTCGCTATCAACTGATACACCACCTCGTTCGACATCGTTCAGAACCCATCTAGTTGGCATTGCGACGGTTCGGTACACCTCGTACATATTTTCGGCAATCATTTTCGGAAGTAGATAGTAGTATACCCGCATAGTTGCATCAGCATCTGCTGCAGAGTACTTCCATAGAATACTGTCAGGGACGTAGTCGAACGATACTGCTGTCTTCTTCATCTTCAAAACTTTGGCAATCCGATTACGTTCGTCGTCCAATCCAGCATCATACTCGCCCATATCCGTATACTGGAACGCCATCGTCTTCAAGTCATGAGGTTTCTCGGGACTGTAGATATGATCCATCAGCATCGTATCTTCAATATCATCAGGATCATTCATTGAAGCACCGTGAGTCTTGAAATACTGAAGATCGTACGAATAATTCTGCAGAACTTTCTTCCGATTTGGATCGTTTAGCAGTTCTCTCAACTGAACCCAAATCTTCTCTTCTTCGTCCTTTGTAAATACTGGTATCAGTGAGTTGTTCGGAGTGGAGTTGTCAATGTGCTTGTAGAACGGGAGTACCATACCTGTGTTCGACTGGCCTGAGAACGAGATGCACAGCAATGACGACTTGTCAAAGTAATCGTCACTCTTCGTTTCTGTATCGACAGTGATCAGTGGACATGCTTTCAGATACGTGATCATCTTCTCGAAGTCGGCATAGGTATCCACCACTACATACTGAACATCTGTAGGTTTAATAACTGTTGCCTCTCCTCTAACGAACGAGACTACCTTCCTAATATCCTCGAAAAACTCTGCTCGGTACTGCCCAGCCTTTTGCTTGTTGTTAAGTATTGCTGCAGGATGCCAAGTCGGAAGGATCGTTGTCTTCAAAGTCTCTGACTCGATTAGCCGTCCTCGCCACTTTCCAACTCCGCCAACGACGCCAAGTGCTGCAAGTGCTGGTGCGCCCATAGTTACAATTAACTGAGGCTTTAGAAGCTCAATTTCCTTCAGCAGATTCGGTGTGCACGCTTTGATTTCTGAGGTTTTCAGATCTCTATTGTTTGGTGGCATACAACGACACACGTTAGCTAAACCGACAACCGAACGCGGAATCTGAGCAACTTGCAGAGCGTCATTGAATATCATACCCGAGGGTCCAATTAACGGTGTGCCTTGTAGATCCTCTTGTTCACCAGGACTTTGAGCAACGAATAGTACGCGAGCTTTACTGGGAAGAACTGAACCGACGATCCGACGTCGTGTTGACGCTAGGGTGCATTTCGTACAGTTCGGTTCGTGTTGAGGTAGGATGAATGTTGCATCGTTCATTACGACTTGTAGAATTCTGATCGCATTCGTGTAAGTTCGCCGTCCGCAACTTGTACAGCCAATTTTTTGCGATACTCAGCGATTGACTCAGGTGTTATATCTTCAGCATATACAATCGGTCCCATCAGTTGCTGACCGGTCATTGTCGTCTCCTCTCGAAGATTACGACAACTGCTGCAACGATAGCCAACATCAGCGTCAGAAATAACTGCATTCTTTGCTTTTCGTATCGTTTCCTTCGACGCACCCTCAAGAGAAACTTGGTCTCCTTGGACACCAACTCGGATAGCCAACGTCTTGCCTCTGTCGTCCTCGTCGATCTCAGCAAACAGAAATGGATTTCCACAGAACGAGCAATACACGTGCGAATTATGAGTTTTCATCAGTCTTTAATCCGGATTTGGGTAACTTTGTTGGACGCCATATCGCGAAGCAACTTAATGTTGTCAATCACGATTTTCTTATGTTCTGGATTGAGTGTTTCGCTCGAGTGAAACTTGTGAGACGAAAAGTATCCATCTCTGAATCGATGACCGTGCCGACCAGACATTATCGGGAGACTTGAATCGACCGAAATGACTTGAGAGTACCTTCTGAAGGCAAGAACATCGAACGGATTCCTGAGTCCGAGAATGTGGATCGCAGCTATCGATGGTATTACTCCTGATTGTAATCCGTCACTCAACCATAATTCGCGATCGATAGCATAGTATGGTATTCCGAAAATATCAACGCCCATCCGCATATACTCACGCAGACAAGAATCATAGTCCTTCATTGACTTTCCTTGAAGAACGCCCATCACTCGAAGATGACCACTCTTTTTGCGAACAAGAAACCGTTGGATCACCTTCTCCACTCGAAGAAGTGTTGCTGTTTTGTCTCCGAGGACATCAGGAAGAATAGTAACTGTCGCGTTGAGTCGATCTGCAAGATCCAAATACTGATTGGTATCCATCGGAGTTCCACTGGTGGACAAAAACGCTCCGTTGTCTAGGTACAGTTCTCTCTGTGGATAGATTGAGCGAATCTTCTTGTACTGTTCGTAGTACTCAGGATCTTGCAGACACTCACTCCCCTCGACGAAATCGTAATCCGTGTATCGGACGAACTCTTGAATAAACTTTGTTGGTGTTTCTACTGCGATCTTCATGAGGATCCTTTCTCGAAAGCATTGATTGTTCCCAAACACCAATCTTGTGTTTGAGCGATATTCATGCCTTTTGGAACGACAGCATACCGACGACCTGTGCGAGCCATCTGTGCAAAGAATCCCTCTTTGATTGCTTGGAACTTGTCAGGAGAGAATCTTTCCAGCATCCCGATGTCTTTCCGTTGTCGGAGGCGAACAATAACTTCTTCGTAATCGATGTCGAGATAGAATGTCAGATCCGGTTGAGGATTACAACTTCCACCAATCAGTTCTGCAATTTTCTTGTGCATCGCTACAGGTCGTCGATAGTCAGTGAACAAATCTGCATACACCATCAAAGTATCAGTATATCGATCTACCAATGGTGTCATTCCCTTTGCTACGTGACGAGCTAGTTCTGCTTCTGTTCCAAGAATAATGGCACAGTACAATAGTTGCAACGTATCAGGATTCTTGGTATCGATTCCGTACGGTTCAAACACTTTCGAATCTTTGACAAGTTCGTCAACACCTACATCACGAACAGCAACGAATCGTTCGGGACATCGTTTGACCAATCCATTAATGATTGTTGACTTACCTGCTGTATCGATGGCTTCAAACACTACTATCATAGAATCCTCTTTATTCTCTACAGATAAATACAACTCATATGAATAACTTCACACGTTCAAGAATGTTGACCACTCGTTCGGACGTTGTTATCGGAATCATTCGGAGTGGATCGTGACTGTTCTTCTGATAAGTACCGTTCAAATTGGTGCAGTCACTCCAATCTCGTTTTCCGCCTTCTTTATACGTTTGAGGATCGACTGTTCCAACCATCTTGAACGCCCGCTCTCGATACAGACAGCAACCACAGTGTCCACAATTTACAACTTCTGTACCCTCTGGTCCAGTCAATTCGGGATAGTAGCAAGAGACCGAGTTGTAGAAGTCAGCGTTCAAGAATAGACCAAGTCGGATGATTTCGTGCTTCTCCATGTTCACCAATGGAGAAGTGAATCTGACTTTCGTGTGTGGCTTCAGTGAGTAGTTGAATAGATTCTCAACCTGTCGCATGAACGTGTAGTTGTTGTCAGGATACACTGAGTCGCCGAGATTGATATTCACTACTGCGGTTCGTGCACCGATCTGCTCTGCCAACCCACCCATGATTGAAGCAAATATCATGTTTCGGTTTGCAATATAACTGAAGGTAGTCTCAGCGTCGAATAATCGTTGTTCAGTAGGCAGATTAAAGTCTTTGTTCAGAAGTACACTTCCTTTGCTAATCTGTGCAAACATTTCTCTGAGATCGACAATATGAAGAGGCATTTTCCACTCAGTTGCGATTATCTGTGACGACCACTGTTCAACCGTTTCTGCTCTCTGTCCGTACTTGAAGTGCAGCAGATGAACATCGTAACCGAGTGCTTGATACAATCGAGCATTCACCATACTGTCGTTGCCGCCACTGAACGAGATGATAACTTTGTTCATGTCGGTATTGTGCCTTCGGAAGTCCGCAGATACAAGTTCGTCGTTCACTATCTCATTCACGGTATAGGGACCGAATTGACCGAATCTGTAGCGATCATTCAACGGTCGATGAATCAGAAACTCCGCCGGAGCCATTTCAGGTTCAGAGAATGCATAAATGATTCTCTTCTTCGAATCCCAAACGTAGTAAAGAGGCATAAAGTTCGTCACAAAGAACATTCGATCCGAACTGTCGCCATCGCCCGTTCTATAGAGAATCATTGCGAACGAACCTTCGACTTCGTTCTTGAAGAACTCAGCAACTTCATGAATCAATGGTGGTCGGTCTCTGAAGTACTGTTCGAGAGCAATAGGGATCACTGCGGTATCAGTTTGAGTCGTTCGATGGATGCCGAACTTCTCAGCAATCTCGTTATCGTTGGAAATGATCCCGTTATGCGAAACAGTCCAGCGACCGAAACTGAACGGTTGGATATCTTCTTCGCTGATTTTCTTGTCAACAAGTTCCTGAGTCGGATAGGCACGACTGTTTGCCACAACTGCTCGAGCACTAGGAAGTGCACCATTCATGTTCACCTGTTTGAAACTCTTGTCAGGATTCTTCTCGAAAACGTTAGACTCGTTAACTCGCATATGCATACCAGACGAATCTGCTCCACGAATTCCCGAGTTAATAAGAAGATCGATAATTGAATATCGACTCCACTCGTCGAAGTGTCGATGGGTAAATTCGCTGTAAACTGCATCAGTAAGAAGTGCACCAACGATTCCGCACATAACGATTTCCTTTCAGTTATTCGAGTGTGTTGAGTCCCAAATCATTTTCCATAGTAATTCTAGACACTCGATACTGCAAACGTGACTACGAAAATTGGTATCGACGAATTGTGTAGGTGTGTCACAGACTGTACAAGGTTGTTCGTGAGTCGCCACAAACATATTTCCTGTTATGTAACGACTCCACGAACCGTGATGATGCTGAAGCAGTTGCTTTGGAGGTTTACTGCACTCCGCCTTTGATTGTGACATAAGACTCACGATACATTCGGACACCGTCACCTTTGCCTTTTGTTCCTGCCATACTCGTGTAATCTGTGTAAGCAAAGTTGAGAATTCGATCCTTTCCGAACCGTTCTGTCAAGTATTGTAACAGTTCAGGACCGTCGGGTTTGTTTGAAGATTGTGTGTCCACAATGACGAACTTGAATCGTGGAAGAGCGGATTCCAGAAAGTCGCCGACGCCTTGAAGGATTGTATCACCGGTCCAGTACCACGTGTTTTCCGGATCTTTCTGAGTCAGCAACGACGCAATCTTCAGTGGGAACGAATACTCGACAACAGGACGGCCATCAGTCCATGGCCAAGCAAAGTCGCAATACATAATGTCACCCGCAGCAATCTTTCCGAACTCCATAACGTCAAGATTGTACGTATCGCCTGTTCCGATTGGACAACGCGCTTCGAGAATCTTCTTCAGTTCCATCTTCAGATAAGTCTTGAGTCCTGGTCGTGTTGCTGGTGCAGAACCCTCAGGAACTTTCTTATACACGTCAGTCGAAATTTCGAGTCCCAGTGATCGAGTCAGCTTCTTATCGAAGTCGATCGATCGGAACGTATGCCGTTTGGTTAACACAGTTCCAAGAGCAAGAAGCATCTCCGGATGATCACTGTACTGCTGCGCGTAACCATCCATGTAGTTCAAAACGTCAGGAGAGAAGACCCCTTCGAAATGCTTCTTGACGTATGCTGACGCAGTTTTGCCAGAAACGTAACCTACAACAGGAGTAACTGCGTCAACCGCTTTGCAAACGTCTTCGTAGGACGGAAGAAGGTTACCAGATAACAGTGCACGAGACGCGCAGACCGTGAGAAAACCACGATCGTTGAGAATCGTCTTCTTAACATATCCACTTCGACGCAACCACTGAGGAAGTGCAGCACCACCAGCTGTTGGATCGACCCAGACAACGTCGCCGGTTAGACCAGTCACTTTCTTTGCGAGTTCCAGAGTTTCGAGCCCGAGACGTAATTGTGTTCCCCAATATCCAATACTGTAGTACTCCTTGGATGAACCAATCCGAGTTACAATTGGCGTTTCGTGGAATCCGACTTCTCCGGAATCAGCAACAATCTGATCGTGTTCGGCTTTAAGCTTTTTGATATCGTCCCACGGCTGCCGATGCTCGCGTATCAGATCGTGAATTTCATCATGTCGACTCATTTTGTACCTTTCGAAATTGATGTTTTCGTCTACAGACGAATTCACTCCTAAGTCACTGGAGTGAATTCTGTCTTGTGAATCGTTACGCCGTCGGTGGCGGAGGAATCGGTGCCGCTGCTGTCGCAGGT
>Ga0265323_10001544_pt1 | contig 11144 bp, 7 predicted proteins | sample 41225metaG_FD_193580 | JGI IMG/M metagenome (GOLD analysis project Ga0265323, IMG submission 193580) | Rhizosphere microbial communities from Carex aquatilis grown in University of Washington, Seatle, WA, United States - 4-12-25 metaG | ecosystem: Host-associated > Plants > Roots > Rhizosphere >... | reverse complement strand
GCCGGCGGGTGATGATGTTGCTGTTCCGGGGTGAGGACGCGGTCCACAAGGTACGGTCCGTCGTGGGCGACATGGACCCGGACCGGAGAACCGGCGAGTCGATCCGCGATACCTACGGCGATCTGGTGATGGACGACGAGAGCCGCCTGGTTTACTTCGAACCGGCGGTGCTGGCGGCGCCCAACGTGAAGGAAGCCCAGCACAAGTTGAAGATTTGGGCGCGCTACTCCGATACGGACGGGGGTATTTTGCAGAACGTGATCGCCTACCGGCCGGAAGAGAAGCCGGAGCGCACGCTGGTCCTGATCAAGCCCGACAATTTCCGCTTCCCGGGCGGCCGAGCCGGCAATGTGATCGATCTTTTCTCCCGCTCCGGCCTTTTCATCGTGGCCATCAAGGTCCACCGGATGAGCGTGGCCCAAGCCGTGGAGTTTTACGGCCCGGTGAAGGAAGTATTGCGCACCAAGCTGGGCGACATGGTGGGCGGCCGGGCCCGCGGGGTCCTGGAAAGGGAGTTCGGATTCGCGATTCCGCTCGAAGTGCAGGCGGAGTTGGGCGCGCAACTGTGCCCCTTGTATGGCGACCATCAATTCGAGAACATCGTGCGTTTCATGTCGGGGCGGGCGCCGAGCGAATGCCCAGCCGAGCTCAGGAACAAACCCGGCACGGAAAAGTGTCTCGCCCTGATTTACGAGGGGACGGAAGCCGTGCGGAAAATCCGGGAAGTGCTCGGGCCCACCGATCCCTCGAAGGCTCCGCCCGGATCAATCCGGCGCGAATTCGGCCAGAGCATCATGGTCAACGCGGCGCACGCGAGCGACTCGGCGGAGAACGCCCAGCGTGAGATCGGCATCATCGATCCCGGCGCCAACGATTTCCGGCGGGTGGTGGAAGAAGCCTACGGCAAGCTTTGAGCGACGGAACGGAGTTTTTAACCGCGAAGGGCCGCGAATAAACGCGAATTTGGGTCGGGTAGCAGAACCGCATCCGGCCCGCGCGGAACGGGAAGCCGTTCCGCTACAATCAAGCGAGCTCGCGCGCTTTTCGCACGGCCTCGGCGTGGCTCTTTTGTTTTATATCCCGCACCAACACGGTCGTCATCGCGAGGACTACGATCAGGTTCACGATCACGGCGGATACTCGCACCCAGGTGAACCTCTGGACCAACTCGTAGGTTTCCAGCGGCAGGTAGAGGCCGCCGCTGACGATCGCCAGCCACTCGGCCCAGCGCCGGCCGAACCACAGTCCATAGGCCTCCAGAAACCGGAACAACGCATAGAGAAATCCAATTGAGGCGATCACACATAGCCCGGTGTCAGTGACCCCGGAGGCAGCCTCGATGAAGCTGTGCCCGAACCGATGGGTCGGATTGATATGAAGCCGTCCGACCAGGGCCGCTGCCGCCACTCGAACATTGTGACCGACAAGCGAAAGCACTCCGAATCCCGCCAGGAGCACGAGAGCCCCTTTGGCCGCTTCAAAGATCGCCACCGATCTTACCACCGTTTTTGAAGCTTTTGCTGAAATCATCGGTTGCCTTCAGACAGGAGTTTTAGAGGGAAGGGAATCGACGGATTTTTTAACCACTAATGCATACTAATCGACACTAATGAACGGACTCTTTGGAATGAAGGCTGCGTAGCTCGATTTTAGTGAAAATTAGTGTGGATTAGTGGTTAATCCATCTACGCGGAAGTGGCGGATCTCGAGGTGACTCTTCACCGTGCGGAACGCGAACCAGCCGGCGGTCAGCGGCGCGGGGTCGCGGTAGGTGAAGATTTTTTCGCCGTCGCGCCAGAACTCCGCCACGCCGTCGCGGGCGACGAGTTTGATGCGGTACGTACGGTTCGCTTCGAGGAGGAAGCGTTGGTCGCTCAGATCGTGCTCCGGCAGCAGCGGCCGGGCCGCCGTGCCGTCGTAGCGACGGAAGCGCGTCGTCGAATTCGTGTTGCCGCCGTAGCCGACGTAGTAGGTGAGGAGCGAATCGTAGTCGGCGAACTTGCCGCTGCGGCCGTGGCCGGGAGCAAAGGGGCAGCCGTCGCCGGCCTGCGGGTCGCGGGCCATCCAAAAGCAATTCAGATCGGACACTCGGTCGTTGGGGCCGCCGCGGGATATGACGGTCGCTTCGTAGGTAATGACGACCGGGGCCGTGAGTTTTTCGCGCAGCCAGACGGTGCAGCCGGCTGCGTCAACGATGACGAGCGCACCGTCGCGTACAGTAACGGTGCCGCCGGGCATTTGCTCGACGAGCCAGCGACGGAGGTCGGAGGTCAACTCGGCGGCCTGGGACCCTGAGCCTGTCGAAGGGCTGGCGCTCCCAGCCACGGAATCGGCGGCGGGTGCGGCGCAGGCGGTGAGCAGGAGGAGGAGCGGAAGGAGGCGGTTCATCGGCAAAGGAGGCGAAGGGCGCAGTAAAGCTGCGCCCCTACGAGGAATCTGCAGGCATCCAATCCGCGCTGATCCGCGTGATCCGCGGGAGAATCAGTTTCTCTGTGTCCTCTGCGGCCTCCTGTAAAATCGCACTCACACGCTTTCCAGAATCTTGTAGAGCCGCTGGATCATCGAGGTGGGATCATCGAGGAGGCCGGCGGCAATGAGGGAATTGTCGAGAATCTGCTCGGCCACGAGCTTCGCCTTCTCCGGAGCGGAATCGCGGATGGTGGCGAGGCGGCGGATGACGGCGTGACGTGGATTAATCTCCAGGTTCACGCGCAGGGGCGTGTCGGCGCCGTCCTTGTTCATGGCTTTCATCATGCGACGCATGTGTGGCGACATGAATTTGTCGGCGTTGAGCGCGACGGCGGGCGAATCGACGAGGCGCTCGCTCGCCTTCACTTCGGCCACGCGTTCGCCGAGCGTCTCCTTGAGCCACTTGGCCAGCGCCTTCGTCTCGTCGGCGGTGAGGGTTTCGCCATCGGGCGGCTTGGGCAGGTCTTCGAGCTTGGTGTCGGAATGATCGGCGGCGGAGAGTTTCTTGCCGTCGAATTCGTGCATGTTGCTCATCACGTATTCGTCGACCGCCTCGTAGCAGAACAGCACTTCGAGATTGCGGGCCTTGAAACCTTCCAGGTACGGACCGGCTTCGAGCGCCGCGCGGTTGGGCCCGAGCAGGTAATAAATCTCCTTCTGCCCTTCCTTCATGCGCGAGACGTAGTCAGCCAGGCCGGTGAGCTTGCCCTTATCGGTGAGCGATGATTCGAAGCGCAGCAGTTTCGCGAGCTGGTCCTTGTGGGTGTAGTCGAGCGCGGCGCCTTCCTTGAGGTAGATGCCGAACTCCCGGAAGAAATCGTCGTAGGCCTCGGGGCGCGCCTTGGCCTCCTCTTCGAGGAATTTCAGGAAGCGTTTCGCGATGACCTTGTTCAGTTTTTCCACGAGCGCCTTGTCCTGCATCGTCTCGCGGGAGATGTGAAGCGGGAGGTCCTCGCTATCGATCACGCCCTTGAGGAAGCGCAGCCACTCGGGGAGCAGGTCCTTCGGGTGGGCTTCGATCATCACCTTGCGGCAGTACATCGCCACACTGGGCTCGGCGCGGGCGAGGCCGAACTTTTCCGTGTTCTCCTTCGGGACGAAGAGCAGGGCGTTGATCTGGAGCGGGGCGTCGGCACTGAAATGCAGGCGCAGGCGCGGCTCGTCGTGGGCATGGGCCTGGTACTTGTAGAACTCGGTGTACTCCTCGTCCTTGATCTCAGCCTTGTTGCGCAGCCACAGGGCCTGCACGGTATTGATGCGCCTGCCGTTGAGATTGATCGGAAAACCGACGAACGCGCTGTAGCGTTCGAGGAGCTCCTTGACGCGGTATTCCTGCGCGTACTCGCTGCACTCGTCCTTCAGCTCGACGACGATCTTGCAGCCGCGGCGCTGGCCTTCGCTCTCCTCGATCTCGTAGCTGCCGGAGCCGTCGCTGGTCCAAAGGAGGCCGGGCTCGGCGTTGCGCCAGGAGTGGGTGTAAACCTTGACGTTTTTCGCCACCATGAACGCCGAATAGAAGCCGACGCCGAACTGCCCGATGAGATTGGCGCCTTTCTGGTCGTTTTCGCCGAGGGCCTTCAAAAAGGCCTTGGAGCCGGAGTGGGCGATGGTGCCGAGGTTCTCGACCAGTTCGGCCTGCGTCATGCCGACGCCAAAATCCTGAATCGTGAAGGTCTTCGCCTTTTCATCGGTCGTGATATTGATCTCCAACTCCAGGCGGTCGTCGAAGATCTCCTTTTCGGTGAGCTGCAGGTGGCGCAGTTTCTCGAGGGCGTCGGAGGCGTTGGAGACCAGTTCGCGGACGAAGATTTCCTTTTCGGTGTAGAGGGAGTGAACGACGATATCGAGCAGCTGCTTGATCTCGGCCTGGAACTCGAACTTTTGCGGCGTGGCGGTGGACATGGGAGGGAGAAAAGGGAGTGAGGGAATTAGGGAATGAGGGACTGAGGGAGGATGCTGGCTACTCGCTACTCGATGCTCGCTACTGGCTGAGAACAGAGGGCGCTAGTTTAACGCGCCTCGGCAAATGGCAAGCGCGCGGTAGGCTGCGCGTCGTTGTCGTCAGGCCGGCGTTTCGGGTGCCGGGGGGCGTTCGATGCGCACCCGCCGCAACCGCTCGGCGTTGACGTCGATGGCGGTGACGCGGTACTCGCCGATGGTGGTCGCCTCCGCGCGTTTGAGCGGCAGTCCGTGCCGGCGTTCCACCCAGGCGGCAACGCTTTCGCGCGGTTCCCATTCGAAACTCCATCCAGTCTCGGCCTGGAGTTCACGCATGGTGAAGGTCCCGTTGACGACGATCGCCTGCTCCGAGTGCTCGAAAACCGGTCCGCGCTCGATGTCGAACTCATCGCGGATGTCGCCGACAATTTCCTCCAGCACGTCCTCGAAGGTCACGATGCCGGCCATGCGCCCTTCGCCGTCGAGGACAATGGCGAGATGGCTGCGCGAGGTGCGGAACAGCTCGATCATCGTGTGAACCGGCGTCCGCAGCGTGAACGTGAGCGCAGGGCGGATGAGGGGCTCGAACGAAGTTCCGGAGCCGAGCGCCTGGATTTGCCAGAGCCACTCGCGCACCAGCAGGATGCCCCGCACTTCGTCGAGCGTACCGGAGCAGACCGGGAAGCGGCTGTTGCCGCTGGTCTGGGCGACGCGCAGGTTTTCCTCCAGCGGCCGATCCAGCCAGAGTGCGATCACCTGATCGCGCGGGCGCATGATTTGCTGGGCGGTCGTGGCCCGCAAGCGCAGGGCGCGGACCATCACTTTGTTGATGAGGGCGTCGCCCGGGTGGGTATGGCGGGCCCGGCTGAAGACGTATTCCAGCTCCTCCGCGCTCAAGGCGTGCTCGGTCTCGCCGGGCGGCGTCAAACCGCCCCAACGGAGAAAGCGATTGGCCGTGCGGTTGAGCAGCCAGATGAAAGGAAACAGCATGTAGTAAAACACCATCAGTGGCCCGGCCGCCCGGAGCGCGATGGCCTTGGGCCGCTGGATGGCGAGCCATTTGGGCCCGAGCTCTCCCAGCACGATGTGCAGAAACGTGATCAGAATGAAGGCGATCGCGAAAGAGACGGACGTGATCGTCGCTTGGTCGGCAATCCCGACGTGGGCGAGGACGGGCGCCAGGCGGCGGGCGACAAAAGGCTCACCAACCCAGCCGAGGCCCAGGCTGGCGAGCGTGATGCCCAACTGTGTGGCGGACAGCGCGGCGTCGAGGTGGCGCGTGGCCTTGAGGGCCAGCTTGACTCGCCACCCACCGGTCTTCGCCATGGGCTGCAGTTGGCTGACCCGCACTTTCACCAGGGCGAATTCCGCCGCGACAAAGAAACCATTGGCCGCGACCAGGCCGAGGATCACGAAGACTTCGAATGCAATCTGGAGAAAAGTGGTCATGCGCGGGACAGGCTGAAGAATACCATGGCTAAACAGCTAACAGGTCGAGCGATGAACTCAACCGAACTCATTACGTTTGTGCCGGCTCGTGGTGCAGTCGGCTGTAGCGGCGGTCTATGACCGCCGATTCTCCTGAGGACGGCGGCACGGACGGCGGTCATAGACCGCCGCTACAGTCTTTCGGACAATGACGCCCAGCGGGCAGACGCCCTCATGTTTGAAATCAAAGCAGGATCGAACCCACGGGCGAGACGCCCGTGCCACCCAGCCTTTGCGGGCGAGCCTGGTGGGGGCGCAATCTTGTTGCGCCCTGATTGCGTCTGAGGGCGCAGCAAGACTGCGCCCCTACGACCACAACCGTCCGCGCGCCTATAGGCGCGACGCGGAGTACAGTACTTACTTGGGATTTTCGTGCTTTTTGTGGCCATCAATTCTTCGCGCCCCGCGAACATTTTCGAAGATAGCAAGACTGGGGGCACGGATCAACCGGCCGAGGCCGAACCCGCAGTTCCGCTGTTTTTCCAGAGCTCGATCAACCGGTGGGACAAAGTCCCGGGGCGCGGCACGGTGGGCAGCGCATCGCGCGCGAACCACGCCGCCGCCTCGATTTCGCGGCCATCGACGCAAATCTCGCCGCTGCGATAACGCGCGGTAAAGCCCAGCATGAGCGAATTGGGAAACGGCCACGGTTGGCTTCCCACGTAACGGAGGTCGGCAATCTCGAGGCCGGTCTCTTCTCGGACCTCGCGCGCGGCCGCCTGTTCGAGATTTTCACCCGGATCGACGAAGCCAGCGATCACGCTATAGAAGCCGGGCCGAAAATTGCGGTTGTGCGCGAGCAGAATCCGGTCGTCCCGCACGACCGCCATGATCACGGCGGGTGCTGCCGAAGGGAAGGCGACCTCACCGCAGCTCGGGCAACGCCGGGCGCGCTCCTGGCCCGAATCCTCGAGAAGTGTGCCGCAGCGACCGCAATGGCGGCGCGTAGCGGTCCACCACAGCAGTTGGCGCGCACAACAGACCGCCTGGAAATACGCCGGCTCCCACGTCCCCATCAGGGCGCGGACTTCCACCCACGACCAGCCGGCGGGCAGCGGCGGGTCGTCCACCGGCACCGGTTGACACGCCCAGCAGCGGCGCCCGTCCAGGAGGCCGAGGTGGAGCGGAGGGCGCGCGTCGTCCCCGAACGCCGGCAACATCGCGTACTCGTGGACCGGCCGGGTAGGTGCCTTTAAATTGACCAGAATCTCGTCGCGCCGCGGCACCATGCACAGATCGGTCGGCGCCGGGGTGACGAGAGGAGCGGGTCGCTGAAGAAAAATCATGGCGCGTGAGGCAGCTTCAGACCGATGAGGGAGTGCGGGCGACCCAGAAACGGCACTCGTCGGAAAAATCGCGTACGGCGGCCGACTCTTGGGCCAGCTCGCGGCGCAGGGCGTCGAATTCGTGCCGCCAACCGGTGGCGGCGAGGTCTTCGAGAATCTCCTGCCGGTCGGGCAGGTGCATGAAAGTGCGGCCGCTTTTGTCTTCGAAATAGCGGTCGCCAAACTCGACCAGCCTCGGGTCCTGTTCACCGCGAGCCCAACGCGCGGTTTCCGCCCGCCAGTGCGAGCGTTCGAGGAGCGACGAATTGCGATCGTGCGTGGTGCAGAGCAGCGGCGCGCCCGGCCGGCAGACGGAGTGCAGCCCGCGCAACGCCGCGCGGCGATGCTCCCGCCCGGGAATCTGCATCAGTCCGTTGAACATGAAGAGCGCGCCGGCGAAGCCGCCGCCCGCTGGAATGTCACTTAATAGGTGACATTCAGCCAGGCGGGTGGCGTCGGCGCAGAGGAAACGGATGGAGTCGGCGGCGCGCTCGGCGGCAAGACTGCGGGCCTGCTCCAGCAGTTCTTCGGCGAAGTCGAACGCGGTGAGATTCGTGTAGCCGAGATGCCAGAGACCGAGCGTCACACGGCCGGCGCCACAGCCTGCTTCGAGCAGCGGCGCCGATTTGTCGGTGAAATATCGTTCGATCAACAGGCGCTCCGATTCCCACAACCCAAGGAAATGCGCAGCCCGCGTGTAGTGCAGCACGGCGGCGATGTCGTTGAAGTCGTCGCGAACGGTGTCGGCGGTGATCTGAGTCATGTTGGGGGGTAGGGCGGATTATCCTTAATCCGCCGTTTTTCAGGGTGGGCACGGTCGGCGCGTTAGGGATAACGCGCCCTACCTCCTTTTCCACGCGGCGAGGAACATGCCGTTGGCATCGAGTTCGTGGGGTTGCAGGAGGAGCGCGGAGGAAGGGGATGAGGGAAGAGGGGAGTGAGGGATTGAGGGAGTGAGGGAAAAAGGGAGTGAAGGGGAAAGTGAAGAAAGATGCTCGCTACTGGCTGCGGGGTCGGCGACCCCGGCCGTAACAAACACCGGCGACGGTTCGAACTCGGGGTGGGCGGCGCTGAAGGCGGCGACAACGTCGGTCGTCTCGCTGCGCGTGAGGGTGCAGACGGAGTAGAGCAGCCGGCCGCCGGGCTTCAACGCCGGGGCGACATGTTCGAGCAGCGTGCGTTGGATGGCGGCCAGTTCGCGCACGTCGTTGGGTGTGGTAGTCCAGCGGGCGTGCGGATTGCGCTGCCAGGTGCCGACGCCGCTGCAGGGCGCGTCGACCAGGATACCGTCGAATTTTGTCTTGGTCGGCAGCTGCGCGGAGCCGTCCCACGCGGCGCTGCGGTAGTTGAAAACCTGGGCGCGGGCCGCGCGGCGCTGAAGCAGGGCGAGGCGGCGCACGGAGCGGTCGGTGGCCCAGACAAGACCCTTGTGCCGCATCAGGTCAGCGAGGTGCAGCGTCTTGCCGCCTTCGCCGGCGCAGGCGTCCCACCACGTTTCGCCGGACTGCGGCGCGCAGGCGTGGCCGACGAGCTGCGAGGCGAGATCCTGGATTTCGAAGAGGCCGGTTTGGAAGGCCTCCGTGCGGAAAAGGTCGCGCGAACCGGTGTAGCGGAGCGCAGTCGGCAAAAACGTGGTTTTGGGTTCTGGGTTTTGAGTTTTGGGTTCCAGACTCAAAACCCTAAACCCAAAACTCAACAACAACGCCGCCGACAGCGGCGACGGCGCGGCGCAGTCGCCGAGGGCGCGGGCGACGGCGTCGGTCTGGCCGGTGCGCGTGCGCAACCAGAGCGCCGGTTCGCGTTGGAGTTGGCGGAGATATTCGGTGGAGATCGCCATTTCCTCCCGCAGCCACGCGGGCACGGCGCGCTCGGCGAGAGCCTCGGGTTTGATGCTGGCGGGATTTTGGTCGAAGCGGGCCTGCCACGCGACCGCCGCCGCCACCTGGTTTTGCAGCGATTCGCGGGGATCGAGCCATTGCCGCCAGCGATAGTAGGCGAAGACCGCGCGCGTGACGGCGCGTCGCTCGTCCGGGCGAAGGCGGCGGTTGGCGGCGAGTTCGGCGCGGAGTGCGGCGTCGGCCGGCGTCTCCTCGGTGACGCGGCGCAGCACGTGGGCGGCGCGGTTGAAAGTGGCGGAATCGATCATCGGCCAACACGTACCGAGCGAAGCGACATCAGACAACACACGAAATCCACGAAGGGAAAAACAGAATGCGGGTGGCGGAACGGAAGCCGTTCCGCCACGCAAATCCCAAACCCGAAACAGACGCGCGGTTCAGCCCGTCGCGGGAACGTCGAGGACTTCCCGGATGGTCTCGGTGATCTTCTCGTGGGTGAACGGTTTCATGAGCATGCGGATGCTCTTGAGCTGCTCGGCGTCGGCCTCCAGCAATTCCTGGCTGTAACCCGAAATCAGAATCGCCTTGAGCTGGGGATTCTGGGCGCGCAGGCGCTCGGCCAGTTGCGCACCCGACAGGCCGTTGGGCATGACCATGTCGGTGATCAACAGATCGAACTGGCCCTGGGCGGCCGCCCAGGCTTCGAGTGCGCTCGGCCCATCCATCGCTGCGGTGAGCTGGTAGCCTTCGCGCTGCAGGAACCGGGTGAGCATCGAGCGGATAAAGGGATCGTCCTCGACGAGGAGCACGCGCTCGCTGCCGCGGTGCACGGCATCGGCGGCGGTAGGCACCGCGGGCGCACCGAGGGCGGGCGTCTCCGCTTCCTCCTCCAGGGCGGGGAGGAAGAGGGTGAAGATCGAACCGTGCCCGACCGTGCTCTCCACCTCAATCCAGCCGTGGAGCTGGTGGACGATGGCATAAGCGGTGGACAGCCCCAGACCGGTGCCTTTCCCGACTGATTTGGTGGTGAAGAAAGGGTCGAATAGCCGCTCCATGACGGAGGGAGTCATGCCGCAACCGTTGTCCGATACGGCCAGACTCACATAGCGGCCGGGACGGGCCTCGGGATGACGGCGGGCGCCTTCGGCATCCAGCTGGACACTACGCAGGCGGACGAAAATGCGGCCGCCCTGCGGCAGGGCGTCGCGGGCATTGACCATCAGGTTCATCACCACCTGTTCGAGATCGGCGTTGTCGGCGAGCACGCGCGGCAGCCCCGGCGGGCAATCCCAGGCAATCTCGATGTGTTCGCCGATGAGCCGGCTGAGCATCTCGCGCAAGCCGAACAACACGGCGGCGACTTCGAGCGGTTGCATCTGCGAGGCCTGCTGGTGGCTGAACACCAGCAACTGCCGGGTGAGCGCGGCGGCCCGCTCGGCCGCGGATCGGACCTGCCCGAGGTTGTCGCGGAGGGCGGGCGGCAGCGTGCTCTCCCGCACGGCGTCCGCGGTGTAGCCGAGGATGACGGTGAGCAGATTGTTGAAATCGTGCGCGATGCCGGCGGCGAGCTGGCCGATGGCCTCCATCTTTTGCGCCTGCCGGAGCTGGCCTTCGAGGCGAAGCTGGTCGGTGACATCCTGCATCACGGTCAGGGCGCAGGCTTGGGTGCCGATGCGCAACGGTTGGGCGGAGAGCAGAATCTCGCGCGGGGCGCCGGCGCGGGGCCGGAGCTGCAGGCGACGCTCGTGGACCGGGCGATGGGCGCGGAGTTCGTCGAGGATTTCGGTCCACGCCTCGGGACTGGCCCAGAGGCCCAACTCAACCGGTGAGCGGTACAGCAGATTTTCGCGGGAATGTCCGCTCAGTTGGACGAACGCGATGTTGATGTCGAGATAGCTGCTGTCGCCGAGGTTTTGCAGGGCCGACGGCATGGGCGAGGCTTGAAAGGCGAGGATGAAACGTTCCTCGGAACTGCGCAGCTCCGCGGTGCGTTGGCGCACGGCTTCGTCGAGACCGGCCATCCGGGCCTCGGCGGCCCGGGTGGCGGCCCATTTTTGCGTGAGGGCGTGGGCGAGCTGGAGGACCT
>Ga0265323_10001542_pt1 | contig 11154 bp, 8 predicted proteins | sample 41225metaG_FD_193580 | JGI IMG/M metagenome (GOLD analysis project Ga0265323, IMG submission 193580) | Rhizosphere microbial communities from Carex aquatilis grown in University of Washington, Seatle, WA, United States - 4-12-25 metaG | ecosystem: Host-associated > Plants > Roots > Rhizosphere >... | reverse complement strand
GCCAGCATTATGGTGCGCCTGGGCGATGCCGACGCGCTGATCGGCGGCCTGACCACGCACTACCCGGACACCATCCGCCCGGCGCTGCAGGTGATCGACGTGCGGCCCGAGTTGCGCCTGGTGGCCGGCGTCTACGTGCTCATCACGGCCAAGGGCGACATCTATTTCCTGGCCGACGCCACGGTCAACATCGAGCCCAGCGCCGAGGACCTGGCCGAGATCGCCATCCAGGCCGCCGAAAAGGCGCGCCGTTTCGACCAGGAGCCGCGCGTGGCCATGCTGTCTTTTTCCAACTTCGGCTCCACGCGGCATCCGCTTTCCGACAAAGTGCGCCGCGCCGTGGAACTGGTGCGCCAGCGCGCGCCGGGCCTGATGATCGACGGCGAGATGCAGGCCGACACCGCCGTGACGCCGCAGATCATGGAGGAAACCTACCCCTTCAGCCGGCTGCGCGGCGGCGCCAACGTGCTGATCTTCCCCAACCTGGAAGCCGGCAACATCGCCTACAAGCTGCTGCACGGCCTGGGCGGCGCCGAACTGATTGGCCCGCTGCTGACGGGCCTCTCGAAGCCGGTGCACGTGCTGCAACGCGGCTCGGAGGTGAACGAAATCGTGCACGTGGCGGCCGTGGCCGTGGTGGACGCGCAGGAGGTCGGCAAGCCGTACCGCACCCTGGCCGGGACGGCGGGGTAGCGGGCGGGGCGCGCTGGGAGCGGCAGATGGAGGACTTCATCGCCGAGTGGCCGAGCGGCATGGAGGGAGCATGGATCCCGGTCCCCCGCCGGAATCGGTGTCCGGTCGCCCCTCGACAAAAGCCTCCTGGGCCGGTCCGGAGCAAGGAAGCGGACGCCTGTCGAATGCTGCCGAACGGCGACAAGGGGAAGTTTGCGGACCGGCTTCGGGAGTTCAAACCCGCTACGCCCGCACTGCCGCTCTCGATTGGACTCGATCCCGCTTTCCATCAGGTGGGGTGCACGATGCCCCCCCTGAGGTATCCTGAATGGTGCACCGGAAACGGTCAGCCGGACCGCTCGTGCAAATGGTCGTGGACGAGACGATCTATCTGAAGCGGCCGCGGCACGGATAACGGGCGCGCGCTGAGGCTTTGGCCGCGCGGTCTTACAACGAGGCCAGAGAGCTTTGGAGGAAAGAAGATGAAGATCGCCGCAAGAGCCACTGAAACGCCACGGCGTGTTACCGTGTCGTCCGGACCGGTTGAGGCGTTCATCGGGAAGTCCCTGGAACGCGCGCGCAAGTTGGATCGCGGCGAGAAACTCCCGTCCGAGATCACCATGACGTTCGAGGACCCCTCCGACCTGATGCGCGTACTGTCGGCGGGGCGGGTGCGAGTGCTGCGTGCGGTTCAGGCCAAACCGGCACCCGTCTCGGAGCTTGCCGCAACACTCCGGCGGGACCGCAAGGCAGTCAGGCGGGACGTCTCGCTTCTGGAATCCTTCGGGCTTGTCAGTTCCCGCGAAGAGCCGAACCCCGGCCACGGCCGGCGGCGGGTTATCGAGCCTCGCGCCGCGAAGTACCAACTCGTGGCGGTGATTTGAGGCGTTCCCGCCATCCAAACGCTGGCCGCGACGGCGGGGTATCACAGTCCGCTGAACGGCAACGCGGCCACCCGCGGCGCCAATGGCAACCGGACGTCTCCAGGGTGGACGACGAACCCGGGCCCGGCCTTCGCGCCGAGGTCTTCCTGAAAGGCTCGTATCCCGCTCGCCATGCCCGGGCGGGCCGTTGCGGATAGCTTGACCTCAATTGGGATCAGCTGGCCCTCCGCTTCCACGACGAGATCGACTTCCACGCCAGCCGAGGTGCGCCAGAAGTAAACCCGCGGCTCTTCACCGCGGTTGACGAACGCTTTCACGATTTCCAGAAGCACCGCGGTTTCGAAGATCGCCCCGCCCAACGGCCCCGCCGCCGCGTGATCCGGATCCTTCAGACCGGCCAGATAGCAGAGCATGCCGGTGTCCGAGAAGTACACCTTCGGCGTCTTGACCAGGCGCTTGCCGACGTTGGCGTGGTAGGGCCGCAGCACGATCACCTGGAACGTGGCTTCCAGCACAGAGAGCCACGCCTTAGCCGTATTCACCGCCACGCCGAGGTCGCGGGCAACATCGGCGAGATTGAGCAGTTGGCCGCTGCGGGCCGCCAGCGCTCGCAGGAAACTCTGGAAAGAGATCAGGTCCCCGACCTGACGCAGAGAGCGCACGTCGCGCTCCAGGTAGGTCTGCATGTAGCTGGAATGCCACAGCGGGATGTCGCGGCCGGGTTCCGCAACCAGTTCCGGGTAGCCGCCGCGCAGGAAGTTCTGCCAGAGCGCCTGCGGCGAAACGGGGCGGGCCGCGGGCCGCTTCTTCGGTGGTTCCCATGGCGGCGGGTTGAGCGCCTTGCCGGCTTCCTCTCGTTGCGAGACCGGCAATAGCCGCAGCATGGCCGCCCGGCCGGCCAGCGATTCCGCGACCTGCCCGGCCAGCAGCAGATTCTGCGATCCCGTCAGGAAGTACTGGCCGCGCGCCCCCCGGCGCTCGTCGATGCGCTCCTTGATGTACGGCAACAGGAGTGGCGCGTACTGGACCTCGTCAAAAACGACCGGCGCGGGATGCATGTCGAGAAAGCCGCGCGGGTCGGCCGCGGCCGCCGCGCGCACGTCGGGCGGTTCGAGCGAAACGTAGCTGGAATCGGCGCCGAAGACGTGTTTCAGCAAGGTAGTCTTGCCGGACTGGCGCGGCCCGGTCAGAACCACCGCGGGGAACTGGGCCGCGGCCCTTCGGAGGACTCTCTCCAGGGCGCGCGGGATGTAGCGGCGAGGCATCGTCGGGCTCCTACTTGCAATTATGCATTACAAATGCAAATTTGCAAGCACGGCCGCCGGTGGAGCGATCTGAGTATCTCGCCGGGTGAAGCCGACCGCCCGCTTGCAGTCCCGAGTGGCAACAGCTATAAATGCTTATCTGAGAACGCAGACCGGTTCGGGCGGACAACCACCATGGCATCCATATTCGATCCCCTCGTCGAGATCATTCACTCCCGGACGCTGGACTCCTGGAAGGAACGGAACGAGAAGGCCCTCGCGTGCCTGTTCGGCAGCCGGTATCCCAAACGCGCCGAGAAGACCGTTGCAATCCGCGCACCCGACATGAGAGGAAGCGACTCCGGCGTCCCGTACGCGGCGTACATCCATCCATCCAATGCGGATGCCGGCGCCTACGGCGGCATGAGCTTCGTGGTTTTCCCCGTCGAGAACCAGCCGTGCCTGGTGGCGATGGTGATCGGGACGCAGGGGCTGGCGCCGGATGAGGCGATACTGGGTCGCCCTGGCCACGCCCGGAAGATGCAGGCCATCTCCACCTGGTTGAACCACCGGTTCGGCGCAGGCGAGCAGGTGGCCTGGGCCAGGCAGGATCCCACCCGCATAGATATTGACGTGCCTGAGTCGATTCAGCGGGCCTGGTCGCCATACGAGCGAGTGTTTAAGCGGTATGGCCGGGTCCTCTACGCAATGTACAGGCCCACGGAAGATCGCGCCGCCACGGCCGCCGCTCTCACCGCCATGCTCGATGTGATGTTCGAGGAGCGCGGCCACACTCCGCTGAAAGAGTTCCAGGAAGAATCGGGTGACACGCAGTCCGCCTGGTTCTCTCACCTGATGCCGGCGACTAGCGACGGCAAGGCGGTGGAGTTGCTGCAGCACCGCCGCTTCGTTGTCCTCCAGGGCCCTCCCGGAACAGGAAAGACGCGCATGGCGCGGCAAATCCTCGCCAATCAGTACGGCGGCTTCGGCCGCTCCGTGCAATTCCATCCGGGCACCACGTACGAGAACTTCGTCGGGGGACTGGCGCCACTCCAGGACGGCGGAAGCGGAGAGGCTGGACTGGGCTTCCGCTTTGCTCCGAAGCCGGGCTTCCTTCTGGAGGCCGCCGCTGAAGCCGCAGGGGCCGCGAAGCCCTACCTCCTCCACATCGACGAAATCAATCGGGCAGACCTGGGGAAGATCCTGGGCGAAGCCATCTACCTGTTCGAGGCCAATCCGGAATCGCGGCGGGAAATCGATCTCCCGTACGATTTCGGGCCGCCGTTCCATCGACAACTCTACCTGCCCGGCAATCTCCACGTGCTCGGCACCATGAACAGCGCCGATCGCAGCATCGCCATCGTCGACGTGGCCGTGCGCCGGCGGTTCGCATTCCTGTCGCTGTGGCCGAATCTGGAGGTCGTCATGAAGCACGGCTGCACCCTCACCCAGCGCGCGTTCAAGGAACTCGTTTCGATTTTCGTGGAGCACGCGCCAGACGAGGCATTGGCGCTGGTGCCAGGGCATTCCTATTTCCTGGAGAGTGACGAAGCGCGGGCACGCGTCGATCTGCGAACGAGCCTGGCGCCACTGTTGGGCGAGTACCTGGCCCAGGGATATGTGAGCGGGTTTGCCGAGTCCATACGGGGATACATGCAGTGGCTGGAAAGCCTGTAGCTGCCGGATCGCGCGCCAGAGCCAGCCGCCACCCGGCGTCGGCCGGCTCACCCCTGAACGCAATCCGGCCGACCCGCGAGATCTGTCTCGATCTTCCGGACCACAGCCGGGTCACCAGATCGGCGGTTGAGTTCTTCGGCAGCCGGAACTCCGCCGATCCCCATGCACAGGCGGCGCGCCTGGCCGACCGGTTCATCCGGCAGAACTCATCGGTCTTTAAGCTATTGCAGGTCGATCTCCATCGCGACTACGACGGCTCCGATGTTTTGCTGAACATCGAATCCCACGGTGCCGTTGGTGCCGTGCCACTGCTCTCTCCCCTGACCGCCCGCCATGACCTTGGCCTGGTGGTGCAGCCGAGATTCCCGTGGGCCGGCATCGGCCCGATGCTGGCCGAAATGGGATGGCTGATCAGCCCCTCGCCGCTGAAACTACCGCTCCTGCGGCGATCCGAACGGCGGGTACCGCTCTGGGTCCTGTCCTTCATGATCCTGGCCAGATTCAAGGCGCTGCTGGACCGGCTCGACCGCCGCTTTGAGGTGATCACGGAAACGCGATCCGCGCCGAAGGGACGGATCGAATGGACACAGTACGCCACCCGGCACATGCCCCGCGGCGACTTCCCCTGCGTGCCATGCACGTTTCCCGATCTGCGGGATGACCGCCACCTGAAGGGCGCCATCCGCTTCGCCGTGGAGAAGCAACTGCGATCGCTCGAAACGCAATGCGGGCAAGGTGCGTTCGTCCATCGCCTGATCGCTTTTGCGGAGTCGCTCCTTTGGCGGGTGCGCGGCGTCTCCGCCCATCGCCCGGCCATGGGCGAGGTGGCCACGTGGCTGCGGCGGCCATTGCGGACCGACGTCTTTGTGGAAGGCCTTCAGGCCATCGATTGGACCGTCGACGAGCGTGGACTGGCCGGCCTCAGCGATCTGGATGGCATCCCGTGGAGCATGCCGATGGAACTGTTCTTCGAGGCCTGGGTTGAGACGATTCTCCGCAAGGCGGCTCCGAGGACCGGCGGTTTCCTGAAGGCCGGCCGGCGCAGGGAGACCGTATCGCCGCTCGCATGGGAGCCTCCGTCCCTGGGATCCCAGCGCTCGCTGGTTCCCGATCTCATACTGGAATCGGACAACCTCGCCGTAATCGTCGATGCGAAGTACAAGCGGCACTGGGAAGAGATGCAGGACCGAACCTGGGGCGGCCAACCGGACGAACTCCGGGAGCAGCATCGGACCGACCTCTTGCAAGTGCTCGCCTATGCCAACCTGGTGAGCGCCCGGGAAGTCGTCTGTTGCCTGGTGTACCCGTGCTCGATGACGACCTGGGAATCGCTCGCCAGACGCGGCCGGCTATTCCACCAGGTTGAACTGCCCCAGCGCGGCCGCCGCATCCGCGTGTGGTTGACCGCCGTGCCCATGTCCGCGGCCGCCGATCGGGTCGCGTCCCGATTCGCCGATCAGCTCCGCTCCATCCGGACTTCTACCTGACCTGTCTGCGGCCCTTATCCCCGCCCATCCCCAAGCTGAAAGCCGCGGGCCGTCTGCCCGAACGCCTCCACCTGCGCGGCTTCCCAGGCGGCGTCGCGGCCCAGTTCGCGCGCCATCAGGGCGGCCACCGGGGGGGCCATCCGAATCGCCGCGGCGGCGTTCAGGAACAGGGCGCGGGTGCGGCGCGCCAGGACGTCTTCCACGGTGCGCGCCATCTCCTCGCGCACGGCCCAAATCACCTCGGCGCCGGTGTAGGGCAGGGCGCCGTCCAGCGGCTCGGCCAGCGCGGCGCCGGTCTCCATCAGGCGCAGGATGGCCGGCGCGTCGGAGCCATACAGCCCCAGGCGGCCGAACCGGCCGGCGCTGGCGTGAAAGCCGTGAATGTTCAGCGTGGCGGTCAGGCAGGGGCGTTCCTCCAGGCGCGCCAGAACGGCGGCGTGGTTCACGCAGTCCTCCGCCATGTGGCGGTAGGTGGTCCACTTGCCGCCGCAGATGGTGACCAGGCCCGAGTTCTCGATGCGAATCGTGTGGTCGCGGGAGAGCGCGGCGGTGTTGGCCGAATCCGTGGCCCGCACCAGCGGACGGATGCCGGCAAAGACGCTGGTCACGTCGCCGCGGCCCGGCTTCTTGGCGAGATACAGCGAAGCCGTCCCAAGCACGAACTCGATCTCCCGCTCCTGCGCCACCGGTTCGAGCGAGGCCTCCTCGATGGGCGTGTCGGTGGTGCCCACCAGCGTGTGGCCGTGCCAGGGGATGGCGAACATTACCCGGCCGTCGCTGGTGTGCGGGACCATGATGGCGCTGTCGCCGGGCAGGAAGGAGCCGTCCAGCACCAGGTGGATGCCCTGGCTGGGCGCGATGATGGGCTGCGCGGCGGGGTCCGCCAGGCGGCGCACGCCGTCGGCGAACGGACCGGTCGCGTTGACCACCACCCTGGCGGCGGCCTCAAACTCGCGGCCGGCTTCCACGTCGAGGATGCGGACGCCGTTGACGAAGCCGTCGCCGTCCCTGGTGAATCCGGCGGCCTGCGCGTAATTCAGCAGGACGGCGCCCTGCCCGGCGGCGGTGGCCACCAGGTTCACCAGCAGGCGCGCATCGTCGAACTGGCCGTCGAAGTAGATCACGCCGCCGCGCAGGCCCTCGGTGTTGAGCGTGGGCAGGCGGTCGAGCGTCTCCTCGCGGGACAGGATGCGCGAGGCTCCGAAGCCGTACTTGCCGGCCAGCAGGTTGTAGAGCTTGAGGCCGATGCCGTAGAACGGGGCTTCCCACCAGTCGTAATTCGGCACCACGAAGCCCAGGTTGTGAACCAGGTGGGGGGCGTTCTGCAACAGCAGGCCGCGCTCCTTAAGCGCCTCCATCACCAGCGATACGTTGCCCTGCTCCAGGTAGCGGACGCCGCCGTGGACCAGCTTGGTGGAGCGGCTGGAGGTGCCCTTGCCGAAGTCGCTCTGCTCGATCAGGAGCACGTCGTATCCACGCGAGGCGGCATCGATGGCCACCCCGGCTCCGGTGGCTCCGCCGCCCACCACGATCATGTCCCAGGGGCCGGCATGGGCCTCCAGCCGGCGGCACATTTCGGCGCGGTTCATAGCTTCCCCCATCCAATTGTAGAGGCTGGGAGGAGCCGACAACTGGCAGCGCGCGGATGCCCAGACAGGGCTGGAGCCCGATTTTTGTGCGCGCGCACAAAATGCGCACTGAAAACAAACGACTTAAGGCAGAAATTTTGTGCGCGCGCACAAAAATCCGGGTTTTGCGCCGGGCCGGCGTCCGCCGCTAGGTGCGCAACTCGGCCACGATCCCGGCGGCAATCGCCCGCGCCCGCTCCAGTTCGCCCGGCGCCAGGCTGATGGCACCCACGCGCGCATGGCCGCCGCCGCCGTACCGCTCGCAGATGGAGGCCAGATTGTGCCGCGGCTCGGTGGGCGACCACGGGTTCGACCCGACCGAAATCTTGGTGCGGAAACTCGAGGTGCTCACCGATACGGTGTAGATGGACTGCGGAAACAGGTTGTAGGGGATGAACTTGTTGTAGCCTTCCATCTCCTGGCCGGCCAGGTCGAAGAACACCACGCCATCGTCCAGGCGGGCTTTCTCGCGGATGAGCTGGATGGAAGCCAGGTGCCGGCCGTAGAGCGGCTCGTAGAGCGCCTGCACCTCGGGCTCGGCGACGATCTCAGCCAGTTGCCGCCGCTGCATCCAGCCGATAATCTTCTGCACGATGGCGGAGCCCTTGGCCCCCTCGATGACCAGCGTCAGTTGCATGGCCGGGGCTCCCAGTTCCACCGCCGTGCGGGCGTCGGGATACTGGGCCCCATCGATGATCAGGCTCCACTTCAACAGGTCGTCCAGGTCCGGCGCGCGGAAACCCCACCGCTCGGCGGCCACCTTGGCGATGAAGGACGTGCAGGATTTGTAGTTGGGGTCGTAGAGCTTGCGCCCGCTGGTGTCCTGACGGAAATGTTCGGCGTCCGCGGCGTTGAGGAATGCGCTCTGATGGTGGTCGAACCACCAGGTGAGCCGCGGGTCGCTCGAGTACTTGAAATCGACAATGGCATTTTCGTCGCCGTCGAACAAGGCGGCGTCGAAGAGTTGGGACGCTTTGTGGGCCATTCCCGTGTATCGGAACTCCGCATCCGGGTGAACCGCGCCCGCGATGAAGCGGCTGAAGTAGGCGGCCGAGGCCGCTCCGTCGAAACAATGGTCGTGGTAAAGCACGCGTTCGATCATTTTGGATAGGAAAACCTATCAGCTTGCCTGAAACCGATAAGAAATGCAACTCCCCGGAGCCGAAAAGTCGTGAAAACGTGTCGAAACGGGCGCGGACTCTGGTACAGTTGTGGAAAACCTATGCGATCCATCCCCGCCTGGGACCAATACTACCTGGACATCTGCCAGGCCGTGGCGCGCCGCAGCAAGGATCCGAACACGCAGATCGGCTGCGTCATCGTGGGGCCGAACCACGAAATCCGCTCCACCGGCTACAATTCGTTTCCGCGCGGCATTCGCGACGACGTTCCCGAGCGGCTGGTGCGCCCGGCCAAGTATCTTTGGATCGAGCACGCCGAGCGCAACGCCATCTGCAATGCCGCCCGCGCCGGCACGGCCACGGAGAACTGCACCATTTACGTCGAGATCATGCCGTGCATGGACTGCGCGCGGTCGATCGTACAGGCCGGAATCACCAGCGTGGCCGTCTCCGCGCAGCGCATGGCGGAGTACTCCAGCGAGTACTACAACGATCATTTCGGGATGGTCGAAACGCTCTTCCAGGAAGCCGGGATCGCAGTGCGGCAGGTCTGAGGAGACCGGCTATTGGGCCTGCTGGCCGCTGCCCTCGTGGGTATTGGCCTCGGGTTTCTCCGGAATCAGGCGATAGAAGCGGTGGGAACATCCCCGGCACCGGAACGGCCGCCGCCGGAATGCGCGCATCAGCGAATCGAATAAGTGCCTGGGCCGCGACGGACGAACATCAGGGCCACCGCACGCCGGACATCGCACTTCGCCATACGGCTCCATCAGAGAACTCTCTCCCTCGCCATGAGCCTAGCAGGTTTTTGGCCGAAAGTTAATAGTGGCTCGGGCATTTCCCCTACCGCGCCAGTTTCTCCAGGTCCGCCGGCTCGCCAAAGGCCATGCCGGAGAGGGCCGGATCGATGTTCCGGAGCAACCCCGTCAGCACGCTGCCCACGCCCACTTCCACGAACCGCGCCGCGCCCAGCCCCGCCAGGCAGCGGATGGACTCGGTCCATCGCACCGGATTGGGCACCTGCTGGTAGAGGCCCTCGCGCGCCTCGGCGCCGCCGCGGATTTCCCGCGCCTGCCAGTTGTTCACCAGGGGACAGGAAAGGTCCGCGAACGCGGTGGCGTCCAGATCCGCGCGCAGACGCTCCTGGGCGGGCTTCATCAGCGCGCAGTGGAAGGGCGCGCTCACCGGCAGCAGCACCGCCCGCCGCGCTCCCGCCGCCTTGGCCAGGCCGATAGCGCGCCCGACGGCGGCGGCATCTCCGGCAATCACCACCTGGTCGGGCGAGTTCAGATTGGCGGCGCTCACCGCCTGGCCCTCAGCGGCCTCCTGCAGGATGCCATCGAGCTTGCCCTCGGGCAGCTTCAGCAGCGCAGCCATGGCGCCCACGCCGGCCGGGACCGCCTCCTGCATGTAGCGGCCGCGCTTCCGCACCAGGCGGACGGCGTCGGCGAACCGCAGACTGCCGGCGGCCACCAGCGCGGAGTATTCGCCCAGGCTGTGGCCGGCCACCAGGTCGGGCTCCCAGCCCTGCTCGCGGAGCACCTCGAAGGCCGCGATGGAGACCGTGAGCAACGCGGGCTGGGTGTTCTCGGTAAGCCTGAGCTGCTCGTCCGGGCCTTCGAAACAGAGCTGGGAGAGCGGGACGCCGAGCGCGGCATCGGCCTCGTCGAAAACGCGGCGCGCCGCCGGAAACGCCGCGGCCAGGGCCTTGCCCATGCCGGCCGCCTGCGACCCTTGTCCGGGGAAGAGAAATGCTGTTTTGGGTGTCAAAGGGAATTATAGCGTTTGGCGGGGAGAGCGTGACCCGGGTGGCGTGACTCCGGCTGTCTCGGCTTTCCGGTACTCCGCCTTACGGCGTCGGCGATGTCGTCGGGATCGAAGCCGAGGTCCGCAAGGAGTGCGGCCGATATCGCTGAAGTCCCGTGGCATAGTGCCCGTGGTCTGGCGCGATCCGCCGGGCACGTCCGGTCATCCAGGGCTTCGAAGAACCGTTCCCTCGCAAGCACCTCCAACACCAGCGGCGCAATCCCATCTCTCGGGCCTTCGCCGTGATCCATCGCCTCCATGCGCTCCCGCCGGTTCATTGCAAGCCGCGCGCGGTGCCGCTACGCAAAACGCCCTGAGCGGCCTCTTGGGAAGCTGCGGCCAGCGTGGTTGTTCGGACAAGACAGGGTGCTCGGAGTGAGGATCGGAGAGCGGATCAGCCGCCGGTTGGGATGGCCGCAGTTCCGGAGACCCCGGCAGCCCCGGCACGCCTGGCGCGGCGGACGAAGGCCCGGTCGAACGACACAAACGCCGCGCCGGGCGGGCGGCTGGTCAGGTGCAGCGCATCGGCCAACTCGATGCCGTGGGCGGTAAGGGCCAGCGCCTCCGCCACGGCGGGCTCATCCTCGACGTGCACGTTCTCCAGGCCGAGCAACTTCGTGAAGGCTGCGCGAATG
>Ga0265323_10001539_pt1 | contig 11169 bp, 8 predicted proteins | sample 41225metaG_FD_193580 | JGI IMG/M metagenome (GOLD analysis project Ga0265323, IMG submission 193580) | Rhizosphere microbial communities from Carex aquatilis grown in University of Washington, Seatle, WA, United States - 4-12-25 metaG | ecosystem: Host-associated > Plants > Roots > Rhizosphere >... | reverse complement strand
TCGGGCTTGGGCGCCGTGACGGTCGATCCGCCGAAGAGTTTCTTCAGCCAGCCGAAAAAGCCGCCAGACTTCCTGGGAGCGTCGGCCTTCGGCGCGGCGGGGAATTTGTTCTGCTCCGGCTCTCTGCAGGGGCCGCGATTCGGCTCATTCCAGGCCGGGCGGGGTTCGGCGGGCCGGTCATCCCGGCGTTCACGCTCCGGGCGGAAGGTGGGCCGTTCGTCACGACGGTCATCGCGCCGCGGTCGCTGGCCGGCGGGCGGGACGTCCGCCGGGCGGCTCGGCTCACTGCCGGGCTGGCTGGCCACGCTGCGGAAGGAATCACTCTCCCAGTTGTGCTCGACGCGCTTGGGTGCCTCGGGCGGGAGGATATTCAGCTCCGGTTTCGGTTCTGCTTCAGTGGGCGCGGCCGGCCGGGGTTCATGACGGACCTCGACGGCAGGAATCGCGGCGGCGGCGGGGGCTTCGGCAACCGGGGCGGCGGGAGCCGGGACCGGTGCCGGCGGCGGAGTGACTGCTTCCGCAGGGGCGGGCTCGGTGGGAGCGGCGGCCGGTGCGGGCGGAGCAAACGGGTTCTTGTATTCAGTCGGGGCGGTGACGATGGACACCGCGGTGGGTTTGTAATCAACCGCGGGCGCGGCGGAGGCGGCCGGGGCCGCCGGACTGACCGGACGTTTGCCGCGGGCCAGGCCGGAGCCGCGGTTGTTGCTGAACGTACTGGGGGGCGGGGTTGGACTGGTTGGCGTGCCTGGTGTGCTCGCGGTCTCGGCTGCCGGGGTCGCGGCGCCGGACGGTTCTGGATCTGACATGTTATGTATTTGTTTTGAAACGGCGCTCACCGTTGCCGGGAGCCGCCTGTGGTTTAGGGAGAGGCATGCGGAACGCGCATCGCGCGCTCAACGACTGCCATAAAGGGCGAACCATCGGCCAAAAGCCCACCTCCGGCAACTCCAAAACCGCCGGACATACCGGGATGAACGTTGGCGGGTGTTTTAACATTTTAACTGGAAGCAAGTTAAGCGGTCCACTCGCGGGCTTGCCAGCCGGGCCATACCCGCCTAGGCACACGTCGCATGGACAAGCTCGAAGAGATCTTCCGCCTGCAAAATGAACTCAACCGCCGGATCGGCGTGAATCTCCCGCCGCCCACCGACGAGGAAAAAACCAAATGGGTTCTCAACTACACGCGCGCTTTGCAGCAGGAGACGGCGGAACTCATCGACTCCGTTCCGTGGAAATGGTGGGCGAAGTACCAGAAGTTCGATGCGCAGAACGCCAAGGTCGAGGTCGTCGACCTTTTCCACTTTCTCATCTCACTGGCGCAGGCGCTCGGCATGAGTGCGGACGATGTTTACCAGGCCTACATCAAAAAGAACCTGGTCAATCACCAGCGCCAGGAGAGCGGCTACGTGCAGAAGGATGAGGCGGACTCAAAGCACATCTAGTGTTGCCAGATCCCCCGCTGCTTGGCCGTTCTCCCATCCAATCGAATCAACCCCAATCAACCCTCCAACCATGTCCTCCTTTTCTTCGAACCGATCCAGCTTGCTTTTGACGGTGAGTCTTCGCTTCGCCGTCGTTCTTCTCGGCAGCGCCATGACCCTCATGCCAAAGTTGCCGGGCGCCGACGCCGCCAAACCGGACGCGCGGTGGCAGCACATCAAGACGGCGATGTTCTTCACGAGTGTCGACGTGGAGAAACTGCTGGCCACGCCCGAGGAGCGCCGGGCAACCCTTGCCTACTTCGCGCCGCTGCGGCTTTCGAAGGTCTACCTCGAGGATGCACGCGGGGATGTGGCCGCGGTCGCATTTCTCCGCGAAATCGCCGCTGCCCTGAAAGCCGAGGGACTTGAGGTTTCCGGCGCCGTCGTCCCCGCCGACAAAGGCCCGCTCTGCTACAACGACCCCAAGGACATGGCCACGCTCGAGGGCCGGGTGCGCGTGCTAGCCCAGGTGTTCGATGAAATCATCGTGGATGACTGGCTCTTCACGACCTGCACCTGCGCGAAATGCCTGGCGGGCCGCGGCAGCGATTCCTGGGCCGACTACCGCAGCCGGCTTGTGGCCGAACAGTCGAAACGGCATCTCATCGACGCCGCCAAGCAGGTGCGCCCCGGGGTCCAGGTCATCATCAAGTATCCGAACTGGTACGAGGGGCACCGCCAGCACGGTTACGACGTCGCCCGGCAGACACCGCAGTTCGACGGCGTGAGCGTCGGCATCGAGACGCGGCAGCGGGCCACGCACGACCAGCATATTCCCATTTATTCGGGCTATGTGTTCCAGCAGTGGATCGGCGGCGACGCCGGACCGAAGTGGCGCAGCGCCTGGCTCGACAACTACGACATGCAGGGCGACCCCAACGACTACGTCGCCCAGGTGTGGCAGGCGGTCCTGGCGCGGACTCCGGAGATCATCTTCTGGTGCGCCGGCCAGCTCCATCCCCCGATCCCGGCCGCTGACGTTTATCCGCATCTCGTCGGGCTGATGCCGGAATTCGACCGGTTGGCCGGGATGCTCAACGGCCCCGCGCGGGGCATTGCCATCCACCTTCCACTGGGCTCGGTGGGCGAGTACAATATTTTCGGCTACTTCGGAATGATCGGGCTGCCGATGGCGCCGCGCACGTCGTTTCCGACCGACACCAAGACCGCCATCTTCACGCAGCACTCGCTCCGCGATCCGCAGCTTGCGGCGGAACTCCTCGCGCGAATCCGGGCGGGCAAGGAGGTCTTCCTCACCTGGCCGCTGCTGCAGAACCTCCGGGACAGCGAACTGGGGCGGGTATTCAACGTCATCGGCGAAAGCGGCACCGTGGCGTCATCGACCTTCCGCGTCCGCGAGGGTTTCTGGGACTCCAAGCCCGTCGAGGCGGCGCGCCCCTTCACCTTCCCGAAAATCCAAACCTCGACGTGGCCGTACGTGCGCGAGGTGGCGCTCGTGCGCGAGGACGCGGATTTCGGCGTCCTCCTGACCACGCCCTACGCCGAAGGCCAGGTGGACGTCCTCAACCTGCCCGACAACAACTACAACCTGCTGCGGCTGCCGGAACCCGTGCTCAATTCCATCCGCCGTATCTTTGCCGAAGAACTGGGCGTGCGACTCATCGGTCCGGGTGGCGTCGCGCTCTATCCCTTCGGCGAGCGGCAATATGTTCTCTACAACATGAGCGATGGGCCCGCGAAGGTTGCGCTGCGGTTCCCCGCTGGGACGCCCGCCCGTGCATGGAAGGAACGGATGCACGACCTGAGCCTGACCGTCGGCGAGGTCGCACTCGCCGGAGAAAGGCCTCATTTCGGTCCACCGGAAAAACCCGAGACCGAGGTGGCGCTCACGCTGCGACCGTTCGAGATCGCCGTGCTGGAGAGTCAGTAAGCTTTAAGCGGTAAGCTGGAAGCTTTTTGCACGAAGCTCAGGTTATGCGCGCGATCTTATGCGTCGGCTTATGGCTTATAGCTTAATGCTTGGCCCTCACTCCGCCCGCAGCGCGACCATCGGATCGACCTTGGCCGCGCGGCGCGCCGGCAGCCAGCAAGCGAGCATGGCCGCTACGAGCACCGCGACTGCGCCCGCGAGGAGCGACAGGGGATTGAGCGGATTCACGCCGTAAACCATCGCACGCAGCGCGCTCGCCAGCGCGAGGGCTCCGCCCGCTCCGAGTGCAACGCCCACCAGCACCCAGGCCGCACCCTGACGGAGCACGAGTTGCACGATGTCGCGACGGACCGCGCCAATGGCCATGCGCACGCCGATCTCGCGCGTGCGCTGCAGCACGTGATAGGACAAGGTGCCGTAGAGGCCCACGGCGACGAGACCGAGCGCGACGGCCATGAAGAAATCCACCAGGCTGGTAATCGCCCTCTGTCCCTGGGTGGCGTCGTTCACCACCTCCTGCAGGGTGCGAACCCGTGCGAGCGGCATATCCGGGTCGAGACGCGCGATTTCGCGACGCAGCGCTCCGGCCAGCTGGCCGGCGGGCTGGGCCGAACGCACGATGAGGTAGATGGTCTGGCCCCAGGCGCGGTCGGGGGTCCAATAGATCTCCGGCTGCGGATCCATTTCCGGCCCCCATTGCCGCACGTTCTCCACGACACCGACGACGTGCGCCGTGAACCACGGCTTGGCATTGTTGCCGCGGATGATCTTGCCGAGCGGATCCTGGCCCGGCCAGCATTTGTCGGCCAGCGTGCGGTTCACGACGACGCCGATGTTGTCGCCGGTGGCGTCGCCGGGTGCGAGCGTCCGGCCGCGCAGCAATCCAATCCCGGCGGCGGCGAAGTACCCGGGAGTGATGCTCGAGATTTCCGCCAGGGCCCGTTTCGCCGTGGGATCGAAGGTCTCGTCGTTAACCATGATGCTGGTGTTGCTGCCGCCTTCGAGCGGCAGCTTGGTGGTGGTCGCGGCAGCCGTGACGCCGGGCAGCGCGGCGACGTGTTCGGTGAGTTGCTCGCAGAATTGCGTGCGCGTTTCCTTTTTGTCGTAGTGTTCGCCGCGCAAATCCAACTCGCCGGAGACCACGTAAATAGTGGCCAGCTTGTCGTTGGCGGCGAGCAGCTTCACGTAGCTGGCGGAGAACAGGGCGGCACCGTTGGCCAGCAGGAAGGCGAGCGCGACCTGGGCGATGATCAATCCGCGCAGGATGTGATGGCGGGCGCGGGAACCGGCCGAGCCGCGGCCTTCCGTGCGGAGGAGGTCGGTCACGGAGATGCGCATGGCAGCGAGGGCCGGCGGCAGGCCGGCGAGCACGGCGGTCAGAAGGGTTACCCCGACCGCGAAGGCGAGCACGCCGCCATTGAGCACCATCGCGGCCTTTCGGGCGTCAGTGGTGGGGGCGATGACCTGCAGCACGCGGACGCCGAAGTATGCGAGACCCAGGCCGGCGAGCGCTCCAGCGAGGGAAAGCAGCAGGCTTTCGGTGAGGGCGAGGCGGATGATATGTCCCCGGGTGGCGCCGAGGGCGATTCGTACGCCGAATTCGCCCTGCCGCCGGGCGTTGCGCGCCAGGAGCATGCTGGCGACGTTGGCGCAGGCGACGAGCAGCACCAGGACGACCGCGCCAAACAGCATCCATACGCGTGAACCCACGTCGCGCGTCATTTCGTCGTGCAGTGAACGCACCAGGAACGGCTTCTGCGCATTTGTCTCCGGGTAGGCGGCCTTGAGCCGGGCGCCGATCGCCTTGATTTCCGCGTCGGCGGCGGCCACCGACACGCCGTCCTTGAGGCGGCCGATCGCGCACATCCAGTGGCTGCCGCGGTCGCCCTCGTCGCGTTTGAGCTGGAGCGGCAGCCAGAGCTGGCAGGTTTCCGTGCGCATCCATGGCGAGGCGAACTCGAAACCGACGGGCATGATGCCCACCACCGTGACCTCGCCGCCGTTGATCCGGATGCGGCGGCCGACGAGTCCGGGATCGCCTGCGAACGATTGCTGCCACAGAGCGTAGCTGAGCACGGCGACCGGCGGGGCGCCTTTTTCCTCATCCGCCGGTTCGAACCAGCGGCCCAGCGCGGGGGCCACGCCAAAGGCCCGCAGCACTCCCGGCGTGCAGGAGACACTGCGGACAGCCTGCGGATTTTCACCCCCGAGGTTGGCCGGTCGGGGCGAGTAGACACCCAGTTCAACGAACGAGGTGGCTTGGTCCTTGATGTCGAAATAATCGGGCGTGGACAGCGGCCAGCGGTCACCGGACCATACGTGTGCGAGCTGGTCCGACCGCGGATAGGAGAATGGCTCGACCACCAGCGCCCGCAGGGCGCTGAACATCGTCGCGGCGGCGCCGATGCCAACGGCGAGGGTAAGAACGGCCACGGCGGCAAAGCCGCGCGATTTGGCGAGGTTGCGCAGGGCAAGACGCAGGTCGGAGAGCATGGTAGAATTTCGGGGCAGGGGCGGAGAAGCCAAGGCCGCCGGCGTGCAGACAGACACGGTGGCAGGGCCGGTTCTCCGATATAACCCGCGAAGCGGGCCCAAGGTTACAGACAAATTTCCCGCGGGAAAGCCCGGAAGCGCCGATCTCAGGCGACCAAGAGGACCGCGGCGGCGAAAAGCGTCACACCACCTGCCATGAGCCCGGTGCCGACGACGGTAAGGGCTTTCCTCACTTAATCCAATAGCCGGCGACCTTGCCTCCCTTCACCACCTGGGTCACCAGCGCGTCGTCGCTGTGGTCTTTGAAGCTGATCTTCCACAGCGTGACATGACAGCCGTATTGGTTCAGGTCGCCCAAATAAGATACTTCATAACCGGCGTGGAACCGCGCGGCGAAGTGGGCGGAGGTCGCGGCAAACTGCTCCTTGGTCAACGCCTTCTTGACCGGCGCGTCGGCCTCCGTGATGAACGATTCGTAGTCGGCTTTCTCGATCGCGGTGATGAGTTTCGCGGAAAGCGCCGCGTCTTCCTTGGAAGGCTCGGCAGCGGACAAGACGGCCGCGCCACCGACCAGCATGGCAGCAGCGAACGCAAGGGCACAGATTCTATTGGTATTCATGGGAAATTCTTTTTCCGGGCCGTCGCGCTCCGGTCTCTTCATTCCGCGCGCAGGGCGATGACCGGATCGACCTTGGCCGCGCGGCGCGCCGGCAGCCAGCTGGCCAGGAGCGCGACGAGCAGCAGCAACCCCGTGACCGCGATATAGGCCGCCGGGTCGACCGGACTGACATCGAAGAGCAGTTTCCGCAGGAAACGCGTGAGCAAAATCGCCCCGATCAGGCCCGCCACCAGGCCCAGCGCCGCTTTCCGCAGGCCCTGGCCCAGAATCAAGTTGATGATCTGCCCCTGGGTGGCGCCAATGGCACCGCGGATGCCAATCTCCCTCGTGCGTTGCGAGACGTCGTAGTTGAGCACGCCGTAAAGGCCGACGGCCGCGAGGACCAGCGCCAGCCCGGCGAAAAGTCCCAGCAGCCACATGAGCGACCGCCGCGTGGTGAGCATGTCGTCGAGGCCCTTGGCGACCGAGCCGGTCGAGTAGAGCGGCAGGGTTGAATCGATCGCGCGCAACTGGGCGCGCATCGCGTCGATCACGGCGGCCTCCGGGCGGCTGGTCCGAAGGAGCACACTGAAACCCGCCATCGGCGTCTGGTTGATCGGCACGTAGACGAAAGGCGGCCCGTCGCGTCCCTCAAGACCGGTGAGGTTGGCGCGGGCGACCACGCCGACGATGCGAGCCCAGGGTTGCCCGGCCGGCGGCGGCGTGGTGCCGCCGACGATCTCCTGGCCGACCACACTGCGTCCGGGAAAGTAACGGTCGGCGAATGACTGGTCGACGATTACCACCGGGTTCTTCGCGATGGTGTCGTCGTCCCGGAACGGGCGGCCGTCGAGCAGCCGGATGCCCATGGTGGCGAAGAATTCCGGTGAAACCACATTGAGGAAAATCAGCGGCTGTCCCTTGCCGGCCGCGGTTTCGCTCCCGCGCACGAGGAACGGCGCTAGGCGGAACGACGGGGAGATGGCGTAGTCTCCGACCAGACAGGCCGTTTCGACGCCGGGGATGGTTTTCATTCCCGCGAGGATGCGCTGCTGCACGGCGACATTGTCCTTCGGGTCCTTGTATTTCACGAGGGGCAGCGCGACGCGTCCCTGCACAATGCGCGCGGCATCGAAACCGGGATTCACGGCCATGACGTGCGCGAAACTGTGAATCAGCAGCCCCGCGCCCACGAGCAGTACCAATGCGATGGCCACCTGGCCGACGACGAGCGAACCGAGCAGGGCCCGACTGCGGCGGCCGGCCGACGCCGTGGGTGTTTCGCCCACGCGCAGTCCGGAGCGCCAGAGCCAGCAGAAAGGCACGAGGCCCATCGCCAGAATGATGACCGCGACCACCGGCAGCATCAGACCGATGACGTGCACGTCCAGCGTCACCGGCGGCACATCGCGGGCGATCAACGGCAGGTAGTGATTGATGACCCGCAGCGCCCCGAACGCCAGGCCGATTCCGGCCGTGGCCGCCACGCCGACCAGCAGGAAGCTCTCGGCGAGCATCTGCCGCAAGAGGGTCGCGCGGCCCGCGCCGAGCGCCTGCCGGACCGCCAGCTCGGACCGCTTCGCGTTCGCCCGCGCAAGCAGCAGGCTGGCGACGTTCACGCAGCCGAGCAGCAGTACAAAGGCCGCACCGCCCTGCAGCAGGAGGAGCGGCGTCTCGACCGGCGCCGACAATTCATCGCGCACGCGCCCGACCGCAATGCGATAGCCGCCGGCGTCCAGAAACGAACGCTGCTGGGGCGTAGCCGGACCTTCATAGTACGTGCGCTCCAGGACTTCCAGTTGGGCACGCCCGGCGGCGAGCGACGCGCCCGGTTTCAGCCGGCCCAAGAGGGAGAGCCGTCCCCAGTAGCGGGCCAGCGGGTTGGTTTCATTCGGGCCGACCGGGTAGGGCTTGAAGAATTCGAGGGTCGTGAAGAAATCCTCGAATCCCCGCGGAGCCACGCCGACGATGGTATACGGCTCGCCTCCCATCCGGATTTCGCGGCCGATGACGCCCGGATCGGCGTTATATCGCTTCTCCCACGTCCCCAAGGTCAGCACGATCTCGTGGTCCCGGCCCACCGCCTGCTCGTCCGGGTTGAAGAACCGTCCGAGCCGCGGCTGGAGGTTCAGCAGCGCAAAAAAATCCGAGGTGACCTGCAATCCCGCGCTGCGCACCGGCGCGCTCTCTTCGCCGATGGTGGAGTTGAACCCACTGAACAATGCGAACCCTGCAAACCGGTCGGCGTGCGCCTGGAAGTCGAGATATTGGGCCACGCTCGACTGCATTTTCGTGCCGCCGCCTTTCTCGGCGACATTGGAAATCAGCACCAGCCGGTCTGGGTCGTGAACCGGCAGCGGTTTCAGTACGAGCGCATAGAGGACGGAAAGAATCGCGGCGTTTGGTCCGATGCAGAGCGCGAGTATCGTCAGCACTGCCAGGCTGAAACCGGGTGCGCGGCGCAACGAGCGGACGGCAAACCGGAATTCCTTCAGCCGCAGCTCCAGCCACACCCAGCCGCGCTCATCGCGGGCCCGCTCCTTGATCTGGTCGACGCCGCCGAATTGTCGACGCGCGGCGTAGTGCGCCTCGTCGGCGCTCATTCCGGCGGCGCGGTTGGCCTGCTCCTGCATTTCGAGGTGCGCGCGTAGCTCCTCGGACATTTCCGCGTCGAGCTTCTCCTTCTGAAAGAGCGCGCGGAGGCGTGAAGCTGCTTTCCGAATCCAAATCATGGAAGGGGTTTTTGATGGAACCACGGAGGCACAGAGGACACGGAGGGATGGTTTGTTTGTATAAATTGTTCTCTGTGCTCTCTGTGTCTCTGTGGTTAAACCGCTCAGGCGCCTTTGAGCACGAGGTTGATGGCGGTCGCCAGCCGCTCCCAGTTGGCGGTCTCGGCCTCGAGTTGCTTCCGGCCGGCGGACGTCAGCGAATAGAACCGCGCCTTGCGGTTGTTGTCCGAGACGCCCCATTCCGCCTTGATCCAGCCCTGTTCCTCCAGCCGGTAGAGGGCGGGGTAGAGCGAGCCCTGCTCCACCTGCAACACCTCGTCCGAGATCTGGCGGATGCGGACCGAGATGCCGAAGCCGTGCATCGGCTCGAGCTGGAGCGATTTCAGGATGAGCATGTCGAGCGTGCCTTGCAGCAAATCCGTTCTGTTTTCTTTGGGCATGGTGTTCTCCTAGATGTTCGACAGGAAATTGAGATGAGGCCTCTCCTGTAGGACGTCAAGGGGAGAGGCGCATCCATCGACAGAGAGCAACGCGACTAATCGCAGCGGGAAGATTTCTTCTGGGGTGTCGAGAAATCGGAAACCATGGATGGACACGAATGAGGGAGATATCGGCGTGGATTCTGTTGCTCCGTGGCTATGCGATCAGCGCGACGCCTGCCGCCCGTCGGGGGCGACCCATGGCTTTGAAATATCAGTGCCCATCCGTGTTAATTCGTGGTTCAATCGTTTTCATAATTCATGGACTGCCGATCCGCATGTGGAGCTTGCTGCATCGCTCCATCCATCAGTTCGCCAATTCCCGGCATGCCGCACGGCAAGCCGGCGGGCGTCCCCTGCGTGCAGCTGCTGCCCGACTATCGCTGCGCGCTGTTCGGCAAGCCGGAGCGGCCGGCGGTGTGCGTGAGCCTGCGCCCGACTGAAGAGATGTGCGGAATCACCCGTGACCAGGCGCTGGCGTACCTCGAGCAGCTGGAACGGGAGACGCGGCCGCGGTGACTGTCACCAGTCGGGCCAAGAGCTCTGGGCCGCGACCGGAGGCCATCTCTGAAGCGGTTATTTGTCCGCGTCGTGCATCGCCTTGAATGCCAGCGCCGCCGCGGCGCCGCCGGCCAGTTCGGCGACAAGATAGACGCCAAGTTGGCTGAGCTTTTCCACGCCCATGATCACGACGCCCAGGCCCACGGCGGGATTAAACGCGCCGCCCGAGATGCCGCCCACCGCGACAGCGCCGACAAACACGGTGAAGCCGATGGCGAGTCCGTAAAACGAGTTCCCGGCGGTGCCCCTGGCCGTGGCGGTGTTCAGCACCACCCAGGCCAGCGCGAAGGTGAAGAGGAACTCGGCCACCAGCGAGGGACCAACCGCGTGTGAGGCCGGTCCCAGCAAGGGCCTGCCCTTGAGCGCGACCACGAGCAGGGCGGCGAGCAGCCCGGCGGCTAGCTGCGCCACCCAATAGGCCAGGGTATCCTGCGAGGCGCATTTGCCGCGCAGCCACACGGCCAGGGTGACGGCGGGATTGAAGTGGCCGCCGGAGACATGGCCGCCGGCAAAGATCATGACCATGAGCACGGAACCGATGGCCAGCGGGGCGAGCGGTCCCGACGCCAGGCCGACGGTGAACACGAGGAAAAAGGTGCCGATGAACTCAACGAGGTATTTTTTCATGGGATGGAGGACTGGGGTGATCTTGTGCACGGACCGGCGTTTCTCAAACTTTTGTAAGAATCGCCCCGCCCCGTTGCCACGCGCCGTGGGTTTCCCTAAGCACACGCCATGCACGATCCGATTGCCGTGGTCCAGGGCGACATCACCACGCTGGCCGTTGACGCCATTGTCAACGCGGCCAACGAATCGCTGCTTGGCGGCAGCGGCGTGGACGGCGCCATCCATCGCGCGGCGGGGCCCGGGCTCCTCGCCGAGTGCCGCAAGCTGGGCGGCTGCCCCACCGGTCAGGCGAAGCTCACCCGCGGCT
>Ga0265323_10001538_pt1 | contig 11180 bp, 11 predicted proteins | sample 41225metaG_FD_193580 | JGI IMG/M metagenome (GOLD analysis project Ga0265323, IMG submission 193580) | Rhizosphere microbial communities from Carex aquatilis grown in University of Washington, Seatle, WA, United States - 4-12-25 metaG | ecosystem: Host-associated > Plants > Roots > Rhizosphere... | reverse complement strand
TGAGGGTGCGGCGGAGAAGCCTGAACCAAAGCAAGAAAAGGGCAAAGCCGCGCCGAAGAGGGAGCCGGCCGAAAAGGGCAAGGCCAAGGAAGGGGCTGGGCGGCCGAAGAAGGCGGCGCCCAAGGCAGCGGAGCCCAAGGCCAGGGTCAAGAAGGAGTCAGCGACTCGTTCCGCCAAGCCATCCGGCGCCACAGTCCGGCGGGCGCCCCGGGGCAGGAAGGGCGGAGGCGAGTAGCAGCAATACTCGCCTCAGTTCTTCGATTGGACCGGCGGCCGACGATATACCGCAGAACCCTGGAAGGGTTCCGCACCTCCCGCGAGGGGCTTCGGCGAGCAAAGCTCGCCTGCGCCCACGCGGCTGGGCCGCTGGCTCGCCGGGCCTGCGCTTCCGGTCCTCACATACCCCAATGTACGCTCCGGGCCGGTTCTCGGCCCGGCTTCGCCATCGGCTCCGGCTTGTCGGCCGGCTCCCGAAGGTGGATCTGATGCGGTGGGAGTTGGAGGAATCGTAGCCGGGTCCGCATTCGTCCCGCCTCGGAGCACGAGTCGGAGGCCGAAACTGTGCTGGACCCTCCAACTTGGCGTTGACATCGCAAGGTGGATGGCGGTAACAGGGTGGCATGGGTGCGTCAGCGGCTGACCTGCCTGGCCTTGGGAGTTCCTTTGCATTGTCGCTTGTGTCTCTGGCCATCGTCTGCCTATTGGCGTACCTAGCCTTGCGGTGGTTCTCGCGTCGAGGCGTCGGACGCAGCGAAGGTCCGGTGCGGGTTTTGGCTCGCTGCCCGCTCGAACCTCGGCGGGCCGTCTATCTCTTGCGAGTGGCGGGTCGCTGTTTTCTGGTGGGCGTGGGAGAGGGCCCCATGTCGCTGCTGGCTGAGATCGATCCGGCGGCGGTGACCAGCGAGATTGGCGTTGGGACGCCGGTTGAGCCTGGCCTACGATTCGCCGAAATGCTGTCCCGGTTCCGGGGGCGAGCGAAGTCATGAACGCGGGATTGGTCGGGACAGCGGTTGCGACCAATGCAGGCATCGCCTCTCGTCCGCTCGTGCTCCTGGTCGTGATAGGCGCGCTTTCTCTGCTGCCGTTCGTCCTATTGCTGATGACCAGTTTCGTGAAGATCGCAGTGGTCCTCTCGGTGCTGAAGAGCGCCCTCGGCACGCCCCAGATTCCGCCTTCCCAGGTGGTCACCGGGGTGGCCCTCATCCTGACCTTGTACGTGATGGCCCCCACCGGCATGCGCATGTTCCAGGCAGTGGAGCCGCTGCTTGGCCAGGGCGCGGGTGCCGATCTGTTGAGCGGGCAGACCGCGGAGGCGTTGACCGCTGCTGTCGCCAAGGCCAAGGAACCTTTGCGCGAGTTCCTGGTCAAGAATGCTAGTGCTAGGGACCGGACCGTGTTTCACAGCCTGGCTCTGCGTATGCGCACGGCAGAGGAACGGGCGGGGATCTCCGAGCGCGATTTCCTCATCATGGTGCCGGCATTCCTGACCTCGGAGTTGCGTCGCGCGTTCGAGATCGGCTTCCTGCTTTTCATTCCCTTCTTGGTCGTCGACATGGTAATTGCCAATCTGCTCTTGGCGCTGGGCATGCACATGCTGTCGCCCACCACCGTGTCTTTGCCCTTCAAGCTGCTGCTCTTCGTGCTCGCTGATGGCTGGCAGCTACTTCTACGTGGCCTGGTGGAATCCTATGTTTAGCGTTCTGGGCAGCGAGTTGATCCTGCGGGCAGTGCGCGAGGGCCTGCTGCTCGTGATCCTGGTGTCGGCGCCACCGCTACTGGCCAGCCTGGCAGTCGGATTTGTCGTGAGCATTTTGCAGGCCGCGACCCAGATCCACGAGCAAACCCTGGTGTTCGTGCCCAAGCTGGTGGCGGTGACGCTGGTGTTGATCGCGATAGGCCCACTCCTCGGCGCTCAGGTTCTGCGTTTCACCCAGGCCCTGCTGCTGGCCATACCGACCATTCGCTGATCGCCGCCATGTTGCCGGCCGACCTCGAACTAACTTTGGCTGTTTTCGCCCTGGGTGGCGCGCGCACGGTGCCATTCGTCTGGCTGATTCCGGTCTTCGGAGGCCCGAGCCTACCCTCGCGGTTGCGCCTCGCCCTGGGGTTGGGACTTTCCGCCTTGTGCTTCCCGCTGGTCGTCGGCCGGATCCCGTCGGGCGGACCAGTCATTTGGGTGCTGCTCTTGCTGCGCGAGGTTGGGGTGGGGCTGGTCATGGGTTTGGTGGCGGCTTGCATGTTTCGTGCAGTGGAGGCAGCCGGGCAACTGACCGACATCCTGCGCGGGGCAAACCTCGCCGAGGTGATTGCACCCGGTCAGGGCAGTCGCAGTAGTCCTCTCGGCGATCTATTGCTTCTGGCCGTGGTGATCTTCTTGGAGATGGGCGGCGCTGGCATCCTTGCTACCGCTTTGGCCCGCAGCTACGAGGCGGTGCCATTCGCCGCACCGTCGCCGGGCCCGGCCAGTCTGCAATCAGCGGCGTTTCTGGTCGTCGTGGCTTCGGCCAAGCTGATCGAGGCCGCCATCGGGTTGGCGGCTCCTGCCTTGGTTGCTCTGCTGCTGGCTGACTTGGCTCTGGGCGCCCTGGGCCGTGCGGTTCCGCAGATCCCGCTCTATTTCACCGGCATGCCGGCCAAGGCTCTGCTGGGTGTGGGCGCGGTGCTGGCGGGGCTGGCGACCTTGGATTCAGCGCTGACCGTCGGGTTTCGCGGTTTCTTGGGTTTGCTGGAGAGGGCAGCGCAGCTGGGGCACTGACGGTCGCCGATGGCTGAATCCACCTTCGCTGCCAAGACCGAGGAGCCGACACAGCGGCGTCTGACTGAGGCTCGCCGTCGTGGCGAAATTGCCGTGAGCCGAGATCTATTGTCCGGCCTGACTGGACTCGCCATTTGTGTCGCCTTGGTCCTTGGCGGCCGGGCCTGGATAGGCGGCCTTGTCGCCTACCTGCGCCTGGCTCTCCATGACGCCACCTCTGGACCCGGCCTGGCGCTGGCCAGTCGGGCAGCTTTGCACGCGGTCCGGGACGGGTTGCTCTTGCCACTCGGGGTTGCGGTGGCGGCTGCGCTTGCCGTCGGGCTGATGCAGACGCGTGGTCTGTTTTCTACCTACCCGCTAAGATTCGATATCAGGCGTGCGCTGCCGTCGGCCGGGCGGCTATTGCAGGCCGCAGGCGAGACGTCGAAGAATCTGCTGAAAGCCCTGGTGGTGGCTGGGCTGGCCTGCTGGACGCTGGGCCCAACCTTGTCGGAGGTGGCGCATCTGGCGGGCGCATCGTCGGGCTCAGCGCTGGCGGTGTTCGGTCTGCTTGGCGCGAGGCTGGGTTTGCGTCTGGCAGCGGCCGCCGCAGTTTTGGGTGCGGCGGACTATCTGTGGCGACGACACCGGCACGCAAAGTCGCTGCGCATGAGCCGCGAGGAGTGGAAGCGTGAATACAAGGAGAGTGAGGGAGATCCCCTGCGCAAGGCTGAGCGTCAACGCCTGCACCGTGAGATCCTGCAGCAGCAGGCGATCAGCGAAGTGCGCCGGGCCCAGGTCGTAGTAGTCGATCACATCGGTCTTGCCGTGGCGCTTCGCTACGACCCTGATGGGCCTGGCGCGCCGGTGGTGGCGGCCAAGGGTGAGCGGCTGGTCGCTGCCATGATCAGAGAAGCGGCACTGCAAGCTCGGGTGCCCGTGTGGGTGGACGTTGCCTTGGCCCAGGCTCTGCGCGAGGTGGAGGAAGGCGACGAGATTCCCGAGTCAGCCTTCGAGGCGGTGGCCCAGTTGCTGGCTTCACAATCCAGAAGCTAGCTCTTCCACCACAGCGGGCACAGAGGACACAGAGCCGAACCGAAGACGGAGAGGTTTGAGCTTGCCCCAGACCGGCTCTGTCGTGAATGGTCCAGGACAGGCGTAGGATTCTCTTGCAGTTGGAAAAATGGTCCGTTCTTTGCCCCGATACGGTACGCTGGAGGGGGGCCCATATGAGATGCAGGAGAATACGATGCGCAAAGCGATAGCCATGGTCTTTGCAGGTGGGCGGGGCGAGGATCTGTCGGTCCTGACCGAGCGACGCCCCAAGTCGGCTGTCATCTTTGGCGGCATCTATCGCTGCATCGACTTTGCCCTGACCAACCTGGCCCGCGCCGGGATCGGACAGGTGGGCATCCTGGCGCAGTATCGGCCGGCGTCGCTCATGGATCACGTGGGCACCGGCATGGCCTGGGACCTAGTGGGCACCAGCCGTGGCGTGCGCTTTCTTCCTCCCTATCTGAAGCTTTCCGTCAGCGAATGGTATCGCGGGCCGGCCGATGCCCTCTATCAGAACCTCGAGTTCGTGGAACGCGCCAACGCATCCGACGTGGTGGTCGTGTCGGCCGACCATGTCTACTCCATGGACTACGGCCCGCTGCTCGATTTTCATCACGAGCGCGACGCTGATCTGACCATGGTGTTTTCTCCGCGCGATGCCGATGCCACTCGCTTTGGCATCGGCGAGCTGAACGCCACTGGTCAGATCATCAATTTTATGGAGAAGCCCGAGTTTCCTCGCACCAACCTGGCTTCCATGTCGGTCTACGTATTCAAGAAGGAAGTGCTGGTCGAGGAGTTGCGCAGGGCAGTGAGTGGGGAAGAGCAGACGGTGACCTTCCAGATCCACGAGGTTCTGCGCCGGATGATCTCCCGGCGGCGGGCGTACGGGTTCATCTTTCGGGGCGCGTGGTCGTACTCGCGCACGCTCGACGAGTACTACGCTTTTCACCAAGACGTTCTCGGGGCGGCGCCGACGGTGGACATCGCAGCCTGGGACGTGCAGTCCAACCTGATGGCTGGACGGGCCTCGCCGCCGCCGCCGGCCCGCTGTTTGCCTGGGGCCCGCATCGTCAACTCGCTGGTCTCGGCAGGCTGTGTGATCGAAGGGACGGTGGAAAACAGCGTGCTGTCCCCAGGTGTACGGGTGGGGCCAGGGGCGGTGGTGAAAGGCTCAGTGCTGTGGGACGACGTCGTGGTGGAGGCGGATGCCCAGGTGTCAGCCGCAATCGCAGACAAGCGCGTGGTTTTCTCGCGCGGCTGTCAGGTGGGCGTGGGGGAGTCGGTGGCAAGTGAAGAGAGGCCGGCTTCACTTTCCTGCGGAGCCACGGTGCTGGCCATGAACGTGCGTCTGCCCGCCGGCGCGCGCGTGGGTCAAAACTGTCTGATCCACGTCGAGGCCACGCCAGACGACATCGGTATGCAGGTCCCTTCGGGCAAGAGCATTTGGCCCGTGGCCACGGGCAGGCCGGTGCGGCCATGAAGGTCACCTTCCTGGCGCGCGAATTCCCTCCCCACGTGTACGGAGGTGCCGGCGTGCACCTCAAGAATCTGGCGCGCGAACTCGCGCGCAGTGTGGACGTGGAAGTGCGTTGCATCGGCGATCAGGACGTGACCGATGGCAGGCTGCGGGTGCGCGGGTATCAGGCTTGGCCGCGCATGTGGGAGGGAGAAGACAAGCTCTTCAACAGCACGCTAGGGACGTTCTCGGTCAACTTGTCCCAGATTCGTGATCATATCGATGCCGACGTAGTCCACTCCCACACCTGGTATGGCGCGTTCTCGGGTTTCATGGCCAAGGTTCTCTACAACCTTCCCTATGTAGCCACTGTGCACAGCCTGGAGCCGCTGCGGCCCTGGAAGGAAGAACAACTCGGCCGCTCGTATCACCTGACCTCGTGGGCCGAGAAGGTGGCACTGGAAAATGCGGACCGAGTCGTGGCGGTCTCGACCGACGCGCGGCGGGAGATCTTGGAGTTGTTCAACGTCAACCCGAGAAGGGTGGTGGTGATCCACAACGGCATCGAGCTCGACGTGTGGAAACGGGTGGACAGTCGCGCAACCTGCAAGGCCTACGGCATTGACGGCGACTACATCCTGTTCGTCGGGCGGACCACACGGCAGAAGGGGATGGTGCACCTCATCGATGCCATGAAGCACGTGGCCCCTGGCGTGCGCCTGGTGTGTTGCACCAGCGCGCCCGACACCCAGGCGGTCGAGGAGGAGATCGCGGCCAAGGTGGCAGGACAGCCCCGCTGCCTGTGGATCAACACCCTCTTGCGCGAGGAGCAGTACATCGAACTCTACAGCAATGCCGCTCTCTTTGCCTGCCCTTCGGTGTACGAGCCTTTCGGAATCATCAACCTGGAGGCCATGGCTTGTGAGCGGCCGGTAGTGGCCAGCGCGGTGGGTGGAATCAAAGAAGTCGTGGTGCCGGAAACTACCGGGTTGCTAGTGCCGCCGGCTGACCCGCTGGCTTTGGCGGAGGCCATCAATCGCGTTCTTCACGATCGGGACTGGGCGCGGCGGCTGGGCATGGCCGGCCGCAAGCGAGTGGAGGAGCATTTCTCCTGGACGTCCATCGCTGCAAGAACCAAGGGGATGTATCAGGAGTTGCTCGACGAGCGCAACCTGCCTGCGGTGGAACGCCCTAGCGTACCTGCGCAGACAGATAGGCGGTGATGGAGTCGACCGACTGAGCGAGGTGGGTATCGAGCCAGCTTCCCATCGCCCCTAGACCTCCGCGCCCGCCCGAGGTCGCGTCCACAGTGAACTCGGCGAGAGGAGCTTGTCCCCGGCGGACAGCCACGACAGTGAGCATGTACGAGGCACCAGCACCAAAGCCAACCATCGCTCGAGCAGCGTTGGATCCGGCGTCGAATTTCGTGACCTGCAGATAGATGAACACCGCATCGGGGGGCACCCCCGGCCCTGCGACCATGGCCCGCAAACCCGCTGCTTGCATTGCCGCGGCGAGACGAGGCGCGTAGGAGGTCTGCAGGGTGATCCTCCCCTGCGCAACGCTCGGTGGATCATCCGAGTAGTCGCCCTCGAACACCGTCCGTGAGGCGTCGACTGGTACCACCACCAGTACCTCCGAGCGCCGGATCGCTCCCGGCGCGAGCTGCATACGAAAATTGGAAATGCTGGAACCGCCGCAGCCGAAACCCGCGACAGAAGCCAACAGAAGCGCCATTCCCATTAGTTTTTTCATCGCCCCAGAAAGCCACCGAAACTACCCCGTGTCAAGAGTGATGAGATGCTCCTACTTCAGCCGACGTCGGGCCGGTTCTTGTAGTACAAGAAGCCTATGCAGCAAGTGCGGATCGTGATCGAGAATGTGACGCCGAGGGTCGACTGCGGCCGTTTCGCAGCCAAGGCAGTGGTGGGCGACAAGGTGGAAGTAGCCGCCGACATTTGGAAGGACGGGCACGAGTTGCTCCGAGCTGCGGTCCTGTGGCGCAAGTTGGCGGCGGATGAGCTGAGCTTGGGCAGCATGCCGGCGGCGCCGGATCGGAAACGGCTTGATTGGCGCGAGTCGGTGCTCCTGACCGATCCGGCCTTCAACGATCGGTGGTATGCGACCATCAGCCCCCATGAGGTGGGGCCGCACGCATTCACCGTGGTGGCGTGGACCGACCGCTTCGGGTCCTTTGTCGCCGAGTTGAACAAGAAAGTTGTGGCGGGGCAGGAGGTTTCGAGCGAATTGCTGGAAGGACTGCACGTCATCGACGCCTCAATCAAAGTGGCCCACGGCAGGGACAGGATATCGCTGATTGAAACGCGACACGCGATCGCTTCCGCCAAGACGATGGCCGAGCAGGTCAAGCTGATTCTCGATCCATTGTTGGCCGAGCTGATAGCTCGATGCGATCCGCGCGAGGACTTGCAAAGCTTTTCCGCGGAACTCCCTCTCTGGGTCGATCGCGAACGGGGTCGTTTTGGTGCCTGGTACGAGATCTTTCCGCGCTCGCAGGGCACTCAGCCCGGGCGCAGCGCGAGCTTTGCTGAGGCTGAGGCGCGCCTACCTGAGATCGCCGCCATGGGGTTCGACGTGCTCTACCTTGCGCCCATCCATCCGATTGGCCACAGCCATCGCAAGGGGCCCAACAACTCGGAGGAATGCCAGCCCGGCGATCCGGGCTCACCGTGGGCGATAGGCGCCGATGAGGGCGGCCACGATTCCATCCATCCTGAGCTGGGCACCCTAGCCGATTTCGATCATTTCGTGGCGACGGCGCGCGGGCTGGCACTGGAGATCGCGCTCGACTTTGCGGTGCAGTGTTCGCCCGATCACCCTTGGGTGGGGCGGCACCCGAACTGGTTCAGCAAGCGGCCGGACGGAACCATCAAGTACGCCGAGAATCCGCCCAAGAAGTATCAGGACATCTTCCCCATCAATTTCGACACTGAGGATCGTGAGGGACTATATCAAGCGTTGCTCGATGTCGTGTTGTTCTGGGTGAAGCGGGGGGTTCGTATCCTTCGCGTCGACAACCCGCACACCAAACCGGTGAGCTTCTGGGAGTGGCTGATAGCCCGCGTACACCGCGACCATCCCGACGTGCTTTTCTTGGCCGAGGCATTCACTCGGCCCAAGCGCATGAAGAGACTAGCCAAGCTGGGATTCACCCAGTCGTATAGCTACTTCACCTGGCGCAACTCGCGCCCGGAGCTGGAAGAATATGCGACCGAGCTTTTTCTCACCGACACCGCGGACTTCTTGCGGCCGAACTTCTTCGCCAACACGCCCGACATTCTGCACGAGTATCTGCAACAGGGAGGACGTCCGGCCTTCATGGTGCGCCTGATCCTGGCCGCGACCCTGTCGCCGAGCTACGGCATCTACAGCGGCTTCGAACTGTGCGAGAACCGCGCGTTTGCGGCCGGCAGCGAGGAGTACCGGGACTCTGAGAAGTACCAGTACAAGACCTGGGAGTGGGACCGGCCCGGGAACATCAAGGAGTTGGTCAGCGCGGTTAACCGGATCCGGCGCGCCCATCCCGCGCTGGCGCTCAGCCGCAATCTCAGATTTCTGGAATCGAGCAATCCCAAGATCATCGCTTACGCTAAGACCACGCCCGATCTGGCAGACGTGCTGGTGACAGTCGTCAATCTGGACCCGCACAACGTGCAGGACGGTACCATTCGCCTGGTCCCGGAGCTTTTTCATCGGACGGAGCGGAGCAAGGTCTTGCTCGAAGAAGTGCCGGCCAGCTATGAACTGACGGACTTGCTGACTGAATCTACCTACACCTGGCGCGCTGAGTGGAACTACGTTCGCCTCGATCCGACTTGGATGCCGGCGCACATCCTCCATGTCAAGCCACGCACGACGTGACCGCAGCCTCGCGGTAGGCTACCCTCAGGGGCCATGGCGATTGTAAAACCGGTTCGCAAGGCAGTACTCCCGGCCGCGGGATTTGGGACCAGGTTCTTGCCGGTGACCAAGGCTGTCCCGAAGGAACTGCTGCCCATCGTGGACGTGCCCGCCATCCAGATCAACGTGGAAGAGTGCGTGGCCAGCGGGATTCGCGATCTCATCCTCATCACTAGCCGGGGCAAGGACGCGCTGGTTGACTATTTTGACCGCTCGGCTGAGCTGGAGGAGGCGCTGGAACGCAGGGGCAAGCTTGTGGAACTGGAAATGATACGGCGGCTAACCGATCTGGCGCACATCTCGGCCATTCGGCAGGCGGAGGCGCGCGGCCTGGGTCACGCGGTGCTGTGCGCCCGCGGCTTGGTCGTGGATGAGCCTTTCGCTGTCCTGTTGGGCGACGATCTGGTCGAAGGCGACCCGCCCGCTATCAAGCAGCTGCTTGATGTCTACGCGAGGTATGGCAAAGGCGTGGTGGCTCTCTGGGAGATTCCCCCGGGTCAGGAGCACCTCTATGGAATAGTGGACGGTGAGTCGGTGGGCGGGGGCGTATACCGCCTCAACCAGCTGGTGGAAAAGCCCGAGCCCGGCAAGGCACCTTCGCGCCTGGCGATCGTGGGCCGCTATGTCTTGCCACCCGAGATCTTTCCCATTCTAGCCAACACCAAGCCGGGCAAGGGTGGCGAGATTCAGCTGACGGACGCTCTTTCCACCCTGTGCGCCAACGACGGGCTCTACGGTGTGAAGTTGCGAGGCGAGCGTTTTGACGCTGGGGATCGGTCAGGCTATGTGCTGGCCGTGCTGCGCTACGCGCTTCGCCGAGCGGACATCGGTGCGGCGGTGCGCGCGGGCGCGGAGAAACTTCTGCGCGAGACGTGACCACGGCACTCGGAACTTCGGCAGAGGCCCGTGGCACCTTGTTACAGGTGGCGGTGACCTTGCCGGTGGATGAAACCTTTACCTATCGCGATCCTCTGTCCGCGGTGTGCCTGCCGCTCGGCACCGAGGTGATTGTGCCGTTCGGTTCACGCCAGGTGACAGGCTTCGTGGTGGGGTATCCAGAAGCCGCGGCCGGCCAGGTGCGTGACATTGTTGAGGTGGTGGGCGACGGACCCGCGATCGAGGAACCGATAATGGATCTCTGCCGCTGGGCGGCCAGCTACTACCTGGCCCCGCTCGGCGAAGTCCTGCGTTCGGCTCTTCCGCGCGGCGAGCGGGCGGTTGCCTCACGTCGGATTCATCTCACCGAGGCAGGACAGCGCTTGGTCGACCTGGAGGCGAAAGGGCGTTCGCACATGGCCGGGCTCACGCTCGATGCGGAAGACCGGGCCTTGCTGACCAGACTGCGCGCGGCGCGCAGCTTGAGCCCGACGGCTCTGGCGCGGGCTACCGCCGGGGCCAAGCAGCGCATGGCGCATCTTTTCGAGCGAGGCCTGGTCGAGATCATCGACCGGGTGGCCGGTCCGAGCAAGAGCAGGCGCAAGGCTGGGCCGGCAGCTGCGGCGTCGCGGCCTGCAGTCGAGCCTCCCGTTCTCAACCCGCACCAAGCAGCTGCGTTCAACGCATTGACAGCGGCGCTGGGCAAGGGATACAGCGGCTTCTTGCTCCACGGCATCACAGGTTCGGGCAAGACCGAAGTCTACTTGCGCCTCATCGCTGAGGCACGGGCGCAGGGCAAAGGGGCGCTGGTTCTGGTACCAGAGATCGCGTTGACCCCGCAGTTGGCGGCACGCTTTCGCGCTCGTTTCGGTGACGACGTAGCGGTTCTGCACAGTGCTCTTCCTCCTGCTGACCGTCGGGCGGCCTGGCGGCGTCTGCGCACGGGTGAAGTTGGCATCGCGCTGGGCGCACGCTCGGCCGTGTTTGCGCCCGTGCGTGCGCTGGCCGTGGTGGTGGTGGACGAAGAACACGATGGATCCTTCAAGCAGGAGGACGGCGTGCGCTACCACGGCCGCGATCTTGCGGTGATGCGGGCCCACCAGGCCAAGGCTGTCGTGGTGTTGGGTTAGGCCA
>Ga0265323_10001537_pt1 | contig 11189 bp, 8 predicted proteins | sample 41225metaG_FD_193580 | JGI IMG/M metagenome (GOLD analysis project Ga0265323, IMG submission 193580) | Rhizosphere microbial communities from Carex aquatilis grown in University of Washington, Seatle, WA, United States - 4-12-25 metaG | ecosystem: Host-associated > Plants > Roots > Rhizosphere >... | reverse complement strand
CTTCATTCAGGATTACGACGCGGACAACGCGAAACTGGCGCTGTTCCGTTCAGTTCGCGCGGGCAAGGTCCGTGTCCTTTTTGGCAGCACACAGAAAATGGGTTCTGGCACGAACGTCCAAGAGCGGTTGGTTGCGCTTCATCATTTGGACGCGCCGTGGCGACCCGCTGATGTGGAGCAGCGTGAAGGGCGCATCTTGCGGCAGGGCAACAAGAATTCCAGCGTGCAGATTTATCGTTACGTCACTGAAGGCTCGTTCGATGCCTACATGTGGCAAACGCTGGAGACGAAGGCCAAGTTCATAGCCCAGGTGATGACCGGCGATATGACCGTGCGCCGGCTTGAAGACATGGATTCCGCCGCATTGACCTATGCCGAGGTCAAAGCAATCGCGTCCGGCAATCCGCTTGTCATCGAAAAAGCCAAGGTGGATGCCGAGTTGATCCGACTCACCCGGCTGCGCTCCGCCCATGCAGAGGAGCAGTATCGCATCCGCAGCAGTCTGCGCCATTCACACGAGGAGGTGGAGACCTGGACGGAACGGCTGGCGAATTTGCGCGAGGATTTGACACTGCGGCAGGATACGGGCGGCGAAAAGTTCCGCATCGAACTGGACAAGCAGGCTCTGGACAATCGCGGCATCGCCGGGGAATTGATGTTGCGGCGGGCGGAGAAAACCAAACATCGTTTCGGCGAGGACATTCGCATCGGACGGTTCGCAGGTTTTGATTTATTCATCCACTCCGGCTTCAACAACACCGCCGAACTCGTTTTGCGGGGCAAAAACAGTTACAGCACCCGCGTCACCGACACGGCGTTGGGCACCATCCGTTCGCTCGAATCCGTGGTGCAGGGTTTTGAGGACCGCGCCGTGCGGCTGGAGGCTGACATCCGCGATTCACGGAAGCGCGCGGTCGAACTGGAGGCCAAGGTTGGCGCACCCTTCGAGAAGGAGGAACGGTATCATCATCTGGTCAAACGCCAGTCGGAAATCGAGGAGCAACTTGACCTAACCAAGAATCAGGCTCCCAACCAGCTTGAGGCTGTGGCTGACAACGAGAACGACGAGAAAAACTCACAGCAGCAAACCCAGACAAAATCAAACCGTCAAACCCGAAAGACTGCGGTGTGCGTATGAATGAGAAATCCACGCTTTTCCTGCGGCGTCTGCCCGCCCGCCTCAATGTGGATCAAGCTGCGGAAATTCTTGGCTTCTTGCCCCATGAACTCACCGTGCTGTTAAAAGCCGGTCTGCTTAAACCTTTGGGAAAACCTGCTCCCAATGGTCACAAGTTTTTTTCTGCCGTGGGAATTTCAGCCTTGTCAGAGAACCTCGAATGGTTAGACAAAGCCACCCGAACCGTTGCAAAATGTTGGAAGGACAGAAATCTCGCCTCGAATGGGCGGATAAATTCGTGATCGGCTACGGAACGCCGCGCTCTGATAATGCCGTCGCGTGCCCCATTATTCCGTTCAGAATAATCTTGCATCCTGATTGATTTATGTCGAATAGTTCAAGCATGGCTTTATCTACGAGACATAAATCAATCAAAGCCCTGCAAGGGGCTTTCCCACGGGGAACCCCGTTTGACAGTCAGCAGTTGCGAAAGCTGGGGGTGTCCCCGGCGCTGGCGCACCATTATTTGAAGTCGGAATGGCTGGCTGGCTTGGGGCGCGGTGTCTTTATGTTTCCCAAGGACACGTTGAACCGGGAGGATTCATTGAGATTCCTGGCCCGGCGTGTTGAAGGTTTTCATGTCGGCGGAAAGACCGCGCTGGCATGGCGTGGCATCCGCCACAATCTTCCCGCCCGCGAGCCGCTTTCGCTATGGGGCGAAAAAAGAGCGTTCCTGCCCGCGTGGTTCACCGAGCGCTTTCCCGCACGCTATGCGGCACCCAATTTGTTTTCAGAAAAATTGTCCAAGGGATTCGGGTTGCATCCGTTGCCGGAGACACCAAACGGCGTGCTGGTTTCCGAACCCGAAAGGGCGCTGCTGGAAATGTTAAGCGAAGTTGGCGTCCATCAGGGCGTCGAGGAAGCCCGCAATATCATGGAGGGAGCCAGATCATTGCGAACCGCCACGCTCACAACCCTGTTGAAACATTGCCAGCGGGTCAAAGTGAGGCTGCTGTGCGTCCAATGGGCCGAGGAATTAAACCTGCCCTGGGCACCCGCCGCACGAACCGCCGTCGGAACCCGGAAGGGTCAAAGCCGGTGGACCGCCCGGCTCAAAAACGGAACCCTCCTGAATATCAAACCATGATGGACAAATCCTACGTTGATACCGTCCGGCTTTTGCTGGAAAGCGTGCCAGCCATTTTTGCGCATCCGCATTTCGCCATGAAAGGCGGAACCGCGATCAATCTGTTTGTTCAGGATATGCCGCGTCTGTCCGTGGACATTGACGTGGTGTATTCTGACCACGCCACGCCGCGAGCAGCGGCGTTGGAAGCGATTTCCGACGGCCTGAATCATACCCAGAAGCAACTCGCCAAATCCGGGATTGATGCCCACGTTGCCGCAACAGGGAAGGGAGACGAAATCAAATTGTTCATTCAGCGTGGAGCGATTCAGGTTAAAGTGGAGGTGAACCACGTTTTTCGCGGCACCATCCTGCCCGTCGAAATCCGCAAATTGAACGCCGAGGCCAGGCGCGTTTTCACCACGGATTTAACCGCGCCGGTTCTCGCCCCCGCCGAGCTTTACGGCAGCAAACTTGTGGCCGCGATGGATCGCCAGCACCCACGCGACATTTTTGATATTCGGGGGCTTTACGAGACAACCGGCCTGACCGCCGACGTGATCGAATGTTTCGTCTGTTATCTCGCCGGCCACAATCGCCCCGTGCATGAGGTGTTGTTTTCCAATGACACGGATCTGGCGGCACCCTTTGAAAATGAATTTGTCGGCATGACGCAAAAGCCAATTTCACTGGCCGAGTTGCAGAAAGTGCGGGCCAAGCTCAAAAAGGAACTGCCGGCCAAATTGACCGCCAATCAGCGGCAATTTTTAATCGGCCTAGTGTCCGGCGCACCCGACTGGCATCTGATGAAATGCCCGCACCTTCAAAAATTGTCGGCAATCCAATGGAAAATTCACAATCTCGCCCGACTGAAAAAATCCAATCCGAAAAAATTCGCGCAGCAGGCCGAGGAGCTTCGCGTCCGGTTTGCCGCCAAGGGAAAGTCATAGGGCCTATTGTAAGAAAAACGCATACGAATTTCTGACAATGCGGAAGGGGAAGAGGGGAATCCTGCCTTTTAAGGACTTGTTCTGTGCCAGTCAATTTGATGCACTCATTGTTATGGCGAATAGAGGGTATAGCCTATCGAAGGCGCTGGCCTGTGAGAAGCAACCATATTAGCACGACCAAACCCATTACCCGCCGCATGGTTTCATGGTTCATTGAGATGTTGATGATTCGGCCCCAGCCCCGGGCGATCATGCCGGGAGCGACGGCGCGAGCCATGTAGAACGGACCACTCACGTTGGTGTCGATAACCATCCGCCACGTCTCCGGGACTGTCTGCCAGAAGCGGGCAGGTTCGGTCAGAAACCGTTCGGAAATGTACCGCATGCCACGACCGGCATTGTTGACGAGCACGTCAACCGGACCGAGCCGAGCTTCCACTTCATGAACGAGGGTGACGCAGTCGGTCGCGCTGCTTACGTCGGCCATAATCGGCTCGATCTGACTCCCCGTTGCCTCCCTGGCGACTGCCTCAATCTCATCACGTCTCCGTGCAGCACTGATGGCCACGCGGAAGCCTGCGCGGGCCAGGCCCAGCGCCATGGCGCGGCCTAGCCCGCGGCCTCCGCCGGTGACAATTGCAACTTTGTCGTGGTTTGTCATAGTCAGAATTTGATACCCCGCGTAGCCAACCGTACATTGTTCGCGATTACTTCCAACCGCCTCCCAGGGCGCGGTAGAGTTGCACCGTGGCCAGCAGTTGGTTCAGTTCCGTTTGGGTCAGCGCGTTTTCGGCGGGAAAGAGCAATTGCTGCTCCTGCAGCAGTTCATAATAATTGGCGTGCCCGGCAGTGTAACGCTCATTGGCCACTTGCACCGCTACCTCGTAGGCCTTGACGGAGCGCGCTTGTTCGATGCGTTCCCGCGCAAATTGCTCGCGCGCGGTCAGCGCGTTGCTCACTTCCTGGAAGGCGTTGAGCACGACCGATTGATATTGCAGCGCCGCTTCCTCCCATGCCGCGCGAGCGTAGCGATATTGCGCTTTCAAAAGCCCCCCTTCGAAAATCGGTCCGGTTAGATTCGCCGCCGCGCTCCACGCATTGGCCGCGCCCGAGGTGAACGTGGACAGTTCCGGACTGACCTGACCAAACAGCGCCGTCAGCCTGAAGCGCGGATAAAAATCGGCCTTGGCCACGCCAATTTGTGCGTTGGCCGAACGAACCAATTGCTCCGCCTGCCGAATATCCGGACGCCTTTCCAGCAGCGCGGAAGGCAATCCGGGCGGCACCTCCGGCGGCAGCAGTTCTTCGAGCAATTTCTTGTGCCGAACGATCGGGCCGGGATTCATCCCGATCAATATCCTGATCTGATTTTCCTCCACCACAATCTGCCGCTCCAGTTCAGGAACAGTCGCGGCCGCGGATGCCTGTGCCGCTTCGGCCGCCGCCGTTTCCAGCTTAGAGGAGACGCCGCCGCTCAGGCGCTCGGAAAAAAGCTTCAAGCTCTGCCCGAATGAATTGGTGGTGTCCTTTGCAATCTGCAATTCTTGATCGAGCGCCAGCAGTTGAAAATAATCCGCCGCCACGGTTGTAATCAAGGTGAGCATGACATTGGTCCGCGCTTCCGCCGTCGCCAGAAATTGGGCGCGGGCCGATTCGTTCAGTCGGCGGATTCGCCCCCACAGGTCAATCTCCCAGGAAACATTCCCGGCCGCCTCGTACCCCATTCCCGGCGGCCCGCCGGAAGGGTACGGGCTGCCCGCCAAAACGTTCCTGCCGTCCCCGACTGCTCCCTGGTAGGTGATTTGCGGAAAATAGCCCGACCGGTTCTCCGCCAGAATGGCGCGCGCCTGTTCCACTCGTGCCGCCGCGATTCGGACATCGTAATTATTGGTCAGCGCGCTGCGAATAAGCGCCTGCAATTCTTCGTCATGGAACAATTCCCACCACGGCATGTCGCCCAGGGAATTGGTCAGGCCCGTTGTGTCGCCCCGGAAATTTTGCGGCGCGTTGACTGCCGGCCGCTTGTATCCCGGTCCGACGGCGCAGCCGGCCAGCAGCAGCGCCAGAATCATCACTGGCCATAATTTGAACCGGCGCGGCGCGCTCATGTTTTCCCGCCCTTCGGTTGCGGCGCGGGCGGGTGCTTCTTGTATCGAATCCCCAATTTCTCCACCACGTAGAAATTGACCGGGATGATAAATATGCCCAGCAATGTCGAACCGAGCATTCCGCCAATGACCACCGTGCCCAGCGTCTCGCGCGACATCCCGCCTGAACCGGTCGCGAACCACAGCGGTAGACACCCAAACACGAAGGCAAAGGACGTCATCAAAATCGGACGCAACCGGATGCGCGCGCCGATCAGCGCGGCCTCGGTCAGGGACTTGCCTTTTTCGACCTCGGTTTTGGCGTATTCGACAATGAGAATGGCGTTTTTGGCGGACAATCCGATCAACATGATGAGTCCGATTTGCACATAAACATTATTTTCGAAATGGCGCGCGAACAGGGCCAGAAAAGCGCCCAGCACGGCCACCGGCGTGCTGATCAAAACGCTGAAAGGCAACGACCAACTCTCGTAGAGCGCGGCCAGGATCAGAAACACAAAAACCAGCGAAAGTCCAAAGATGGCAATGCGTGGCACGCCTTGCGCCGCCTTCTGTTCCTGGAACGACATGCCGAAATAATCGAAACCCATCCCTGTCGGCATTGTGTTGGCAAACACCTCCTCCAGCGCCTTGGTCGCTTGGTCCGAGCTGTAGCCGGGGGCCGCGCTCCCGTTGATTTGCGCGCAACGGTATTCGTTGTAATGCATCACGAATTCCGGTCCGGTGCGGCGTTCCACCCTCGTCACCGCCGAGAGCGGGACACTCTGGCCGAGGCGATTCCGCACGTAAAACAAACCGATGTTGTCCATGCTCGCGCGATATTTGTCGTCCGCTTCCACATAAACCTGCCATTGCCGGCCAAAGCGATTAAAATAATTGACAAAATAGCCACCCATGAAGGTCTGTAGCGTTTTATAAACTTCGCCCAAATCCAACCCCTGCTTCAGCACCTTGTCGCGGTCCACGTTGATGAAAACTTGCGGCACATTGGGGAGGTAGCTGGTGCTCAAGCCGGAAAGCTCCTTTCTTTTGGCAGCCGCAGCCATATACGCATCCAAGTTTGCGGTCAGGAACGATGGGTCACGCCCCGCCCGGTCTTCCAGAATGAAGGTGAAACCGCCCGCCGTGCCCACACCCGGAATGGACGGAGGCGGAAAAGAAAAGGCCTGCGCTTCCGGCATGGCTGCGAGTTCCTTGTTAATGTGCGTTCGGATGGCGCCAAGTTGTTCGGAGGCTTTTTTGCGATCGTTCCACGGTTGCAGTGTCACAAAAAACAGTGCGTTGTAAGTGGTTTGCGCCTGGCTCAACAAACTGAAGCCCAGCACCGTCGTGTAATACTTGACACCCGGCGTCTTCGCCAGAATTTCCTCCACCCGCTTGCAATATTCGGAGGTGCGTGGCAGCGAGGCCGCGTTGGGCAGTTGCACGTTGATATAGACATATCCCTGGTCTTCCTCCGGTAGAAATGAGGAGGGCAGTTTGCTCCCGATGAGCAAGGCCAGCGCCGCCACGCCGGCCAGCAGCACAAGGCTCAACCCGCTCCGGTGGATCAATCCCTCGCTCCAATGCACGTATTTGTTGGTTACCTGGCCGAACACACGATTGAACCAGCCGAAAAACCGGGCCAGCGGGCCATGCGTCGGCTCTCTGTGTTTCAAAAGTAGCGCGGAGAGTGCCGGACTCAGCGACAGCGCATTGAACGCGGAAAAAATGACCGAAATGGCAATCGTCAGCGCGAATTGCTGGTAAAGCCGCCCCGTGATACCGGCGATGAAAACCGTCGGCACAAAGACCGCTGCCAGAATCAAAGCGATGGCCACCACCGGTCCGGCCACTTCCTGCATGGCCTTCAGGGCCGCGTCCTTGGGCGCCATTCCCTCCCCGATGTGCCGTTCGACCGCTTCCACCACCACGATGGCGTCATCTACCACCAGCCCAATGGCCAGGACCAGGCCGAAAAGGGACAAGGTATTGATCGAAAAACCAAACATTGGAAAGAGGATGAAAGTTCCGATGAGCGAAACCGGCACGGCCAGCATCGGAATGAGTGAGGCGCGCCAGCCTTGCAGAAAAATATACACGACAATTGTGACCAACAGGAGCGCCTCCCACAGGGTCGTCAGAGTTTCCTCGACCCCCCGGCTCACCGCCAGTGTGGTGTCGAGCGATACGGCGTAATCCAGGTCCTGCGGAAAACTTTTCTTCAGTTCCGCCATCAGCGCCTTGACATCCCTGGCGGCGTCAAGTGCATTGGAGCCGGGCAATTGGTAAATGGCCAGGACGGCGGAGGGTTTGCCGTTGAGGCGGCCCGCCAGACTGTAAATCTGGGCGCCCAGCTCAATGCGCGCCACGTCCTTGAGCCGCACCACCGAGCCATCCGTGTTCTCACGCACGATGATTTCACCAAATTGCTTCTCTGTGATTAATCGGCCCTGGGCAATGGCGGTATAGGTGTATTCCTGCCCCGGCAACGACGGCGGCCCGCCAACCTGTCCGGCTGGATTGACCGTATTCTGGCTGTTGACCGCGGCGATCACCTCGCTTGCGGTAATGTTCAGTTTTGCCAGTTGATCCGGGTTGACCCAAAAACGGATGGCATACTGCCCCGCCCCGAAAACGTTGATATTGGAGATGCCTTTGACCCGCGTGATCTGGTCAACAAGATTTATGTAGGCGAAATTGGCTAGAAACGTCGCGTCGTACGTTCCGTGCGGCGAATAGAGCGCCACCAGCAACATCGGCGTCGTCGGGGACTTCAAGATGGTGACCCCGTAATTCTGCACCGCGGCGGGCAATTGCGACGCCGCCTGCTGTTCGCGCAATTGGGCCAGCATCTGGTCGATGTTCGGGTCGGTTTTGACGTCGTAATTGACCACCATTCGCATCACGCCGTTGTTGGCGTTGATCGAATACATGTAGTTCATATTATCCACCCCGCTCATCTGTTCCTCGATGGGCGTGGCGACGGATTGCTGCACGGTTTCGGCATCCGCGCCGACGAAGGTGGTTTGGATGCGGATTTCAGGCGGAACGACGCTGGGGAACTGGGAGATGGGCAGGGTCGTCATCGAAACAAGGCCCACTAAAACCATGAGAATGGCGATGACCATGGCAACGATGGGGCGGTTGATGAAGAAGCGGTACATTACAATGTGGACTTCGTCATTCCTTCGTCATGGGTGCCACGTCACTCATCTTTGGTGCTTTTTTATTATATGGCTGAGGATCCACCACCGTTCCCTCCTTGACCCTCTGCGTACCCTCGGCGACGACCCGTTCATCCGGTTCAAGGCCTTTTTCGATCAGCCAATCATTGCCCACCTGTTCCCCCACTTGGACCGATTTAAGATGCACCTTGTTCTGCGAGTCAACAGTGGCCACCTGGTAGGAACCCTGCAATTCCAGCACCGCGCGTTGCGGCAGAAGTATTGCTCCGTGACGCGTTTCGGTCTTCGCCCGCACCAGCGCGTATTGGCCGGGGCGCAGGATGTAATCGGGATTCGGGAACAGGCCGGCTATCTGGAGCGTGCCGGTATTGACATCAACCTGCCGGCTGGTGAAAAACCATTTGCCCGGGACAGGATAAGTCGAGCCGTCAGAAAGAATCAGTTGCAATTCCATATCCTCCCGATACGCGGCCCTTTCCGCCGCATTGGTGAATTGGTGGCAAAAGGCGAGATAAGATTGCTCGCTGATACTGAAATAAACCCGCATTGGATCAATGGTTGACACCGTCGTCAGCGCCGCGCCGCCCGGCCCGACCAAATCTCCGATTTGCGCTTGGGCGGTTCCGGCGATGCCGTCGATGGGCGAGGTGATTTTGCAGAACTCAAGGTTCAGCGTGGCGCTTTCCACGGCGGCCTTGTCGGATTGGATGGCCGCCGCTGCCATGAGGTTCGCCTGGATGGCGTCGTCTAATTCTTCTTGGCTTATAGCCTGCTCGCTGGCCAGCGGCGCGTAACGTTTGACGTCCAACTCCGTCTTGCCATGCTGCGCCTCGTCTTGGGCCAGTTTACCCAGCGCCTGGTCGAGTGCCGCTTGAAACGGTCGCGGATCCACTTCAAAAAGCAGGTCCCCTTTCTTTATCTCGCTACCCTCCAAGTAATCCTGCTTGATCAGGTAACCGCTGACTTGCGCACGAATCTGGGCATTGGGATAGCCGTCGAGCGTGCCAATCCATTGCTGGTAAATGGGCACATCCTGCGGGGTAACGGTGACCACCTGCACTTTGAGAGGCGGCGTTGGCCGCGGCTTCTCTTTACAACCAAAAACCAGCAACCCCATCGCCACCGCCGACAAAATAGTCGGTAATTGGCTTCGCTTCAGAAGAAGCTGTGCCAACTGGAAAACAATTACATTCTTCCGCATTTGAATTAATTCATGGAACCGTAAAACACTCTTGCTGGCTAACATGCCAGAACCTTCCTTTGAATCAAGCAGAGAGAAATGTGGCAATCGCGGAGAACGGTTTTTTGGGATTGAGTCAAACGGCGGCTAAAATTTCACGGCCCGCCAAGGTGGTTGGTGGTCGACCCAGCTATACCGCCGCCGCACGAGCAGCACTTTCCGCAAAGCTGGCTGAGACCCATCATCAACACATTTTTGCCGAATTGCTCCGTCAATTGTTCGGCGGCATGTATTTCTAACAACCTGCCGATACGTTTACGGTGGCCACAATGAATGACATTGATGAAAGCCACGCCTTGCCCCCGAAGCTGACGTAGTCGTCCAAATCCAGCAGGTCAAAGAACGTCGCGATGTCCTCACGTTTATGTCCGGTGAACTTAATAGCGTTTCCTGATTGTTTCTCCCAACGCAACCTAGCTTCAGCCGCTGTGATCGCGTAGTATCCCATCCGCAACGACGATGCCTTCTGAACCATCTGAACCATCCGCCCAAGTCGCCAGTGTTCTGCAAGCGGTCAAGGGACAACCACGGCGTGTGGGCGGCGTGTCCTGGCGCAACACCTTCGCCGCGCTGAAACATCGCAATTTCCGGCTGTTCTTCGTCGGCCAGCTCGTGTCGCTCACCGGGACGTGGATGCAGAGCACCGCCCAAGGCTGGCTGGTCTATCAGTTGACCGGCTCCAAAATTCTGCTGGGCACCGTGGCCGCCGTCGGGACGCTTCCAATGTTGCTGCTCTCCCTCTGGGGCGGCTCCGTGGCCGACCGGCACTCCAAGCGCACCGTCGTCTTCTACACCCAGACCGGGATGATGCTGACAGCCTTTGTGTTTGCGGCGCTGGTGGGAAGCGGACATATCCAGACATGGCATATCCTCGCGTTGGCGGCGCTGGGCGGCGTGGCGATGGCCTTCGACATGCCCGCCCGGCAGGCGTTCATGGTGGAAATGACCAGCCACGAAGACCTGATGAACGCGATATCGCTGAACAGTTCCATCGTCAACGGTGCGCGGGTCGTCGGCCCGGCCGTAGCGGGTTTGCTGATGGCATCCGTTGGCATTACTTGGTGCTTCATCCTGAACGGCGTCAGCTTCATCGCGGTCATCGTTGGACTGATGATGATGCGCCTGCCCCAGTTTGTGCCCCCCCAAAAAACCCATTCAACCGGACGGCACGTGCTGGAAGGCTTTCGCTATGTGGCCGCGCATCGCCGGGTGCGTACCCTGCTGCTGCTCTTCGGTGTGGTGGGTGTCTTTGGCTGGTCATATGCGGTGCTGCTGCCCGCCTACGCGACGGATATATTGCATGTCGGTGAAAGTGGTTATGGTGTCCTGCTCAGCGCCAACGGCTTCGGGGCGCTTTTGGGTGCGCTGACGGTGGCCACTTGGGGCAGCCGTGTTCGGCCGCGGCTGATGATTCTCGGGGGGCTGTGGCTGTTCTCGGCGATGCTGGTGCTGCTGGCGGTCGTGCGCTGGTATCCGCTGGT
>Ga0265323_10001535_pt1 | contig 11202 bp, 9 predicted proteins | sample 41225metaG_FD_193580 | JGI IMG/M metagenome (GOLD analysis project Ga0265323, IMG submission 193580) | Rhizosphere microbial communities from Carex aquatilis grown in University of Washington, Seatle, WA, United States - 4-12-25 metaG | ecosystem: Host-associated > Plants > Roots > Rhizosphere >... | reverse complement strand
CCGCCCCTGGTGATCGGATAGCCGTGATTGCCGCCCCAGGGGATACCAGAGAGCGATCTTCGAAGTGGCAACGATATGCCCGCCATACAGCGCGCCTAGATCATCACAGAAATCGCTCGATCCACTGGGCGGCCGACACGCACGGCGATAAGTCCGAAAGCCCGGCCGCCCGCAACGCCTTCATTCTCCTCCGAACGTCACACCCGTAGTGTCTCCCGCCTACTGCGCCGGTTCGCAGGCGCGGCGCAGCGCCTCGCCGATGGCGGCCTGCTCCGCCGCCTCCAGCTTTCTCCCGCCACTGGTGACGTAGAAGACGTCGATCGCTTTGTGCGCTTCCGTGTCGATCAGAACGACTTCGATGTTGCCGCCGCACCGCGAGATCGCCGAGGCCAGATCGTAGAGCAGGCCCGGACGGTCCTGGGCGACAATCTCCACCAGCGTGGCAGTCGAGCTGGCTTCGCCGTTGAAGGACACGCGCGCCGGGATCGCCGCCTTGCGGCTGGGGAGTCTGGGCTTCGGACGGTTGCGCAGCAGCTCGCGCACAATGGCCTTCCCGGCCAGCACCCGCGCCGCCACCGAACGCAGGCGGTCGATTTCGGTGGGGTTGAGATCGAGCGTACGGTTGGGGTCGGCGAAGGTGAAGGTATCCAGCACCAGTCCGCGGCGGTTTGCGAAGGCTTCGGCTTTCAGGATGTTCATGCCGAAACTGGAGAGCGTGCCGGCGGCGTCGGCGAACAGGCCTGGGCGGTCGCGCGTCACCAGGATCAACTGCCAGGCGGTCTCCAGGCGGCGCACTTCGACGGCCGCGCCGCGCTCGCGGCTGCGCTCTTCCAGTTCCACGTGGGAATCGATCTCGGCCTCCGAGTGGGTCCGCAGATACCTCGTGGGGAAGCCTTCCAGGAACGCCGCCCGCTCGGGCGAGCCGGCGGACTGATCGGCGATGCGGTCACTCTCCAACTCCCGCGTCAGCTCGTTGTAAACCATCAGATAGAGCTGCCACAACTGTTCGGCGCGCCAGGGCGTCATCACTTCCGGGTTCACCGCGCCGATGTCGGCCCAGGTGAGCAGGATCAGGCTCTTGAGACGCTCGGCGGTTTCCACGCGGCGGGCCACGTCGCGAATCGTGGCGGGGTCATAGACATCGCGCGATTGCAAAACCGTGGAAATCTCCAGGTGGGCGTTGATCAGGAACAGCACCAGCTCGGCAGCCGGACGCGGCACCTGAATGCGCGCCATGGCGCGCTCGACCAGGCGCAGGGAGCCGTCCACATGACCTTCGTTCGGGGAGCCCTTGCCGGAATCGTGAAACAGCAACGCGAACAGCAGCACGCCAGGCTGTTTCACTTCGCCCAGCAGTTCGGCGAAGGAAGTAGGACCGGAGGACGCCCGCCCGCGCAGAGCCCAGAGGTTCTGCATGGCGACCAGGGTGTGTTCATCGACGGTGTAGCGGTGGAAAAAGTCGCGGACCACCAGACAGTCGGTTTGCCGCAACTCCGGGAAGACGGCCGTGAGCAGGCCGGTATCGTGCATGGAGCGCACGGCCATGGGCGCTTCCGGGAGCGAGAGAATGCTCTCCACCAGACCCCACACGGGCCGGGAATCGGCGAAGAACTCGCGCAGGCGGCCGAGACGGGCCTCGATCTGCCGCTCGGCTTCGCGCGAGGGGCGAATGCCGTGGCGGGCGACGAACTCGAACAGGCGCAGCGACAGTTCGGGGTCGGAGTCCAACTGCTGCGGAGCGCGGAAGTGGGCCCGTTCGCGGTGGACGCTGAAGTCGGAATTGGCCAGGCGGGTGCGCCAGTCGCGGAACTGGGAGAAGAGGGAACTGGACTGGGCCTGGGCGCTCTCCAGGGCGCGCACGGCTGCGCGGTTGACGGTGCGGGCATGCCGGAAGTACTGGCGCATCCAGGCCGAGGCGTCCCCGCGGGGCTCCCGTTCGGATGGCTGCCAGGTTTCGGCCAGGCCGTCCTGGGAGTCGAAGGCCAGCAGGTTGGAATCTCGGCCGGCCTCATAGTGGAGGCAGCACCGCACCCGCGCCAGGAAATCGAAAGCCTGCTGCAAATCCTCGGGAAGGGAGGCCGGATGGCCGCTTCCGGAATCGCGCAACTGTTCCAGCCAGCAGACCAACTGGAAGTCGCGCAGTCCGCCGGGCGTCTCCTTGACGTTGGGCTCCAGGTGGTACAGGGTGCCGCCGAATTTGGCGAAACGCTCGGCGGTGAGCCGGGCCAGATTGCGCACCAGGATCTCGCGGTTGGCGCGGAGGAAGCGAGGCATTCCGGCGGCGACTCCGGCGTACAGGGCGCGGTCTCCGGCCAGGAACCGCTGGTCCAGCAGACTGATGTTGAGCTCCACGTTCTGGTCGTGGACCAAGAGGCATTCCGCAGGGGTGCGGACGGATTGGCTGACGCGCAGTCCGGCGTCCCAGAGTTGCCGCAGGAAAGAGGCAACGGATTCCCGATTGGCGAGCGCCAGGCGTTCGGAGGCGAACAGCAAAAGCAGATCCACGTCCGAGTAGGGGAACAGGTGGCGGCGGCCGTAACCGCCGACGGCCAGCAGGCTCAACCCCTCCGGGACACTAGCAAACAAGGCGCCGGCAGCCTCCAGGACGGAGCCGTCCACCTGGGCGGTGCGGCTGGAGAGCAGGGCGGAGGCGTCACCGGAAGAGACGAAGGCTTCCTGAATGGGGTCGAGGTGGGCGATGGTCGGATGAGGCATATCGGAGCAGCGTCTAAAGAGCAATGGGGACGGTTGCCCGTCCCCGCCGCGGATTACAGCGCAGCTTCGCCGCGATCGTCGTTGCGAATGCGAATGGTCTCGGCCACATCGAAAACGAATATCTTGCCGTCGCCGATTTTGCCGGTTCGGGCGGCGCCGGCCAGCGCATTGACCACTTCGTCGGCGCGGGCGGAGGGAACCACCATTTCGAGTTTCACCTTGGCCAGGAGGTCCACATTGTACTCCTGACCGCGATAGACTTCCTTGTGACCCTTCTGCCGGCCGTGGCCGCGCACGTCGGTAATGGTCATGCCATCGATACCGATGGCCATCAGCGCCTCTTTCACTTCGTCGAGCTTGAACGGCTGGATAATGGCTTCGATTTTCTTCATGAGTTCGTCCGGCTGGCAGATCCAGCTATGATTCGAGGATATACCCTTCTTCGCCGTGCATGCTGAGATCGAGGCCTTCCACTTCCTGCTCGCGGGTGACACGAACGCCGATCAGGACGTCGCAGATTTTGAGAATGACCAGGGTGCCCACAATGCCGAGGCCCCAGGCGATGGCGCAGCCGCCCAACTGATTCAGCACCTGGCCGGCCTTTCCATCGACCAGGCCGAGGGGCAGCATCTTTCCGGCGGCATCCTTACCCAGACCGTCGTTCACCAGGAAGGTAGCGAAAACGCCGGTGAGGATGGCCCCCAGGGTTCCGCCGCAGCCATGGACGCCGAAGGCGTCGAGCGAATCGTCATATCCCAGCTTCGGCTTGATGGCGACCACCATGAAGTAGCAGACCAGTCCCGCGGCCAGGCCGATGAGCAGCGCTGGGAACGGCTGCACGAATCCGGAAGCCGGTGTGATGGCCACCAGACCGGCCACCGCGCCGGAGATGCCGCCCAGTACGCTGGGCTTGCCGGTATGAATCCACTCCGCCGCGATCCAGCCCAGGGCCGCCGCGGCCGCACCGAAATGCGTGGCCACGAATGCGCTGGTGGCCAGGCCGGAGGCCGCCAGCGCGCTGCCGGCGTTGAACCCGAACCAGCCCACCCACAGCAGGCAGGCGCCGATGAAACTCAGCACCAGGCTGTGCGGCTTGATGGGCGTGGAGGGATAGCCCACGCGCTTACCCAGATAGAGCGCGCAGATGAGGGCGGACACACCGGAGGTGATGTGCACCACCGTGCCGCCGGCGAAATCGAAGCAGGGAATGGGGCCGCCGCCGAAGGCGTTGAGCAGGCCGCCCTTGCCCCACACCATGTGGGCCATGGGGAAGTATACGAACAGGCTCCAGAGAACCGTGAACAGCAGCATGGCGCTGAACTTCATGCGCTCGGCAAACGCGCCCGAAATCAAGGCGGGCGTGATGATGGCGAACATGAGCTGGTAGATCATGAAGGTCTGCTGCGGGATGGTGGCCGCATAATCCGGGTTTGGCGCGCTGCCCACGTTATGCAGGAGGGCGAAACGGAAATCTCCGATGAAGTGCCCCGAGCCGCCGAACGCCAGGCTGTAGCCAACCACGGCCCACAGCACCGTCACCACGGCCATCAGAACGAAACTCTGCATCATGGTGCCCAGGACGTTCTTGCGCCGGACCAGGCCGCCGTAGAACAAAGCCAGTCCCGGTCCGGTCATCATGAGGACGAGCGCGGAACTGACCAGCATCCAGGCATTATCTCCGGCCGACTGGGCCGACTTGGAAGCGGACTCGACGGCCGCGATTCTGGCTTGCAGGTCCGGACTAGCCTGAGCCAAAAGGGTGGCGGACACCATGGCCGCCAGGGTGCATACTTTCAGGAGCGCTTTCATCGTGGAAACCGTTGGGAACTTGCCTCATTGTCGCAGCGGCTCCGGCGGCGTCCAAGACGGAACTTTCTATGGCAGGCATTGGATTTTTTTATGGATTCGCGCCGGCAGCCTTCCCGAAGCCGCCGCGCTTGGTTAAAATTGCTGACAACAGTGTCCGAATTATGACAACCGCTTTGGTACGCGCGCCATCCATCGACCCCCGTTATAGCCGGTACAAACTGGAAATTCGAGAATCGCGAATACACCGCCGGGGAGTGTACGCGATCGAGCCCATCCCGCGGCGGCGCAAGGTCATCGAATACACGGGCGAGAAGATCGGCCGGCGGGAAACCAAGAAGCGCGGCCAGGGGAACATCACCTACCTCTTCACGCTGGACGACTATTGGACGCTCGACGGCGCCATCGGCGGCAGTGGCGCCGAGATCATCAACCACAGTTGCGAGCCCAACCTCTACGCCTGGAACTTCAAGGGGCACATTTTATATATGAGCAAGCGGGCCATTCGCCCCGGCGAGGAGCTGACGGTGGACTACCGGTTCTCGGAAAACATCGACAAGGTGCGGTGCCGCTGCGGCGCGCCGGGGTGCCGCGGCACGATCAATCTGGTGAAGGTTGCCGGCCGATGAGACCGCTGTTTCGAATCGCCCTGGCGGCGATGGCGGTCAGCGCGGCGCTGGGGCAGACGGATTCCCTGACTTCCCGGATCGGCGAGCGGCTGACGGCCAACGGGCTGAAAGCGGACGTGTCGTTTCTGGCATCGGACGCGCTGGAAGGCCGGGGCACGCCTTCCAGGGGACTGGACATCGCCGCTGAGTACATCGCCTCGGAGTTCCGCCGCGCAGGGCTGGAGCCCGCCGGCGACGACGGGTACTTCCAGACGGCGCCCTTTACCAGCGTGACGCCCAACGCCGAGGGCCTCGAATTCACGCTGGAAGCCGGCGGGCGAACGATTGCGGCTGGCAAGGCGGCGATGAGCATCCAGAGGGGCGGGCCGCTGGATCTGAGTCACGCCGGGGCGATTCAGATCGTGGCTGCGGACACGGCGGCGATGGACGCCTTCTTCGCGCTCCCCGCCGGGCAGGTGAAGGGCAGGGTGCTGCTGGTGGAATTGCCCGAGGCGGCGAGCAACGTCCGGCCCGACCCCAGGCTGGCGAGGATACTCACCGGCGATCAGGCGGCGCTGGTGGTGTTGCTCGGCCCGATGGCGCCGGCAGCCGGCCGGGGCCCGCAGTTGCGGGATGCGTCCTCGCCAGCGCCCGCGAGGCCGACGCTGATGGTGGGGGACACGGCCGTCCGCGCGGCGGTGGCTGCCCTGCCGGCCGGGCCGATGGAAGCCACGGTCTCGGTGCACATGCCCGAGCCCATCGCGACGCCCGTGAAACTTCGAAACGTGGCGGGCGTACTGCGCGGGTCGGACCCGCAGTTGAAAGACACGTTCGTCGTGCTCACCGCCCACTACGATCACCTGGGCATTCGCGGCCAGGGCGAGGGAGACCGCATATACAACGGCGCCAACGACGACGCCAGCGGCACGGCGTCGCTCATCGAAATTGCCAACGCGCTGAGCGGGCTCGCCAGCCGGCCCAGGCGGAGCATCCTGTTCCTGGCGCTGTTCGGCGAGGAAAAGGGACTGCTGGGTTCGCGCTACTATGCGCGCCACCCGATCTATCCGCTGGCGAAGACCCTGGCCGACATCAACCTGGAGCAACTGGGGCGGACCGACGAGACCGGAGAGGGAGAGAAACTCGGGCAGTTCAACCTGACCGGGTTCGACTTCACCGACCTGGCTGCGAGCCTCCGCAAGTACGCCGAGCCGGCCGGAGTCAAAGTGGTGAAGGACGAGGCTAAGACCGACGCCTTCTTCACGCGCAGCGACAACGCCGCATTCGCCACAGTGGGAGTGCCATCAACCACGCTCTCGGTGACGTACGTCTTCAGCGACTACCATCAACCCGGGGACGAATGGCCCAAGCTGGATTTCGAGAACATGGCCAAGGTGGACCGGGCCATCGCGCTAGCTGCGTTTGGCCTGGCCGACGGCGTCGAAGTGCCACAGTGGAACGCGGAGAACCCCAGGACCGAGGCATACCGGAAGGCGCGGGAGAACGCAGCACGGTAGTGCCGCCCGCCCGCACCGGGCACGGGCTACTGCGGATTCTCGCTCTCGGCCTCGGCTTCGTCGGCGGCTGCCGGACCGGCCGCGAGCGCTTCGGCGATCACCGCCTGGGCGCGAGGGAAGTCGGCGCGAGCCACCAGCACCTCGAAGCCCAGGGACCCAACTGGAGTCCTTTCCAGCACGGACTGAATACCGTTGGATTCCAGCACGCCCCGGATGTTATCCGCCTCCACTTCCGAGTCGACGGTCTGCGACTGGAAGAGCGAGACCATGTCGAGATCGTGCGAAAGGTTCACCGCAGCGGTGTCTTGCCCGTCTTCCTGTCCCTCGGGATCTTGCGTCATGCCTTCAGGATAGCGCAGAATGTGGATGGAGCCCGCCAAGTAAGGGCTTTCGTGGAGGCACGGCATGTCCGAACCCATCGAGGAAAGAGAAGATCGGCAGGAATCTTGTGTCAGCTCGCTGGCCTGGTTTCTGACGGGCGCGGTAGTCGGCGCGGCGGTGGCGCTTCTATATGCGCCCAAGAGCGGAAAAGACACCCGCAAGTACCTCACTCGCAAAGCCGAGCAGGGGAAGCAGGCTGTCGCCGGCACCAGCAAGGACGTTGTGGACGCGAGCCGGGAGATGTTCGACCGCGGACGCAAACTGGTGGACGAGGCCGCGGGTCTTTTCGACCACGCCCGCAAGATGGTCAAGGGCTGATACGCCCTCCGGCTACTGGCCGCTCACGGTCCAGTATCCGACTCCGGCCACGGTCTGATCACCGGATTGCGTTGTCGCTTCAACCGCAGTCTGGCGCGTTCCGGCAAACGATTGCGCGAAGGCCATTTGTAGATTCACATCCAGTTCATTGCCGGATCCCGTCACGGAGCTGACCAGAGCGGCCAGCGTGCATTGGTTGTTCCCCAGGCTGGGACTGTTTCCCGGGCTGCCGCCTCGCGGGAAGTAGGCCGGGCCAATCCACTGCCCGCCGGTGTCGCTCCACAGCCATGCGTAACCGCCCGCCGGCGATACGGCCACCTGGCAGGCAGCCCCGCCAAACGAGAGAATCGCCCAGCCGATGTCGCCATACCCTTTGGGGTCGGTGATGCGGAAGGTAAAGCTGGAGCCGGAGCCCGCTCCGGAGTTCGGACTCACCCCCAGGATCGCGAGTCCGTTACCTGCCTGCAGAATCGGTTCCGCCTGACGCCCGAAAGAGATGTATCCGGTGCGCTGCTGCGGCCCGGCGTTGGGGGCCGCCGTGAAGGCGACGGCACCGCTTCCCTGGCCGGAAACCGGTCCTGTGAAGGAGATCCAATTGGACGTCGTCCCGGCGCTCCAGGCGCATCCCGGATCGGCCGTGATGGCGAGCGTCCCTGGCCCGCCGGAGGTCCCGAAGGAAGTTGTGGAGAAACTCGCCGAGGCACACAGCGGATCGTAGCTGACGGTGACAGGAAGGCCATCGGCGGTTGGCGTTCCCACGCTCAAGGTCAGCGGAGAGTACGGGTCGGACCAGGAAGTGCCCGCAGCCAGAACGGGCCCGGCCGTGGAACCGAAGTTCAACAGGTAGGTATGCTGCGGGTCCAGCGCCTGGCTTTCATGGTGGACCAGCGCGCCGCCAAACAGGTTGGAGCCGTACAGGTTCTTAAGCAGCGACAGGCTGCCGTCCACGTCGCCAACCGGCTCGCGATATTCCAGCCACAGCCACGAGTTGGTCCCGGTGTCGCGCGATACGCGCAGGCCGCGAAGCCCATCGGCCCCCTCGAACGGCGCCAACGTAAAGAACCCGCTAGATCGGACTTCCCTATACCCGCCCGGCGGAAGCCAGTTCAGCAGATTGCTCTTGTGAGCGGCGGAATACTGTCCGATCACGGGCGTGCCGTTCCACGACGTCCACGTCTGGCCCATGGTCGAGGCCGGATCGCCGTACTCGGCGGTGACGCCAGGATCGCCGGGTGCACCCAGCGGAGCGCCACTGAAACTCTCGCTGCTGGCGTGATTGAGCCCCAGGTTGTGCCCGAGCTCGTGAGAGACGTCGCCGAGCCACAAAGACATCATCTGAAACGGGTAGATCGGGAACCAGGCCGCGGAGGCACCGATCATCCCCTTGCTGGGAGAGACCAACGATTGGCAGCCCAGGGTGCCCGATCCGCCAATACTGCCGAACGTCCGGGTGGTACAGGAGGTGACCGGAAAGACCACCGCCACGCGCGTAAAGCGCGTGAAATCCACCGAAGAGTCCGCGGCTGACACGGCGTCCGCCAGAAGCTCGTCCAGCTGGTCGCAGGTGTAGTCACGGCTCAGAGCCAGCGGGCCTATCACCACGCCCGCTGCCGAGGTTAGCCCATAGGAAGCCTGCTGCCAATACGAGTTCAGGGAATCGGAGGCGGGTGAGCCGGCGCCCGGCCCAAAGAACTCCTGCTCCAGCGCGGCGGGTGTGAAGCCGGTGGGGAACGACGGGTTGGAAGGTGTAGTGACCTGCAGGACCGCAATATTCTGCGGGCCCGTTGTCGTGCAAGTGGGCGCGGCGGTCTGCGCCTGCGCGTCGAGCGGCGCGGCGGTGACGGCGCTGGCCACAGCCATGCGGCCGCCAACCGGCAGGCCGCGGAGGGTAACCGGGGCAGCCGAGGCCGGTGGGGCGCCCGAGCCGAAGAAGACCTCGAACCGTGTGCTGCCGGCTTCGATGAACCAGCGGGTCCGGCTGCGATTGCCGGCGAAGTCGTCTTCGACCCGCGCGTGCAGGACGCCTTCAATCCTGGCGGGCGCATCGAAGGGCAGCGCCAGATCGAGCGCCGCGGCCGGATCGGCGGCGATCAGTTGAAATAGCGCCGACTGGCGCTGGCTGAGAAGCTGCCGGCGGGAATCGGCAGAGAGGCTTTGGCTGGCCGAAAGGGCCTGGTTATAGGCGGCCACTCGCGCTGCCAGGGAATCCGCCGGGGCGGGTTGGCACCAGGCTGCCAGCGGCAGCAGGCACAGCCATCCGGAAATCCAGGCGGGGCCGCGGTTTCGGTTTGTGACAGTTTCGCGCTGCACTGGTAAGCTATCGTCGGAATCGCCTCGCAGGTTTAGAGCACGGCAACGACTCCGCCGGGCGGCGTCAGGCGGCCGCCAGCCAGGCGCCCAGTTCCGAGCGCGTGCAACCTTCCAGATCGGCGGCTGCCACCCCCAGGCCGTCGAGGGCCATCTCGAAGCGGAGTGGAGACGGCAGGTCCTCCTGCGAGCTGGTGAGGTGTTCCGCCAGGTACAGCAGGTGGGCCAGAGGAGAGGTTGCAGTCTCCGGCCGGTGGTGCTGGCGGATGGCGCGAACCAGATGTCCCGGCAGCCTCCACTTGGCGGCAATCAGCCCACCCACAACGGCGTGATCGGTTCGCAGAATGAGGCTCTCGGCATACACCGCGGGGCAACCGGATTGCTCCAGCCCCTGCATGCGGGCGGCGTCATACAGGGTGCTTGCCAGCAGCGCGATCCTGCCTATATCGTGCAGAAGGCCCGCAAGATAGGCCTCGCCAGGATCGATTCCCCGCGCGCGGCCGGCCAACTGTTCGGCCAGGTCGGCTACCTCGATGGAGTGCGGCCACAGACTTTCCAGCTTGGGCAGAAACAGCAGGGGCCGCATGGCCAGCGATGCCACCACTTTGCGAGACGTGTCGAAGCCCAGGCGCGCCACGGCCACATTGAGCGTAGAGGCCTCTTCGAGATCCGCGTAGAGCGCCGAATTGGCGAGATGGATGATGGCGCCGGCGGTGGCCGGATCGCGGCGGGCGGCATCCACCACGTGGGGAATGCTGGCTGCCGGGTCGCGCAAAGTGTTCAGGGTCTGGAGGGCGGCTTGGGGAAAGACGGGCACGCGCCAGGCGGAAGGCTCCAGCATGGCCTGCGGCCGGGTACATTCTTCGAGGGAATCCAGGATCTTCCGCGGCCACAATCCCTGGTCGATGCCGCGCCGCAATCCGGCCAGGATTTCGGGGGCATCCTGGTGCTGGAACGGCTGGGCCTGAAACTCGCGGTCGAAGGCATCGCACAGGCGCAGGATCGCGCCCAATTCGCGGTGCACGGGGTTTCCCAGCCCCGCTTTGCCGAATGCCGCCAGCACGGCGCGCACCTCCGCCGGGGCGCCGCTGCCGGCGTGCCGATGGAGCAGCAGAGAAGCGGCCTGAAGCAGGGCCTTGAGTTCCGTAGGCAGAAAGAGATGATGCGCGATGAGGTTGGCGACGGCCCCCACGCGGCGGCAGTGAGCCTCCAGGGCAGGGTCCTGGGGCGGAGATTCGGAAGGGACCAGGGTTTCGACCATGCGCGGCTTCCTCCGGAAGAGTTCTCCACTCTTATCGGACGCTCCGGCCCGGAAGTTTAGAGCAATTCTCGCGACATACTCCAGCCGCGGATGGGGGGAGTCACCCGGCCTGCCACCACCGGAGTACCCGAAGGGCTCGCAGGGTATTCAAACGGCTGGGCTTGCCGGCGGGTTCCAGGTCGAAGAAAGTCTTCCCGGGATAGCCCCTACAGGCCATCCAGCGGCCGTCCTGCTGGCGGCGCTGTTCCACGAGTGCGATGGCATCGGCGAGGCGGGAATCGCGCGAGGCGGC
>Ga0265323_10001534_pt1 | contig 11210 bp, 11 predicted proteins | sample 41225metaG_FD_193580 | JGI IMG/M metagenome (GOLD analysis project Ga0265323, IMG submission 193580) | Rhizosphere microbial communities from Carex aquatilis grown in University of Washington, Seatle, WA, United States - 4-12-25 metaG | ecosystem: Host-associated > Plants > Roots > Rhizosphere... | reverse complement strand
CCGCACCGAATCGGTGTCCGTCCGCGTCCAACGCTGCTTGGGCGCTCCCTGCGGCAAGCTATGGCTCCTGTCCTCGGGAGCGCCCAACCAGCTTACCCGGCGTGTCCGCTAAATCGAGGCAATCTCATCAACGCATGAGCAGCGTTATGCCGTTTCAAAGGCGAACGCTTTTACGAGCGTGCCGTTCCTGTAGCCAATGGTCGTCTTCGCTGCATGATTCAGGAGCGTTTTTGCCTCGCCAGTGCCTGCAAGCAGCGGATCACGGAATATCTCCTCCCAGCACAAGCGCTTGAATCCCCTATCGGGTTGCTGGTTCAGATATCGGCCAAACGACTGCTCGATGTCTTGCTCTGCCCCCTCACGCACCAAGTTCACCAGAATGAACGAACGGCCAAGGTTCTTGGCAATCCAGCTCCCAAGAACCCAATTGCGCATCAACTCGTATTTCTGATCCCGAACCAGCTGCTCGAATGACACACCGCTGGCGAAAGCTTGATTGAACCATTCGCCCCCACCGGTCACGTATCTCTTTCGTTTCGCTAGCGTCTGCTCAATGCCTTTCTTCCCACCCGGCACCTTATTCGAAGCAGTCAATTTGGCTTCAACGAAGATCAGTGTCTGGTCTGTAAGAAGTATTAGGTCGGGTTCAGTCCCGTTTCGGCGGACATTCTCGTTCGTGGCCTCACCGAACTGAATCCGAGCGTCAAGCAATGGCTTCCATGCATCGTTTGCGTCACCGTCGAACGACCAAAAGATCATTTTTGGCGGCACTGGCGGCACATTGAGCAACCGGGATAGAACGGGCGCTGCGAGATTCAATCTTCCCAGCTCATGGAAGACATTCCATGTGAGTGCGTCCTCGCTGTTGTCCCTCGCAAACCTCTTGGTTTCTCGCTTAAAGGGAAACACTCGTTTGAGCGCTGCTAGATCTTCGGGATAGAGCAGCGCATCTTCGAGTCGCCCGTACTCAAAAGTACTGGGAGAGATGTAAATGTCATGCTTGGCGCAACGGAACTGATCCTCTCTGCGGAAGACATTCCTCTGACGTTTGACACACTCTTTGCATTCCTTCTTTGGGCATTCAACCTGATCTTCAGTGACACGGATGGTTGGTTTCAGATCATCTAGGCCATACATGGGTAACTCCTTGTTTGTTTCGGTTGATCACCGCTCCGTCGCTTCACCTTCAATCACTCCTCCCGCCCAGTTGTCGGCGCACTGCAGCAAGCGGGTCAGACGGGTTTCCTTATGGGCCACGGATTGGTTTTCCACGATGTACTGGCCGTCGTGGTAACGAACGGCCTGTGCTTCATTATCGCTGAGCGGCAGGTGCTGTGCAATTAAGAAAAGACTGCGAGTCGCAATGTCCATGTGGACGATGTCTCCGTTCACGATGTACCGGATTCCTCGGTTCCGCACATGCCATTCACTGGGATTTGGCAGGTAGTAGGGTCTACCGGGCATGCCGACCTTACCGAGATCATGGAACAGGGCCACGATCACGCAGCTTTCCAAGGGCAGGTCGGGAGCCAGTGTCTCCCGCAGCTTCAGCAACGTCCGGGCCACATTGACGGAATGACGAAGCAGTCCGCCATCCTCGGCTAGATGGAAGCGGGTTGAAGCCGGAGAAGTGAGCCAAGCGGTCTCGGTGCGAAGGAACAGGTCGAACTTCTCGACTGCCTCCCGACGGTTAACAACGTGGCTGAGGAGGATTTCGTATTCAGGGATGCAGTTGATCATGGATGTCGTTTGTTTGATTTCTCACCATTCTATCAGGTCGCCACGGACAAAGGGTGTCCGACCTCACATTTTCCCCGCCCGGTCAACGATTGTCCGACCTCCGGGGTTATTCTGCATGCATGCAGAAGCATTCCAACCTCGTCCCCCGGCTTCCACGCTTCGGTTTCCGCAACGGATGGCTCTACCTTGTCAACAAGAGAGGATTGTTTCGCTTTCAAGGGTGGCCACGTTTCAAAGCAGAAAGCTCCAACGAACAAGGTGATTGGACCGCGATTGACGTGGCCCTACGAGACAAGGTTGTCCGGCAATTCTTCCAAGACTACCGCACAGCCATTGAGAACCTGAATCTAACTCCCGGAAGCAATGGCTTTCAGGATGCCGATACCGGTCAGTTGTACCTGCCATGGATCGTCGGTGATGACGAAAAGTGCTGGGTGTTTGGGGTCTTCCATTGGCGGCAATTCGTGAAGACCTTACCCACACGTCTGGCCACGTGTGCTTCCCAGCTCAAATGTGATCTGTTTTCGGCGCTGGAATTGTTTCAGGAAGTCCCGGCTGCGGTGGATCTCACCCAACATAGTCCAGTGCTCGCTACGGCGCTGGCACGACACTGGGAGTTCCCTGCCATTGGCCGGGTTGATTGGGATGCGGTTCGGCAGCAGGTTCAATATCGGCGTCGGGACATCATCGGTTGGCTTGGTTTTCCGGCGACTGAATCCACAGTCAATGGATTGGAACGGATTTCGGTCGGTGGACCCCATGCTGCGGCATTGATTCAACGAGGTCTTGGGATTCTGAACGACCCCGTTCTTGCTCCAGCTCTGACGCATGTTCCGCTCACCGAGCCAATGGTCATCGAATGCTTGGCCAATCCTCTCACACGGCAATGGCTGGATGGCCGTCGGCTGAAGAAAGCTGGCCCCCGGCTCTTTGACTACGTGATGGCACTGTTCGAACCGATCAACAGTCTTCTGGCGGCAAAGGTGATCGATGTGGAGACAGCCCGGCGGATTTCATGGACCAGCCCCGATCAACGCACCTCAAATTGGATTCTGCCGCACTTGAAGCCATACCTCCTGCCAGACGCACCTACACCGGTCTCGATTGGCATTGAACGGCTGCAATCGTTGGCTGAGCTGATCCACGAGGGAGAGGAGATGAGCCATTGCGTCGGTTCAATGCACTATCTCCTCCGTGCAGTGAACGGCGAGGTGGCCGTATATCGGGTCACTTCTCCCGTACGGGCCACGCTGGCGCTCTCCAACAATGGACAGGGTTACTGGACAATCGAAGACATCAAAGGCCCGCACAATGCCGAGATTTCACTGGAGGACCTATCGCAGATCGCCCATCAGTTTCCCCCTGAAGTGGAATTCGACCGATGGATTCAGAATAGGCTGTGGGACGCGGCGTGACCTTCCACCCCTCCCCTGCATGAAGCTCGCTATACTTTCCGACATTCACGCAAACCTGCGCGCGCTCGAAGCGGTTCTGAAGGATGCACGCAAACGCAATTTCGAACGGTTGCGGTCGATACGCGATATCCGTCATCTGATATGCAACGCCGATGGCGCAGTTTTCCCACAGCACGAGGACAGTCTATTTCCATGTGGCGCGAACAACTGGGACACGGTATCGGAATTCAGCGTGAGTTTCGCTCGCTTGCAAAATCTGAACACCCACCACAGCTAGACCACCATGAGCCCTATTGAAGTCGCAAATCTTAGAACGAAAATCGGGGTGTTGGCCGGACGTGTCCCAGTTTTCAACACAGTCAAGAGCGCGGGGGATCGATTATTGCTACCTTTGGTCCAGGACACCGCAGCCGATTCAGGAAGTATCGAATCCATCTGTGCCGGAATCGCGAGCGAGTGCGCCGCAATGCCGATCCCAAATCTCGTCGCTGAAATCGATAACAGCCTGCTGGCACATACGATGGCGTGTGCCAACCGGCTACAACTGGAGGCTTACTCGGCGCTCTACGAGTTGCACCGCACATTTAAGAAAGCGACCCGAGAGGCTCTGAGAACGAAACGCTCTGCCTGCCGTGGGCGTCGAAGAGGAAGCGCTTACGACGGACCGTAGCTTTTCAATGCCGCCTGCAGATTCCCGCAGATTTGTTCCCGCAGATCCTTCGGACGCACGACAGTGATCTCCGCACCTTGCGAGAGGGCTGTCCAGGGTCATGCCTCACTGTTTACCTTTGGAAATTGCTCCATCCATTTTCTTCTTGGACCGACACTGCGCTGCAGCAGCCGGACGTGCTTGTTGACACAGACCGTTGTCCCCTTACCCAATCGCCTTTTTCAACATGAGCGCGGTCGTCACTGCGTCCTGCTGAACTTGGAGTCGGCGAAGTCTGACTTCGTCGGAATCACCTGAGCGTGGCGCGCCAAAGACAAAGTGAGCCGCCCTCACTGGCCCGGAGCTGTGCGACAGCCCTTGGGTCGTATTCGCTGTAGGTCTCGTATTTCACTGTCGGCAGAATCCCGGCCACTCGCGCAGTGCCTGTGCCTGTTCCGGGCCGCGAAGTCCGGTCTTGAGCAGGTCGATGTAGATCTGTGCGTCGGCTACAATCGGGATTCCCTTTTCGACGCGTTTCTCGCGGAAGACACCTTCGTCGGACGGGACATGGAACCAGACTCGTCCGGCGTCCGTGACGGCGCGCAGGCCAAGTTTCTCCAAGATGTTCTCGGAAGGGAGGTGCGACACGTAGAGCGACACCACAGGCGGCTCCGTATAAGGATGGCGCAGCCAGGCGGCGATCCACTGAGTGAACGCGAAATCGACCCCGCTACCGGTGAGCGCGTCCCGCACCTCGCGGGCGTACCGTAACGGGTCGCCGTTGAGAGCTGTAAACCGATACGTCGTGGCGCGGCGTCCGAAATCATCAGCCTGAGCCCAGGCATCGAGCAGCGCGAGAGGAGAGGCGACGACGAATCGCTGTGCAGCCGATTTCCGAAGAAGACCCTGCCTGGCCAGGTACGTCACGATACGGGAAACCAAGCCGGATGTGACGCCGGTGCGCTGAACAAGCTCGGCTTGACGCCACTGGCGTTCTTGCTCGGACAGCAGTGAGCGGACAATGCGAACGCTTTTGCCGACGAAGACATTCCGGGGTTCTTGCCCGAATCGAAAATCGCGATCCGAAATTGCCGAAAGACAGATAAGCAGACCCGGCCGCCGGAGATAAAGACGGCCATTGAGGTCGGCGACGCTGACTCCTTTTTTGCGGCACGCGTCCAGAAACGCGTCAGACAAACGAGGCACAACGAGCAGGGGGGATAGTGCCGGATTCTTGTCGGGCGCTGGAATATCTTCGACCGTTGGGGTAAGCAGGTACTGGAGTGCGAATCGATGGAGTCGACCCTCGAATTTGAATCTCGCCTCCGTCGGCTTGACTGCCGAAACCAATTTGAGCCCATCGACTCGCCTGTCGTGAGCGACGAGATCCGCGAACGCATGTTCGAGTTCGGATCGGTATCGGATCGTTGATGTATGACTGGAAATCACTTTCTTATTGGGCGGTAAGAAATCAATTTCCAGTAAGAATGTCAACGGCTGTTACTGGGCATCGAGTTCTTATTGGTCAATAAATTGTCCTTATCAGTGGAAGAAATGGGGCAATCGCAAAGGGTCATGTCGCACCATTAATCTTGACGGCAACGGGGCGGCGCTTCCGAGGTAAAGAGTGCGACATGACCCCGGCTGTCACCGCTGCCGGCGGCTCGGGGAAAAGGGCAGCCGAACGAGAGCAGACTGCGGATGTCGATCTTTGCTACAGGTGACCGGCGTTCCCGTCATGGAGATGATAAGAACAGGCTCCGTTCGCGGGCTTGGCCGGGGTGGACAGACTCAAGCCATCCTACTCCTGAGGAAGCCCGGACGGGGTCAGGCTGGGGATGTTGATATGACGAATTGATGGGCAGTCACCGCCACCAGCAATCCCAAGATCTCAGGTGACGACAGCCGGCATCAATATCCGCAGCCTGACCCTTTCAGTGCCTTCCCAGCAGGGAGGTTTTCCCAGCCGAAGGAAGGATCAACTTTGCGGCGATTCAGCGCAGGCGGTCGTGCCAATAGCCGGGCTCGCGGTGCAAGTGCATCACCGCCACGATCCAAACCTGATCGGGTTCATCGAGGTAGACGACCGCATACGGGAAGCGCAGCGCGAAAGACCGCCGCGCCGGTGGATCAAACTCGCGGAACTGGCGCGGGCGGGCGCAGATCTCCTCGATGGCTGCCTCAATCTCGTCGTAGAAGCGCCCGCCCAGATCCGGCTGGATCTGCGCGTAATGCTGCGCAGCCTCGGCGTATTCCGCGTCGGCTTCGGGATGAAAGGCGTGCGGTTTCACCGGCCGACGATCTGCCGGATCTTGGCGGCCGTGACTTCGCCCGGGATGCCCTGCACCGCTCCGCTGCGGATTTCGCCAATACGGCGATGGATCGTGCTCGACCACGCACGCGCGCGCCCGGGCTCCTGACCGCCGTGCATGGTCAAAAGGATTCGATCCACCAACTCGGCCACCACGTCTTGCGGCAGCGACCGGGTTTCCTCGACGATTTGGTCAACGGTCATGCTCATTTCTCCTATTGTGTCGGTTTCGCTCCCTCGGGCAAGTCTGTAGGCCTTTCACCCCGTGTTTTGCCGTGCGGGTTGCCGCACCGGGTTTGGCTTTGGGTTTTGGGGCGAGCGATTGGAGAATTTCGACGGCACCGGGCCGGCAGGTAGCCGCGGCAGCGGCCTGGGTTTCCGCCTCCGCGTCATCCGCGCAATCCGCGGTCAAAAGGATCGGCATTGATCCGCAGATTTCGCAGACGACAGCAGATTCTGGCGAGCCGCCCCAGACGCTGGCGCTGCATCAGTTCCGGTCGGCCCTCCGTCGCTAACTCCTTCCATGAACCGGGCGACCATTTCCGGTCCAACGTGAACAATCTCGCATAGCTCGCGGTACGATGGGTAAAGGTCGTGATATCTACATCCACCGGCCAGATTATGTCTGGGTCATCGCGGTCTCGCCCTTCAAACGCGAGCCTGGCTACTGGCGCGAGCGCCTACGCCGAATCGCAGCAAGGAAGGACGATCCGACGGGGTCTGGCTTTGGGCTTTGGGGCTGGCGGGAGTCTTCTCACAACTGGCGCCCAACCGTTCCGACTTTTTTTCGCCATTCCCGGGTTCGCGACCGGCCGATGGCACACAGACGACCAACCTAATGTGACAGAATCTTAAGGCCTCTAATCTTCCCGAAATCCTTGGCATTGGCCGTAACGAGAGGCTCGCCGACAACCAGAGCCGTCGCAGCGATCCACAAATCGTTTTCCCCGGTGGGCTCGCCCCGCTTGCGCAGATCCTGAAAGACCTCGGCCGCTTTCCACAGGACGTTTTCATCCAACGGGTGAACCGTGAATCCGGCGCAGAAACTCTCCCAGTCTGTCCGGCGCAGGAAGCCCCTCGCCAATTCGCCGCGGGTAATCACGCTCATCGCGACCTCCTCCGCTGCATGCGCCCGAAGAAAGGAATGGGCCGGTCCTTCCTGCCTCCGCCGGCGCTCCCGATCAAGCGCCACAAAGAATGTCGAATCACAGATCATGAATCCCACGGCGAACGCGCCAGCGTCTTCGTTCGCCGTCCCGCTTCGATTCGTTCGGCCCCACCGGCAGGAAACAGCCCCTGTCCCGGCCGAAGCCGGCCCAGCCGGGCCAATAAATCAGCCCCGGTCATTCCGGGGCTCTCCCGGGCGAGAACAAAGACGCCATCCGCCGCCGAAATGCGCACCTTTTCTCCACGGGCGGCCGCCCCCCGGAATCGGGCAAAATGTCGGGCGAACTCGCGGGCATTTGTCTCCATGTCTGACAAATGTCGGTCATCTGACAGAAAGTCAACAGACGAAGCCGGCCGGGGCAGGTCGCACTTTCTGCCTCGGAAGCGCCGCCCTGTTGCCGTCAAAGTTAATGGTGCGACATGACCCCCTCGGATAATCCCCAGCGGTTCGGTCCTGGATTTGGTTTTTCCACACAGCGGCTATTCTGCCCGCAGCACCACAATCGGATCGACCTTCGAGGCCCGCCGGGCCGGCAGCCAGCAGGCGAGGATTGCGATGGCGAGCAACACCAGCGGGACCACGGCAAAAGTCGCGGGGTCGTGCGGGCTCGTTTCGAAGAGAAAGGTCCGCAGGAGTCGCGTCAGCCCCCATGCTGCGCCCAGACCGATGATCATGCCGAGAGCAGCGAGGACAAGGCCCCGCCGCAGCACGAGCCGCAGCAGATCCCCGGGTGCGGCCCCCAGCGCCATTCGCACGCCGAATTCCCGTCGTTGTTGTTCCACAGCATAGGCCATTACCGAGAACATCCCCAGAGCCGCCAGCGCCAGCGCCAAGAATGAGAGTCCCTGCAATACCACAGTCGTGTTGCGTTCACGCTGGATCGTGGCCGCCGCGTTGTCGGAGAGACGATGCACGTTCACAACGATGCGCGGATCGACTTCGAACGCAGACCGCCGGACCATCGAGTCGAATCCTGGCCCCGGCCGGCCATTCAGACACAACAGCTCCGTGAGAAAGCCGGTGCTGACCGGCGGCTGCCAAAACGGACAGTACATCTGAGCGCCGACCTCCGCGCGTCGATCTCCAGAACGCACGTCGCCAGCCACACCGATGATCTCCCACTTCCCGTATTGCTCGAAATCGAGTCGTTGGCCGATCGGGCTGGTGGTGCCGAAGCAGCGCCGGGACGCGGTTTCGTTGATGACTGCCACCGGAGCATCGCCGGATTTCATGCCGCTGAATCCGCGTCCCGCAATGATGGGCACGCCCAGCGTGGCGAAGAACTCCGGCGAAACCCGGTTGCTGCTGAATTCGATCTCTCCGAGTTCCGGCCGGCCATCGATCTTGATTCTCGCCAAAGCCCCTGCGTTGGTGAACGGCACCAACTCCGAAAAGGTCGCCTCTCGGACACCGGGCATGTGGGCGAGGATTTCCCGCAAACGACCGGCCAGTTGCAGGTAGGCTTCCTGGGACAACCCTTCCGGAAGTGTCCCCGTGATCGCCAGCTTCCCGCCCGGATCGAAGCCCAGGTTTACGTGCTGCAGCCGCAGGAAACTCTTCGCCATCAATCCGGTGCCGGCCAACAACACGACCGCCAGCGCCGCCTGCACCACGACGAATGCAGCGCGCTGGCGGCTCAACCGGCGGCTGTCACCGAGAGCGCTGGAGCCCTCCTGCATCACCTCGTGCAGCCCGGTGCGCCGTATCCGACCGATGGGCACCAGCACGACGAGTCCGCAGGTCAGAACGCTCGTTACCAGCGCCGCCACCAGTGTGACCCGGTCGATCGGGGAATCCCCGGAAAAAAACACCTTCCAGGCTGAACAACTCCACCCCGCAATCAAGAGTCCGAGGCCTCCGCCAGTCAGAGAAAGCAGAAGGCTCTCTGCCAAAAGCAGCCGTGCGATCCGCCAGCGGCTCCCTCCCATGGCCAGCCGCACGCCCAACTCGCGGCGCCGCGCGATCGTGCGGGCGAGCATCAAACTGGCGGCGTTGCTGCAGGCGATGACGTAGAGGAATCCAACCGCGGCGAGGAACAGCCAGAAGAGGTTAGAGGCGCCGTTTTGCCAATAGGTCGTCAACGGCACCAGGCGGGGTTTGGCCTTTTCGAGCGCATCCGCTGTTCTTAGTGCGGGATCGCGGCCCGTGATGACAACGGTTTCCGCCTCGGCCTGCTCCCGTGTGACGCCGGATTTCAAACGTCCCACGACCTGCATCCATCGGAAGGGCCATGGCACGGCTGTGGGCGAAGGCTCCTCGGGCAGATAGATCTCGCCGATCACAAACATGGGCGGCGGGGCGAAGCTCTTCGAGAGGACGCCGACGACCCGCCGGGATTTCCCACCGAGCAGGATGTCGCGGCCGACGATGCCGGGATCCGCAGCGAAGCGATCCTCCCAGATCTGCCAGCTCAACACCGCGACATCCCCGTTTGTTCCTTGATACTCATCCGGCAGAAACAAGCGGCCGTGTTGCGACTTCGCACCAAGCACGGCAAAAAAGTCGGCGTTTACCCAGCCAACCTCCGCTGCCACCGGGTCGCCGTTCACGACTAGATTCAGCGAATCCTGCCGTTCCGCGCCGAGTCCGGCGAACGATGTCACGGCTTCGCGCAGCGCGGCGAACCGGCAGGGAAAGGCGAAGAACGGGTATGGTACTTGGAGTTGGGGAACAACCGTTTCAACATTGTTGACGATCACCACGCGTTCCGGTTCCGGATACGGAATCACCGGGAACAGCTGCTGCCGGCCGATGTTGACGATCGCCGTCGTCGCGCCGATCCCAATCGCGAGCGTGGCCACCACAGCGATCGTAAACCCGGGATTCTTGCGCAGTCCGCGCACGGCGAAGCGCAGGTCCCGCAGGCAGTCCTCGATCCACGAGATGCCACGCTCGTCGCGCCAGGCTTCCTTCACCTGATCCACGCCGCCGCTCGCCCGCAACGCGGCGTCGCCCGCCTCCTCGGGCGACATGCCCGCGGCGATATTGGCATCGGTCGCCATTTCAAGGTGCACGCGCATCTCCTCGGACAAATCCGCCTCGATTTTCCGGCGGCGAAAAAACGGCTGCAGGCGGAAGAGAATCTGGCGGAGCCGGTTCATGGGTGGAAGGCGGATTGCGCTGTGTTCATGGATAGGCGACGCCCTCGTCGCGCATGCCACTCAAAACGCGGCGGGGGCGCCGCGTCCCCAGGAATCATCAGGATTCGAATCATCGTTGAATCTTGGAACTTCGCCTTTGGCCTTTGGGATTTCCGCGCAGCGGCTATGTTGCCTTCAGCATTGCATTGATCGTGCTCGACAGGAGTTCCCATTGCGTCGTCTCGGCCTGGAGCTGTCTCCGACCCGCCGTGGTGAGCGAGTAGAACCGTGCCCGCCGGTTGTTGTCGGAGACGCCCCATTCGGCCTTGACCCAGCCGCGGGCCTCCAGCCGGCAAAGCGCCGGATAGAGCGAACCCATCTCCACCCGGAACAGATCCCGCGACATCTGCTTGAGGCGGATCGACAGCCCGAAGCCGTGCATCGGTTCGAGCTGGAGCGCCTTGAGGATCAGCATGTCGAGCGTGCCCTGGAGTAGTTCGGATTTTTCGTTGGCCATGGTTCCCCTGTAGATGTTCTAAATGAATACCACTGAACACTCTCCTTTAGAACGTCAACAGGGAAGGTTTCGCCGCCGAGGCGGAGGGTTCGACAGGACTCCGTCCGATTTGCGCAGGGCGAAGTCAGAAGCCTTGGCGAAGGAGAACGACGCCCCGGGCCATCACGATTTGGTCGCCCCGCACCGCGCTTGTCGCCCTGGGGCACACGTTGCATGTCCACCATGACCGACGGGCATCTGCTGGAGCTGGCGCGGGCACATGGCGCTCAGTTCGTGACACTGGATGGCAATAGACCCGGAGCATTGCTGATTCCTTGAAAGACACCGCGA
>Ga0265323_10001533_pt1 | contig 11215 bp, 9 predicted proteins | sample 41225metaG_FD_193580 | JGI IMG/M metagenome (GOLD analysis project Ga0265323, IMG submission 193580) | Rhizosphere microbial communities from Carex aquatilis grown in University of Washington, Seatle, WA, United States - 4-12-25 metaG | ecosystem: Host-associated > Plants > Roots > Rhizosphere >... | reverse complement strand
GGCTGCTCTCCACCCCGCATTGCTGCGACGCAGTTGCCTTCGACTGCACCCCGGTCTCTGCCTCCGGGATGGTAATGACTTTCACATTCTGAGTTCATGGTTTCATGGACGCACTAGGAAGCCCGCTCGCGGGCGATTATCATCTCGGAATCGCGAGCCGTTTCGACAAGCTCAAGGCTCTGAGTCCCTCGACTCCGCTCGGGACCCTGAGCACTCGGAGGCGATGGAGGTGCTATAAGCTTGTTGAACGGGCGTGTCGAGGGACAAGCTCGCTTCCTACAATTTGAATGAATACGGCTCGGGCCAGATTCCAGTCACGCACCCGTCGGCTGCCGCAGATGACAAATCGCTTGCCTACCACGCCGTTGTCTGCAGGGTGACGCCTGCAATGCGGTCCGTGCGGCGAGATTTTTGCCGCGTGTTTGTCCGTTTCCCTTCGGGCGTTTCTTCGATGAGAGACCGTTCAGAGGTCTCAATTACTCATCGATATCATCAGGCCCGCCTTTCGGCGAGCGATCCGCCAGAACCTGCGGTTTCCGTCAGGCGGCTGCGCGCATCACTTCCGGGGCAGGCCCGCTCACAGAACGCCACGCTTTGTCCTCAAACGGGACGGGGCGCGACGGCACTTCGCCGTCATCAGGGCGTACATCAAATGCATCAAGACAGTTCGACCACCACATTCGCCTCTTTGAACCTGGCGCCGCAGTTGCTGCGCGCCCTCGTCGAAAAGGGCTACACTCATCCTTCACCGATCCAGGCGAAGGCAATTCCCCCGCTTCTCGAAGGCCGCGACTATATCGGTTGCGCCCAGACCGGCACGGGCAAGACCGCTGCATTCGCACTGCCAATACTGCACCGGCTCTCCGCAAAACCGCAGCTTCCCTGTCCGCGCCGACCGCGCGCCTTGATTCTCACGCCAACACGCGAGCTCGCCGTCCAGATTGACGCCAGCTTCGCCGCATACGGCCGGCATCTGCCGCTGCGGCACGCCGTGGTCTTCGGTGGCGTCGGCGAGAATCCCCAGATCCGTGCGCTGGCATCCGGAGTTGAGATCATCGTTGCCACCCCCGGACGCCTGCTCGACTTGATGCAGCAGGGTTGCGCGGTTCTCGATCGCGTGGAGACCTTTGTCCTGGACGAGGCCGACCGCATGCTCGACATGGGTTTTGCGCCCGACGTCAACCGGATTGTCGCGCGCCTTCCTGCCCGGCGGCAATCGCTGCTCTTCTCGGCGACGATGCCCGAATCAATCTGCGCGCTGGCCGCCAGGCTCCTGCACGATCCATTGCGCGGAGACGTCGCTCCGGTGACGGCCACTGCGGACCGGATCGAACAGCGCATCTGCCACGTTCAGCGCCACGACAAGCACCAACTGCTCGTGCACACGCTCACGACGCATCCGGAAGGGCTTGTGCTCGTGTTCTCCCGCACGAAACATGGCGCGAACCGCCTCGCCGACAACCTCGGGCGCGACGGAATCCAGGCCGCAGCGATCCATGGCAACAAATCCCAGGGCGCTCGTCAGCGCGCGCTTGAGGATTTTCGGTCCGGGAAGACCCGCGTGCTCGTCGCCACCGACATCGCGGCGCGCGGCATCGACGTCAAGGGCATCGCCCTTGTGATCAACTTCGACATTCCCGATGAGCCCGAGGCCTATGTGCACCGGATCGGACGGACTGCCCGCATGGGGGCGAGCGGCCTCGCATTCTCGTTCTGCGATCCGTCGGAGCATTCTTCGTTGCGGGACATCCAGCGCCTGATCCGGCAGACCATTCCGGTGTGGCACGATCACCCGTTTGCCGCCAACGCGTCTGCGGCCCCTCAGCCACCGCCGGCGGCACGGCCCCAGTCTGCGCCGGGAAACGCGCCGCGCCGGTCCGGGTTTTCGCCTTCGTACTCGAATCGCGGCCCGGGCAAGCGTTATGGAGGTTTTCTTGCAGGCCGGATGTCAGGGCGCCGCGGCTGATGCCGGCGCCACGCGCCCGATGATTCATGGAGACGCGACGCCCCCGTTGCGTTTCTCCAGAAACCGCAATCCAAGTGCAACGGCGGCCGCCCACGCGAGAACCTTGAATTCTCCGCGGTCGAGGGCCGCCGACAGCTCCTCCTGGCTCAGGAGCAGAAGTTGTTGCTGCTCCAAATCGTCGGCATGCGGCGCGCAAACCGGTTCCGCGTCCAACGCGAGGAAGAGGTTCGCGATGCCGGCTCCGCGATTGGCATCGACGACAGCGCTGCCGAGCGAGTGCCACTCAGGAGCCTCATAGCCGGTCTCTTCGCGCAGCTCGCGCTGAGCCGCCCGCAGCGGATCTTCCCCGGGCTCGATGAAGCCGCCCACCGGTGCAAGGGCGATTCCCTGAACTGCGTACTTGGGCTGACGGAAGAAAAGAAAACGCCCATCGCGGGTCCGGGCCAGCACGTTTGCATAGTCGGGGGTGATGATCCAGGGCCAGTCCGCGATGCGCCGTCCGTCTGGCAGCTCGACCTCATGCAGTTCCAGACTCAGGAAGCGGTTCGGCGTGCAGAGCAGGCGTTTCGAAAGCGTTTTCCAGAGCTGCATTGGGAAGCCTTGAGGTTGCCGTCGCTCAAAGAAACTCCTTGCCGAAGCGTTCGCCGACCAGCCGGTGAACCTCCTTGATCGACTCCGCCTGGTCCTTGCGACAGACCAGGGTCGCATCCGGCGTGTGAATGATGATCAGGTCCTCGCAGCCGACGGCGGCGACGAGGTGACCGGGATCGCTCGATGCGATCAGCGTGCCGTGCGTATCGAGCGAAAGAATACGGCCGGCGCCGAGGGAGTTGCCCCGCGCGTCCTGAGGGCAGGTCTCGCCAAACGAGGGCCAGGATCCGATATCGAGCCACTTCAGCGGCATTGGCACGGCCGCCACCCGCACGCTGGGATCGCGCGAGGCCGGCTCCATCACGGCGAAATCGACGCTGATCTTCTTCAGGGTTGGAAAGATCGCTGCGAGCACCGTCGCCTGCTGCGGCGAGCCCCAGCTGGCGCCGATCTTCTCCAGGCCGGCAAAGTTCTCCGGCGCGTACCGGCGGATGCAGTCCAGGAGCGTCGCCGCCCGCCAGACGAACATGCCGCTGTTCCAAAGATAGCGTTGCGCGCCGGCTTCCAGATAGACGCGGGCGGTTGTGGCATCCGGCTTCTCCTTGAATTGCTCGACCGCGCGGGCCGACTCGTCGATGAGCCCGCCCAGTTGCAGGTACCCGTAGCCGGTCGCGGGAGCAGTCGGCGCGATGCCGAACGTCACCAGCGTGTTCGCGTGCTGTTCCGCCAGGCGGTACCCGTGGGCGACAATCTCCCGGAATTCCGCGGGAGGCTCGATGACATGATCTGCCGTGAATACAGCGATGACGGCCTCCGGGTCGCGTCGCGCGATGACCGCCGCGGCAAATCCCACGGCGTTCAACGTGTCGCGTCCGGTTGGCTCGCCCAGAAACCGGTCGTTCGCAAGCTCAGGCACTGCGGCGCAGACCGCCGTCGCGTGCTGCTGCCCCGCGCAAATGTAGCGGCTCGCGACAGGGACAAGGCCGTCGAGGCGATCAAAGGCGAGCCGGAGCAGGCTCTTGCCGCCGATGAACGGAATCAGCTGCTTGGGGAGGGCACTGCGGCTCATCGGCCACAGGCGCGTCCCGGAACCACCGGCGATGATCAGTGCGTAGCGCATGAATCAAAATCCGCGCAGATCCGTGCTGGAGCGGCGGGTGAGCCCCTCCTTCGGCACGCGTTTCAACACAACATACTCGATCCCATGATTCTGGCAAAACTCGCGCTTCTCCGGTTTGTCTCCGTCCTCATTCACCGCGTACAGGTCGGGCTTGATCCACGCAATCTCCGGCTCGGCGTCCATCCAGCCCATGCCGGTGGAGACCAATGCCTGCTTCACATGGCGGATCGCGCCGACCGTGAAGCGCCGCTCCGCTTCCGTCAGCAGCGGGTGCCCGGCGCCCTTCAACAACCGGACATTCGCGTCGTTCCCGACGACAACGAACAGGTCGCCGAGCCCGGCCACTTCCTCGAAGAACCGGACGTGTCCCGAGTGGAAGTAGTCGTAGCAGCCGGTGACGATGACCTTCGTCTTCCCTGACGGTGGATCCGCCGGCGGTTCGGGAAACCCGGCCAGGTCGCCCGCGGCGAGGACGTGGAGGCGAAGCCCGGCCGCCGCGCAAAACGCCCGTTTTGCCGTGCATTGGCTTCCCGGTTCGATGACCCAGGTGCCCGGCTTGAACGGCAGCCCATCGGGGAGAACGTCGGGATTCACGCGCGGCCCGGACACATGCACCCGGTGCACATACCGGACCGCCTGAAGCACGTATTCACGTTCCGATTGCGGGTACCTTGGCTCCCGTCCGGTGAGCGTCCGGACCGCATCGTCGGACCAGAGCAGGACATGGAGTTCGCCGAGCCTGGCGGCTTCCTGGAGCAGGCGGAAGTCGGCGGAGTTCAACCGCTCCATGCTGGAGGAAACGACGACCGTGTTCATGACTTGCCGCTGGCGATCCGGACATTGACGCGAAGCGAACCGGGCACGGTGCGCGGTGAGATCACGGTTAGGTAGCCGCCTCCGCAACCCGAGTACATTGCTCCGGCATACTTGGCCTGATAATGGCAAAGCAGGCCCTGAAGATCCATCTTGATGGTCGGATGCCTGACCGTCTGCGGCAGCAGGGCCTCCCAGCACGCCATCGTTTCATTCAATGAGGCTCCGAGCCCGTCGATGTCCTTTGCAACAATCGCGTCGAAGCAGTCGCGGCCCGATTGCCCCAGCCGGCCGATCCACGCAGGATCGAGGTTCTTGATTCCAAGCGGATTGTATCCATCCGGCCGCGGCAAGACTGGAAGAAGATGAATGACGCGCTCGAGCCAGCGTGCGATCTCCGGATCGTTGTTCGATTCGATATGCCGGGGGAAGACTCCGCCCCGGAAGTCCGCGTCGTAGTCGAGCCGCGAAACGCCGGGATAGATCAAACCGATCATGTCCTGCGTTCCCGATGGCTCCGCTTTTCCGCGGTTCTCCACCGTGTAGAGCTCTTCCACGAGACTGGCCGGCTCGCGTTGCGGAAGGCGCCCGTCCCAAAGCTTCATTGCAATCTTCCGTGAGCCCGTGGCCATCCCCGCGCGATCCATCAGATGAAAGGCCGGCTTGAGGCTGACGACCACCATCGATCCCGGCGGGGAGGGGTTGAGCCGCGAGACGAACGGCTGGTCAATCCATCCCCCGGCGAGCTGGATCCGGTACGGAAAGTCTCCGATTGCGTCAGTGATCCTAACGGGCGGCATTGGTGGCATGCTGGGTTTTCTGGGTTTCCGGTCGCCGGGCGAGGCTGCATTCTTCTCACTGGGAATTGCCCCGCGGTGCCGGCTGGGTCCTGGAGACGCAACGCCCTTGTCGTGCGCGGTTCCCGGAGACGCGTTTGAGGGTCGCGCCTCCGGGTGATCTCCGGCCCTTCTCAATCGGAAATCACGCGGTGTCCTTGACGGTCTTCCTGCCGGCCTTGCGGTCGCGATACTGGCCCTCGATCCACGTGTACGTCTTCGCGAGGCCTTCGCTGATCGGAATGCTCGGCTCCCAGTTCAGGATGCTCTTGATCATCGTGTTGTCGCTGTTGCGGCCGGCGACGCCCTTGGGAGCGTCCAGCAGGTACTTTCGCTCCAGCTTCACGCCGCCGATCTTCTCGGCAAGGCTGGCGAGATCGTTGATCGAGATCAGCTCGCTGGTGCCAAGATTGATCGGCGTGGCGATCAGCTGATTGCAGTGCATGATCTTGTCGATGCCGCGGACGCAGTCGTCGATGTACATGAAGCTGCGGGCCTGCGTGCCGTCGCCCCAGACTTCGAGCGTGCCGAAACCGAGGTCCTTTGCCTCGATCACCTTGCGGCAGAGCGCGGCGGGCGCCTTTTCGCGGCCGCCCTCCCAGGTGCCCCACGGCCCATAGACGTTGTGGAACCGCGCGATGGCGGTCCGCATTCCGCGTTCGGCGGTGTACTCCTGGCAAAACATCTCCGACACCAGTTTCTCCCATCCGTATCCGCGTTCGGCATACGCCGGATAGGCGTCGGTCTCCTTCAACGCCCGGCAATGCGGATCTTCCTGGAGCTTCGTGTTGTACGCGCACGCCGAGGACGAGTAGAAGTACCGTGCGACGCCGGCCCGATAGGCCGCCTCGATCAGGTGGGTGTTGATCAGGATGCTGCGCAGGCACATGATGCGGAAGCGCTCGATGAAACCCATCCCGCCCATGTCCGCCGCAAGATTGTAGACCTCGGTGGCGCCTTCAACCGCCCGCTTGCAGTTGTTCTCGTTCGTCAGGTCCATGCTCAGGCACTCGACACCGTCGGTGCGCTGATACCATTCCGGGAGCGGCTTCCGGTCGACCGCCCGGATCCGGGTGAAACCCCGCTCCGTGAAATAGCGCACGAGCGACCCGCCGATGAAGCCGCCGGCCCCGGCGACCAGGATCAGGTCATGCTTCCTGCAAGCGACAAACGTTGGTTTCTTCATGGTATCTTTTGATGACGGCCTGTCGCTTCCTTGTCGGGGCATACGTGGTGCGCACCCGGAGTCGGCGAAATCCAGTTGGCAGACCGCAGCGATCATCTAGGTATGTGCCGGGGTGGATTTCAACGATGAAAGTCCAGAAATGACTCGTGCCGGCTCATTCGCGGTACACACTGGAATGCACATATCGCCATGCCTCAATCATCTGGTCGGAAACCCGGATCGAACCCGAGCAACGAGCGCACGGCACCGCCTGCAGCGCCCGCGGTGAACCAGTCGCGCCCGGAAGCCCTCAGGGAACAGATCCTTCGCCACCTGACCTTCACGCTCGCTCGCGATCCGTACACGGCGACGACCCGTGACTGGTGGATCTCCACGGCGATGGTCGTGCGCGACCGCATTCTCGAGAGCTTCATCGGGACCATGGGCGTCCACAATCAGAAGAATGTGAGGCGCGTCTACTACCTGTCCCTCGAATACCTGATGGGGCGCCTGCTCGAGAGCAACTTGTACAACACGGGCCTTTATGAGGACGTCGTGGCCGCAGTGCGGGCCCTCGGGCTTGATTTCGAGGTCCTGCGCGACGCCGAGGAGGACATGGGGTTGGGCAACGGCGGCCTCGGCCGGCTCGCGGCGTGTTTCCTCGATTCGCTTGCCACCCACGACTATCCGGCTATCGGCTACGGGATCCACTACGAATTCGGCCTGTTCAAGCAGGCGTTCGTCAACGGGCATCAGATGGAGCATCCGGACAACTGGATCATGTTCGGCGATCCATGGGAGATCGTGCGACCCGAATACACGATCCGCGTGCAGCTCTACGGCGACGTCGTGCATGAATTCGACGACCGTGGAAACTCCCGACCCCGCTGGGTGAACACGAAGACGATTCTCGGCGTTCCCTACGACACGCCGATCGCCGGATATGGCACGCCAACGGTCAATCTCCTCCGGCTGTGGGCCTCGAAGGCGAGCGAGGAGTTCGACCTCGCGATCTTCAACCGCGGTGGATACGTCGAGGCGGTCAGCGAGAAGGTGATGGGCGAAACCGTGTCGAAGGTTCTTTATCCGAATGACAAGACGGACAACGGCAAGGAACTCCGCCTCGTGCAGCAGTACTTTTTTGTCTCCTGTTCGCTGCGCGACATCATACGCCGCCATCGGAAGCATGCTGACAATTCCTGGGAGAATTTCCCCGACAAGGTTGCCCTCCACCTCAACGACACCCATCCGGCCGTCGCGATCGTCGAGTTGCTGCGCATCCTGGTCGACGAGGAGGAACTTCCATGGGATCAGGCGTGGTCAATTGTCACGCGCACCTTCGCCTACACCAACCACACGCTGATGCCGGAGGCATTGGAACGATGGAGCGTTACGCTCTTCCAACGCGTGCTTCCGCGGCATCTCCAGCTCATCTATGAGATCAATGTCCATCTCATGGACGCGTGCGAGCGCAAGTGGCCCGGCGACAGCGGCAAGAAACGGGTGTGTTCGCTGATCGAAGAGGATGGCGGGCGGATGGTGCGCATGGCGCATCTGGCGGTGGTTGCCGCCCACACGGTCAATGGCGTGGCCGAGCTGCACAGCGAACTGCTCAAGCGCACGCTTTTCCCGGAATTCGCCGAACTCTATCCCGGCAAATTCACCAACAAGACGAACGGCATCACGCCGCGCCGCTGGTTGCTCCAGGCCAACCCCCGTCTGGCGGAGTTGATCACACGAGCGCTCGGCGACGAGACCTGGGTCCGCGACCTCGACAAGCTTCGCGGGCTGGAAAAGTTCGCCTCCGATGCCAGCTTCCGCCGCGAGTTCATGGCGGTGAAGCGCTCGAACAAGATCGATCTGACGGCGTTGATCGAGAGCAAATGCGGCGTCCAGGTTTCCCCGGACGCGATCTTCGATGTGCAGGTGAAGCGGTTGCACGAATACAAGCGGCAGCATCTCAATCTGCTCCACATCATGGCCCTGTACCGCCGCCTGTTGCAGAATCCATCCTTGGACATCCATCCGCGGGTCTTCCTGTTCGCCGCAAAGGCGGCCCCGGGCTACGACACCGCCAAGAACATCATCCGCGCGATCAACATCATCGGCGACCACATCAACCGGGATGAGCGCATCGGCGGGCGGATCAAGGTCGCATTCCTGCCGAACTACCGGGTCTCGCTTGCCGAACGCATCATCCCGGCGGCGGACGTTTCCGAACAGATTTCCACGGCAGGCAAGGAGGCGTCCGGCACCGGCAACATGAAGCTTGCGCTCAACGGGGCACTCACCATCGGCACGCTCGACGGCGCCAACATCGAGATTCGCGAAGAGGTGCACGAAGAGAACATCTTCATCTTCGGTCTCACGGTCGAAGAGGTTTCGGAGCTGCGCACACGGGGCTATAATCCATGGGACTACTACCATCGCGACGAGGAGCTCCAGGCTGTGGTCGACTGGCTCGGGTCCAGCTATTTCACGCCGGACGAGGGGACGGCCTTCGCGCCGGTTCACAGCAGTCTGTTGCCCGGAGGCGATCCCTTCATGGTTCTGGCCGACTTTCGCGCGTATTGCGACTGCCAGGCGAAGGTCGATGCCGCCTATCGCGACAAGGACCACTGGGCGAGAATGGCAATCCTCAACACCGCCCGATGCGGCCGGTTCTCAAGCGACCGCACGATTCGCGAATATGCGGAGGAGATCTGGAAGCTGCCACCGTGCCCGCGTGCCTGATTGCGGTTCGATCTGCAAATTCTGAGCATTCTCTGGCCATCCATTCTGGTCCAATCCCGGCTGTTGGACCATCCGGGGTGGGTGGCGTCCCGTCGCGTCGCGCCTCGAAAACAGCGCGCCGGTTGCGCTTTCACAAATCATTGCCAATAGTCGCATTGCCCAAATGAAGATCATCTGTGCCTGGTGCAACAAGGTCCTGACAGAATATGAGAGCCACAAGGGAGCGATTTCCCATGGCATTTGCCCCGAGTGCCTTCGCGGCGTGCTCGGCGATGGGATTGAGATCAGTCTCATGGATTTCGTCGATCGCCTCGGTTTTCCCGTCGTGCTTTCGGACCGGTCCGCTGCGGTCCGGCGTGTCAATGGGATGGCGGCACGGGTGCTTAACCAGCCGGCGGCCAAGCTGGAAAACATTGCGGCGGGCATGGTGATCGAGTGCCAGAATGCCTTTGCGCCGGGCGGATGCGGAAATACGGAGCATTGCGCCGGCTGCGTCCTGCGCGGGACCATCCTCGCAACCTACACGGATGGCGAGCCGCGCTACGGCGTCTATTCGCAACACGATATCAGGGCAAAGGACGGAGCGACGCCAAAGCGTATCCGATTTTCCACAACCCGGGTGGGGGAGGCTGTGATCCTTGTGATCGAGGCGATTGAGCAGCTTCCGGTGGCGTCGTGAAGGCGCCCGCGGCTTCGCCGGCGGGCGAATCGATTTGCGCGGGGTAGGGCGCACGACCGCCCATGTTTGCGACGATTGTGCATTCTCGACGGCGGGACTGGACAGCCAAGTGGCGCCAGTCTTCGACTGGCGGGAATCGCCGGTTACAGACCGGCGCTGCCTTTGGCTGCCCCTCGACCCGCTCGGTGCTATAAGCCTGTCGAAACGGCGGTCTCAAGGCCGCTGCGAGCTCTCTTCTGGATCGATCGAGCCTGTCCGCGACGAAATCAACCGCCGGACATTTTACAGGAGATCGCAGAGCGCGCAGAGACTGCAGGGGAAACGAGGTCGTTTTCGTGAACATTGTCGGTGACATCAAACCCGAGCAGGTCGGCACGCTCGCCGAGCGGTTTGACATCGAGCCGTTAAAGAAGATCAGGATTTGCGGCCCCAGATGATGGCCGGTACGCTCTGGTCCAGCGCGCTTCAATGGGGCCGCGCTCCGAGGAGCGCGGAAACCCAGATCGTAATCCGGGCGACGGGCACGGATATCGAGCTTCAATGGGGCCGCGCTCCGAGGAGCGCGGAAACGGCACTCTGGGCAGGTCCGCAGGCCGGCAGCGTCGTGGCTTCAATGGGGCCGCGCTCCGAGGAGCGCGGAAACAGGCTGAAACCAGCCGGTCTCGGGTGGCGCTGATGCTGCTTCAATGGGGCCGCGCTCCGAGGAGCGCGGAAACGTCGAAGTTCGTGCTCATCAGTCGGGACGCATAGGCCGGCTTCAATGGGGCCGCGCTCCGAGGAGCGCGGAAACCTCCCGAAATGTCCACCGCAAGCGCCGCCGTCGCGAGCTTCAATGGGGCCGCGCTCCGAGGAGCGCGGAAACAATCACTGGCGGCGCTGGAGGTAGAGTTTCGAGAAACGCTTCAATGGGGCCGCGCTCCGAGGAGCGCGGAAACTCATGTCCTTATTGTCGACGACGGCGATGGCGGTGCCGCTTCAATGGGGCCGCGCTCCGAGGAGCGCGGAAACTGATCTTGCGCATCGAGGCGGTCGGCGTGTAGCCCTTGCTTCAATGGGGCCGCGCTCCGAGGAGCGCGGAAACCTCGGGATCCCAGTTGTTTTCGTTGAGGGCTCTGCGCTTCAATGGGGCCGCGCTCCGAGGAGCGCGGAAACCGTCAGCAGCCCGGAGGATGCGCCCGCGCTTATGGGCTTCAATGGGGCCGCGCTCCGAGGAGCGCGGAAACGGGGGTGGACATGGGAATCACACATTTTTTTTTGCGCTTCAATGGGGCCGCGCTCCGAGGAGCGCGGAAACCAACCACCGACCCGTTAG
>Ga0265323_10001529_pt1 | contig 11231 bp, 9 predicted proteins | sample 41225metaG_FD_193580 | JGI IMG/M metagenome (GOLD analysis project Ga0265323, IMG submission 193580) | Rhizosphere microbial communities from Carex aquatilis grown in University of Washington, Seatle, WA, United States - 4-12-25 metaG | ecosystem: Host-associated > Plants > Roots > Rhizosphere >... | reverse complement strand
TGCGCGCCAGCTCGGCATCCTGTTCGACAAATGCCCGCACGGCCTCGCGCAGCATCGCGATGGAATGCCGGGCGATCTCCACGTACCAATCCTTGGGGATTTCAACCGGCAGCTGACTCACCTTGAGCACCTGCCGGGCGATGCTTTCGGCGTAGTCGCCCACCCGTTCGAGCTCCAAATTGGTCCGGATGGTGCTGTAGACGAAACGCAGGGTGCCGGCGACCGGTTGCTGGCGGACCAGAAACTCCAGACACAGCCGGTCGATCTCCTTCTCTTTTTCGTCGATGTACTGATCGCGCAGAATGACCGCATAGGCGAGCTGGCGGTCGCCGGCGACGAGGGCTTTCACGCAATCCTCCAACGCTTGCTCCGCCAACGCCCCCATTTCCGTGATTTTCCCCCGAATGCGGTCGATGTCACGCTGCAGCGAAATCTCGAGATGGGTGGCCATGGGTGTAACATCTCTTTCGTCGCCCCGGCAGCGCGAGACAAACATAATTTCGTCCGCCGCGCCCATCCGACGGGAATTTCCCGCGTCAGCGGCGACTTTCAGCGCCAGACGCGTTGCCCACGTCAGCGCCCGCGGCCCGGGGCGGCCCGCTTCCCCGGGGCGCCTTCACCGCATCTGGACCGGCAAGCTGAAATAGAACGCCGTGCCCTGCCCCAGGGTGCTTTCGACCCAGACGCGCCCGCCGTGGAGCTGCACGATGTGCTTCACGATGCTCAGACCGAGGCCGGTGCCGCCTTTTTCGCGCGAGCGGCCTTTGTCGACGCGGTAGAAGCGCGCGAAAAGATGCGGCAAATCCTCCGCGGGAATCCCCGGACCGTTGTCGCGTACGCAAAGCTCGACATCCGCGCCCCGCCGTTTGGCCGTCACCGCGATGCGCGTCCCCTTGGGGGTGTACTTGAGCGCGTTGTCCAGGAGATTGCCGAGCACCTGGCCGATTTTCAGCGGATCGATCAACAGCTCGGGCAGCGCCGCATCGGCGGAAAATTCGAGCTCGTGCTGCGCGGCGGCCGGCCGGCCCCGGTAGTCCTCGATCACGCCGGCAATCAGGCGGGCCAGGTCGGTCGACTCGCAGTGCAGTCCGGGATTCATCGACTCCAGCCGCGAGAGCGTGAGCAGATCGTCGAGGAGCGAGTTGAGCCGCTCGGTATGGCGCTGGACCGTGTGCAGAAACTGATCCCGGTCCTCGACCGGCATGTCGCGGTGGCCGTCGACCAGCGTTTCAACATAGCCTTTGATGATGCTAAGCGGCGTGCGCAGCTCGTGGGATACGTTAGCCACAAAATCCTTTCGCACGGCCTCCAGCTTTTTCTGCCGGGTGATGTCGTGGAGCACGAACAGCGTCCACGCGCCCTTCCGGCCGTCTAGCGGTGGGATGAGCGCGCCCGTGGCTTCGACCCAGGTGGACTCCGTGCCCGTCACAAACTCGATCTCCTGCTGCGGCTGCGCCTGCCCGGCGCGCACGGCCTCGACGAAGGCGAGAAACTCCCGGCTGTGGAGGATCAGCTCGAGCCGCTGATGGAGGATGTTGCCGGCCCCGGGGAAGATGGCCTGGAGCGCCTGGTTCGCCAGCAGCACATAGTTGCTCTCATCGACGACGAGCACGGCCTCGCGCAGGCTGCCGAGCGTGGCCTCCAACTGTGCGAGCTGGCTCGCCCCCTGCTGGCGCAGTTGGGTCGATTCGGCGATCAAGCGGTTGACCGAGGCGCAAAGCTCAACCCACGGCGGGCCACCGGTTCCGGGCCGATCGTCGGGCAGCAGCGGCTGCCGCTGCGCGATCGCCTGCCCGAGGCTACGCATGGCGCGGCGGTAGCGGCGGAGTTTTTCCAGCGCCACCACCAGGCCGACAACCAGAATTACCACGAGGGCGTACAGCATCGAAATCAGGTCCGTTTGTCGGACATCCGGTAGCCGACCCCGCGAATCGTTTCGATCCAGTCGGCCTCGGCGCCGAGCTTTTCCCGGAGGCGGCGCACATGCGTATCGACGGTGCGCGTCTCGATCTCGTTCTCGTAATTCCAGACGTTGACGAGCAGGTGCTCGCGCGTCTGCACGCGGCCCCGGCGTTCCATCAACAACTGCAGCAGCCGGAATTCGGTGGCGGTGAGTTCGACGAGCGCGCCGTTGACGGCGACTTCGTGCCGGTCCGTGTCGAGGGTAATGGTCCCGATTTGCAGGCGATGCGGGCTCTCGGGCGTGCCTTCGCCCGCGCGCCGCAGCGCCGAGCGGACCCGCAGGACCAGTTCTTTTACGCTAAAAGGCTTGCAGATGTAGTCGTCGCCGCCGCTCTCGAAACCCTGGATGCGGTCGGATTCCGCGACCTTCGCGGTGAGGAAGAACACCGGGACGCGGTTGAGTTTCGGGTCGGCGCGCAGCAAGCGGCAGACTTGAATGCCGTTGAGGTCCGGCATCATCACATCGAGGAGGACCAAATCCGGGACAAAAGTCTGGGCGAGCCCCAGGCAGCGCGTGGAATCGTTGATGGTTTCCACGACGTAACCCTGGGCCTTGAGGTGGTAGGCGAGCAGACTGGTGACATCCGGTTCGTCGTCGACGACGAGGATCTTCTTGGGCGTGGCGGGCTCGGTCATAAGCGGGCAAACATATAGCTTACTAGAAGGACGGCTCCTAGCGAATTCCCGCAGCGTAACCGAAATGTAACAAGCGCCCGACCGTCGCCGGGACCGTGGCGATCAAGAGTGCCCGGCTTCTTTGCGATACTGTAACGGAAGCGCCACGAAACCGTAACAATTGGCTGATAGGTTTTCGGCCGTACGGGGCATGTCGCACCCGTCGCATTACCAACCCGACAACCTACCTACTATGTTCTGCATGGCTAAACGTTCCTCCCTCTGGCTCGCGTGTCTCGGCGCTGTGGCGTTCTGCGCGGGCTCGGCCTTCGCGCAAGACAACAAGGCGCTGATCGATGCGCTCATCAAAAAGGGCATCCTCACCACTGACGAAGCCACCCAAATCGAGAAGGATTTGGCAAAAAACAACGCGGCGATCGACGTATCGACGTCCAAAGGCAAGTATCTGGACAAGCTCACCATCAGTGGGCGTTTCCAAGTCCAGTATGCCGGCCTCGGCACGGGCATCGACGGTGCGGCGGCCAACCCGCCTTCCACGGAGCACTTTTTCCTCCGCCGGATGTACCTCGGGGCCAAGGCCGAGCTCAGCCAGGGGTTCTCCGGCACCTTCAACTACGATTTCGCCAACGCCAGCCTGGATGCCGCGATGATCAGCTGGAAACAGAGCGACGCACTGGCGATCGACGTGGGTTTCCGCAAAGTGCCTTTCGTCTATGACGAATTCACTTCCAGTAGCGACATCCGCGCCATCGAGCGCTCGCCGGTGACGCGCTACTTCGTCGAGAGCAACAACGGCCGCCGCCTCGGCGCCGGCAGCTACCGCACGGGTGTCTATCTCGGCGGCACGCAGAGCGGCGTATTCTACAACGTCGCCGTGACCGATCCCGAACGCGACGAATTCTCCTCGCTCACCGGCAATTCCGATCCGGGCGTGCAGGGCGCGGGCACGAAGGCCAACAACAATCTTTCCTACTGGGGCAACCTCGGCTACGGCGACAAGTTCGAGGGCGGCAACTACAAGATCGGCGTCTCGGCCGGCCTGCTGCCCGACCAGGGCGGCAAGACCCTCGGCGCGGGCGACAACCTGACGGTCTATGGCGTGTACGCCGACGTGCAAGCCGGCGGCTTCAATTTCCGCGGGGAATATCTTTGGGCCGACAATCCGCATGGCGTCTCCGCCACCCTGGACGCGAAGCCCACCGGTTACTACCTGCAGCCGACCTATCGCGTCGGCGACTTCGAGGGCGTCGTCCGGTACAGCTCTCTCGATTCCAACGGTCGCGGCGTCGACCTCTCCGACGGCGTGCGTTCCGCCCCGAGCAGCGGTACGATGAACAAACTCAATGAGTGGTTCATCGGCGGCAACTGGTATATCCGCGGCAACGACGTGAAGTGGCAGCTCGGGTACATCCACGCCGAGACCAAGGACACCATCACCGGCGGCACCGCCCAGGCCAAGACCGACGGCGTGCGCTCGCAGATGCAGCTCAATTTCTAACCGCGATTCGAACCTCCAGCCCACCCAAGACCCATGAATAAACTATTCCTCACCGCCGCGCTCGGTCTCCTCACCGCCGCCGGCGCTTCCGCCCAGCTGCTCATCAACGGCGCGGGCGCGACGTTTCCCCAGCCGATTTACACGAAATGGTTCGACGAGTATGCCAAGGTCGACCCCTCGGTGCGTTTCAACTACCAGGGCATCGGCTCTGGCGGCGGCCAGAAGCAAATCCTCGCGGAAACGGTGGATTTCGGCGCCTCCGACGGCCCGATGTCAGACGAAAATATCGCCAAGGCCCCGCGAACGCTGTGGCACATCCCGACGGTGGCTGGCGCCGTGGTGGTCACCTACAACGTGCCGGGCAATCCAAAGCTCAAGCTCGATGGCCCGACACTCGCCGCCATCTTTCTCGGCAAGATCACCAAGTGGGATGACCCCGCGATCGCCGGTCAAAACAAGGGAGTTGCCCTCCCCAGCCAGGACATCCTCGTGGTGCATCGCTCCGACGGCAGCGGCACAAGCTTCATTTTCACCGACTACCTCAGCCACGTGAGCGCCGATTGGAAAAGCAAGGTCGGCACCAACACTTCGGTCGACTGGCCGGTCGGTCTCGGCGGCAAGGGCAACGCCGGCGTGGCCGGCCAGGTCAAGCAATCGCCCGGCGCTCTCGGCTATGTCGAGCTCGCCTACGCGACCCAAAACAAGCTCCCGTACGCCGACATGAAGAACGCGGCCGGCAACTATATCACGCCCTCGCTCGGTTCGGTCACCGAGGCGCTGGCGACGGCCACCATCCCGGAAGATTTCCGTTTCTCGATGGTGAATCCTCCCGGCGAGAAGGCCTACCCGATCGCGGGTACCACCTGGCTGTTGGTCTACGCCCAGCAAAAGGATCCGGCCAAGGGCCAGAAGCTCGTGGAGTTCCTCCGCTGGGCCTACAGCGACGGCGAGAAAATGGCCGCCGCGCTCGACTACGCACCGCTGCCCGCCAGCGTGCAGCAACGCGCGCTTGCCCGGGTGAATAGCATCAAGTTCTGATTTTTGGAGCTTCCGTCGTTCGAAGTTTGACCGCTAGTTTGGCGCGGAGGGCGGGGTGACCGCCCTCCGTGCTCGATTTATGCCGCCCACGATGCCAGCTGCCAAATCCTCCTCCCTCCTGCCGCCGGTAGGCTCGCCCTGGGCCGACCGGACGTTCAAGTGGGCGGCGTTGCTGGCGGCCCTGACGATCGCGGCCTTGATCGTGCTGGTGGGCTGGGAACTTTACGCCGGCTCGCGCCTCGCCATCGCGAAATTTGGCGCGAGTTTTTTCGTCAGCTCGAAATGGAATCCGGTGACGAACCAGTATGGCGCGCTGCCCTTCATCTTCGGTACACTGGTGTCGTCACTCATCGCCCTGGCGATCGCCGTGCCGCTCGGCGTGGCCACGGCGCTGTTTCTCACCGAACTGGCGCCGCAAAAGATCCGCCAGCCCATCATCACGTTGATCGAGATGCTCGCCGCCGTGCCGAGCGTGATCTTCGGCATGTGGGGCATCTTCGTCCTCGTGCCGTGGTTGCGCGATCATCTGTTCATCTGGTTGAAAAACACCCTGGGTTTCCTGCCGCTCTTTCAGGGGCCGATCTACGGTCCGAGCATGATGGCCGGCGGCATCGTGGTGGCGATCATGATCCTGCCGATTATCACCTCAATCTCGCGCGAAATTCTGCGCTCGGTGCCCGACTTGCAACGCGAAGCCGCCTACGCGCTCGGCGCCACCCGCTGGGAAGTCATCCGCATCGCCGTGCTCAGTTACGCGCGGCGCGGCCTGCTTGGTGCCGCCGTGCTCGGCCTTGGCCGCGCGCTTGGCGAGACCATGGCCGTGACCATGGTCATCGGCAACCGGCCTGAAATCAGTGCCTCGCTGTTCGCGCCGGGGTACACGCTGGCGAGCGTCATCGCCAACGAATTCACGGAGGCCACCAGCGACCTTTACCTGAACGCCCTGTTTGAACTCGGTCTCGTATTGTTGGGCGTGACCATCCTCGTGAACATTGCCGCGCAGGTGATGCTGAAATCCATCACCGGCGGCGGGACCGGCAAGGTATATTGAGCCATGGCCCGTTCTCCGTATCTCCCGAGCGAGTCCGAGCAGCGCCGGCGACGTTGGACGAGCCGCGGCATGAGCGCAGCGCTCTTCGTCTGCGCATTGATGGTAATCGCGCCGCTGTTTCTCGTCACCTATTTCCTGGTCGCCGAGGGCGCGAGCGCACTCGACTGGCACTTTTTTACGCAGTTGCCCAAACCGACCGGCGAGGCCGGCGGCGGCATGGCCAACGCGATCGTCGGCACGTTTATGCTGCTCGCGATGGCTTCGGCCATTGGCGTGCCGTTTGGCGTCATGGGCGGCGTTTACCTGGCGGAGTATGGTGGCGAGCGCGCCAGCAACGGGCTGCGCTTTGCCGCCGACGTGCTCAACGGCGTGCCCTCGATCGTGTGGGGCATGGTCGTGTACCTGCTGCTGGTGGTGCCGTTCAAGACGTTTTCCGCCTACGCCGGCGGCGTCGCCCTCGGGCTTATGATGATCCCGCTGGTCATGCGCACCACCGAGGAGGTGCTGGTGCTCGTGCCGCAAAGCTACCGCGAGGCGGCGCTGGCCCTGGGCATCGCGCGGTGGAAGGTCATCTGCGTGATCGTGCTCAAAACCGCGCTCAAGGGCATCGTCACCGGCGTGCTGATCGCGCTGGCGCGCGTCGCCGGCGAGACGGCGCCGCTGCTCTTCACTGCCCTTGGCAACAATTTTTGGAACCACAACCTGAAGGAGCCCATCGCCGCGCTGCCGCTGCAGATCTTTTCCTACGCCATCTCGCCCTACGACGACTGGCACCGCCAGGCCTGGGCCGGGGCGCTCGTCCTCATGGCGATGATCCTCCTCCTCAACCTCACGGTCCGCTTCCTTTCGCGGGGGCGGAAATTCGACTGAAATGCCTACCATGTCCGAGTCCATTCCCATCTCATCGGCGGCGGCGTTGCCGCCCGCGCCGGCGGGGCAACTCACCATCCCGCCCTCACCGGCCGCCGCGGAAGAGGAAATTGCCTTCGACGTTCAAAATCTGTCGCTGTGGTACGGCCCGCGGCAAGCCCTGTTCGATGTTTCGATCCGGGTGCCGGCGAAAAAAGTCACCGCGATCATCGGCCCCAGCGGTTGCGGCAAATCCACTTTTCTGCGCGCGCTCAACCGGATGCACGAGCTCACGCCCGGCACGCGCCACACCGGAACGTTGCGCCTCTTCGGCGAGGATCTCTACGGCCCGCAGATTGAAGCGACCCACGTGCGCCGGCGGGTCGGAATGGTGTTCCAGAAATCGAATCCCTTCCCCACGCTCTCCATCGCCGAGAATGTCCTCGTCGGCCTGCGCCTCAACGGGGTCAGCGACAAGGCCGTGCTCCGCCAGCGGCTCGAGGAGTCACTTACCATGGCCGCGTTGTGGGACGAGGCGAAAGACCACCTCGCTCGCCCTGGCACCAGCCTCTCTGGCGGCCAGCAACAACGCCTGTGCATCGCGCGCGCCCTCGCCGTCCAGCCCGAGGTCATCCTGATGGACGAGCCCTGTTCCGCGCTTGACCCCCTCGCTACCGCCAAGATCGAGGAGTTGATCCACGAACTGCGCGAAAGCTACACCGTCGTCATCGTCACCCACAACATGCAGCAGGCCGCGCGGTGTTCCGACCGGACGGCATTTTTCTACCTGGGAAAACTTGTCGAATTCGCCGAAACGCGCACCATTTTCATGAATCCCTCCCATCCGCAGACCGAAGCCTACGTCTCCGGCCGGTTCGGCTGAGAAAAAAGAACGCGAGACATATGAAATATCCAAGAACGCGAGACGTGTAAGACATTTAAAACCGCGAAACCTCCACCACCACCCCGTCTCCTTATCTTTCCCTTTTCCCTCATTCCTTCATTCCCTTATTCCCTCCGTCCCACTCTCACTTTTCCCCCTCACTCCCCCTTTCCCTTTCACCCTCACTTTCACTTCCGCCTCCCATGCTTCCCTCGCCCGCCAATCCGCCCGACTTCCCGGTGCTCAAGCGTTTCTTCGATGCCGAGCTCGAGACCTTCAGCTCGCAACTGATCCTGATGGGCGAGACGGCCATCGAACAGGTGCGGCGGGCCATCAAGGCCCTGGTCGAATCCGACACTACGCTCGCCGATCAGGTGATCGCCGCCGACGACGAGATCGACCGGCTCGAAGTCACGATCGACGACGAGGCGGTCCGCTTCATGAACCTGCGGGCGCCCATCGCCTCCGATCTGCGGCTCGTGATCGTCGGTATGAAGGCCAGCCACGATCTCGAACGTGTGGGCGACGAAGCATCGAGCATTGCCAAGCGCGCCGTCCGTCTCAGCGCTGAGCCGCCGCTCAAGCCCTACATCGATCTGCCGCGCATGGCCAACATCGCCCTGGAAATGTTGCGCGACGCGCTCGATTGCTTCCTCAACGGCGACGTGGAGAAAGCCATCGCCGTCTGCCATCGCGACACCGAGGTCGACCTGCTCAACAAGCAACTCTACCGCGAGCTTTCCAGCTTCATGGTCGAGGATCCCGCCACGATCAGCCGGGCGCTCGAGCTCATGTTCATCTCCAAATCGATCGAACGCATCGCCGACCACGCCACCAATATCGCCGAGGAAATGATCTATCTCGCGAAAGGCCAGAACGTGCGTCATACCGAGCAGGTGAAGAAGAACAGCAGCCCCGCCTGACTGCTTCCGTCCCTTTCCTTCGTCAGAGCGGCTCGCCCGGCCCCTTCCCGCTACTCTCACAGTGAACCGGATTTGTCATCTAATAGATGACAAATGGATGGGATTATTTGCTGTAAAGATCTTTTCTTAGGTGAATTATGCCTGCAACCTACGTTCGGATCGATTGTCATCTAATAGATGACAATCGAGCAGTAGTATAATACTGTAAATGGTTTAAACAACTGGCCCTGTGCGCTTAGCATGCGTCAAGCTCAGATGTCATCTAATAGATGACAACGGCGCTGTAGTAACTTATTGTCAGTTGGTTATGCATGCTCGCTCGGTTCGCGTCCGGAGGGGGCGTCTTCTCGGCTGCCGACCGCGGCGATGAGATGGCGCAGCTCGGTGTCGATGTCGGCGCTGTCGGCCACCGTCTCGGCCACGCGGGCCCGCAGCCGGTCGCCCAGCCGCCGGCGCAGGCGTTGCAACGCGACCGTAAAGGCGTGTGCGTTCATCCCGAGCCGTTCGGCGGGCGCCGCCAGCGACTCTGCAGGATTGCCGCCCCACAGCAGCGGGGCCAGCGCGGCGAAGAGCGGGCCGCGTCCACTTTTTTCATACTCGGTGCGCAGCTCGGCCAGGGTGCCTTCGATCACGCCGAGCGCCCAGCTGCGGTCGAACTCCTGCTCGGGCGTGAGGCCGGGGTCCGCCGGCTCGTGGGCAAAACGTTCGTCGGCGGTTGCGAAGTCGAGCGGGAGCGGCGCCTGGCCGCCACCGCGCTTGGCCGCCTGTGCCCGCTGCCATTCGTTGGTCAGAAAGTTGCGCAGTGCGGTGAGCAGAAACGAGCGGAAGCGGCCAAATTCCGGCCGGGCGCGCGCAAGGCCGTCGTCGGCGAGCAGTCGGGCGAGAAACTCCTGCGTGCAGTCCTCGGCTTCATGATGCGCGCGCCCGTGCCGCCGCGTGAAAGCATAAAGCGGATACCAGTATTGCCGGCAAAGCGTTTCGAGCGCGGCGTGCGCCTGGGACTCCGAGCCCGTGCCGGCGTTGATCACGACCGACCAATGCGTGGTCGGAAACGAGCTGTGCGCCCCGGGAAACGGATTGGCGATTTCGGCGGAGTTCATGGCGTGGTGGTGGACGTGGCCATTTCCGCCGCGAGTTTGGCAGCCTCAGGTGGCGTAATGGTGAACCCTGGCGCGATCGAACGCGTGGCGCCGTCGGCGAGCACCCACCGGCCCCATTCGGCGAGGGGCGCATCGGCAGGCAGCGCCGCGATCTGCCGGCGCACGACGTCGAATTGGGTCATCGCGTCGGGCAGATCGACCAACTGGCCGGCGTCGTTGACCGTCTTGGTGGCACAAACGGTGGCCAGCTGCAGCAGCCATTCGGGCGTCGGCGTGCCCTCGGGCAATCGCCGGGGTATGGACCAAACATAGAAATTCTCTTTTTCCACCCGCAGAAAGCGTCCATCCGGGCTGAATTCGGGTGAGAACACCCGGATCGGGCTATACCGCATCGGTTCGGTCCACGGCTGGCCACTCGGGACATCCCACACCCGTACGATGCCGTTTTCGTCCGCGGTACCCAGGCACCGGCTGTCCCGGCTGAAGCGTACCTGTTTGCCCGCGGCTGGAATGGATTCGCCGGTTGGCGCGCCGGTCTGGCCGTCCCACAAGCTGGTCGAGTGTCGGCCCCACGTGGCGAACCAACTCCCGTCAGGGGAATACCGGGCAAATCCGATGGCGTCGGTGGTGTCGAGCATCGGGCTGATCGGTTCGCCGGTCGCGGCATTCCATAAACGGGTTTCGTACTGGATATTCGAGGTGACAACCCGCGAGCCGTCGGGGCTGAAACCCACGGTTTGGTTCGGCACCAGGGGGCGGGTCGCAAAGGTCACGACGGGACGGGCCGTTGCGACGTCGATGATCATACCGGCACCGTCCGTGGTGCCGAACGCGATCAGCCGGCCATCGGGATTGAAACTCGGGGTCAGATTGATGACCAAGTTCGGATGGAAAAACCCCGGCCCGGCGGGCGCGCCAGTGCGCATATTCCAGATCCCTAATTTGAGGTCGTCGTGGAAACAACGTGCGACCAGATCGCCGCGGGGGCTGAAGATCGGCGGACCGCCGCCGGCCGGCGCGCCTGCCAGTTTCGCGACGTGGATTACGCCGCCCACGCCGAGTTCCCATGCCTGACATCCGTGGGCCGTGTCCACTACCATGAATTTCAAATCCGGGCGCACGGGCGGATTGAAGTCGATCCCGCCCATCGGCAAAACGGGTTCCGGATACGCAAAGCCGCCCGCGACTTCCTGGCCCGACGCCACGTCGAGTGCCCGCGCCCGGTTGCCGGTCATCCAAAGGAGGCGGGTGGGTGGGTCGGGCAGAAAGGGTGCCGGCATCGGCACCGACA
>Ga0265323_10001528_pt1 | contig 11244 bp, 7 predicted proteins | sample 41225metaG_FD_193580 | JGI IMG/M metagenome (GOLD analysis project Ga0265323, IMG submission 193580) | Rhizosphere microbial communities from Carex aquatilis grown in University of Washington, Seatle, WA, United States - 4-12-25 metaG | ecosystem: Host-associated > Plants > Roots > Rhizosphere >... | reverse complement strand
CCTGGGCCATTCATCTCCGACAGCCCGTAGGAATTGAAGACCTCGACGCCCAGACCCTGTTCGATCTTGTCGCGCGTCTCGATGCTGTACGGCTCAGCGCCCACGAAGGCCCGACGAAGTTTGAGCGGCTTGCGCGCGTCCGGGCCTTTCTCGTCGAGAAAGTCAGCGAAATACAGCGCGAAACTCGGCGTCAGATGCACGGTCGTGGTGCCGAAGTCCTGCATGAGCGCAAGCTGCTTTTCCGAATTCCCCGGGCCGGCCGGGATAACCAGGCAGCCGACCTTCTCGGCGCCATAATGGGCCACCAGAGCTCCGGTGAAGAGGCCGTAGGTCATCATGTTCTGAAAAACATCGCGCGATGTCACGCCCGTGGCCACGAAGCTGCGGGCGCACAGCTCGGCCGCGTTGTCCACATCCCGCGGCGAGAAGAAGAGTGCTTTGGGACGGCCGGTCGTGCCGCTCGACGTGTGCAGCCGCAAGGCCTGGTCCATGGGGACCGCCAGCAGGCCAGCCGGATAGGTGTCGCGCAGGTCGGCGCTGGTGGTGAACGGCAGACGGCGCAAGTCGGCCAGCGTCTTGAGGCTGGCAGCCGTGACGCCGGCCGCGACCAGGCGCTCGCGGTAGAGCGGCACCCGTTCGTGCAGACGCGCCACCAGCGCCTGCAAGCGACCAAGCTGCAGCCGCTCCAGGTCAGCGCGGGGCAGCGCCTCAATGCCACGATCGCGGAACATCCCCTACCCTTACCCTTCGAGGGGCTGCGCTTCTTCGACGATGAAGTTCGGGATCTCGTCCACCACGCTGTAGACCAGACGGCAAGCGTGGCACACGAAGGCACTTTCGTCAGGCCGCAGGTCCAGCGGCCCCTTGCATTTGGGGCAGGCCAGGATGTCGATCAGCTCGCGGTTCATCGCCATGGCTCGGTTTATACAACGAGAGGACCCGGGTTTCGAACTCCCGCGAGCCGTGCTAGGAAATGCCCATGCTGAAACAGATCGTTTTCGCCGTTCTGCTGACCGCAGCCATGGCGATGTTCGCCTGGACGCTCAGGCGGTTCACCAAGTTGCTGCTGGCCGGCCGGGCCGAAAAGCGCACCGACCACATCGAGACGCGCGTGGACTCGCTGCTTTCCTTCTTCTTCGGGCAGCGCAAAGTCATCGAGGAGGTGGATATCCCGGCCGCTCGCTGGCCGCGCTTCTCCAACGTGATGGGCAGCCGGCACCACTTCATCATTTTCTGGGGCTTCCTGGTTATCTGCCTGGGCACCTTGGAAACCTTCGCGCAAGGGCTGTGGCCCCGGTTTTCCTGGTCTCTCGTCATGGGCGACACCCTCGCGGGCGTGCTTGATGCCGGCGTGGACAGCATGAACCTGATTGTCCTGGCGACGATCGGCTTCGCAGTCTTCCGCCGCTTGTTCCTCAAGCCCCGCCTCATCCCCATGAGCCGCGACGCCGCCGCCATTCTCTCCGCCATCGCCGCTCTCATGGTCACCCACTTCGGGATGCACGGCTTCCGCGCGGTGGCCGGCGCGGCCGAGCCTGGGTTTTTCCTTTCGGATGCGCTGGCCGGCGCCCTGTCTGGCAGCGTCTCGCCCGAAACCGCGGGCCTGGTGGCGGAAGCCAACTGGTGGGTCCATGTGGGGCTGCTGCTGGTGTTTCTCAATTACCTGGCCTACTCCAAGCACAGCCACATCCTGGCGGCCTTGCCCAACATCTACTTCCGCCAGCTCGGCCAGCGCGGCGTTCTGTCCAAGCTCAATCTGGAAGCGGACGACATGGCACAAACCGGCGTGGTGTCGGAATGGAAGGACTTCACCTGGAAGTCGCTGCTTGACAGTTTCGCCTGCACCGAATGCGCGCGCTGCTCGAACTACTGCCCGGCCAACCGAACCGGCAAGCCGCTTTCACCGATGCAGGTCGTGCACGATCTGCGCGACGACATGAAGTCGCGCCTGCCGGATCGTGGTCCGCTCGACGACATCATCGAACGGTTCCAGCACGGCAACGCCGCCGCCGAAGAGGCGCGCCAGCCGCGCGAGCTGATCGGCGGCCGCACCAGCGAAGAGGTGCTGTGGTCCTGCACCACCTGTGGCGCCTGCCAGGAGGTGTGCCCGGTGTTCATCGACCACCCGGGCAAGATCCTCGAGATGCGGCGCAACTTGGTGTTGCTGCAAGAGAAGGTTCCTGGCGATCTGGTGCGCACCTGCAAGAACCTGGAGCAAAACGGCAACCCCTGGGGCTTGGGCGCTGACCGGCGCATGGACTGGGCGGAAGGCCACAACGTGCCCACGCTCGACGAAAACCCGGACGCCGAATGGCTGCTGTGGGTGGGCTGCGCAGGCGCCTACGACGATCGACTGAAGAAGCAGACCCTGGCCCTGGTGGATATCCTGCGCCAGGCAGGCGTCAGTTTTGCCGTGCTGGGCATGGAAGAAGGCTGCTGCGGGGATTCCGCGCGCCGGACGGGCAACGAGATGCTGTACCAGATGGAAGCACAGCAAAACGTGGAGACGATGAACGCCAAGAAGGTGAAGAAGATCGTCACGCCCTGCCCGCACTGTCTGCACGTGCTCAAGAACGAGTACCCGCAGATGGGCGGCACCTATGAAGTCCACCACCACTCGCAACTGATCGCCGAGCTGATCGAGCAGGGCAAGCTTGTGATCGAGCGCAGCGCCAACGGCGGCAAGCTGACCTTCCACGATCCCTGTTACCTGGGCCGCTGGAACGGCGAGTACGAGGCGCCGCGCGCGGTCCTGGATCGGCTGGGCGGCGAGCGCGTGGAGCTCGGGCGCACGCGCGAGCACGCCTTCTGCTGCGGCGCCGGCGGCGGCCGCATGTGGATGGAAGAGAAGACGGGAACCCGGGTCAACCACGACCGTACCGACGAGATCCTGGCCACCGGTGCCACCACGGTGGCCACCGCCTGCCCCTACTGCACGGTCATGATCAAGGATGCTGTGGACGATCGCGACGCCGGCGAGCGCGTGCAGGTGAAGAACCTGTCCGAGCTAGTCGCCAAAGCCATGGTCCGCACCGGCGCGCCCAGCGAAGCCGCCCCGCACTAAAGCGCCGCGGGCCGGAGACCCCCGATCGGCAGCGTTGCACAGTCCCAGCGTGGCCCAAGTTGAGGAGGCGCCTGCTCGCCCCGGCAGATCGCTATTTCTTCGCCTGTCCCGGCGGCAGCTTGACCTTGATCAGTCGGCCCGGCGCGTTTTCACTGTTGCCTGGACCGTCGACCACGGTGCCAGTGCTGGCCGAGCCTTTGCCGTTTTCCTTGCGTCGCTCGTCCTCGACCGCACGGCGATAGGCGCCCTGCAGGGAATCGGCCGCTGCCAGCCCGCGCGCCAGGGCGTCGGCGGCCTCAGCCGGGCTCAACGCCTGATCGCGCCGGATGGTGTCGAGCAAAGCAGGCACGCGCTCGAGCGCGGCCGGCTCGCGCACTTCGATTCGCTCGACCACGACCAGCGCGCGCTGAACCGGATAGCCGCGCAGGGACAGATCAGTCAGAACTTCAACTGCGCGCTGGGCTGGCTGCGGGGGCCGGTCGCCGGCCACCAGCGACGGCAGCGTCGCCAAGTCGATCCCCGCCATCCTGGCCTCGGCCACGGCGCGCACCAGTCCCGGTACCACAGGACCCGGTCGCCGCGCGGCCACAAAACGCTGGGCCGCATCGAGATCGTCGGCAAGGCGCGTGACCGCTGAAGCGATCCTCTGTGGGTCCACTCCCTTGGCCAGACCCTCGCGCGTCTTGCTGACCAGAGCATCCGCGGGCAGTCCCGCAGCTGCCGCCGAATCGATGCGTCTCTGCAGCTCGGCCCGCACCGGCGCCAACCGCGCATCGTCGGGCAGACTGACCGCACCGGACGCCGCCAGGGCGGTGCCCGACAGCGTGAGCAGCAAGACAATCATCTGCAGCATCGAATGCTCCCTACCAAGAATACGAGCAGCTTGCCTATTGGATGCACGGCCAGCCAGGCGAATGATCTCAATCATGGCTTTCCCTGTCCTGTCCCCCGAAGTCATCGGGCAGGGTGCGTGCGCCGTCGGATGGCGGGATGGCCCGCGAGCATAGTCGTTTCAAGCGCCCTTCTGCTCACCAAATCGCATCCGCACGAAATGTCCGGCGGTGGCGCGAGGTCTGGCCCAACTCCTCTGCCCCACCCGGGGCGCCGCCCGTCGGTGCCACCCCGCGGCGCTCAGGGGCCGACGGCGTAGAGCTTGCCGTCGCTCCCCGACAGATAGAGCATGCCGTTCGTCCCCAGAGCGGGGGCGCCGTTGATCGGCGTGGGGAGCTGCAGCGCCGGCCACTGGCCCTGTCCGCCCCCGTCGAGCGCGTACAGCTTGTTGTCGTAGGCGACGTAGTAGATCCAGCCGCCGCCGTCGACGATCGGCGACGTCTTGAGGTGCGCGCCCGCGTAACTCTGCCAGCGGACCGTTCCGGTCGCCGGGTCGAGCGCGGTGAGCGCGGGCGTGTCGGCATAGATCGGCACCAGGACGCTGCCGTCGGCGCCGATCGCCGGCGCGCCCATCATCTGGGTGTTGCCGAGGACGCGCGGCGACTGATAGGTCCAGCGGGTGCTGCCGTCGGGCGCGAACTTGCTCAGGAGGTTGTCCCAGGCGGCGTAGATGTTGCCGTCCGGGTCGACGACCGGAACGCTCGTCGGCAGGTTCTGCGTCGTCACCTGATCCCAGCGCACGGTGCCGTCGGGCGCGAGCGCGTAGAGGGCGCTGCCGTGGACGTACGCTGTGCCGTCGGGACCGAGCGCGGGACCGGCCTGGAGGATGCCGCCCGCATAGGTCGCCCAGCGCATCGTGCCCGTCAGCGGATCGAGCGCCGCGAGGCGCGAGGCGTAGAGGTAGCCGTAGGTCTCGGCGTAGATCGTCCCGTCGCCACCCACCATCGGCGTCGACGGGGTTCCGAACGGGAAGCGCAGCGACCAGCGCTTGCTGCCGTCGGGAAAGATGGCGTAGATGCGGCCGTCGGGATCACCCGCGCTGGTGTAGATCGTCCCGTCGGCGCCGATCACCGGCGAGCTGGCGACACCTGCCGCGGCCGCGAACGTCCAGCGCAGCGTCCCGCTCGGATCGATCGCGTAAAGCTTCTTGTCGGACGAGCCGACGTAGATGGTACCGTCTGCCGCGATCGACGGCGATTCGCCGATCGCGGCGCCGGTGGTGTACGACCAGTGAATCGACGGCGTCGTGCGCGGGCCGATCTCGGCGCTCCGGCCCATGCGGGTGGGACAGCGGCCGAGCGCGGGCCAGGGGGCGCCCGCCTGCAAGCCGCGCGTGTCGCCGCAGGCGCCCGCCCCGCCCGGCGGCAGGATTGTCTGGCAGCTTCGCGTCGTGAGCTCGCAGCGCTCGCCGGTGGCGCACGCGCCGCAGAGGCTGCCGCAGCCGTCGGGGCCGCAATGCTTGCCCGCGCAATCCGGCACGCAGGCCGCGCAGGTTCCGCCCGCGCACCCGATCGCGACGAGCCCGAGCGTCGAGCCCAGGTAGATCGTGCCGTCGGCGCCGATGACGGGCGAACGGCCCGCCTGTCCGACGGGCAGCACCCACTTCAGGGAGCCGTCGGGGCTGAGCGCGTAGAGGTTCTCATCGCGCGACGTGAGGTAAATGGTCCCGTCGCCGCCAACCGCTACGCCACCGATGATGTCGCCGACCGGGAAGGCCCAGAGCACGTTTCCGTTCGGGTCGACGGCGTCGAGCGCGAGCTCGGTTGGCAGGTAGATGGTGCCGTCACCCGCTACCGCGGGGAGCAGGAGGGCCGGGTCGGGGAAGGTGATCGTCCATCGCGCGGCGCCGGTGGTGGTGTTGAACGCGCGCAGGCCCCCGCCGCCGACCACCGAATCGGCGTACGGGACGTAGAGCGTGTTGTTCGGACCCAGCACGGTGCCGACGTAGTCGGTCTCGGTCGCGCCGAGCGGCGTCTGCCAGAGCTGCGTGCCGTCCGGGGCCATCGCGGTGACGGCGGCGTAAACGAGGTAGAGGGTCCCGTCGCTCCCGACCGCCGGCGTCGTGTTCCCGAAGATGCCCGACCGTGTGAACCGGACGCTGCCGTCGGGGTTGAGCGCGGTGAGCAAGCCGGCGCCGTCGCCCGCGTAGACCGTCCCGTCGGCACCGACGACGACGCCGCTGTAGACCTGATCGTAGGGGGTGCTGAGCGCCTGCCAGCGGACGGTCCCGGACGGCTCGACCGCCCACACGATCCCGTTCAGGCTGTTGGTGCTGGTGAAGTAGATCGCGCCGTCGGCGCCGATGGTCGGCGTCGTCGACGCCAGCCCGTGCGGGATCGACCAGGCCTGCGTTCCGTCGTGCCGGACCGCCTGGAGCACGTAGTCGCCCGCAGTGCCCACCGACCTCGAGAAATAGAGGGTGCCGTCGCGGCCGATCGCGATTTCCGAGCCGACGCCGATGACGGAGGTCCAGGCGACGGCAGGCTTTTGCACCGATAAGGCGCCGGTCGCGGCGCGCCGCGCGTAACAGCGGCCGGTCGTGGGCCACGGCGCCATCGGATCGAGGCCGCTTCCGGGCCCGCAGTCGCTGGCGACGTCATTCGCGCAGGTGAACGCGGCGTTGCAGTGCTTGCCGGTGGGACACGGCGCGCAGATCCCGCCGCAGCCGTCGCCACCGCAAGACTTGCCCGTGCAGCTCGGCACGCAGGGAGGCGTGTCGGCGGCCGCGTCCTGCGCGCCGCCGTCGAGATTGCCGCCGGCGCCGCTGCCCGCCGCGCCGGCGGCAGATCCGCCGGTTCCGCTCGCGCCGCCGCCGCCCCGACCGGCGCTCGCGCTCCCGCCCGTTCCACTCACGCCGCCAGTTCCACTCGCCCCGCCGCCGCCCCGATCGGCGCTCGCGCTCCCGCCCGTTCCGCTCGCGCCACCAGCACCGCCCGTTCCGCCGACGCCGCCGATTCCACTCGCCCCGCCGGTTCCACTCGCGCCGCCGACGCCTGTGCTTCCCGTCGTTCCGGCGCTGCCTCCACCGCCGGCGCTCGTACCGCCGTGGCCACTCGCGCCCGCCGCGGCCGCGCCGCCCTTGCCGGCGGCGCCGGAAGCCGCCTCCCCGCTCGCGCCGCCGTGACTCGACGATCCACCAGATCCGCCGCAGCCGCCCAGCACCAGCACCGCGATCGCGACGGCTATCCACGTGGCTCGCGCGCGGCTCTCGCTCCTGCCCCGCATTGCGGATCGATAGTCACGCGAACCCGTCCCGCCCGCATCTGTGCCCTGCGTCACCGGGGGCCGAAACGGACAATTTCGCCCGCGGCCTGAGCCGTGAACCAGAGATCGCCCGTCGGGACCCGTCGTGATCCCATAACCAGGAGAGGAGATCGGATATTCGGTGATCGCGCCCGCGGGCGTGATGCGCCCCAGGTTGCTCGCCATCGTCTCGATGAACCAGACGTTTCCGTCCGGGCCACCGGCGATTCCATACGGGTACGCGGACAGCGTCGGGACACTGAGCTCGGAAACGGTTCCGTCGGACGCGATCCGACCGATGAGGTTCGCGAACTGCTCGCGGATAGTCATTCTAAGCGCCATTTTCCCTTGGCCGAATCGCATCCGCAAGATGTCCGAAATAGGGATTTTCTGTCTTCACGGCTTTCCCTGCCCTTCGCTTACATTGATCACGGCATCCTGTCCCCCGAAGTCGTCGGGCAGCGTGCGTGCGCCGTCGAATGGCGGGATGGCCCGGCCGTCCACCAGGAAACGGTAGCGATGGGTGCCTGGGGGTAGCTCCAGCCACACCTCCCACAGGCCAGGCTGCCCCGTGGAGCGCAAGGGTGTGGACGCTGCCCAACCGTCCCACGAGCCGATCACGCGTACGTCACCCGCCTGCTCGACACGCACCCGCAGTCGCACTCGCCCTCGCCCTGCCTGGAACAAGGGGGATAGGTCGTCCGCGGACGACAAAGCCGGAGTGAATTTCCCGGTGACGTGTCCGACCACCCCGGCCAGAAACACGTGGCGCGCGTAGCGATCCGTGGCCAAGCCCGCCGATGTCACGCTGACCGACCAATCGAAACTGGCAAACCCATCCAGGGCGCCCGTGATCCGCGCCAGCAAGCTAGTCGAAATTCCAGCCTGGCCATCATGCACGCCGGCCACCGAATCGTCGAGGTGTCCCCCCCACAGGGCGAGCCGAGCCTCCAGCCGTCTCCATTGGATCTCCGCATCGGGCCCGGCTCGAAGCATGGAGAAGGCGCCGCCACTGTCGGAATCCATGCGCAGGTAACTCGACGCGAGTTCCGCGGCGAAAAGCGCGCTGGGCCGGTAGCTCAGGCGGCCTTCGGCCTGGTGGAGCCACGACGTCGACGCCAAAATGCCCGCGCCGTCGGTGGCACTGCGCCGGTCGAGGCGATAAGCGATGGACAGGCGCAGAGCGCCGGTGATCTCGAGACGCAGCCCCAGGTTGCCTCCGGCCAGCCAGAAGCCCTCCGCGGGAAAACGATAGGCGTCGAAGCGACCGACGCTTAGGCCGAGCCAGGAACGCAGCCCTCTGAGTGCAGGCAGCGCCAGGGACAGCTCGCCTTCGTGCTGCAACATCGATCCCGCCGCCTCGGAGCCGCGGTAGTCGAGCCTGTAGACCAGTCCCAGGCGCCAGCTTGGCCAGGCCAGCGCCCCGCCCAGCGCCGGTGCCACGCGGCCGAACCAGCCTGACACCAGCGGCGCTGCCGCGGCCGGGTCAGGCGTGATCTGCAGAAACATGTTGCTGTCATGGCCGGCCCCTGCCAGCACCTCGGCCGAGCCGATGGCCACGGGCTGCGCGTACGCCGACGCCGCGGCCGACACGGTGGCGAGGGTTGCGAGAATCGAAAGCGAGCGCGGCGGCTGCAAGGCCGCGCAAGTCTACAGCCACAGCACAGAGTTGGTGCGCCCGAAACCGTCGGGAACGCGGGCGCGACCAACGGCCAGGGCGTCGCTTTCACCGTGTCGCTGTGCTTGGCGTTGGTTCAGGGACCATTCCCAGGCGACCAGGCCCGCAACCCCAGCGGCTCGCCCACGAGATCGTCCAGGCCCAAGCCCCTGACCCCGCTGCCCAACCCGCCAAAGCCAGGAGGACCGGCACCGGGGCACACCACAAACGCATCGGTCTTGTAGCGGTGGCTCGCCTTCTGCAATCGCAGCAGCGCCGCGGCCATGTTGGGGCGAAGGGTCTGCGTGGCCTTGGCCTCGATGAACGCCAGCCGGCCGGGCCCGGTGGGCACCACGAAATCCACCTCCAGTCCTTGTTGGTCGCGGAAGAAGTAGATCTCGCGCCGCTTGCCTCGGTTGATCTGCGCCTTGACGATCTCGCTGGCCACCTGGCCCTCGAAGATCGGCCCGAGAAACGCCGAGCGTCTGAGCGCAGCGGCGCTCTCGATGCCGAGCAAGTGGCAGACCATGCCCGAGTCGACGAAGTAAACCTTCGGGCTCTTGATCAACCGCTTGCCCAGGTTCTCGAAGAAGGGCGGCACGAGCAGGACTTGCCCCGTGATCTCCAGGATGCTCAGCCACTGGCCCACGGCGGGCACCGACAATCCCAAGGGGGCTGCCAGCTCGGTCTTGTTCAGGATCTGTCCGTGGCGGGTGGCCAGCAGCGCCAAGAAACGTCGGAAGGTCAGCAAGTCCCGGATGGCGCTCACCGCGCGCACGTCCCGTTCCAGATAGGTTTGCAGGTACGAACGAAACCACAGCGGGGCCTGCCCAGGCCGGGCCAGCGCTTCGGGAAAACCACCCAGCAGTAGAGAGACCTTGGGGTTCTCCTCGTGGGAGAAGGGCAGGAGCTGGAAGACCGCCACCCGACCTGCCATGGATTCGGTCACCCCCTGCATCAGCGGCGCTTCCTGCGATCCCGTGAGCAGGAATCGTCCCTTGGCCTGCGGATGCGCATCCACCTGGGTGCGCAGGTAGTTGAACAAACCCGGCGCGTTCTGGATTTCGTCGATAATCACGGGCCGGCGCAGCGAGGCCACGAAGCCGCGCGGGTCGGTGCGCACCCGCGCGAGTTCATCGGGATCCTCCAGCAGGCGGTAGTCGGCCTTGGGGAACACGCGCCGAAGCAAGGTCGTTTTGCCCGACCGCCGTGGGCCGGTGAGTAGCAAAGCCGGGAAGGCCCGCGCCGCACGCGCCAACTGGGATTCAAGGACCCGGGCTCGGACGCTCATGGTTGAGTAATCTAACCTGACACTTTATACAACTCAAACTGCTTCTGCGCCTCAGGGGAGAGTTCCGGGCGACTGGTTCACCAGGCACGGCGGCCGAACGCCTGGTCCTGACGGTCTTCGCGGTGTGCGGGGGGCTACTTCGCATCTGTGCCAGACCGCTGTCCTTCGCCAGGTCGTCATCCGTGCCGCCATTTTTCCGACGCCCCCGACGCCAAGAGGTAGGCACCCCGCGAGTGGCCCCGACAGTGGGTCTTCCCGGCGACCCGCTCGACCGCCCCCTGTAGGCCCGATGCGTGCTGCCATTGGGGGTTTAGACAGCAGAAAAGACCAGGGCATTTCGCTTAAGGAAAGGGGCGGCAAACGGCAACACGTTGCAATTGCTTGGAATGACGGATTGGAAGACGGGCTGGCGCCGCAAGGCAGGCGCCCCGCCAGCGCTTGCGAAAAACGCCGGAAGGCGCAAAGCTGCGTCCGAATACAAAGTTAGACGAACGACGCGGACCCCTCCCATGAAACGACTCGCGGTGATCGCAATATTGATGACGGTCGGCTCAGCGGCCATCGCGCGAGGCAAGGTCCCCGTGGTGATCGTGATCCGGGACCTTGCCTACCTGAAGAAGACTCTTGGGGACGGAGCGTTTGTCCCCGAGAAGAAGGATTGTTACGACGCGCGCGCCGACGTGCCGCGCTTCGTGCGGCTGAAGATGAAGCAAGCGAAATCGGAAAATGAAGCTTTCGCCTGGCGGCATATCCTTCTCAAGGAACCTGTCTACGTTTGGCACTGCGGCGGGATCACCAGCGATGACAAGCGGTTCCTTACTTGCACTTTCAGCCGGTACGAGAAGAACCGCGGTCTTGACAACGAACGGTTTCCCGAGATGTTCGACAACGGCACTGACCACTGTCAAGCCAAGTATTCTCTCCAGATTCGCCGTATCGTCTTGATTACCTGTAACGGGGTGACGTGAATGTCGTCGTCTAACATGGCGTTGAACCCGACGGTCGGCCGCGGACGGCCGCCCGCGGGTTAACGCCAAGGCGATCGTTCGACAGACGCACAGTGGAGTGATCCCTGACACTTGTGCCAGACAGAAGTCT
>Ga0265323_10001526_pt1 | contig 11249 bp, 20 predicted proteins | sample 41225metaG_FD_193580 | JGI IMG/M metagenome (GOLD analysis project Ga0265323, IMG submission 193580) | Rhizosphere microbial communities from Carex aquatilis grown in University of Washington, Seatle, WA, United States - 4-12-25 metaG | ecosystem: Host-associated > Plants > Roots > Rhizosphere... | reverse complement strand
GCCGGGTCATCAAAGGTAAGACAATGCCTGGTCATATGGGAGATGTTCGCGTCACGGTGCAGAACCTCCGTGTCATGCACGTAGATGCCGAGAACAATATGATTTTGGTCCATGGCGCTGTTCCCGGAAGCAAGAACGGCCTGGTGTCCATCGAGCGTTCGTTCAAGAAGGCGTACCGTTCGCTGGATGAGAAGAAGGAAGTCGTTATCCATAAGCGTAACCCGATGAAGCAGGCCAAGGCGAAAGCCGCGGGGAAAGCGTAATAAGGTTTAAGGATCATGCCTAAATTGACTGTCTATAACATTGAAGGCAAAGAGGTGGGAGCGATCGATCTTCCTGAATCTTTTGCCAAGGCAGTGAATGCTGCTGTCATTCACCAGGCCATCGTGATGTACCAGGCCAACCAGCGTCAGGGGACATTAGACACGAAGATCCGTTCCGAGGTCTCCGGCGGGAACAAGAAACCATTCCGTCAAAAGGGGACCGGCCGCGCCCGGCAAGGTTCGACCCGCTCACCTTTGATGCACCATGGCGGTATTGTCTTCGGCCCGCATCAGCGGGATTTCAGCTACACGGTTCCGAAGAAAGTTCGCACTGCCGCGTTACGTGAATCGTTGAACGCCAAATTCAAGGACGAATCTTTGGTCTGCGTTGATGAGATGACGGTCAAGTCCGGTAAGACCAAGGACTTCATTGGCGTCCTCAAGGCCCTGAAGGTCAATGGTAAGAAAGTCCTGGCCTTATTTGATGATTGCAACAAGGAAGTGACGCTTGCATCCCGCAATGTCCGCGGTATTCAGATCGCCGTCGGGGGGGAAGTGAACGCTTTGAATATTCTTAAGAACAACAAAGTGCTGGCCACCAAGGCCTCCATGGAAAAACTCCTGAAGAGATTGCAATGAAGACAAGCCACGATGTTATAGAAGCGCTTCTGCGTACCGAAAAAAGCACGGCGTTCGAAAAGGCCCGGAAGTACCTGTTCCGTGTGCCGACTTCCGCTACGAAAACGACTATCAAGAAAGCCGTGGAAGAGATTTATAAAGTGAAGGTCCAGGGCGTGAATATCATCATCGTCCCGGGAAAAAGGAAGCGTGTCCGTACGCAATACGGCTATACCGCTGACCGGAAAAAGGCTGTTGTGACGCTCAAACAGGGCAGCAAGATCGAGGTTGCTTAATCATGGGGATCAGACGTTTTAAACCAACAACGAATGGCATCCGGCACGCGGCGCTCGTGGATTTTGCAGAGCTGACCAAGCATAAGCCAGAAAAATCGCTATTGGAGCCGCTCAAACAGAGCGGTGGACGCAACAATAACGGTCGCATTACCTCCCGCCGCAAGGGCGGTGGGCACAAGCGCATGTACCGTCTGGTGGATTTTATCCGCGCGCGGCTGGATGATCAGGCCGTGGTCCGCGGGATCGAGTATGATCCTAACCGGACGTCCCGTATCGCGCTCATTGAATATCAGAGCGATAAATCAAAAAGTTATATCCTGGCACCGGTCGATCTTAAGGTCGGCGATACTGTCGTCAGCACCAACGCAGACAACGCTGACATCAAGACCGGCAATGCCCTGCTTTTAAGCAAGATACCGCTCGGCACGGCGGTCCATAATGTTGAACTGAAGCCGGGCCGCGGCGGCAAACTGGCGCGTTCTGCCGGAACATCCGTGCAGCTCATCGCCAAAGAAGGGGATTACGCGCATTTGCGGATGCCGTCCAGCGAAGTCCGCATGGTCCCGGTCCTCTGTCGCGCAACGATCGGACAGCTTTCGAACGTTGAGCACGGGACGCAATCGATCGGCAAGGCCGGTCGGAACCGCTGGAAGGGGAAACGCCCGGTGTCGCGTGGTGTTGTCAGGAATCCGGTCGACCATCCGCACGGCGGCGGTGAAGGAAAGACCCCGCAGGGGAATCCGCATCCGGTTTCGCCATGGGGACAGAAGACCAAGGGTTTGAAGACGCGCAACAGACGGAAATATTCTAACAATTTTATCCTGAAAAGAAGGACGAAGTAACTATGGCACGCTCTATTTCCAAGGGCCCATTTGTTGACGAGTCATTGAAGAGGAAGTTCGACAAGATGGTCGCATCCGGTCAGAAGCAGCCGATCAAGACCTGGTCGCGCCGTTCGACGGTCATCCCTGAGTTCGTGGGCTATACCTTCACGGTGCATAACGGGAACAAGCATATCCCGGTCTTCGTCACCGAGAATATGGTCGGCTTGAAACTGGGTGAATTCGTTCCGACACGGACTTTCCGTGCGCACGGTGGTATCAAGGCCAAGAAAGCCATGCAGAAGAAGTAAGCGAAAGCGTGAAGACATGATCGCAACATCTAAAGGGCATTATTTACGGGTATCGCCGACGAAGGTCAGGCTGATCCTGGACCTCATACGCGGTAAGAGCGTTCCGGTCGCGGTCAGCATTTTGACGCACCTTAACAAACCGACAAAAGAGAAGATCGTTAAGGTCCTTAATTCGGCTATCGCCAATGCCAAACAGAAGGGCTTAACGGAAGACCGGCTGTTCGTATCAAAGATCACAGCGGACCAGGGTCCGGTGTGGAAGCGCTTTCGCGCGGCTTCTATGGGGCGAGCATCCGAAATTCTTAAAAAAACGACTCACATCACGATTGAGTTGGACCTGAAGACCAATTAAGAGGTAGATCTGTGGGGCAAAAAGTTTCTCCAACAATTCTCAGGATCGGCATTAACAAGAACTGGCGGAGCCTGTGGTTCGCTGACGGCAAGGATTATGCCAGGAACGTCATTGAGGACTACAAGATTCGGAAACACATTACGAAGAAGTTCATCCAGGGTGCGGTTTCCTCTGTCGAGATCGAGCGTCTGGCCGACCAGATCAAGGTGCGTATCGCCTCTGCACGGCCCGGTGTCATTATCGGCCGCCGCGGCGCCGATATCGACCGCCTACGCGCGGATTTGGCCAAGATCGTTAACAAGGAAGTCACCATCGATATCAAGGAGATCAAGAACCCGGCGGTCGATGCCACCCTGGTGGCCCAGAGCGTCGCGTTCCAGATGGAAAAGCGCGTGGCCTTCCGCCGTGCCATGAAGCGCGCGGTCGAACAGACCATCCAGGCCGGCGCCAAGGGCATCAAGATCATCGTTTCCGGCCGGTTGGACGGAGCGGAGATCGCCAGACGCGAGAAGTATCATATCGGCAAGATCCCGCTGCAGACGTTCCGCGCGGATATTGATTACGGGTTCGCTGAGGCGATCACGACCTTCGGATGCATCGGTGTCAAGGTCTGGATTTACAAGGGCGATACGATCACTGACTCGAAGAGAGTCGAGGCATAAGGAGAGCGCATCATGGCAGTCATGCCAAAGCGGGTAAAATATCGCAAGTCACAGAAGGGTAAATGTCGCGGCGTCTCCAACAGAGGTGACCTCCTAAACTTCGGCGAATATGGATTGAAGGCGATCGATAACGGCCGTGTCCGTTCGAACCATATCGAAGCGTGCCGTGTTGCGATGGTCAGAAAATTACGTGGCGCCGGTAAACTTTGGATCAATATTTTCCCGCACAAGCCGGTCACCAAGAAGCCGGCGGAAACACGCATGGGCAAGGGAAAGGGCGACCTGGACCATTGGGTCGCGATTGTGAAGAGAGGTCGGATCCTTTTTGAGATCAGCGGTGTCCCAGAGGATTTCGCCAAGAGCCTTCTCAGGTTGATCGCATTCAAGCTTCCGGTCAGGACCAAGTTTGTCACCAGGCAAAAAGCCGAATAAGGCTAAAGGGTATATGGAGATCAAAGAACTTCGCGAAATGAATGATGGTGAGCTCAGGGACCGTGAAGTGTTCCTGAAAAAGGAGCTGTTCGATCTTAGGCAGCAGAGCCGTCTCGGACAGGTCGAGAAGCCATCGCGTTTTCAGGCGATCCGTAAAGAGGTCGCTACGATCCTGACAGTCCTCAACGAAAGAAAGAAGAGCAATGGAAACAAGAATTAACAAACGCAAAACTTTGATCGCAACCGTTCTGAGCGACAAGATGATGAAGACGCGTGTCGTTCAGGTCGTCTCGCTCCGCAAACACCCGATGTATGGCAAGCAGATGAAGTTCCACACGAGATACAAGGCGCATGACGAGAAGAACGAATCCCATACCGGTGATGTCGTCGAGATCATGGAAACACGCCGGTTGTCCAAAGATAAGCGCTGGACGATCGTCCAGATCGTAAAGAAGGGCGAGGGCAAAGAGGCGGTGGTCGTATGATCCAGATGAAGAGCATCCTGCAGGTGGCTGACAATACCGGGGCGCGGACCGCGTCCGTGATCGGTGTTCTTAATGCCAAAGGCAAGCTCGTTGCGCAGGTTGGCGACATCGTGAGGGTCAACATCAAAGAATCCACGCCTGATGCTGCGGTCAAGAAAGGGCAGAAGGCGAAGGGCGTTGTGGTCCGCACCAAGGCGCGCATCCGCCGTACGGATGGGACGTATGTACGTTTCGACACCAATGCTGTTGTCCTGATCGATGATACGGGAAATCCTCGCGGCACACGTGTCTTCGGGCCCGTGGCCCGTGAGCTCAGGAATATGGAATACATGAAAATTATTTCTTTAGCACCCGAGGTTGTCTAATGCTGCGTATCAGACGTGATGACAAGGTTATTGTGATATCGGGCAAGGACAAAGGTAAGACCGGTAAGGTCATCAAGATTTTTCCGGCGCTGCGTAAGGCCGTTGTTGAGAACATCAACATAGTGAAAAAGGCCGTTAAGAAGAGCGACCAGTACCCGAGCGGCGGTTTCGTCGATCTGGAGAAACCGATACACATTTCCAATCTTATGCTCATTGATCCAAAGACGAGTAAGCCGACCCGGAAAAAAGTCGAGGTTCTCAAGGACGGCGCGAAAGTCCGCGTGAGCAAGCAAAGTGGTGAAACGATTTAAGAGGTCATAAAGTGAAATCTGCATTGTTCCTGAAATATCAGAGTGAAGTTATCCCGGCCATGAAAGAGAAATTCGGGATCAAGAATCCCATGGCGGTCCCGCATGTTGAGAAGGTCGTCTTGAACATGGGCGTTGGCGAGGCGATCACGGACGTGAAGATTCTGGATGTCGCAGCCGAGGACATGGCGGTGATCACGGGGCAGAAACCGACGATCCGCCGGGCCCGCAAGGCCGTGTCGAACTTCAAGCTCAGGCAGGGCCTGCCGATAGGCTGCAAGGTGACACTGCGCCGGGAGCGCATGTACGAGTTCCTTGACCGCTTCATCAATATTGTCCTTCCGCGCATCCGGGATTTTAACGGCATTCCGGTCAGGTCATTTGACCGCGATGGGAATTACACGCTCGGCCTCAAAGAACAGTCTATTTTTCCGGAGATTGACCCCACACGGCGTGATTTCCGCGCTCAGGGGATGGATATCACGATCGTCATGAAGGGCGGCACGCCTGAAATGAATCTCGAGATGCTTAAGCTTCTCGGCGTTCCATTCGAGAAAAAGGAAAAGGGACCGATTAATCATGGCTAAAAAAGGTTTGATCCATAAGTCGCAGCAAAAGCCGAAATTTTCAACACGCCTTCATCGTCGTTGCCGTATCTGCGGCCGACCGAGAGGGTTTATGAGGCGGTTCGGGGTTTGCCGTCTGTGTTTCAGGGAGCTGGCGTGGAAAGGTGAGATTCCGGGAGTCAAAAAGGCCAGCTGGTGATTTGGTAAAGATTTTTACCAAATCATCGCGAGGCCGTGACTGCCCAAAGCGGCAGACGGGCCGAGGGATAAGAGAGTCATAAGAAAATTAAAACGAGGTTTTTCACGATGTCAGTTTCAGATCCGATCGCCAATATGCTTACGATTATCCGGAATGCGCAGAGGGTCCGCAAGGAGACGGTCGATATCCCGGCTTCCAAGCTGGTTGAAAAGATCCTTGTGATCTTCAAACAGGACGGTTATATCGAGGACTACCGCCTTTTGAAGGATAACAAGCAGGGTGTGCTCAAAGTGTATTTGAAGTACGAAAATAAAAAGCCCATGATTTCCGGGATCAAGCGCATTTCCAGGTCCGGGCTGCGGATTTATGCGGGAATTACGGAGATACCGCGAGTTCTGAATGGTCTCGGCACGGCAGTCATCTCAACATCCAAGGGTGTTGTGAACGATAAGGAAGCACGTAAACTTAAAATCGGGGGCGAAGTCCTCTGCTACATTTGGTAAGGAGTTATGTCGCGTATAGGTAAAAACCCACTTCCTCTTCCCAAAGAGGTCAAAGTTGTCATTTCCCCGACCATGGTCAATATCGAAGGCCCGAAGGGGAAGTTGTCCGTAACTCTGCCGCTCGGCATTAAGGTGGAGCAGAACGATCAGAACTTGTGTGTCACACGTGTTAATGACACTAAACAGAACCGGGCCAACCACGGCACGATCCGTTCGCTCTTAAAGAACATGGTGCATGGCGTGGTCAATGGCCACAAGAAAGAACTGGAGATCCAGGGCCTTGGTTTTCGTGGCCAGGCGGTAGGACAGAAGCTCAATCTGAGCCTGGGTTTCAGCCACCCGGTCAATTTCGAAATTCCGGCTGGTGTCAAGGTCGCGACACCCAAGCCGACTGAGATCAAGCTCGAGAGCGCAAACAAGATCCTCGTTGGTCAGGTCGCGGCTATGTTGCGCGATGTCAAGCCGCCGGAGCCTTACAAGGGTAAGGGCATCCGTTACGTTGGCGAGGTTGTCAGACGCAAACAGGGAAAATCGGTTACAAAGTAACTTTCTTATGGCTAAAAAAAATATTTGTGAAACAAAAAGGATTTACCGTCACCAGAGGATTCGCAGACACCTTTCCGGGACCACGGAGCGTCCGCGGTTGTGCATTCACCGGAGCTTGAAGAATTTTTCGGCCTCGTTGATCGATGACATCAGCCGCAAGGTCCTCATGGGCATGACGACGTTGGCCAAAGAGGTCAAGGCAAATATTAAAACCGGCGGCAATGTTAAGGCCGCCGAGGCCTTGGGAGATGCGTTCGCGAAAGCGGCCATTGCCAAGGGATATAAAAAGGCCGCCTTTGACCGCGGCGGGTATCTTTATCATGGGCGCGTTAAGGCGTTTGCCGATGCCGCCCGAAAAGCAGGATTGGAATTCTAATCAATATGGAAGACAAAGACCCTAATACACAGGACTCTCAGGCTCAGAATACCCCGGCGCCCAGTGCGCCGGTTCCAACTACGCCGGTTCCAACTGCGCCGGCCCCGACCACACCGGCCTCAAACGCGCCGGCGCCAAATGCGCCAGCCCGGGGCGGTGATCGCAGAGGCGGCGGCAATCGCGGAGGACGCGGTCGTGGCCCTCGCCAAGATAATCAACCTGCGCCCGCGGTCCAGATGCAATCGGTTGACAAATCTGAGAAGAAATTGGCTTTTTCCACTGACCTGAATGCCCCTGGTGGACAGCAGGGCGGGCAAGGAGATAGGGATAGGGGCAGACAGGGCGGCAGGAGACCTAACCGCGCTCCCAAAGAAGATCCCAGCGGCCTGGTTGAGAAGGTTATCCGTATCAGCCGGGTGGCGAAGGTCACCAAGGGAGGCACCAAGCTTTCTTTCACAGCGCTCGTTGTCGTCGGTGACGCCAAGGGCCATGCCGGTTATGCGCTCGGCAAGGCCGCCGAGGTCGCCGTGGCGATCAAGAAAGGTCTGAATGCTGCCAAGAAGCACATGGTCGAGATCCCGGTCTATAACACAACGATCCCGCATGATGTTCTGGGGTCGTGGTGCGCAACCCGCGTCCTCTTGAAACCCGCTTCCGCAGGTACTGGCGTTATCGCAGCCGGTCCGGTCCGGGCGATCTGTGATGGCGCAGGCATTAAAAATATTTTAACGAAGGTCCATCGTTCGAGCAATCCTATGAACGTGGTTAAGGCGACGTTCGACGGGTTAAGCCAGATCAAGAGACGGCCCGTCAAAGAAGTTCAGGAAACCAAGTAAAGGTCATTATGTTCCTTCATCAGCTGAGTTCACCCAAAGGTTCAAGGGTTAGAAAAGTCAGAAAAGGGCGTGGTCCAGGCTCAGGCCTGGGCAAGACGTCAGGCCGCGGACATAAAGGTCAACGGTCGCGTTCTGGCCGTGGCATCCTCCTGGGTTCGGAAGGCGGTCAGATGCCTATCATCCGTCGGCTGCCGAAGGTCGGCTTTAACAGTAACAATCCGATCGTCTATCAGGTCGTCCAGCTTGACCGTTTGAACTGTTTTGATGCCAAGTCGACGGTCAATGCCGACACGCTCAAGCAAGCGAAACTTATTTCCAGTTCCCGTAAGCCGTTCAAGATTCTTTCTCGCGGCGAGTTGAAAAAGGCGTTGACGGTCCAGGCCAACGCGTTCTCTGCCGATGCCGCCGATAAGATTAAACAGGCAGGTGGCAAGGCCGAGGTCATTGGGAAGAAAGAAGAGAAACCCGTCTCGAACAAAAAGGCGTAATCCTTTCTATGTTTGCGCAATTCTTCAAGGCGTTAACCACATGCTTTAAGATTGAGGATCTTCGCAAGAAGATCCTGTTTACGCTGATGATCATTGCGCTTTACCGGTTGGGTTGTTTTATCCCCACTCCGGGCATTAATGGCAAGTCGCTCTCTGAGTTTTTTGCACGGATCGCCCAAACGACCGGCGGCGGGAATGTTTTCACCATCATGAACATGTTCTCGGGCCGTTCGCTTGAGAAGCTGACGGTCTTTTCGCTCGGGGTCATGCCGTACATCTCGAGCTCGATCATCATGCAGTTGTTGACCGCGGTCATCCCGTCCCTGGAAAAGCTGTCCAAAGAGGGGAGAACCGGATATCAGCAGATAAATCAATATACGCGTTACGGTACGGTCGTCTTGGCCGTGATTCAATCATTTTTCATCGCTCTTTGGCTTGAAAGTCCGCAGGCGTTCCAGGGATTGCAGATCGTGGATAACCCCGGCTGGGGTTTTCGCATCTCGACTTTGGTAACGTTGACGACCGGGACGCTCGTGATCATGTGGCTTGGCGAACGCATCCAGGAACAGGGCGTCGGTAACGGGATGTCGCTGATCATCACAGCGGGTATCCTCTCGGCCGCCCCGGCCGCGATCGAGCAGACGGTGCTATTGTTGTCATCCAAGGCACCGGGCGGGGCGCAGTTACAGCCCTTGGCAGTCTTGATGATGTGTTTCTTCTTTGTGTCGGTCGTCCTTGCTACGACCTTGATCTCACAGGCGCAGCGGCGCATCCCGGTGCAGTATGCGCGTCGGATAGTCAACAACCGCGCCTACAGCGGACAGAACACGTTCATTCCGCTCAAGGTCGATACTGCCGGCATTATCGCGATCATCTTCGCGCAGTCGATCATCCTGTTCCCGGCAACGGTGGCGAGTTTTATCCCGGCGAGCGGTTTGCACACCTTTGCTTCTTACCTGGCGCGCGGACACTGGGCTTATTACACCTTGTATGCCGGACTGATCTTGTTCTTTTGTTATTTTTATACCGCGATCGTGTTCAACCCGGTCGATGTCGCCGATAACATGAAGAAGCACGGCGGGTTCGTGCCCGGTATCCGCCCGGGTAAGGATACCGCGGATTATCTGGATTTCGTGCTGACGCGTATTACGCTCGTGGGGGCGCTCTACATCTGCGTCATCGCCGTCATGCCGGATTGGATCATGGCCACGCTGAAAGTCCCGTATCTGGTGGCGTCGTTCTTCGGCGGCACGGGTATCCTGATCACGGTCGGCGTCATGTTGGATACGATGAAACAGATCGAGTCGCATTTGCAAATGCACAATTACGAAGGGTTCATGCAGTCCGGGCACTTGAGGGGGAGACGATGATCGTTGTGCTATTAGGAGCGCCCGGTGCGGGCAAGGGTACCCTCGCGGGTGCCTTGAAGGATCAGTTGGGCGCACATCATATTTCGACGGGTGATCTGATCCGTGCCGAGATCAAGGCGGGTTCCCCGATCGGCCTCGAGATCAAGCGGTATGTGGAAAGCGGCGGGCTCGTTCCTGACGAAGTGGTGACCAAGATGATCGCCGAGACCGTTAAGAAGACCGCTCAGGACAAGAAGGGCTATATGTTCGACGGTTTTCCGCGGACATCGTCCCAGGCTGCGGATCTGGACAAGGTCCTCAAGGATTACGGGTTGTCTATAGATTTTGCTCTTTATATGGAAGCGTCGCTTGCGGTCGTGCTCAAGCGTTTGACGGGTCGCCGGGTTTGCCGCAAATGCGGGGCATTGTACCATATGACGAATATGCTGCCGAAAAAGGCCGGTGTTTGCGACAAGTGCGGTGGCGAGCTGTACCAGCGCACGGACGATAACGAGGAAACAATCAAAAAGCGCATGTCTGTTTACAATGAGAGTACCCGGCCCATCATAGATTTCTATAAGAGGCAGGGGAAGCTTAAGACCATCAATGCCGATCTTGAGGCAGGTGAGGTCAAACAAGCGCTTTTGAAGATTCTGAATGAGCAAAGACACTAATATCCCTATTAAGACACCGGAGGAGCTCATCGTCCTTCGGGAAGCCGGGAAAATCCTGGCCGGGATATTTGAAGACATCAAACGCTCTTTGAAGACAGGGATGACGACCGGTGATATTGATGCCATTGCCGAGGAGCTCATCCGTAAAAATAAGGTTGGCGCGGCGTTCAAGAATTACCGTGGTTTCCCGGCCTGTACTTGTGTTTCCGTGAATGAGGAAGTCGTTCACGGAATTCCGGGAAAACGGCAGCTTAAGGATGGCGATATCGCCGGGATCGACATCGGTATCATCTACCGGAATTATTATTCCGATATGGCGATGACCGTCGGGTTTGGTCTTTTGGAGGCCAGCCGCCAGAAGCTTTTGGATGTCACACGCCAGGCCCTGGCCAAGGGGATCAATGAAGCCCGGCCCGGGAACCGGCTTGGCGACATATCCCATGCGGTGCAGCATTATGTGGAATCCAAAGGGTTCAGCGTAGTGCGGGATTTTGTGGGTCATGGGATCGGGTCAGAACTTCACGAGGATCCTGAGATTCCGAATTACGGTGACCCGCATCAGGGGCCGCTGTTAAGATCCGGGATGGTTTTTGCGATCGAGCCCATGGTGAACATGGGGACTTCGAGGACCAAGGTCCTGAGCGATGGTTGGACCGCGATAACGGCGGACAAGAAACTTTCGGCCCATTTTGAGCATACGATCGCGATCACAGAATCAGGGCCGATGATATTGACGGTGGTTTAGAATGGCCAGAGAAGACCTGATCGAAGTTGAGGGCACCGTGGAAGAGGCGTTACC
>Ga0265323_10001525_pt1 | contig 11255 bp, 14 predicted proteins | sample 41225metaG_FD_193580 | JGI IMG/M metagenome (GOLD analysis project Ga0265323, IMG submission 193580) | Rhizosphere microbial communities from Carex aquatilis grown in University of Washington, Seatle, WA, United States - 4-12-25 metaG | ecosystem: Host-associated > Plants > Roots > Rhizosphere... | reverse complement strand
AAATGCCTGAGTGAGTTGCAGGCGCTCTATGCCGAAGCAATCGATATTCTCAACGACCTTCTGATCGGTCCTTCGGCTGACATCGTCCGCGGTCTGTGCGCCCGCTTTCAAATTCTACAGGACTACTTTGCCTTGCGCTACCGGGAAGCGAGAGCACATGCCATCTCCGCATTGGGCGATGTCGAAGCGAGATTTTACTTTCCGTGATCTCCCGCAGACAACCGATCGCGGGCAAGAACGCTGTTCTGATAAAGTCTAAATACTGAACACCGCCACCAATTGCTCCGGGATATTGGGCCTATGAGCTGGCCGTCATCTAGCATTCTCATTCACCAACCATATTGATCGTTCTATGAAAAAGAAAACAACTGCGCAGAACCACCCGCGGCCAGCCGCCGCGGTCTCTTCCGCCATGAGGCCTCAAAGCAAGGGGACTAATGTGGCGGTGCCCCTGTCCAATCGGGACATTGCGGCTCGAGCTGTGAAAATCTGGAAGTGGAAGGGCGCCCCGAAAGGCTGCGATGTTGAGATCTGGCTGGAAGCCGAACGGCAACTGACTGGGAAAGTGGTGCCCTCATCTCACAAAGACATCGCTGCTCAAGCCGTGAAGATTTGGAGGGAAAAGGGATGCCCGAAGGGTTGCGATGACGAGATCTGGGTGGAAGCCGAACAGCAGATGGCTGAACAGCAGCAGCGTTTTGAGCGATTTCAGCCAGGCCGGACGCAGCCGATTCTCGACTTCAACGCGGCCGATGTAATTCGAGAGCTGGACGAGCTATTCCCTGCGCCGTCTGGCAGGGGCGTAATGACATCGCTATAGGCCGATCTTGTCGTGAGATACATCGCACGACACGGCTGATTCCGGTGCTCCTTCGGGAGATTCGATATCCTGATAGGCCCGCCGAATCTCCTCGACGTGTGCCCGATATTTTTCGGCGTCGCCAAAATCGAAAAAGTTCTTGTACCGGCTGTGAGCGTTTTTCACGAGTCCCGCGTGTTTGATCGGACACCAGTGCTGCTCAGTCCGCGCAGCAATTTCAGAAACATAGGCGAGAATGCCGTTCGCATAAGTGCAATACGCACAATAAAATTTCTCGAAGAAATTGAGATAAGTCAGCCGATGGCGGTCGAATTTTAGATAATCACCCCGAGAAACCTTGGGGATGCCATAGATAGGAAAACAAACGGCTTGATAGAATGATACAGAAACATCGACGAGCATGATCGGAAACAGGCATATCCAGATGAACGGCCCGGTGAAGAGAACGGCGAGGCGGGAATTTAATAAATAGCGATGGAACCCCAGTCGGAGTTGCTTGTGTCTGGCTTTTGCCGCCTTGGTGAATTGAACTTTCTTATTGTGAATCTGGTAGCCGAACTCGGCCTCCTTCTTCTTCGCTTCCTGCACGAGTTCCTCCTCCAAGAAACGAATCTGCGTGAGCAATGCCTCAAGCCGTTGGTTCATGGGTGCTATCATCCGTTTTAGTCGGGCGACTTCGATATCGATTAGCTGATCAAGATGCGCTCAAAGTGTGGGACGAGGCATGGGTATAGACCTATTAATCGCATGAAGATTGGCGGGCGGAATTCACTCCTAACTCCGGATAAAGCCTGCTGACTTTCCGTCGCACCTTGACCTGTTCCGCTGGCGTGCCATCTTGCGATACGCGTGCGAGTGCGTTCCTGGCGTGGACTATATCCTCTATCGGATACCTCCGGCCCAGAAGCGCAAAGCTGCCCTCCGGAAGGCGATTTCTAGCTTTTGTCGTTAGTTTGGCCATGGCGTCCAAAGATATTGCCAATTTAGGAGGCTTTATGTTGCGCTCGGAAAATCGGCTCCGCGCGTTACGGATTCCCATGCGGAGAAATCGCGGCGCAACTGCTCCAGCTTCTCGGTCGCCCCTGTGAAGGCGTCCTTGCCAAGCAATAGGTGATGGGGGGGATTGGGCGATTCGACGGCCTCCACGATGGCTGCGGCTGCACGGGCGGGATCTCCAGGCTGCCTGCCTGACGACGCTCGGATCTGAGATCGCGCCGTTCCCGCAGTGGCGGCATAGGCGCTGATCTGAAGCTTGCTCTCCTGTGCCGATCGCCCGGCCCAGTCGGTACGAAAGCCGCTCGGTTCGACCACTATCACCTTAATCCCCAGGGGCTCCACTTCCTGCCACAGGGCCTCCGACAGACCCTCCACGGCAAACTTCGTCGCGCTGTAGTACCCGAGGGACGGGAACGATCGCAGGCCTCCCACCGACGAGAAATTCACGATGGTTCCTGTCCCGTGATGCCGCATTCCTGGAAGGGCGGCGCGGATCATCCGGCTCAGTCCGAAGAAATTGACGTCGAAGAGATGGCGGACCTGCTTGTCGTCACCCTCCTCAATCGCAGCGAAATAGCCGATTCCCGCGTTGTTCACCAGCACATCGATGCGCCCAAATCTGTCCTCGGCTGCCTTGATGGCGGCATCGATCTGGCCCTGATCCGTAACGTCCAGCTTGAGCACGAGCGCCTCACCTTCGGCGGCCAAGCCGTGAGCGTCAGCGGGATCGCGGGCGGTCACCACCGTGCGGTGGCCGCGCTCCAGCACCAGCTTGGCTAGTTCGCGGCCGAAGCCTGTTGAGCAGCCGGTAATGAACCAAACAGGCTTCTTGCCGAGCTCTGTTGTCTGATGTTTTGTGGACATAAATGTAAGTAGGTTTGTGGATGACGATCACGGTGTCGCAGCCGCGGGCTTTCTCAGGTCGGCCTCAACATGGATCACCACATCGACGCTGTTGCCGATCATGCCCTGGTCCGCAGAGACATCAAAATCGCGCCGATCCAGCGTGGTTGAGACCTCCCAGCCTGAGATCGCGGCCCCCTTCATGCCCGGACCAAAGCCCAGCGACGCGACCTTAAGCACGACTTCCTTCGTCACGGCCTTGATCGTGAGATCGCCCGTGACGGCATAAGTGTCTCCGCCAGTGCTCTTCCAGGCCTTGCTTCTGAAAGTCATGGATGGGAAATTGCCGACGGCGAAGAAGTTGGCGGAGCGCAAATCGTCATCGCGCATAGGCGTGTTCGTGGTGATGCTGGCCGTTTCAATGACGGCTTCGACGGTGCTGTTGGCGATGTTGGAGCGATCGACTACTACCGAACCCTTCACTTTGCTGAAGAAGCCGGGCACCTTGGTGAAAAAGTGCGCGATGCTGAAGCCGACCCAAGTATGCACAGGGTCGATGTCGTAGGTTTCGACGGCAGCCTGGGCGGACGCAAGCGAGGCGAGCACAATGCCTGCGACAACAAGGGCGAGTTTGGAACGTTTCATGGGATTCTTCTTTTTGTGCAGCAGCCACCCTACCGAAAAGCGGAGATCCGGGCTGCCGGCTGATACGGGCGCGGCAAGCATGCCCGGCAAACGCAAGGGGGACCATGGGGTCTTGCCCTACCTTACGATCCATCCAAGCGCACGCCTCCCATTGCCGCAATTTACGATAGAGATTCGCCCCATACCGATCCTGGCGGCATACGGCGCAGTATTGTCGCTGGCTTCTAAGTTTTTCGGCCGGAGCTCGGTTCCTAGAGTGGTTGGGCCGTCATTCCAATATCCCGCAACTGGATATGCGTCCCTGAAAGGGCGATTGACCAGTATCTCAAGCGATAGGCATGCCAGCCTAATCGGTCTTTTCAGCCCTCGCCTTCTTGGTTGCCTCGCGGTGCGCTAACATCGCAGCGCGCAGTTCGACGAACCTTGCCCGCTGTTTGGCGTCAAGTGCGCTATATGGCGTAGCTGGCAATTTCGCCCGAATCGCCTCCAATTCGCGTCGCGTCCGCTCCACTTCGGACGCCCCTTTGTGCTCGTCAGCAGAAGACTTGCAGTCTTTCCGGTCGCGACTGGGGATGGGTTCAACAGCTGAACCATGAGGAGCGGCAGAGATCCTCGCTGTTTTGGTCCTCTTGTTTGTGATCTTCACCATCGGTTGCCTCGACCTCCTCCTGGCGTCGAAGCCATCAGTATTTGGACAACCACGTAAAGAGCGACATGATAAATGCAGTTGGCGCGCCAATATGAAGACAGAAATCGGTCGTCATTGTTCATGGCGCACCCATCACTTGGCTCCTGATTAGCCTGACCGCAAACGACCAGTCATAGGCCCGAGCCAAGTTAAGACCGAAGTACGGCTGCACTGAACCCTCCCCGGAGCAAGCTCCGGGGTATCGCGGAAAGGGGCTTCACCCGGATATCAGTGGGCGGCATCCATTCCCGAAGCGAGCTTCGGGGAATTGTGCCGTCCGGATTAAAGTCAGGCCTTTTCTGAGCCCAATATCTTGCGCGGTGGCAGTCAACACCGTCGGGATCGTACTCAGGATCTCTTCCGACCCGATCCGCTCTTCTTCCCGCCGCCGGAGATTTTATTTACCGTTGCCCAAGCCCGGGCCACCGCGCTCTTTGTGCAGAGCCCGCTTTTCTCGTAGCCGGTTTCAATGTGTTCTGCCTGACGCTTCTGCTTGTCAGTGTATCTGGATTTATCACCTTGAGGCATGGGTGGCTCTTTCTTTTGGATGGGACCTCTTGAGTGCCATCAATCGCGCCGACGGCGGACCATCCGCTGTGCTGGCGTCTCATCTCCGCGCTGTTGGGCTAGAAATTCCAGAATCGTCGCCGGTTCATCAGTGACGCAAACATACCGCTCAAAATCCTTGGCTTTGAAAAGTTTCCTGATGACCGCGACGATCGGCAGCGTTTCCGTCCACTGGCGCGTGCCAAAGAAGATCATTGGGCTAAAGTCGCCCAGAACCCTGTAGTAGTTTTGGGCCGCGTCCTGAAAGATTTCCTGGAGAGTGCCGGCCCGGCCTTCGACGTAAATCACTCCGTGAGTCGCGACCGCCAAGAGGCGATCCTCCCTCACGCTATTCTGGAAGTATTTTGCGACCTGAGTCGCCAGAACAGAGGTGGGCTCGTGCCCATAGAGCCAGGTTGGAATTGCGAGACTTTCGCCCGGGTTCTTCATCCGGCGACGGATGCGATAGGCCGGTTCAAGCCACGCATGAGCTTCCTTGACTAGACTCCGATCAATTGTGCCATCGCGGGCCACTATCTTCTGCAGGTTGCATGGCAGGTCCGGGACTCGTCCAAGCTCCATCAACGCGCGGGTCAGCGCAGCCTGACTTGCGTGTTGGTGCAGAGCCCCGAGATGGGTCGCCTCCATCGCCCCGGGGCCGCCACCGCTAATTGGGAGGAATCGGCGGCGCGCCAATTCCCGCGCCAAGAAAGCCACCTTGACGTAAACGGGATGGTTCCGCGGCAAATCGTGGCCGCCCATGAATGCGACGGCGGCCCTTGTCGATGCGGACTTCAGATAGTCCTGCGTTGCTTCCCGGATGGCGTTGTCGTGAACGGCTTCCATCATGGCCGTGAAATAGTCGGTCGGCTCATAGCGGCCGGCGGAAACATATTGAAGATAGATCCGAAAATCGACGGTTTCCGCGTAACTGGCCGGCCGCGAATCCACAAACCCGGCAAAGAGTTCTTGGATCGAATAGAGGCAGTCCCTGAGAGGTTGAAAAAGCAGAGGCAACATCGCTACAAGACAATCTGATCACTGTCAGTCGTCGGTGATCCAGACCCCATAAATGGCGTCGAGGTCTTTCAGGGACGCGAACGCTCTTCGCATGTCCACACGCGCATTCCGGCCCGGGGTGCGTCAACGTTACGGCGATGCCAAAAGAAATGCCGAATATTGAAGTCGGGAATGCTGTGTTGATCCATGCTACTGATGGTGCTCCAATGTCTCCGGGCTGGTGCGACTGAGAACATCCCTGGCGCGGGTAGTTTCGTCGCTAGTGCCGTGTACAATCACAACAAACTTGTCAGCCTTGAGCGCCGTCTCGTACCGCAGGATGCTGTCTTTGGGGATACCGAGGCCATACAAGCCGGCGCCAAGCGCGCTCAGTCCGCCCACCAAGACAGCACTCTCCAGCGCCCCGACAAGCCAACCGACAAGCGGTCCAGCGATGAGCAATGGCCCGATGCCTGGAATAAAAAAGGACGCGGAGCCAAATAGACATCCCCAGATCCAGCCCCAGAAGGCCCCTATTTTCCCCCAGCTCTTCATACGGTCGCCAACATTGTAGTAGCCGACTACGTGCTCATCGGTGTGATAGTCGCGTCCGACGATCGACAGTTTCTTCATGTCGAGACCGGATTTCTGCAGTTCCTTGATGGCTGCCTCGGCAGCCGTGTGCGACGGATAGATTGCTACGACTGAATTGTCTTTGTTCATGATCTTGACTTTGGTGTTGTGTTAATCGTGCGGGAAATTTCGGGGCGCCCTGGTTGTGGTCGGACAAGCCTACGGCTCGCGCCGGTCGCTCTCCTCGGTTTCATGGACAGCTTGAAACATCCGATCACGGTCGGCTTCCTCTGCCCCCTCGTCGACAAGTTGCTCGGTTTCGCTTCGCCCCTCGTCATCTTCATCTTCGCTGGGGGGACTCCGGCACTTCCTGTCCGGTTGACGCTGGCATGGGATCCAAGCGATTCGTCTCTGGAATCGATTCGAGGATCGCTTCTCTCTGATCCATATCCGGTTCGCCCATCAATTCACGTTCCGCCTGTTCATAGTCAGCCTGCGTTACCTGCGGCGGCGCTCGACCTGCCATTAGGGCTAGGTCACGCGAGCGTGTCTGGACAATCTTGCGGGTCGGCGGACCAATCCCGACGTCCTTCTCGGTCAAGACGCCTTTGCTGAGAGGGTTTTTATTCATTTCGTGAATATCGGGAAGGCTCAGATTGACTGATCTATCACCCGAACCGTCGCTAATGCGGTCGTTGAGGAAAGTCCGTGGCTAGTGAACGATGCCTCTCATTCCAAATCGACGGTTCGAAGACGAATCTCCTGCGGAAAATCTACTAAACTGGAAGGTCCATACCGCACCGACAGCCGAGAGGCCCTCGTCATCGAGGCGAGGGTGCTGCGGTCTGTTTTTGGGGGGGAGAACGGTGCACGAACCGTTGAATGTGCGAAGTCTAGTCGCCGCATCACGCGGTCTTTATCTCAATCGTCTTGGCCGAAGCCGACTTCGCGTCCTTGGGCAGGCGAATCTTCAGTACTCCGTCTTTGAAATCTGCCGAGACGTTGTCGCCGGAAACTCCAATAGGTAGCAGGAAACTCCGGAAGAAAGTGCCGTACTCGCGTTCGATGCGATGGTAGGTTTGATTCTTCTCCTCCTTCTCCAGTTTGCGTTCGCCGGAGATTGTCAGGGTACCGTCCTCGAGCGTCACTTTCACATCCTCCTTTTTCATTTCCGGTAGTTCGGCTTTGATGACGAATTCCTTGTCATCTTCACTGATGTCAACACGCGGCGTCCACTGGGCGACGGTGAGAGATTCTTCCTGTGAGGGAGAGCGCAGTGAGCTGAGATTCCAGGCTGAGGCGAGGCGCTGCTGCAGATCCTCGAGTTCTCTTATCGGATGCCATTGAGTGATTTGTGCGTTCATGGATATTTTTTGTGGACTGAAACGTTTTGCCGGCGTCCAAGATTCCAAGTGAAGGCGGCCCGGCATCTCTTTGTACGGGAAGATGAGTAAAATACGCTCCCCTGTACGTCTGCCACCATAGGGCATAACCCTACCGTAGGGATTGGCCCCATACCGATCTCACGGCAGACGGCACAGTATTGCCTCAGACTCCCGTGCATTACGCGGTAGTCACCGCCTCAAGCACGGCCGGCCTAAGACCGGCGGTGAAACAAACGGAACAACTCAAAGGGGATTATCATGTTAAACAAAGCAAAGGCCATGAAAGGCTACCAACTGAAAAGCCGCAGCGGCGAAATCGGACACGTCAAAGAATTCTATTTCGATGACCGGTACTGGACCGTTCGCTATCTCGTCGCCGACACCGGAAACTGGCTGTCGGGGAGGCAGGTGCTGATCTCTCCGTATGCTCTGGGTGCCGTGGACCCTGAAGCGAAGGACATCGTCGTTAATCTGACCAAAAAGCAGATCGAGGACAGTCCCTCCTTGGAGAGCCACGAACCCGTCTCCCGTCAATTTGAGGACAGCTACTATGGGTATTATGGCATGCCCGGTTATTGGGGCGGCCCCTTGAGTTGGGGACGTTATGCCTATCCAACGACCGACCGTGACAAATGGGGCGACTTCGTCAAAGGTGAGCACGCGTGGGAACCTGATTTGCGCAGCACCCATGATGTGAGCGGTCATAACATCCAAGCCACGGACGGTGAGATCGGCCACGTTGTAGACTTTGTCATCGATTCTGAAACCTGGGCCATCCGCTATTTCATCGCCGAGACGCGGAACTGGTGGCCAGGGAAGAAGGTTCTGATTTCACCGCAGTGGATCGATCGCATCAGTTGGAGTGAGTCGAAGGTCTTCGTCGGCCTCACCCGCGAGACCATCAAGCGCTCCCCCGAATATACGGAGGACGCTCTCCTGGACCGCGATTACGAAACGAGTCTGTATCGTCATTACAATCGCCAAGGATATTGGGTCGATGAGCTGGTTGCCATCTAGCAGTTTCATTGACCGGTTGCTCTGCGTCCCAGCCTAGTCCACAAGGCAAGCGATCCGGAAGGCTGGGAGTAATCTCGATTAACTGACGCTGGCGAGAGGGGGCGCCTGGCCCCCTCTCAAGCTAGGGCTGCAAACATGCCCGCAGACTAGGATAAGTTAAGCAGTCTTGAGGACACCGGTTCCCGCCCGACTGCATCAAGAAACTGCCAATCTCGATGTTCTATTCACGATGATTTCTCCCTCTTCCCCCACGTGGCTGTTTTCGCAGCTGGACGAGACTGAGCAGAAATCGCTTGAGCAATTGCTGCAATCGCGGCGGTTCCGAGCGGGGGAGCACGTTTTTCGCGCGGGCGATCCGGCACAGTGCATGTATTTCGTGAAGTCGGGCCACCTGCACGTTCTGCTCGACATCCATGGCGGGGAGCGGCTGGTGGTGGCAGAGATTGGCTCCGGCGAGATGCTTGGTGAACTTTCCTTTTTCGACCACCAGCCGCGCCTTTCTTCGGCCGAAGTGGTGGATGATGCGGAATTGTTGGAATGCTCCTATCCAACGCTGCTTGAGTTTCTCACCCGACATCCCCATGCGGCGTGGGACATGCTGAGCGCGATGGGCCGGCGCTTGCGTAAGGCGGACGAGTTGCTGCAGCGGCGGGCTGCCCGATGTGTTCCGCCGGAGGAGAACGAATTGCCACTGACCTTTGGCGAACGGGTGTCGGACTGGATTGTTATGTTTGGCGGTTCCTGGGCCTTTCTCATTGTTTTTTTCCTGACGATGAGCGCCTGGATCGTCGTCAACACGATGCTCGTGCTGAAGCGCCCGTTCGACCCCTATCCGTTTATTTTGCTTAACCTCGTGCTTTCCATGGTCGCAGCCGTTCAAGCGCCGATCTTCCTTATGAGTCAAAACCGGCAATCATCCGTCGACCGGAATCGCGCCGAACTCAATTATCGGGTCAACCTGAGGGCAGAGGTGGAGATCGCCGAAATGCACCGGAAGATCGATGCCTTGGATCGCCTCCTTCGCGATCGGGGAGCCGATGCACTATCAGAATCGCACTAACCGGGTCATGACGGGGACAACACCCCATGGTGACAATACACCGAGGAGCGCATTCTCCGCGGCTATGATTCCATCGCAAAAAACCGCTGTTCCATCCCATTCGGCAACTCCAGAATCAGACGCCTCCTGCTGCTCTGAACATTCTGCTACACCTCAATCATCTTCGTGCGGCGATCAACCACCGCATCTCGGCGGACCAGATCCTACGTGCATCGTGCATCGGCTGGCGGACGCGCTGCAGATCACTGAAGCGCTGCAGCTCACGAACGACCAGAAGTCCAAAATCACTGATCTGTTCAAAAAGCAGACGGAGCAACTGCATAGCCTTTGCGCCCAAGCACGCCAATTGCACCAAACAACGCACGCCCAGATGCTCGCCCTGCTTACGCCAGACCAGCAGAAGAGTTTGCAGGCCCTCTCACCGCCCGAGGCGGAACATTGCTGCACGACCACGACCGTCGCGCCAGGCGGCAAAGGGACTACGGCAACGGCACATAAGAACCACTAGCCTTCAGCCTTCGTGCCTTGGCAGAACCGCGTACCATGAGCAATGATTCCGTCAATCGACCTACGAAAGAGACATGGATACAGTCATGATCAGCCGCGAGATTCGACTGGCTTCTCGACCGAAGGGAGTTCCCGACGCAGGCAATTTCTTGCTTGCGCAGTCCGAGGTGAGACCGCCGCAAAATCAACAGGTATTGGTTCGTAATCTCTTCATGTCGGTGGACCCCTACATGCGTGGTCGCATGAACGAGGGGAAATCCTATGTCCCGTCATTCGAACTGGGCGAGGTGCTTGATGGCGGCGCCGTCGGCGAAATCATCGAATCGCGGGCCAGGGAATTGAAACCGGGAGATATCGTCACCTCCAACTGCGGATGGCGGGAATACTTCGTTGCTGCGCCAAAAGAACTGCATGTGGTAAGTCGGGAGAATCAGCCGCTCTCGGTCTACCTGGGCGCACTCGGAATGACTGGCATGACCGCGTGGACTGGGCTCAATCTTGTGGAAGTTAAGGCCGGAGATGTGGTCTACATTTCTGGTGCTGCAGGAGCCGTCGGAAACGTGGCCGGCCAACTGGCGAAATTGCGCGGGTGCCGCGTCATCGGCTCTGCCGGCTCATTCGAGAAAGTCTTGTTTCTTCGGGACGAGTGCGGATTCGACGCGGCCTTCGACTACAAAGTGGGACCGGTCGTCGAGCAGCTAAAAATCGAGGCTCCGGACGGCATCGATGTCTATTTCGACAACGTCGGCGGCGAAACACTCGAAGCGGCGCTCTCTGCATTGCGAACGCATGGTCGCATCATCGCCTGTGGCGGCATCTCCGGCTACAACGCCGAGAGGCCCCAGCCCGGCCCGACCAATCTGTTTAACGTGATTACCAAACGACTGACGATGAAGGGGATGATCGTGCGCGACTGGATGGGTCGGCAGGGTGAATTCGAAAAAGAAGTCGGTGGATATTTCCAGACGGGAAAACTTAAAAGCAAGGAAACCGTGGTCACTGGAATTGATCAGGCAGTGGACGCGTTTATCGGACTATTCGCCGGAAAGAACGTCGGAAAAATGATCGTAAAGCTGGGCGGGGCGCAGGATTGCCGATGAACAGCCAATGACCTTCCCCAATCCTGAGATGGGAAACCAAGTGCGAGATAATCTATGACTTCCAATCAACTTTTTC
>Ga0265323_10001522_pt1 | contig 11276 bp, 11 predicted proteins | sample 41225metaG_FD_193580 | JGI IMG/M metagenome (GOLD analysis project Ga0265323, IMG submission 193580) | Rhizosphere microbial communities from Carex aquatilis grown in University of Washington, Seatle, WA, United States - 4-12-25 metaG | ecosystem: Host-associated > Plants > Roots > Rhizosphere... | reverse complement strand
GGGTGGAACCCAGAACTGCCGCTTGTTTTCGCTGGTTAATGCCATGCCGTGCCATTGCCCGAAGGTGCGGGATCTGCGCCGCAGGTCGACCGCGACATCAAAAACCTCGCCCTGCCAGACGGAAACCAGTTTACCCTGGGCCAACGGATTCTGAAAGTGCAGCCCGCGCAATGTCCCGCGCTGGGAGAAGGAGAAATTGTCCTGCACAAACGCCGCGGCGATCCCGGCTTCGCGATAGCGCCGCTCGTTCCATGACTCCAAGAAGAAACCCCGCTGGTCGCCGTAGACATCCGGCTCGACGATCAGCAGGCCTTCCAATTCACACGTCAGGATTTTCATGAATTCGAGGGGCCCTCAGCGGGAGCTTCCGCCTGACAATGATCTCACCTGATGGTTCCCGCGGCGGAAAGATTGCTCAGGCCAATCGTAGGCGCCGATGTCGGGAAACAGAATTCTCATTGCCAGCAAGAAATACAGGATTACCGGTGCAGGGAAAGCGGCAAGTTGGGTTTGCAGTAGAGGATTGAGCAGGCGGATTCTGGATGTGCGGCTCACCCCTGGTCGCTTTCAAGATGAGACGAATGCATGGAAGCGAAGCAAGGTGGCACCGCTTGTCCCCAAGCGGTTCAAGCGCGTTTGGGGGCAACGCGCTCCACTCCGATACGGGATCATGGAGTAGGAAGGTCGCTTGCGACCGATGATCGCCCGCAAGCGGGCTTCTGCACCCGTACACCAATCGGTTCGCGAGCGCACGAGGAGAATTGCCGACAATTGCATGATCCCGGCTGAGATTCGATTGAAAACCAGCACGAACTACTGGCTGCGCTGGCGCCAGGCCTCCACGATTTGCCGGATCGTCTCGTCCAGGCTTACGCTGATATCCCACTGCGGATAGTGCGCGCGCATCTTGCGCAGGTCGGAATAGTAGCAGATGTGATCGCCGATGCGGTTCTGGTCCACATAAACCGAGGTCTGCTTTTTGCCGGTGTACTTCTCGGTGAGGCCGAATGCCTCGATGATCGAGCAGGAGTTTGCCTTCCCACCGCCGAGATTGTAGACCTCGCCGGCACGAGGCGCGGACACAAAAGCAGCCATGAATCGCGCGACATCGAGCGCGTGAATGTTGTCCCGCACCTGCTTGCCCTTGTAGCCAAACACCCGGTATTCCCGGCCCTCCAGGTTGCACTTCACGAGGTAGCTGAGGAAGCCGTGAAGTTCGACCCCCGAGTGATTCGGACCGGTAAGGCAGCCACCGCGCAGGCAGCAGGTGGGCAGGCCGAAATAGCGGCCGTACTCCTGCACCATGACATCCGCTGCCACTTTGGAAGCGCCGAACAGCGAGTGCTTCGACTGGTCGATCGTGAAGTTCTCCGGAATGCCGTGAGCGTACGCCGGGTCGGCGTAATCCCAGCGGGTGTCGAGTTCGACGAGCTTGATCAGATTCGGAGCATCGCCGTAGACCTTGTTGGTCGACATGTTGACGAATGGCGACTCGGGGCAGGCCTGGCGCGCCGCTTCAAGGAGGTTCAGCGTGCCGCCGGCATTCGTGTCGAAATCGTCGAACGGGATGGCCGCAGCCCGGTCGTGGCTGGGCTGCGCGGCCGTGTGCACGATGGCGGCGGGTTTAAGCTGACGTACGAGCGCCAGCACGCCGGCCCGGTCGCGGATGTCGAGTTCGTGGTGGACGAAACCCGGCAGGTTCTCCTGCAGTCGGCGCTGGTTCCATCGGGTGTCGCCCGGTGGTCCGAAGAACACCGCCCGCTGGTTGTTGTCAAGGCCGTGGACTTGATAGCCCAGTTCGCGTGCGAAATAGACGCAGACCTCGGAACCGATCAGCCCGGACGAACCGGTAACAAGGATGGTTTTGGCCATGGAAGAGTGAGAAAAGACGCCAATTCAACCCGAGCCAAACCAATAATGTGTGTCTGACTGAGCTCGGGCGCATCTCCTGATTGTCGGTGATTCCGAACGTAGCGCAGCCATCCCTGGCTGCATCGGTTGCAGGCTGGAAGCCTGCGCTACGAAACGCGACCGCCCGTTCATCACCGATGGCGCAGGCTTGCTGCCTGCTTTACCGTCAATCGGGAGATGCGCCCACTGAGCTCAACCGAGGCGGCCAAACCGGGCTTTGGCCCAGGCAACCAGCCAGGTAAACGGATCGCGGAACATCCGGACCTTCTTGCCCTGTTGGAATGAGCGGGATCGGTAGGTGATCGGAATCTCGATCGGCCGGTAGCCTTTGCGAATGAGCTTGATCAGCAGCTCCCAGTCAAAATCGAAGCGATTGCAGGTGAAGGTGAGGCCATTCAGGCAATCGCGGCGGAAGACCTTGTACATGGTGAACGGATCCCTCAGCCAGATGCCGAGCGAGACGTTGATCAGCAGGGTAAACGTCCAGTGCGCGACATTGAGCACAAAGGCCTGGAAGGGCTGGTCATTGAATTTCCGGATGGCCCAGCCACCCCGGCCGTGCCGCGAGCCGAGCACGAAGGCCTGCCGTCCGGCGAGGATCGGAGCCAGGAGGGTCTCGTAATCGGCCATGTCGTATTCCAGATCCGCGTCCTGGATCAACAAAATGTCCCCGGTGGCGGCAGCCAGGCCGGCGCGCACGGCATGACCCTTGCCGCTGGGCCGGGCTTCCAGGATGAGCTTCACGTGCGGATGATCGCGGTAACCGAGCACAATCTCACGGGAACCATCCGTGGAATTGCTTTCGACGATCAGGATTTCGATCTGCAGGCCGGGGATCTCCTTGGCCAGGAGCGCGTCGAGGGTCTGCCGGACGGTGCCGACCTCGTCAAAAACCGGTACGATGACTGAAAGAGTGCAGGGAACAGGTGGTGGGTTCACTGGGTAGCCAAGGAGATATCACAGCGTATAGCCGGCGGCAGCAGCATCCTTGGCGAACATCTTGACGGTATCCAGCGACAGGGCAGCGAGGTCCGTGCCGAGGAGCTTGGCGGCCTTGCCTAGGATGTCGTGGGGCACGGTGACAATATGGCAGCCGCATTCCTCGGCTTGGAAGAGATTCAGCACCTCGCGCACGCTGGCCCAGAGAAGCTCTGCCTTGGGCTGACATTCCAACAAAGCGAGACTAGCGCGCATGAGCGGCACAGGATCGACGCCGGTATCGGCGATGCGTCCGGCGAAAACCGAGACGACGGATGGCACCGCGGGATTGAGCGCGGCCGCGACCTCGCGGACCTGGGCGAGCGTCAGGATGGCAGTGATGTTGAGCTGCACCTGCCGCGTCGCCAGTTCGCGAATTAGCGGAAGCGACGGCTCGCCGCGTGAATTGGTGACCGGGATCTTGACGTAGACGTTCTTTCCCCACCCGGCGAGCTTGAGCGCCTGCCGCTTCATCTCGGCAAACTCATCGGAGAAGACTTCGAGCGAGATGGGTTTCGCGGTCACGGTCTGAAGGATCTCCTTGGCGAACGCCTCGTAATCTTTGATGCCGGCCTTCTTCATCAACGTCGGATTGGTGGTCAACCCCTTGATGTAAGGCTTGGCGTAAAGATCGAGGATGCCGGCCTTGTCGGCGCCGTCGGCGTAGATCCGGATCTTGAGGCTGTCGAGGGAGATCATCGTGCTGTTACTGAGTCCGGGGTTTGGTTTTGAGCAAGGATGATATTCACGGCGTCCGCGATGGACCGGGCGGTGAAATCGGGCGGCGACCTCAGTTCTTCGGCGTATCCGCCATCGATGAAAACGGTCCGGCAACCGGCGTTCTTCCCGCAATCGATGTCGCGCCAGCGGTCGCCCACCATCCACGAACGGGTCAGGTCGATCCCGAGTTCCTTCGCGGCTCGTCTGAGCATCCCTGGCGCCGGTTTGCGGAAGGGCGACGGCGGGTCTTCGCGGCCGGAATCGTAACTCACCTCGACGCGGTCGATCGGGAGTAATTCGCAAAGCTTGGCATGGATTGCTTCGACCGCCGCCTGGGTTTGGGTGCCGCGACCGACATCCGGCTGGTTGGTGGCGACGACCAGCACGTAACCGGCGGCCTTCAGCCGCGCGCAGCCTTCCGCGACGCCGGGCAGAAGCACAAACTCGCTGACCGAATCGGGTGGGTAAGGCTGGCCGTCGCGCACCACCGCGGCGTTGAGCGTGCCGTCGCGATCAAGAAATACCGCGGGAAAACCGCCGGGCGGTTTTCCTAAACTCCGGGAAGGCGTTTGGGGAGACTCAGCTGGCACAGGCAATTGCAGGCTCGTTACCTTAGGTCTATCCTGAGTGTTCCTTGGCGAGAATCCGACTCCTAGGGGACAGCGCTTGCGTTGTAGCCGGCCTCGGTGAGGCCGGCCCGGGGTCGGCGCGCGCTCCGAAGCCTTGGCGCAGGAGTGCGATCCCGGCTACAAAACTCTCCCTGTCCGGCGCGAAACCCGTTTTTCGGTGGGATCTGCATGAGTCCGGTTAAGAGTTTTTCGCGGCAGGCGAAAAACTTTCCCACTTCGTTTGATTCACCTTGAGATCCGGATGCGACACGAAGAGATGCCAGAGCACCGCCTGAAAGGCTTCGGAGTGCGGCGTGACATTGTTGGGGTTGACCGTGGGCACGGTGACGCACGCATCAGCAGCCTTCGCCGTATAACCTCCATCCTTGCCCACCAGTCCGATGACCCTCGCGCCGACCTGCTTGGCGAGTTGGATCGCGGCGACAAGATTCGGGGACACGTTCTTCTCGAGGTTGCCGCCACCAACCGAAAGGATGAGCAGCGCGTCCTTGGCGTTGAAACGGCTGCCGCGCAGCCACTCCGCAAACACGCTGGCCCAACCCTCGTCATTGGTCCTGGCCGTGAGTTCGGAGACATTATCCGTGGGAGCGTAGCATTCCAGGCCGGCGATCTTCCGGAAATCATTGACGGCGTGGGAGGCATTGGCCGCGCTGCCGCCGACGCCCAGGATGAACAGCCGGCCGCCGCGGTCGCGAACGCCCCGGAGCTCGGCGACACATTTCTCACAGGCGGCCGGGTCGATTTTGGCGACGATCTCCGCCGTTTCCTGCAGGTGTTGGATCGAGTAGGACATGGGAGGAGAAAATCGGAAAGGGTGAAGGACTGAAAGACTGAAAGGAGGCTCGATCTTCCGGGGGGGAACCCACCGGCTTCGACGTTTTCATGCCAATTGTAGGAAGCGAGCTCGCTCGCGACCCGTCCTCCGTGGGCCTTGCAAAGGATGATTCCGAGGTGATAATCGTGTGCCCCTCGAAAAGCTCGGAGCCATGAGCCAGGCGAACGGGCGAGCAGGCTTCCTACACCGATCACTTGATGACATCATAGCCCACGAGTGAGGGCGAGGTTCATTGAATAGAGCGGCCTCAGAGGGATGGCGTCTTGGCCGCTCTCAGCAACGCATCAAGCTCCTTGAGCCCTGCGGGCGAGCCGATTTCATAGAATCGCTCTTTCACTTCATAGCCGGCCAGGCCTCCGGCTGCGACCAGGCGGCCGTAGACATCGGCCAGATCCACGACCGAATCCCGTGGCCACCCGTCCAGCGCGGAAGCCCGCAATACGCCCAAGCCGTAGTCGATGTAGCGCATTTGTGGCAGCCGGTTCTTCTTGTCGTAGACCCGGATCTTTCCGTCTTCGAACCAGACGTTGCTGGAGTCGTATTGTCCCCGGTTCTCATACACGGTCATCAAGCCCGGCCGGTCCGAGGCGAGAAAAGTGCGGCCAACGGCGAGATAGTCGATTGGCAGGTAGGAGTCGCCGTACAGCACGTAGAACGTGTCGCCGAGCAACGGGAGTCCGCGAATCAGCGCCCCGCCGGTGCCCAGGAGTTTCGAACCGTCGAACGAATAATCGATCTGCATCCCCCAGGACCGCCCGTCGCCATAACGGTCCTCGATCATCTCGCCCAGGTGGCCCACGCAGAGGACAATCCTGGTAAGACCCGCCTTTTGCAGCAACCGCAGCTGATGGGAGAAGAATGGCTCGCCCGCGACCTCGAGCAAGAGCTTCGGCAACTTTTCCGTCAACGGCCGCAGCCGTGTGGCAAGGCCGCCGGCGAGAATGGCGACAGGCAAATCAGAAACCGTGGAAACCATGAAAGATAAAACCTTGAAGGAGGAAACTGTTGAAACAAGGATTGAAGATACACTTCAACCGGCCCGGCGTTTGATGGTCGAAAGTATGGCGACCAATTCACCGGCTTCCATCGTCAGAGCGGCAAGTTCCTCGACATTGCCAATAAAGACCCGAGTGTGCAACAAGAGCCAATACTCTGTCTCCGCCGCCTCTTTCAGGGCAATCGCGATTTTATGGACAAAGTCGTCCTTGGATTCGGCGCGATTGGCTTCGCGATAATTGGCGCCGATGGAAGTCCCAGCACGAAGAAGTTGCCGACCGAGGACAATGGCCGCGTCTGTTCGAGGCAACCCACTTGCCAAATGCACAATGCGGACGGCGAATTGCAGCGTTCGTTCCTCGAGCTCAAGTCCTTTCCGCGGCATGAGGTTTCTCCTTTCAAGGTTTCCGTGGTTTCTTGAGTTTCGCCTGATCAATTCTGCGTCACGACCTTGGTGCCTTCGAAGTCGAAGCGAAACCGGACTTCCTGCAGGCCCTTCTCCCTCATCGCATGGCGTAGCTTCGCCTTGTCCCCGGCGTAGAACATCAGGAAGCCGCCGCCCCCGGCACCGATGACTTTCCCGCCAGAGGCGCCGTGTGCCATGGCGTAATCGTACCATGCGTTGATCTGCGGATTACTCATCCCGGTGGAACGGGCCTTCTTGTGCTGCCAATGCACGTCCATGAGACGCGCGAATTCAGCGAGGTTGCCGGTTTCCAGGGCGGCGAGCGACTTGAAGCCCAGTTCCTTGGTGAAATGAAGATTCTCCAGGATGGCCTGGTCGTTCCGCCTCGACCGGTCATTCTGGTCCTTCAGGATGGTCGAGGCGGAGCGGGAGTAGCCCGTAAAGAAGAGGAGCAGGTTGTCTTCCAGGCTGAACAGCGTCTCTTCGGAAAGGTGCGCGGGGCGATATTCGACGCGGCCATCCTGGTGGAAAGTGAAGGCGGTAATGCCGCCGATGGCGGCGATATACTGGTCCTGCTTGCCGATGGGCTCACCCAATCGATTGATCTCGATATCGCAGGCCTGTTCGGCCAGCTCCACGGGCGAGATCAGATTCTTCTTGAAGGAGTGGAGTGCTTTGAGGAGCGCAGTCGTGAAGCTGCCCGAAGAACCCAGACCCGTGCCCGCAGGGATGTCGGCGATCGAAGTTATCTCCAGATTGGGGCGCTGGCTGTCCAGGGCGCGCAAGGATTCCCGGATGATCGGATGCCGAATGTCAGCGACGCTTGCGACTTCCTCAAGAAGGGAATATTTGAGGAGAAACTGCTCCACGAAGCGCTGGTTAATTATGATATAGACATATTTGTCGATCGCGGCCGCGACGAGAAATCCGCCATATTCCCGATAATAGGAAGGCAGGTCAGTGCCGCCACCGCCCAGTGAGATGCGTAAAGGAGAACGGGTGATGATCATGGAAGGAAAAAACGTGAAACTGGGAAACCGGCGGAGGAAAATCGTTGAAACCGTGAGCGGGGAAATCCTGAAACCTTGAAACTGAGAACAATGGAATCGAGATACCGGGCAGATCCAGGGCTACGCTAGATCGAAGAAGAATCTGTCCTAGGTTTCAGGGTTTCCGAGTTTCTACGGTTTCCGTCTTTGTCTTCTGGTAGATTTGTTCGACGATCTCGAGGGTGCGGATGCCAGCGCGCAGTCCGGGCGAAGGTTCACGGCCGAGGCGGATGTCATCGATGAACGCGGCGGTTTCAGCGGACCAAGAACTATCGCCAGACGGAAACTCCCAGACGGTCATTTCCGGCGGACCCATCTGCGGCAGCATCTTGTAGAAGACCAGACGTTCAGGGCCGTAGCTGCCGCCGAGGCCGTCGACGGCGATCTTTCCGTCACGTCCGTAGACTTCGAGAGAGAACAGGTTCTTCCACTCGGTGCAGCTTACCTGCAGCCAGGCTGTCTGTCCGACGGTGGTCCGAAGCGAAAGAAACGCGTTGTCGTCGACCGGCGCATCCCAGAAGTACGTGGCGCAATGGCCATCCACGGTCGTGAACTCGCCGAGGAACCATCCGGCGAGATCGATCAAATGGACGCCCTGATCGATCAGCTCGCCGCCGCCGGACAGCTTCGGATCGGCGCGCCACTCCCGGGCATAACCCTTCCGGCCACCATGTCCGTAGCGTCCGCGGATGAACAGGAGCGGTCCAACCGCCCCGGCGTCCACTAGTTCGCGCGCCTTTTGCAGGGCTGGATGAAAACGGTGGTTGTAGCCGAGGCGCACGCGCACCCCGGAACTGGTGGCGGCACTCTGCACCTGGCGCAATTCGGTCGCGGTGAGAGCTCCGGGCTTCTCCGCGAGGACGTGCTTGCCGGCGCGCACGGCCGCCAGACTGACCGGGGCGAGCGCCGCATTGAGCGTGGAAACGATGACCGCGTTGACGGCCGGGTCGCGCAGTGCGACCGCATAGTCGGTGATGGCCTGGCAACCGGGCACCGTTCGGGCCAGGTCGGCGGCGCGGACTGGGTCGAGATCGCAGGCATAGAGCAGGCGGGCGTCAGTTAAGGCCGCGGCGCGCTTGCGTCCGATTAAACCGCATCCGATGAGAGCGAATTTGATGTCACTGGCCTGCATGGTCTTCACCATTCGCCGAAATCGTGGATGGCCGCAGCGACGGTTCCAATTTGTTCGTCGGTGAGCTCCGGATACATGGGCAGACTGAGGCACTCGCGCGCGGCGCGTTCGCTGCGGGGAAACGCCCCGGGACGGTAGCCCAGATGAGCAAAGCATTTCTGCAGGTGCAACGGATGCGGGTAGTGGATTGCGCTGCCGACGCCGCAGGATTCCAGATGCGTCTTCAAGCGGTCGCGGGCGGGGTGCCGGATGGTGTACAGGTGATAAACGCTTTCCACCGGGCCGGCTTCGCGCTGCAACACCAGCGGTGTATCGGCGAGCAGATCGTGATAACGGTGAGCAATCCGGCGACGGGCCTGATTCCACCCGGCCAGGCGGGGAAGTGTCGCGCGCAGCACGGCGCCCTGGATGCCTTCCATGCGGTAATTGTAGCCGATCTCGTCGTGCAGGTAGCGCGCGCTCGATCCGTGTTCACGCAGAGAGCGGGCGCGAGCGGCCAGGTCAGCCCGATCAGTCACGAGCGCTCCGCCCTCGCCGCAGGCGCCCAGGTTCTTGGTCGGATAAAAGCTAAAGGCGGACATCAGGCCAAATGTGCCGACCGGCTTCCCGTGATACCGGGCCCCGTGGGCCTGCGCCGCGTCCTCGATCACGGGCAGGTTCCGACGTCGGGCGACCTCGAGCAGCGGCTCGAGATCACACGGATGTCCGTAGAGGTGCACCGGCAGCACGGCCTTGGTGCGCGGGGTGATCGCCTTTTCCACCTGGCTGGGATCGAGATTGAGGGTGCCTTCCTCGACATCCACGAAGATCGGGCGCGCGCCGGTGTAGACGATCGCCCAGCTGGTCGCGATGAACGTGAAGGGCGTTGTGATGACCTCGTCACCCGGTCCGAGATCAAGCAGGCGCATCGCCACGTGCAGGGCGGAAGTGCCGCTGTTCATCGCGACGCAATGGCCGGCTCCACAGAAGGCGGCAAACTCACTCTCGAACTGTTTGACCTCGGGCCCCAGGCAGAACGCACCGGAGTCGAGGCAGCGTCCGATCGCGGCCTCCAAATCGGGCCGCAGTGATCGGAGATGAACGGACAGGTCGAAATAGGGAACTTTCATGAAGTGAAAGTGAAAATGAGAGTGAAGGTGGGAGCGAGGGATGTTGCCCGGGACGGGAAAGACTGGCCAGACGGCAGCACAGCAAACGCTGTGACTGTTGTTGCTTGCCGGCAAGGGATTAGACTACATCACTCCTAAAGTGTTCAGACGGATGACCAAGATCAGATTCGTAAGATTCCTCACTGTCGGAGGGTGTACGGCCGTGGTTGATTTTGGTGTATTGGGGCTGCTCAGAGAGTGGATTCCCCCAACGGCGGCGTTTTCAGGAGCGTATGTTGCCGGGGCGGCAGTCCATTTTCTGTTGAACAAGCATTGGACCTTTCGCTGCGGGCGCGCGGACCTGGCGAAACAACTGGCCGAATACCTTGTCGTGATTGGAATCACTTACTTGGTGCAGTTGGCGGGGTTCCGAGGAGGGTTGGCGCTCTTCAGCCCCAACGTTTATCTCGCCAAGGCCATGGCGGTGCCGCTGGGCACCATTGTCGGGTACTTCCTCTTAAAGATGCACGTTTTCGAGGATATCTCGTATCCCACCCAGACGGAAGATTAAGGGAGATTATGCAGTCGGATGTAGGGCGGGATCGCCGGATCCCGCCAATTTGCCGAGCGCGGCGGGGTTCGGCGACCCCGCCCTACAAACCCCACGCGGACCTACGAGTGGGGTGCGAGAATTACCCCGGCTGGCTGGATCCTCATGATGTTGGCGGCCTTGGGACCGTTCGCCGAAGAGTATAGGTCTCGGTGTCGTGCAGCAATTGGCCTTGGCCAGAAAGCCGGTCCCACGGGTCCCATTGCGCGCTGATCAAGCGCCCGCTGATGCCATCGCTGGCCGGCGAGAGCAGCCATTCGACCAGGTCCAGCGCCCGGGCCAGCGAGGCGCCGCCTTTCTGTTTCTGTTGCAGGGCGGCCTGGTATTCGGCGTCGCCGGCCACCGCCGGCCCGAGCGCGACGATTTCGTCGGTCAAACGCGTGTTGATAGCGCCGGGTGCCACCGCGTTGATGTCGAGCGGTGCGGCCCGCTCCTCCTCGGCCACGGTTTCGACAAGACGCACGACGGCGGTCTTGGCGGCGCCGTAAGCGGAAAAATTCGGGCGTGGCTTGGTCGCGCCCCCGCCCGAAAAGCAGACGATTTTCGCCCGGCGAGGGCTGGCGTGAAGCGCCGAGTGAAAAGCGCGGATGGCGTAAAACGTTCCATCGAGATTCGTGCGCACAGTGGCGCTCCAACCAGCCGGATCGATCGTGGTGGTCCGTCCGATTGCACCCTGGACACCGGCGCAAGTAACCAGTCCGTCGATTTTCGGCCATTGCGCGAGGATGGTGCGGGCGGCTCCGGCTGCCTGGGACCATTCCGCCACATCGCAGCGCGTGGCAAAGAACGCGTCCGGATTCCGCGCCACGAACTCCGTTTGATCCGAGCGGGCCAGGACCCAGACGAGGTGGCCATGGGAGAGGAGGCGTTCCGCCAACGCCCGGCCGATTCCGCTGCTGGAACCAGTGATCACGATGCGCAT
>Ga0265323_10001521_pt1 | contig 11282 bp, 10 predicted proteins | sample 41225metaG_FD_193580 | JGI IMG/M metagenome (GOLD analysis project Ga0265323, IMG submission 193580) | Rhizosphere microbial communities from Carex aquatilis grown in University of Washington, Seatle, WA, United States - 4-12-25 metaG | ecosystem: Host-associated > Plants > Roots > Rhizosphere... | reverse complement strand
CTCCAAAGCCACTGCCATTGCCTTCCGAGGTTTGGATCAACAAGCCGGTGCCACCCGGCCAAAAGACAGACGAAGGAAGTCAGTAAATTCTCATGCCGGGTGTCTCAAAGTGCTTGACACGCGCCGCAATGCAAATCAGGATGTGGCAAGCGTTGTTTTCCATATCGCACTGTCCGAAAAACCGTGGCTTCCGTACACCTAAGCGGCGACTGTTTTCCGCTTTCGTTTGCCGCTCGAAACCGGAGCTTCTGTCACCACAGTTTCCGTACAGCCGCCACGGTACGAATCCAGCGCCGTCATTGCCGGGATGCCAAGTTCCTTGCCGATAGCCCGCCAGGACAAGCCTTCCACGTCCCGGAGTCGCACTACTTCATCACGCCGGAAAACACGCTTCGGTCTGCCTACAACCTTTCCGGCAGCTTGAGCGGCATGGATTCCGCTCAAAGTCCTTTCCCGGATCATGGAACGCTCGAATTCCGCCACCGCCGATAGGATGTGGAGCAAAAGTGCGGCAGTCGGATTCGATTGGTCCGTGTCCAGACCTTGCGTCGTGGCGACGAAGCGAACGCCGAAACTGGTGAGCGCCGCCAACTGCTGACTGAGGTTGAGGACCGATCTGCCGAACCTGTCCAGCTTCCATACCACCACGCAGTCAAACTTGCGCTTGGCGGCGTCGGTCATGAGCTTGTCCAGCGAAGGGCGGTTTGCCTTCGCACCAGAAAAACCAGTGTCCACGTACTCCCCGACGATTTTCCAGCCACGGTGGGAAATGTACTCCCGCAATTCCCGGAGTTGCATCTAGCAGTTTTGATCGGTGGTGCTCACACGGGCGTAAAGAGCGCAACGCATGTCTATTATCGTACACTATTGTCGTACATTTGTCAACGGGGTGTCGGCACGGACGAGAGTCGCAGTTTGATCGGGGGAGACAACGGAGGGGAGAATTATGGTATGTTGCGTGGTGCAAGAGTCGCTATAAAGGACGGGCTTGCCAGCGCCCTCACAGCCAAGGCCAAGACGGTTCCTCAAACGCAGGAGCCTTGGACGGGCTAGAGGAAGGATGGATACATGAAACGAGTGTTTTGCTGCTTCGGCGTCATTACAGTCTTGTTCTTCGGAGCATGTGATTCAAACAAGAGGTTGAGCCAAGAGAGTGCGGAAAAAGCGATCAAATCCGTTGCCGCAACTCACACCGTAACTCCCAAATTTGGAATGTGGGGGCGAGAATTATGTTTCAACGCTCAGTCAATCTCCAGCATTGAACCGTTGAGTCAATTCACAGACACGGAGGCCACCGCCCTTGTTCGGTTCACTTGTGCACAAAACTTCGCTCTGAAGTTCGTGTTTCACAAGGACATTGACAAGCGTTGGTTCTTAACGAACCTAGGATTTGTAGAGGGTACTTGCGGCGATTCTTGTGGACAGGTGGATGAGATGATCCAGGACAATCAGAATCTCAAAGTACTTGCTCAATGACGGGTGTCAATCTTGCTTTCCATGATGAAATAGCGGCGCTGTGTGCGCTGGCGGTGTTGCCTGGGATGCCGTCAGCCACCGGAGGCGCATGGAAAGATGGACAGTGATTCTGCGGGATGGGTTCCCATCGGCAAGGGTTATACTAACCCCACCCGCCTGTAGTTCGGGACGGAAAGCGCTGGTCAACTATCCGATTGGACTCCCAGAAAGAATTTCCACAAAGGGACTCCGGGCCATTTTGCCTTCACCCTCTAAACCGGACAAAGGGATCTGGACACCACGCTAGTCGGAGAAAACTGCTACTATATGACCCACAAGTTGGTGGACATTTCGCCTGTTCGGATGGTCCGTAGGTTACGGTGTAGAGAACGGAGCCGGTGTCTATCTCTGATCAGGTTGATAAGGAGGCGTGATGTTAAGGATTGTTATGGTAGCTGCATTGTTGCTCAGTCTCGTTGGACTCAGTGGTTGTAGCAAGAACTTGACTGAATCCTCGGCTGTGAAGCTAGTACAGAAGTACGCCGACGAAAAGACTGAGCATCGTGAGCTTGGGCGTGCGGTGGTTGATAGTTGTGATCACCTGTTGCTACAAACCGAAACAATTGCCACAGCAAACTGCAAGGTGCATGTGGAATTAACGGATGCTGGTAAGTCCCATTTCAGAATGGAACTAAATGGGGCCACCGGAAGTACGTCATTCGGTAAGACGCCAGATGGAACCTGGGTCGCTGTTAGCTGGCAACGGCTTGATGGCTTCCCCGCAGTGGAGCAGTTCATGAAATAAAGACCGGGCGATTGGGACTTGGACGGATACCAATCCGGCCAACACAAAACCGCCAGACAGTCGATGTCTGGCGGTCAGGTGGAACAGTTCCAGAGCGACCCGCTCCTAATCGTCAATCGTCTTTGCCTTCGTGTCCATGAGTCCAGTTCACACCAAACTCATGAACTCCCCTTGCTGCATGGTCTTGCTGCGCTTGCTCCAGTGCTTCCTGCGCTTGCTCTGGTGTGTAGCCAGTACCCGTGTGGCCGTTGTGGTCATCGGCCGTATACCCTACACCTAATGGTCCAGGGTTATGTTCGTTCGTTGTTGCCATAACTACCTTTCTGGCCAATTAGGATACGCTATGCAGTTGACCTGAATGGTCTTCGCCACAGCGTTTCCGCCGTTTTCCAGAATAGCATTATACTAGGGGAAACTGCTCACCGGACGTTTCCAGTCTCTTTTGGCGATTCATCGTCCAGTGGAAGTCGGTTTCGGTCCTTTGCTAAGGAGAATGACATGCACCAAAACCGGATTCGGAATGTCCTGCTCGCCGCCGTTGCTGCGCTACTGTTCTTCAGTCTCGGAGTTCTGCTCTCTCCGCCTGTTCATGCTCTTGGCAAGACACAGTACAAAGCCGTAGGGGTAGTCACGGAGATCGAGCATCGTGCGGGAGTTCCGGGCGATGCGAGCCACGTGCAACGGGTCTTGGATCAGCAGAGTGCGGAGGGGTGGGAGTATGTCGGCTCTACCGACATGGTCTTGATATTCAAGAAGTAGGTTGAAGGCGGCGGCAAGAATCAGGGTGGCGGCGGCGAAGATCAGGCACGGTGGAAAAGGCGAGTGGCGGGCGCTGTGTACGCCGTGGCCGGTGCCGGGGGATGCCGTCTACCACCGGGCGCAACGGAAGGGCGCTGTGGGCTTCCCGTCGTGCTGGCGGAGTGTTCTGGCGGCGATGAGGGCGGCGGCGGGGAAGATCAGGCAGACCGGGACCGGCGAATAGGAGGGGACTGTACGCAGAAAGGCACCAAGAACGAGAGTAGATCCTGATAGCTTCTTTTGCTTTCAGTCAATTACAGCGTTCCAAAATTAAAGCTGAACGTACATCATCTTCGTGAATCCCTCGATCCTGCATGAAACCGGGATGCCGCTGGCTGCCGTCACGGCGGCGACGTGCCTGTCTGCGGCGGCGGGCAGCCTGCTGATGGGGGGCTTCGCGCGCTACCCCATTGCGCTCGCCCCGGGTATGGGGTTGAACGCCTATTTCACGTACTCGGTGGTGCTGAAGATGCACGTGCCGTGGCAGACGGCTCTGGGCGCGGTGTTCCTATCGGGCGTGGCGTTTTTCGTGCTGACGCTGGTGGGCGTGCGGCAGTTGATCCTTTCGGCCATACCCTGGGAACTGTACGCGGCCGTGGCGGCGGGCGTGGGACTGTTCATCGCGTTCATCGGATTCCGCAATTCGGGGATTATCGTGCCCGATCCGGCCACCACGGTCACCCTCGGGAGGCTGACCGACAAGAGCACCGCGCTGGCGGTCTTCGGCCTGTTGCTGATGGGGGCGCTCATGGCGTGGAGGGTGCGGGCGGCCATGCTCATCGGCATCCTGGCCACTACCGGAATCGGCCTGGCGGCGGGCGTGGCGAAGTGGTCGCCGCAGGCCTACCATTTTGGCGACCTGGCGGCCACCTGCGGCAAGCTGGACGTGAAGGCGGCACTGGGAATCGGCTTCCTGGAAATCGTGTTCGTGTTCCTGTTCATCGACCTGTTCGACAACATCGGGACATTGGTGGCGGTGGGGAAGAAGGCCGGCCTGTTCGACCAGGCGCACCGGATTCCGCGGGTGAACCGGATTCTGCTCTCGGACGCTTCGGCCACGGTGGTGGGGTCGCTGGCTGGAACCTCGACGGTGGTGAGCTACATCGAAAGCGCGGCGGGCGTGGCGGCGGGCGGGCGCACGGGGGTAACGGCGATCGTCACCGGACTGCTGTTCGTCGCGGCCCTGTTCCTGGCCCCTCTGGCGGGCGCGATCCCGGCGGCGGCCACCGCCCCGGCGCTGATTCTGGTGGGCAGCCTGATGGCCGGCGTGGTGGCCGAGATCGACTGGAAGGATGCGGAGGTGGCCGTGCCGGCGTTTCTGACCATGATGACCATCCCGCTGACCTTCAGCATCGCCAACGGGCTGGCTTTCGGCTTCACGGCCTTCACGCTGATGAAGGTGGCGCGCGGGCGATTCCGCCAGGTGAACTGGCTGATGTACCTGCTGACGGCGCTGTTCGTGGGGCGATTCGTGTACCTGGCGAAGGGCTGATGGCCGAATCCAGCCGAAGTGGTGGAATTCGGCCGGCGGGACCCGGAATTCTTGTAGAACTTTAATGAAACCTGCGGGTAAAGCTTAATGGTCCAAGGTGTTAGATGGGAGTGGAGGAAGCGCTCATGAAGATACGCAAGAGCTTATATGGAATCCTGCTTCTGGCGGTGGCGTCCGTCCCGGCCATGGCGCAGGGCGGCGACCCGCCATCGCGCGTGGCGCGTCTGAATCTCCTGGACGGCTCCGTCTCTTTCCGGCCGGGCAGCGTGGAGGATTGGACCGCCGCCACGCTGAACTATCCGCTGACCACCGGCGACCACCTCTGGGCGGACGCGGGCGCGCGCGCCGAAATGCACATCGGCAGCACGGCCATTCGCATGGGCTCGACCACCGCCGTGTCGATCCTGGCGCTGGACGATAGCGTGGCGCAGATCAGCCTGACGGAAGGCACCATCGACGTGCGGCTGCGGTACGTAGCGGAGGGCGACAGCTTCGAAGTGGACACGCCCAATGCGGCGATCGTGCTGCGCCGCGCCGGAGATTACCGCATCTCGACACGTGGCGACGACTTCCTGACCATCGCGACGGCCAAGTCCGGCGAGGCCAGCATCCGCGCCGGAACCGGAGAGTTCCCGTTGTTCAGCGGGCAGAGCGCGCAACTGGCGGGCCAGGACACTGTGACCCAGGAAATGGGCGAGGCGGCCTTGCCGGACGATTTCGACCTGTGGTGCCAGACGCGCGACCGCCGCGAGGCCGGCCTGGTATCGGCGCGCTACGTGCCGCGCGAAACGATCGGCTACGAGGATCTGGACCAGTACGGCGTGTGGCGCATGGACCCGCGCAACGGCTGGGTGTGGGTGCCGCAGGGCGTGCCCGCCGGATGGGCGCCGTACCATTACGGGCATTGGGCCTGGGTGGAGCCGTGGGGCTGGACGTGGATTGACGATGCGCCGTGGGGCTTCGCGCCGTTCCACTATGGCCGCTGGGCATTTGCGGATTTCGGCTGGGTGTGGGTGCCGGGCCACATGGAAGCGGCTGTGGGCATGGCGCGCATGCGGCCGGTGTACGCGCCGGCGCTGGTGGTGTTTGTGGGCGGCGGGGGTTTCGAAATGGGAGCGGCGGCCTGGTTCCCGCTGGGACCCGGCGAGGTCTACCGTCCGGCCTACGCGGTGAGCGCGGCCTACGTGACCAATATCAACATCATGCATGTCAGCAACGTGGCCGTGATCAACAGCGTGGATGTGGTGAACGTGCATTACGCGAACCAGTCGGTGCGGGGGGCGGTGGTGGTGGTCCCGCGCGAGGCGTTCGTCGGATCGCGGCGTGTTTCCGAGGCCGCCATCGTGGTATCCCCCGGGCAGATCGAGCGGGCTCGGGTGATTGGTGCGACGGCGCCGCTGGCTCCGGTGCGGGAAAGCGTGATGGCGCGGCCGCAAGGCGGCGGAGCGGTGGTCCGCGTGCCGCCCCAGAGGCTGGCGGAGCGGCAGGTGGTGGTGGCGCATCAGCCTCCTCCGGCGCCGGTATCGTTCGCCAGCAAGGAGAGGGCGCTGCAATCGAACGGCGGGCGGCCTTTGCCGGCAAGCCAGGTGAACGACCTGCGCCGCGCCGGTCCCAGTCCGGATCGCAATCCCATGGTGCGGACGCCCAATCCGCCGGGCGGCGGCGGTGCGCGGCGGCCCGAACAGGGGCAGCCCGCGGTCAATCGTCCGCAGGAAAACGAGCGGCCGCAGAACCCGCGGCCCAGCGAGGTACGGCCCAGCGAGGTGCGTCCCAATGAGGTGCATCCCAGTGCGGTGCGGCCGGCTCCGAGTCCGCAGCCTGCGCCGCAACCGGAAGTGCATCCGAGCGAAGCACGGCCCAGCGAAGCGCGGCCGGCCGAGAAAAAGGCTCCTCCCAAGAAGGGCAACGAGCCGACCCGGAAGTAGCACCAGCGCCCGCCGGTCAGTGCCGGACGGGCCAACCCGCCTGGGCGGCCGCTGTCCTTGGCCACCCAGGCGGGTTGACAACCCGCGGCAGGTTCACAGCCTGCCCTACAAAAGACCGCCAGTTTACTTCTCCGAATTCAGGGACATGCGCCCTAGTTTAAACTAAGGTATCCATGTCTAAACTGCTGGAGGGTAGATTTGCTCTCATTCTGGGTATCGCCAATCGATGGAGCCTGGCCTATTCCATCGCCCAGGCCTTCTCGAGGGAGGGCGCCGAACTGGCCCTGACGTATCTTGGCGACCGCCAGAAGGAGTCCCTGCAGGAACTCGCGCGGGATTTGAACGTGATTGCCACGCTGCCCTGCGACGTAACGCGGGACGACGATCTGGCGGGGCTGACGGCGAGCTTGCGGGCCATGGGGCGGCCGCTCCACGCGGTAGTCCACAGCCTGGCCTTCGCCAACCGCGACGATTTGACGCGCCCGTTCCTGGAGACCGGACGGGCGGGGTTCGCCCTGGCCAACGACGTGAGCGCTTACTCGCTGGTGGCCGTCGCGCGCGCCGCCATGCCGGCGATGACCGAGGGCGGCTCGGTGAGCACGCTGACCTACCAGGGATCCACGCGCGTGGTTCCCAACTACAATGTGATGGGGGTGGCCAAAGCCGCTCTCGAGGCAAGTGTGCGATACTTGGCCAGCGAGTTGGGAGAGCGGCGGGTCCGCGTCAACGCGATTTCGGCGGGGCCGGTGAAGACCGCCGCGGCGCGGGCGATCAAGGGTTTCTCGTCGATTCTGGAAAACTCCGAGCGCGCTCCGCTGCGCCGCAATACCGATCCCGGGGAAGTGGCCGATACCGCGGTTTTTCTGGCCAGCGACCTGGCGCGGGGAGTGACCGGCAATATTCTGTTCGTGGACGCGGGCATGCACGTCATGGGGTTCTAAATGAAAGTCGAAGTCGTACTCACCGAAGCCGACATCACGCAGGAGTTCGCCGAGGCCGTCGAGGCTCGCGACCTGCCGGAGAAGTTTTTCTACTGGCACCCGCGCAGCGCCGAGGAATGGACGGCGCTCATGGAACATGCCGAGCTCTACGGCGGGCTGTGGCTGAGTTGGAAGGAACTGGCCGGCGAGAGCCAGTCCCTGGCTTCCCATTTCGGCGCCAGGATTCCGGTCATCAGCTTCGGCGTGGGCGATGGCAAGCGCGACCGCCTGTTGATGCGGTCGCTGCGGGCATGCGGCAGCGAGTGCAGTTACTTTCCGGTGGACGCCAGCCAGTCGATGCTGGAGATGGCCTGCGCCGAAGCCGAGGACGAGGACTTCGAAACCGTCGGCATCAAGGCGGATATTTCCAGCCCCGTGCACCTGGTCTACGCCGCCGACGCCGCCGAGCCGCCGCGACTGTTCATCCTCTCGGGCAACACCATGGGGTCGTTCGATCCGCTGGCCCAGATCCGCTACATCGCGCAGTGCATGAAGCCGGCCGACCGGCTGATCATCGACGGCGAAATCCACGATGCCGAGAAGACCATGGCGCGGCGCGACAACCCTCCCGCCCGAAGATTCCTGTGGTCGCTGCTGAACAGCGTGGGGATTGGCGCCGAGGAAGGCGAGATTCGCTTCACCCAGCGGCGCGACGACCGGCACGAGGGCCTGCACCTGATCACGCGCCACTTCCGGGCCGAGCGCGACCTGTCGGCCACGGTGGCCAGCCGCGAGTTTCCCATGCAGCGGGGCGAGCACATCGGCCTGAACTTCCAGTACACATACACGCCGGAAGCCTTCCGCTGGCTGGTGCGCGATCAGGGCGGCCTGGAGATCGTACGCGAGTATGAGAGTCCGGACGCGCGCTTCCTGACCGCGATTTGCCGGAAGTAATATAGGGCAGCAGGCGCTGCCGCCGGCCAAACCGCTATCGCGCCTTCAAACTGGCCAGGCGTTGCTGCGCCGCGCGGCGAAGCTGCGAATCCTCGGCTTCCAGCGGGAAGCGCTCCTGCTCGCGCGCCTGGGCAATCCCCTGCTCCGTCCACGCCTTCAGATCGGCGGTCCGAAGTTTCCGCGCGCCCAGCACCTGGGCCACGGAAAGGGGCGCGGGCACGGGCTGGCGCAGGTCCGGGTAGAGGCCGGAGACCTGGAGAAAGAACGCCGCGGCGCTCTCCAGTTGGTCGGCGGGCGCTTCCGGCAGGGCCGCCAGAGCCCTCCAACGCTCGAAGACGATCTGCGGCAACTGCGGCCACTCAAAGGCCCATTCGTCCACGGCGCGGGCGAGTTCGGAGGCGTAGCCGGCGCCGGATGCCGGGTGGCCGGTCTCCCATCGCGCGTGCAGGATCTCGAAGGCGAGCTGGCTGGCCGGGTGGGCGGTCGCGATCTGTTCCGCCAGGGAGGGACCGGACGCCTCATCCCCGGCGATACGGTAGCCTTCGTTTAGCACGCCCAGCCATACCCGGTCGGCGCCCCGGTCCAGTGCACGGATTGCGGCCAGTTGGCCCGCCTGCGGGCCGGGCTCGCCCAGCTTGCGGTGGATGTGCCAGACGTGCGATTCGGCAACCAGCGCATCGTCATCCTGGCGCGCGCCGATAGCCGCACGCAGCGCCGCCGCGGCTGCGCGCAACAACTCGGGGTCCTGCGCTTTCTCGAAAATGGCGCCAGCGGCCAGACTGGACGGACAAGCCTTGAGAAACTGGCGCAGCTCCGGATCGGCTTCACGCGGGTTGCGAGCCAGTTCGGCCATCTCCAGGTGAGCCCAGGGGTAATCCGGCGCTCGCTGGAGCGCCGCGTCCAGCAGAGCGCGCGCCTTGGCCGGCGCGAGGCCGCCGATCAGCCGGGCTTCCAGGAAGGCCGCGGCCAGGGAATCCGGTAGTTTGCGGAACTGCGCCAGCGCCCAATCCCAATCGGCGGCCAGGTAAGGCTTGTCGCGGATGGCATCAGCCGCCGCCATGCCGGCGAAAACGCCCGCGGACACATCCAGCAGCTTGCGGCGAGGCGCCATGCGGGCTTCCCAGGATCGCGAGAGATCGCCCACGTCCGGCAGAGCCGCAATGGCGGCGGCCAGCGAGGAATCCGGCTGGCAGGGGTAGCTCGACGCCGCGGCGGCTTCGGGCGGTTGTCCACCGTTGATAACCAGAAACCTGATTTCGCGGGTCTCGCGCGTCAGTTCGAATCCGTTCTCGCCCATCGCGCGAGCCAGGCCGCCGGAATCTCCGGGAGTCCAGTGGGCCGTGATACGGTAGCGCGCGTCGCCGGACTCGGTTTCGTCCGCTACCATACCGTTGAGAATGAACTGGAGGAGATGCCTGAGGTTCTCGATGGCATAGGTTCCGTCGAGCACGCCCGGGGAGAACGGATTGCCTGCGGGGGCGCCCGAGTCGGCGCTGGCGGTCTGCGAATCGGCGTCGCGCCTGGCCTTGCGAAGCACCCAGACCTCAGTGGGCCGCGATTGCCATTCCGCTGAGAAGAAGAACTTCAGCTCGATGGCGGCGCGCAGGGCCGGGCGCGGGTCGGTGCCGCCGCCGTCGGCGACAAAATCGAAGCGCGCGGTCTCGATCCAGGAGGGCACGATCGCGTGTTCGCGGTCGGTCTCCCACGCGTACAGAACCGCATTGAGCAGCGCGGCGTTGTACTCGGTGTAACAGGTGGCGGTTCGGGGCTGGGCCTTGACGTCGGGGTCCGGCGCGGTGATGGAGATCCGCGGCTGCGCCACCGTGGCGACGGCGAAGAGGGTGAGCGCGAGAGCGAGACGGGTCATCATGGAGAGGATATCAGGGCGCAGCGCCTACTGGCGGCACGCGCGCCGCCGGATTGCAGCGGGAACCGGCAATTCCAAGCGACAATTCCGAGCGAGTCAAGACCAAGGGATCGCACCAGAACAAGTTCACAGTTGCGGTCTGAGCGATGCACTCTTCCAACGAAGATGCACAATTCGTTTGTCCGAGTGCAAGAGATGCACAGACAGAGAAGATTCGTGGACGCCCGGGCGAATGGGCTGCCGGGTTTCTATGATTGCAAGTACCGAGTGAATGCAGGGTTATTCCAGAAAGGCCTCCCGACATATCCGAGCCGGACGAGAGTGGTGCGTATCGTGCAGATGTAACTGGATGGGACTAGAGCCTTCCAAAAGAGGAAGCGCCATGCACAACCAACGCCGGAGAGCCGCCGTGCTGCACGGAATTCTGGCACCGGTCGATAGTGCCGGTGCCAGACCTATCGAAGAAGAGGACAACGTAGAGGAAGACTGGCATTCGGTACGAGTATCGGGGCGTCCACCGTTGCTCCTGCCGCCGATCATAGCGAATCTCATAGCCCTGTCGGTGCCGGCAACGGCGCAATTGCCGGCCGATTCGAGGCATCCCTCCGGCACCGGCCCCAGCACAACCATTCCCGCGCTGGTCGCGCCCCATTCGGGCCCTCTGCCCACCGTCCACGGTTGGCGTACCGGGCGCTACAGCGCCACGGCTGCGCTCCGAATGTGCAACTACAACATGCTGGCAAATCGGGGCGGGAAAGCCGTCCTGAAGCTGTTCCACCGCGAACCTCATTCCCTCCTCTCTCGCACGCATTTGGACAATCGGCGGGGAGGGCGAAACCTGGGCCAAGAGCAATGAGCGATGGGAAAAGCAGAACAGTCGCAGGTATGGGCCCTCCGCTTCCGTGGATGAACCGCCTACTCCTGTCGCCCACCCTGAGGTCATTCAAGAACCCGATCGGCGGGTTTCTCGAGTGGTTCGGCGAACTGGGCATCTTCTTCTGGCACGTTGTGCGGGCAGCGGTCACGCCGCCGTTTGAATTCCGCTAACTGTTTCGCCAACTCGACG
>Ga0265323_10001520_pt1 | contig 11289 bp, 10 predicted proteins | sample 41225metaG_FD_193580 | JGI IMG/M metagenome (GOLD analysis project Ga0265323, IMG submission 193580) | Rhizosphere microbial communities from Carex aquatilis grown in University of Washington, Seatle, WA, United States - 4-12-25 metaG | ecosystem: Host-associated > Plants > Roots > Rhizosphere... | reverse complement strand
ACTAATAATAAACTATGCGATGATATGGTCAACTGTATTGCAATAGATGCCCAGGGCAATAAATGGTTCGGAACTTATAACAACGGGGTTGTGGAATTTGACGGTACGAATTGGATTACCTACAATTCAACCAATGGTTTATCAAGTATCAGGGTTTGGACTATTGTAATTGATTCCAAAGGCACTAAATGGTTTGGAACTGTTGGCGGCGGGGTTTCGAAATTTGATGGCAAAACCTGGACTACTTACCTGGCAAATAGTTCTATTAATGCAACTGCAATTGATGCCCAGGGAAATATATGGTTTGGGACTGATGAAGGGGTAACTAAATTTGATGGTACCAATTGGACTACCTACAGCACGAAAGATGGTTTGGCTAATAATGGCGTTTATGCCATTGCGGTAGATGCAAAGGGTGATCTATGGTTTGGAACTCAGGGAGGCGGTGCTTCGAAATTTGATGGTACCCATTGGACTACCTATAATATAACGAATGGTTTAGCAGATAATAATGTCAATACAATTTTTGTAGATGCCCAGGGCAATATTTGGTTTGGAACTTATCAGGGCGGGGTTTCGAAATTTGACGGTACAAAATGGACCACGTACAATACCACTAATGGATTAGCTGATAATAATGTCCATAACATTGCTGCAGATAAACATGGAAATAAGTGGATTGGAACTGATGGCGGGGTTTCAATATTCGATGATAAGAATTGGAAAACCTACACTAGAGCCGATGGATTACCCGAAAATCATGTCAGGACTATTGTAATAGATGCCCAGGACAATAAATGGTTTGCTTTTGGATTTTATGGAAGCGGGATATCAAAATTGATGAAGGACTAGTATTGGCTGATTGCTTTAAAAGCATTGTAGGCAAACAGAATTGTCAGATGCAGCCAAATATATCGTATATTCTGATATCCATCTATTTGATTTTTACTGTATTAGGCTAAATTTATCAAACTTTTAATATTCAATATTGAAAGCTATGAAAACAATATTAGCCTTACTAATTGCAATTGCATTTTCCTTAACAGCCAATGCGCAAAGATTTACAACATTTCATGCATCGTTTACTTCTGGGGCATTGTGCAATGAATATATTGAGGCTTTGGCAGTTGACCATAAAGGAGTTTTATGGATTGGAACCGATAGTGGTGTATACAGACTGAATACTTCAAAATGGGTCACTTATACTAAAAAAGATGGTCAGGTAAATGACCACATCAATACCATAGTCATAGATGACCTAGGCAATATATGGTTTGGGACAAACGGTGGGGTATCAAAATTTGATGGTTCAAATTGGGTTTCATATACTGTTTACAACAGTGGTTTAGTTTTTAGTTGGGTCAATGCCATAGCAAAAGATGCCCAAGGCAATAAATGGTTCGGTACAGATTTTGGGGTATCCAAATTTGATGGCACACATTGGATTAAATATAAAAAAGTAGACGGCCTGGTTAATAAAAGTGTCAAAGCTATTGCTATAGATGAAGATGGCAATAAATGGTTCGGTACCGAAGGCGGAGTTTCGAAATTTGATGGTACAAAATGGACTACCTACCTGGCTGATACTTCTGTTTTAACCATTGCAATTGATATAAATGACAAAATTTGGTTTGGTACCAAAGGCTATGGGGCATTGAATTTTGATGGCAAAACCTGGACAAACTATAATACTTCCAACAGCGGATTAGGAAGTGATGAGGTTCATATCATTTATATAGATAGTTGGCGAAAAAAGTGGTTTGGAACATATGCCGGAGTATCAGAATTAATATATGGCCCAAAATGGAAAAACTATAATAAAAAAAATGGTCTGGCTGGTAATAATGTCCAGGCCATTGTAATAGATGACTATGGTAATAAATGGTTTGGAACCAGGTATAAAGGGGTTTCGAAATTAGAAGATGAGGATACGGGCAATATTGGACATTAATTATTTCATGATAAAAATTCCTGCAATTATTTTTAAATTATTCATTTTTATTTATAACCAAGCTCAGTAAAATATATAATTAGGTGACTATTCGGGTTGTTCAGACATTAGGCTGTAAGGAAAATAAAAAATAATGAACATTAATCACTCAATTGTTTATTAGGTACGGAAAAAATAAAAGTCTGCAATTTAATTATTGCAGGCTTTATAACATTCTACAATTACATTTATTTTGACTTTTTAGTTGAATAGAAACAAGCAGATTCCTTTTCACCCTCGCTCGACCGGATATGCTCATGTATATTCGCAGGTTCATGAGAAAAATTATAATCCGGTCAAATCATACTTTCTTATAGCCCTTGCTTGATTAAAGCGATAAATGTGAGAGGTTTTTTATATGGTTTTTATAATTTACTGCTTTCTTACTATATTTGTGTTAGCACACAAATCGCCGAAAATTCAATGAAACTTAAAACAAAATAACATGACAATAAATTGGTTCAAAAAATTTGGATGGATCTATATCCCGACATCAATCATAGGAATTATTATTTCACTTTTTGTAATAATTTTTTGCATTACTGTGTTCATGGCAGTTGACGGGAAATCCCATTCAGTTTCCGACACGCTTTATGGAGTTTTTCCCTACTTTGTATCGGCATTTACTGTCCTATTCTGGATTGCAGCCAATACTTCAAAAAACAAATAATGTTTTTTTGAGGTTTTTATATTTCATAAATATAAAAAAAGCCTGCAGTACAAGTACCGCAGGCTTTAAATCATTTTTTCACAGTGATTTTATTTTGCCTTTTTAGTTGAATCGCTGTAAGCAGATCCTTTTTCACCCATTGCTTTGCTCTGCTTTCCATCTTTGCATATAGATGAACATTTAGAATCTTTCTTTTCGCACTTAGCCTCAGTTTTATTCGTGCATTCCTTTTTGTCATTTTGATGCGCATAACCGGCAGCAGTAAATGCTACTATTGTAATTACAAAAAATAATTTTCTCATGATTTTGGATTTTATTAAAAATTTATATTATTGGTAATTTTATTATATGATTTAAAACTATGATTTTTACATGAACAAATAAAATTCAAAATGTTTTCTTAAAAAAAATAAAAAAAAGTATATTATAGAATTATTTTTAAGAAGGCATCCTGTTTTGCTGCTGCCGTTCAAGCATCCATCCCGGATATTCGGTTGACAGAACACTTATTGAATCTAATTGCTGCATCTCATCTGGGGAAAGTTTCAAATTTACAGATTCAATATTATCCAATAATTGTTCTTGTTTTTTCGTGCCAATAATAACACTTGTAACACCTTGTTTGTTCAACAGCCAAGCCAAGGCAACCTGAGCGACTGATACATTATAGTTTTTGCCAATTTTTATCATTAAATCAATTATGTCATAAGCCTTTTCTTTATTTATAGGGGGAAAATCAAAACTATCCCTGCGGCTGTCGCCTGCTTTGTCTTTATTTCGCGTGTACTTACCTGATAAAAAGCCTCCGGCAAGCGGACTCCAAGGCATTACAGCCAGTTTCTCACTTAGAGCCATTGGTATGATTTCCCTTTCCACATCACGACCTGCTATGGTGTAATAATTCTGAGTGGCGACAAATTTTGTCCAACCCATTTTTTCTGAAATACCATTTGCTTTCATCACCATCCATGCAGGATGGTTACTGATGCCCAGATAGTGCACTTTTCCAGATCGCACGATATCTTCCAGGCCACGCATGGTTTCTTCAAGAGGGGTTAAAGTATCAACCCCGTGAATATATAATAAATCTATGTGGTCCATTTCAAGTCTTTTCAAACTATCATTTACAGAGTCTGCAATATGAAGCCTTGAAAGACCTACTTCATTGGCACCAATCCCCATCCTGATCCGTAATTTTGTTGCAATAACAACATGCTGGCGATGAATACCCAATTCTATCATGGATTTTCCGAGGAGTATTTCCGATAAACCTTCAGAATAGGCATTTGCAGTATCAATAAAATTAATACCATTATCAATGGATGTTTTTACTAATTCGTTAACATCTTTCTGAGGTAATCGTCCGATCGCTTCCCAATAGCCTTTACCGCCAAAGGTCATCGTGCCAAGGCATAATTCTGATACCAGAACGCCAGTGTTTCCCAATAAATTATATTTCATAAAATATTAATTTAATTATTTAAACAAGAAAAAATTTATTTAGTTGAATGAATCCCTACTCTTTAAAATATTAATTACGGCATCATCGGTACTTCCATTAATAAAATCTCGGATTTATTCTTTGCCGTTATCGTTATTTCATTTGTTTCCCAAATTCCAATTCCATCACGTTTTTCAAGATTTATATCATCGATCTCAATCAAACCTTCAATAACAAATATGTAGGCTCCATTACTATTGTTATTAAACTTGTAAGATTGATTTGTATTCTCATCCATATTAATCATTGAAAAATAGGTATCCTGTTTAATAATGACAGCTTCTTTTTCATGAGGAGAAACGATCCGCTGCCATTGGTTTCTCCTATTTTCAGGATTGTAAGTCTTTTGATCGTAACGCGGGGTAATATTTTTCTTTTCAGGAAATACCCAAATTTGAAAAAGTTTTACAGGCTTATCAGGCAGATGGTTAAATTCTGAATGAAAAATACCTGTCCCGGCCGACATGATTTGAACATCGTTTTTCCGAATGATAAAAGTATTTCCCATGCTATCCTTATGTTCAAGTTCGCCTTCAAGCGGGATGGTAATAATTTCCATATTGTCGTGAGGATGTTTGCCGAATCCCTGGCCACCTTCAATATAGTCGTCATTAAGTACACGCAATGCCCCAAAATGAATTCTTTCGGGATCGTAGTAATTAGCAAAACTGAACGTGTAATGCGTATCTAACCAGCCGTAATTCATGTGTCCTCTTGTATCGGATTTATGTATTATCGATTTCATATTAATAGTATTAATTTTATAATTTAAATAAATACCCATGTTTTCGGGTTTATTTTTTTCCTTAAGTGCTTGTAACCATGGGCATTTTATAATTAAAATTTCTAAATAGTTTGTTTCAGACTTTTATTTTTTTGTCAACTCAATGGCTATCTGAAGCCTGACTTCATCTGCAGCAACCAAACCGCCTGTTTCAGTAGCAGCACTCCAGTTTAGGCCATAATCTTTGCGGTTAAGTTTTCCAGTTATTTCAAAACCAGCTTTTATATTTCCCCATGGATCTTTAATTATTCCACCATGTTCTACAGACAATTCTATTTCTTTTGTAGTGCCCCTGATGGTCAGATTTCCTTTCAATATGTATTCCGACTTCCCTTTTTTCTTAATACCTGTCGATCTGAAAGTGAGTTTTGGATGGTTCTCAGCATCAAAAAAGTCAGGCGACTTTAAATGATTGTCCCTGTCATGCTGGTTGGTATTAATACTTTCCACATCGGCTGAAAATTCTACTTCAGCATCAGAAAAATCATCAGATGAAGAATAAACCACTCCTTCGAAATTGTCGAACCCGCCTGTAACTGTAGAAATTACAAGGTGCCTTACCTTAAAATGTATTTCACTATGACCAGGGTCAATAACCCATTTTGTTTTTTCTTTTATTTCCATTACTTTATTATTTTGTTTATGAAGCAAAATTAAACCATGGCCCAATGGCCGGCAATGGAAAAATCAAGGTTTGAATAGTAAAAATAAAGGTAAGATTAATGGGTAGATACTTCTTTAAATTCCTGGAAAGAATATCCTGTATAGTTTTTAAAGAATTTGCTAAAATGTGAAGGGTCGTCAAATCCAAGGTTGTAACCGATCTCTTTTATGCTTTTATTTGTAAAAACACACATTCTCTTTGCTTCGAGAATAAGCCTGTTTTGAATAAAATCTTTTGCCGATACCTTCAATGATGATTTAATGACTTCATTAAGATAACCAGGAGTTACATTCAGTTGGTCGGCATATTTCTTCACTTGGTGCCATTTAGTGTATTGTTCTTCGACAACATTTCTAAAACTCTGAACTAAAGTTCTTCCCACCTCAAGACTTTGCGAATTTGCTCCCGGAAAAAGAGAACAAAGATTATTGCATTCTATTAAAAACAATTTTAAGTATGCACCAATAGTTTCATATTTCATTTCATTTTCAGAATGAAAAGCATTTAACATGCCTGAAATAAATACATTAAGTTTTTCCTTTTTATCTTCATTAACAAGGAGAGGTGGAGTTTCACTAATGTCATTAAATAATTTAAGATTTGAAATAAAATTCTCATTGATACTGTTTTTTTGTAGAAATTCAGGAGAAAAAAGTATTACCATACCTGTAGGATTTGGATCAGTGACAACCTGATGTACCTGGCCGGGACTAACAAAGAAAATATGTTGAGGTTGAATTGGATATTCCTTAAAATCAATAATATGTTTTCCTGTTGCAGTATAAGAAAATAATATGGTATAATAATTATGTCTGTGAGGGTTATCGGCTATCCCACTGGAATATTGGTCTATTTCTTCCATGGTCCGGATGGCAAAGGAAACCATTTCGCCATTATGCTTCAAATCCAGGTTTTCAATTTTATCTCTCATTTATTTATCTTCAATTCTCGACAGAAAAACTATATTACTTTTAATTATGGTACCCGATTTTCAACGATTAAAATTAATCAAAAACCATAACTGATAAAAGAAATAATTTTCAAATTGCAATTAGAATTTTTAAGAAATTGAATAGAACTAATATTTTGGTATGTAATTTGTTTTAAAATTGTTAAAATTCTATAATTATGAAATCAATTTTAATATTCTTAGTCCTTTTTGTTGAAATAAATATATTCTCCCAGAATGATTCTATTGAAAAAGCTATCATTTACGGGAAAGTCAATACAGGCAAAATGGAACTGGAAGATTTCCAGTCCCTCGGTTTAAAATGGAATAAAAAGATTAAGGAAATAAACGGTTATCCAGAAATTCCATTTGATGATGAGGGCAAAGTTCATTTTACTTTTCAGATCGATTATCCGCAAATGATGAAAAGAACTCTTTTCGATCGGATAATGGAATGGTGTTGCATTAATTATGGACCGGATACCAGAAATTATTATAATGATCTTTATGAAGGAAAAATAATTATTCCAGGATATTTTAGTTTATCTATACCAAATCCATGGTGCAACCCAATAGCGTGTTACCACAGTATTGTTTTTACTGTTTTAGATGAGAAAATTTATGTTGAACTAATAAATATAGAATATCAAAATATTTTTTCAGATTATGAAATCGTAGATTCACAATCAGGAAGATTGCCAATTAATGCATTTTTCCCAATAATTTTAAGGAAGAGCAATCAATGGGATACGATTTTTAAATTATTATCAACAACCAAAACACAAATCGATGATATTCTAAAAAGTTTAGATAAATATTTAATGGAATATAATTCAAAATATTAATCCGGGATATCATATTAATTCCATTATTATTAGAAATAGATTTTTATTATTTCTTAATAATATAAATATTTCATCCATTTAACACTTGAAGGCATAATCTTTGCAGGAATACTAATTTGAAATAAAATTCATTACCATGAAAAAGTTTAAAAGTGAATATATATTGGCATTAGGAATAGCTTTAATTACCTTAATTTCCTGTTCTTCTACCTACAATTTTCGAATTGACGTTTTAAAACCGGCAATTGTTCCAATTCAATCCGATATTAAAAAGATTATTATCATCAATTATAGTTATGTGCCGGGTAACCTGGTTTTAAAGGATTTTGATATATCTTATTATGATGAAATTGATAGCACCATAGCCTGGCAATATATTAATTCAATAACTGAATTTTTAAAAAAGTCACCCCGCTTCCAGTTAAAAAATATTTATAAGGCATCTAAACCTTTGAATAACCAATATAAAAGTTTTGATTTTCAACTTGCAGATAGTTTATGCAAAAATGATGACGCTGATGCAGCTATAATCCTCGAAAGTTTTTCAATAAACATCATGAATAAAAGTAATAAAACGAATTCACTTAATAAAGAAACCGCATTTTTATCAGGATCTGATGAAATATATCCTGAAGAAAAACCCGATTCCTCAAAAAAAGTAACCAAGTTAATAAATACGTCTGATTATGATTTCTCCAAGGTGATATCCATAAAAAATACTTCCTGTTGGGAAATTTATAGTCCTTCATCACACAGGATAATTGATAAAAAAATTATTAAAAATTATTATAACAGGATTAATAGCAGAAGCTGGTCCTATAATACAAGTGATAATAATCTTATCAACCTGATTTTATCATCGTGCGATAAAGCAGGAAATGAATATGGGCATAGAATAGCACAAGAATGGGTACCGGAACAAAGATATGTTTATAGGTCACAAAATTCAAGTTTCAACGAAGCTCTCATTTATGCAAAAAACAATAATTGGACACAGGCAATTGAAATTTGGAAAAAATTTGTCAGTGAAAAGGATTTAACAACTGCATCGTTTGCGGCATATAATATTGCAGTAGGATACGAAGTAAAAGACGATCTGGATATCGCTATAGAATGGGCATCGCAATCTTATCTATTACAAAAAAATGAAGAAACAGTCAAATATATTTCCCTTTTAGAAAAAAGAATAAAGGATAAGAAAAAATTGTTAGAACAAGTTAATTTTGGAAAACCCTCAATGGAAATTTGAGGATTTAAACTTTAAATATCTTATTTTTTTCGTTTGACAAATTACCTGTTTTGTTGATTTAAACTTAACCTATTTGAAAACAGCGCATACTGATACTTGCATTCTGAATTTCCTCAAAAATGAATTTAAGTTCTTCTTTTTTCTCGGATAACCCTAAAGTATAAAGCATAGGCAAGTAATGATCATTAGTGGGGATTGATAATTTTGCCGCCTGTCCTAATGTATCATAATTAATTAAATCTTCAAATTCTCTTTTAAGAAGTTTCATTTTTACTATTTCATCAAAATCTATCGCCCAATCAAATGGTTTTGCTTCCAAATCAAAGTCCATCTTATAAAGATTATGAACTATATTGCCGCTACCAATAATTAGAACACCTTTTTCGCGTAAAACTGTTAGTTCGGTTGCAAGTTTAAAATGAAAATCCGGAGACTTAGATGCATCGATACTTAATTGAAAAACCGGAATTGTGGCTTCTGGAAACATATGTTTCAGGACTGTCCATGCCCCATGATCAAGTCCCCATTGTTCATCATCGATTAGTTGAGTGGCAGAAACGAAATGTTTTAATTCTTTTGCCAACTCAGGATACCCAGGGGCAGGATATTGAATCTGGTACAATTCTTCAGGGAATCCTCCAAAATCATGAATTGTCTTTGGTTTTGCAGATACCATTACATGTGTTCCGTTTGTGAGCCAATGAGCCGAAACAACAAGGATTGCATTGGGCTTTTCTTTAAATGATTTTCCTAAGCCACTCAGGCTTCTGGTGAAAGAATTGTCCATAATTACATTCATTGGATTTCCATGTCCAATGAAAATGACAGGAAACCGGCTGGTCAGGTTAAAATTTTTCGATAAACTATTAAATTCTTTTAAACTCATAATATTTAATGCAATTGGGGCAAGTATTATTGATTTTATAAATTTCCTTCTTTCCATCATTCAATAAAATAATAGAAATTTCCTTATCAAATAAGGAATTTGTTAAGTCAATTATAAAATAAATGTATTTTATTTCTTACTTTGATATTCCTATAACCCCACAGGCAACACGGGCACCCGCATTACCGGTAGGCTGTGTTTTCAGGTCATCTTCATTCTTATGGATAATTACTGACCTTCCGATTATAGAATGTTCCCCTTCGAATGATATCATGGAATCGAAATATTCAAGATGAGCATTACCCTCACCATCGGCTTCGATATTTCCCAGATCGCCGGTATGACGAGCCATATCAGTTGGGGCGCCATGGTTTTTACCTTCAGGATTAAAGTGCCCGCCGGCAGAAGTTCCATCTGAAGCAGTGCAATCTCCACATTCATGAATGTGAAAGCCATGTTTTCCTTTTGTCAAACCATGCAAATCCACTACAATCTTAATACCCGATTCTGATTGATAAAAAGTAACGGTACCACTTACATTATTTCCTGCCGTAGGATAAAGAATACAAACAGCTTTTTGAAATTTAGTTACATTAGCTTTTGGCATCTGCATGTCTGACTTCATTTCCTGAGAATAAGTTAAAAAAAATAACAGGAAGAGAAGTAAAGCCGAAAATAAAATTTTATTAATTTTCATAACATGATATTTTAGTTATTAATTATATCTTTATTATCACATTACAAACAGAATATTTAGTAAAATGTTCACGATTAAGCCGTTTTTCTGTACCGCCAAACAGAAAGACTCAGCATGACTAATCCAAAAATAAAAAGACTTCCAATCTCAGTCAAAATATCAAAAAAACCTGAACCTTTAAGCATTATCATCCGCACACTTCGCATGAAGTAATAAATAGGGTTAATCCTGTCGACCCATTGAGCCCATAAGGGCATACTTTCCACTGAAGTAAATATGCCACTCATCATAATACAGACAATTAACATAAAAAACGTTACAAACATTGCCTGTTGTTGGGTATCGGCTAAAGTTGAAATCAACAGACCCAGCGATAAAACGACTAAAAGATAAATAGCAGCAACACCAAACAACAACCACAAACTGCCAACCATAGGAACATTAAAAAGAATTTTTCCAATTGCCAATCCAAATGCAAGTTCTAATAATGCAAGTATCCAGAAAGGTATTAATTTCCCTGCAATGAACTGATATTTACGAATGGGGGTAACATTGATTTGCTCTATAGTTCCCAATTCTTTCTCCCTTACTAGATTTATTCCCGATAAAAGTGTTCCTATTACAGTCACAAGTATAACCAGTATAGCCGGAACCATGAAATTCTTATAATTAAGCTGTGGATTATACCAAAATGAATTGGTTATATTGATATTTAACAGTGGGTTAATGTTTTCAGATTTACCTGCTATAGAGGTTATTACTTCCATATTATAACCTGTTGTAATATTTTGAATATATGCATAAGAAATACCAGCGACCATACCATTTATCGCATTAATAATTATTTGGATTTTGGAAGAATTCTCCCTGATCAGATGTCTTTCAAATCCTGACGGTATTTGAATTATTACATCAATTTTCCCATTCATGAGTTCATCCTCTGCCTTTTCCATCGAGAATGTATTCAATTCAACAATGTAAAAAGGCGAACCGGTATATTTACCTATCAGCTTTCGTGATGTCTGAGATAAATCCTTGTCCACTATTGCTAACC
>Ga0265323_10001519_pt1 | contig 11314 bp, 14 predicted proteins | sample 41225metaG_FD_193580 | JGI IMG/M metagenome (GOLD analysis project Ga0265323, IMG submission 193580) | Rhizosphere microbial communities from Carex aquatilis grown in University of Washington, Seatle, WA, United States - 4-12-25 metaG | ecosystem: Host-associated > Plants > Roots > Rhizosphere... | reverse complement strand
ACATCGGGGCGCTCGAGGTCGTCGCGCAGCTCACCTCCGCGATCATGACCCGTCTCGACCGGATCTCGCAACCGGCGGCGGATTGATCCGCAGTTTCCGGCCCAGCCGTTCATTTTCCCCAACCCATGAAAATCACCTACCTCGCCCACTCCTGCTTTCTCGTCGAGACCTCCAAGGCCCGCCTCATCATCGATCCGTTCCTGACCGGGAATCCCCTCGCCCCCGTCAAGGCCGCTGACATCAAGGTTGATTACGTTCTCTGCTCCCACGGCCACGAGGACCACACCTGTGACGCGCTAGGCATCTCCAAGCGCTGCGGCGCGCCCATCATCGCCAACTACGAGATCGCCGAATATTTCGGCGCGCAGGGCGCCAAGACGCATGGCATGAATCCCGGTGGCGCGCACCAGTTCCCCTTTGGCCGGGTGAAATTCACCATCGCCCACCATTCCTCCAGCGTGAACGCCGGCCTCAAACCGATTTACCTCGGCAATCCCTGCGGCCTCATCATCCAGGCCGACGGCAAGACCATCTATCACGCAGGCGACACCGCGCTGTTCCTCGACATGCAGCTTATCGGGCGGCTCGGCCTTGATCTCGCCATGGTGCCCATCGGCGACAATTTCACCATGGGCATCGAGGATGCCGCGGCGGCGCTCGACCTCTTGAAACCCAAGGTGGCCGTGCCCATGCATTTCAACACCTGGCCGCTGATTGCGGTCGATGCCGAGCTGTTCGTCGAAGCGGCCGCGCGGACTGACCACACCGTCCACGTCCTCAAGCCGGGCGAGTCGCTGAATGTGTAAGGACAGTACACGGGTATCTGCGGTGAACGGGCTCGCGGAAAAGTGGATTTCAGACGGATTTCTCCTCCGCGGGAAGATTGAGCGACGCCAAGGTCGGCCGGCCTCCTAACGGGCTTGCACGCGGCCCGGCCGGTTGCCACTTTCGGGGCCCAGCATGGTTTACCCAAAACCTCCCGCGATCCTGGCTGACCGCGATCTGCGGCCCGCGGATCTCGCCGCCGACCTTCCCGGCGCCCTGCTCCGCACCTACGCGTGGATGCAGACCGCGCGCACGGCCGACAACCGCATACTCGAGCTCTTCCGCCAGGGTCTCATCCGCGGCACCGTCACCGGCGGCCAGGGCAACGAGGGGCTCATCGTCCCGCTCGCATTGCTGGCCGACAAGGCCGTCGACGTCATCTCCCTCACGCACCGCGGCCTCGGCGGACATCTCATCTGGAGCGGCCACCTCGTCGACCACCTCAACCAGTACTTCGCCAACGCCGCCAGCCCGACCAAGGCGCGCGAGGGCAACGTTCACCACGGCGACCCGAAGAACCGCTCCCTGCCGATGATCAGTCATCTCGGCATCATGGTGTCGAACGTGGTCGGCGCCCTCGACTCGCAGCGCCGTTTCGGCCGGCCCGCCATGGGCTTTGCCTTCATGGGCGACGGTTCCAGCAGCACGGGCGACGTGCACGAGTCGCTCAACCTCGCCACGCTGCTCAACCTGCCGATTCTCTTTGTCATCGAGAACAACCGCTTCGCCTATTCGACGCCGGTCAGCGAGCAATACGCCGCCGGGCTCGAACTCTGGCGCCGCGCCGCCGGCTACGGCATCGAGGGCCTCGCCCTCGACTGTACCGCGGACGTCGCCGCCACGCTCCAGACGTTCGCCGCTGCCATCGACAAGGTCCGTCGCACCGGCCGGCCGCTGCTGATCGAGGCGAACACGCTGCGCCTGCGCGGCCACGCCGCCTACGACACCTGCGATTACCTGAAGCCGGGCGAGGCCGACGCCATGTTTGCGGCCGATCCGCTCCCGAAACTGCGCGCCCGCCTCGCGGCCGGCGGCCAGGGCGCGAAGCTCGACGCGCTCGACGCGGAAATCGCCGCGTTTGTCGAGGAGTGCCTCAAGGTGGCGATGGCCCAGCCGCGTCCCGATCCGGCCGGGATGGAGGCCGATCTGTTCGCGCCACCCGCGCCGCCGCTTCCGTGGGTGCCCTCCATCGACTCCAAACCCACGGCGAAAAACGCCAAACCCCTAACCGAGATCGTGACCATGGCGCAGGCGCTCAACCGTGCGCTGCGCAAGATCCTCACCGAGCGCCCCGAATCCTTGGTCCTCGGTCAGGACATCGCGACCTACGGCGGCGCCTTCAAGGTCACCGAGGACCTGCTCAAGGACTTCGGCCGGCCGCGCGTAATGAACCTGCCCCTCGCCGAAAGCGCCAGCACGGGCTACGCCATCGGCCTCGCGGTCAACGGCCACCATCCCATCGAAGAGTTCCAGTTCGCCGACTTCTCCACCGAGGCCACGACGCAGATCGTGCTCAACGCCGCGACGTATCATTTTCGCTCGGGCGCCGCCGTGCCCCTCGTGCTGCGCCTGCCGTGCGGCGGCGGGCTCACCTTCGGCTCGTTCCACTCGGAGGAACTCGAGTCGTTCTTCCTTTCCATGCCCGGCCTCAAGGCGCTCTATCCCAGCAACCCGCAGGACGCCTTTAATGCGCTGCTCGCCGCCTTCGAGGATGGCAATCCCGTCCTGCTGTTCGAACACAAGGGCCTCTACCGCCGCGGCAAGCATCCGATCACGTGGGACCCGCACTTCCGCGACGTGTGGAATCCCAAATGCGTCCGGCCCGGCGATTATGCGACCCTCGTCACCTACGGCGAGATGGTGCACCTGGCGGGCGAAATCTGCGACTACTTCGCCGCCGAGTATGAGCGCAGCTTTGAGCTCTGGGACCTGCGCGGCCTCTCCCCGCTCCGGCTGGACGCCATCAAGGAGTCGCTCGCGCGCACCCACCGGCTCATCGTCCTGCACGAGGGCCGGCGCACGCACGGTTTCGGCGCCGAACTGGTCGCCCGCCTCACCGAGGAGCTGTTCTTCTCGCTCGAGGCCCCGCCGCTCCGCCTCGGCGCACTCGACCTGCCCGTGCCCTTCGCCCCCGAACTGGAAACAGCCTTCCGCCCGACCAGGGAGACCGTGACAGCCGCCATCGCCAGCTGGCTGGGCTGATCCGGGAGCGGATTTCGGATTGGCGATTTCGGAAAGACCCCTGTTTGCTTGGCCCATGGTGAAATCGAAACGCCCACGTCCGCGTAACTCACTTTCCGCTCTCCGTTCGCCCCGCACCGCCATCCCCCGGTCCGCCTGGGCGCGCATCCGGCTTTTCGCGATGGACATCGACGGCATACTTACCGACGGCACGGTGACGATCCACTCCGACGGCACCGAAGCGAAGATCTTTTCCATCCTCGACGGCCTGGGCCTCGTGCGCTGCCGCGACGCCGGCATTATTCTCGCCTGGATTTCGGGCCGGGCCTCGCCCGCCACCGTCGTCCGCGCCACCGAACTGAAGATCCCCCACCTCATCCAGGGATGCACTGACAAGCTGGGCGTGCTTCAGGAACTGGCCGGGCGGCTCGGCCTCGAGGACCGGGAGGTTTGCTTCATGGGTGACGATGATATCGACGCGGCCGCGCTCGCCTGGGCCGGAGTCAGCGCCACCGTGCCCGGCGCCATGCCCTCCGCCCTCGCGGCGGCCGGTTATGTCACTGCGCGACCGGCCGGCCGCGGCGCCGTGCGCGAAGTGTGTGAACATATTCTCAACCGCCCGGTCTAGCACCCCGCCGTGCCTTCCCTGCGTTTCATGTTCCTTGCGCTCGGCCTCGCGTCCGCCGCCGGCCTGCTGCGCGGCGCCGACGAACGCCCCACCAGCCTCACCACCGATTCGCCGGTGATCAACTTCCGCGTCCCGACTTTTACCAAGGAAGGCTATCGCTCGTGGCTCCTCTGCGGTTCCGAGGGACTTTACGTCAACCAGGACCAGCTTTCCATCACCGACCTCAATCTCACAGTCTTCACCGGCGACGCCACGAACCGTGTCGAGTCGGTCTTCCTGAGCCCCGCGGCCACCGCGCTTCTCAACGCGGGCCAGGTGCGCGGTCCGGGCCGCCTCCGGCTCATCAACGATGAGTTCGAGGCGACCGGCGCGGACTGGGTTTACGACCACCGCCAGAAAAAGGTTTCCATCCGGAAAGACGTCCGGGTAGTTTTCCACGTCCAGCTGCAGAGCATTCTCCGATGACCTCCCGTCTTCGCACCGTTTTGCCATGCCTTCTGTCCGCCGCCCTTTGGCTGCCGGTCCGCGCCGCGGAGGAACCGGCGCCCGAGACCGTGATCGAAGCCCAGACCTTGGAGAGCCAGAGCACCGACACCCAGACCGTCTCGGTCTTCACCGGGAATGTGACGGTGACCGGCAACGCCATCCGGATCACCTGCGACCGGCTCGACGTTGTCTCTCTGCGCAGCGGCGCCCGGGAGGATGTCATCGGCAAGCAGGACCGTTTCAAATCCCTGGTCGCCACCGGCCGGGTGCACATCGTGCAGGGCGACCGCGAGGCCACCTGCGAACACGCCGAGGTGCTTCCCGGGGAGGACCGGATCACCCTGACCGGCCGGCCCATGGTCGTCGATCACGGCAACAATTCGACGGCCACGGGAGAGCCGCTCATTCTTTATCGCGGCGATCGCCGCGTCCGCGGCAGCAATGTCCGCATCACGCTGCCGCCGCTCAAGGATCTTGGCTTCGACAAGAACCAGTCGCCACCCGCGCCCCCGGCCGAGCCGGCCGCCAGGCAACCCTGAGAATGGAAACCGCTCCCAGTGCCGTGCGCACGATCCCGCCGGCGGCCCCCGCCGTGGCGGCGGCGGCTCCTGACCCGGAGAACGGCGCGTCCATCCGCACGGACGGTCTGGTGAAGGTCTTCGGCCAGCGCGCCGTCGTCAACGGGATCAACCTGCGCGTCAATGCCGGCGAAATCGTCGGCCTGCTCGGCCGCAACGGCGCGGGCAAGACCACGACCTTTTACATGATCGTCGGTCTGATACCGGTGACGCGCGGCCGCGTATTCATCAACGGCGCCGACGCCACCCGCCTGCGCATGCACCGGCGGGCGCGCCTCGGTGTCGGCTACCTGCCGCAGGAACCCTCCGTTTTCCGGAAGCTGACCGTGGAGGAAAATATCCTCGCCATCGTCGAGACGCTGCCCATCGCCCACCATGATCGTCCCGCGCTCGTCAGCCGCCACCTCGAAGAGCTCGGCCTCACCCGCCTCGCGAAGCAGAAGGCCTACACGCTCTCCGGCGGTGAGCGCCGCCGGCTCGAGATTGCCCGCGCGCTGGTCACCACGCCGCGCTTCCTGCTCATGGACGAGCCGTTCAGCGGCATTGATCCCATCGCCCTGGCGGACGTGCAGAAGATCGTGCGTCAGCTCAGGGAGCGCGGCATCGGCGTACTCATCACCGACCACAACGTCCGCGAAACCCTCAACATCGTGGACCGCGGCTACATCATCCATGAGGGCCGCGTCATTGCCGAGGGCCCGCGGGATTACCTCATCAATGATGCCATGGCCCGGGAGTTCTATCTTGGTAAGGACTTCAACCTCTAGGCTGGCGCTAGCTTTGCCACCCCGTCATTAGTCAACCGTTCCTCTGTCCTCACCCGCCTGCGGCCCCTCCACCCCATGCCCAAAGCCATCCACGGCATTTCCGTCGCCCACTTCTTCGAGACCTACGGTGCCAGGCTCAAGCTGGAACTCATCACCGGCCGCGATGGCCTGCACCGCCTCATCCGCGAACCCGCGATCAACCGCCCCGCCCTGGCCCTGACGGGCTTCTTCAAGTATTTTGCGAACAAACGCATCCAGGTGCTCGGCGCCGCCGAGATGACCTTTTTGCGCACGCTCGGCGACAAGGCCCTGCGCGCGGTCCTGAACGGCATGGCCGACCGCCATATTCCGTGCCTGATTCTGACGCGAAACTACACGCTCCCGAAATCGATGCTGGCCGTCGCGCAGGAGCGCCACCTGCCCGTCTTCCGCACGCCGATGATCACGATGAATTTCGTGAACACGGCCACGCTGTGCGTCGACAACGAGTTTGCCCCCGCCACGATCGAACAGGGCACCACTGTCGACCTCAAGGGCGTGGGTGTGATCATCCGCGGCGACAGCGGGGTGGGCAAATCCGAGTGCGCCCTGGCCCTCGTCGAGCGCGGCCACAGCCTTGTGGCCGACGACATCACCGTGATCAAGCTGCTCGACGAGCGCGAACTCACGGCCAGCAGCCGCCCGCTCACCCGCGGTTACATGGAGTGCCGCGGCATCGGCATCATCAATATTGCCGAGATGTTCGGCATCAAAAGCGTCCGCCTGGAGAAACGCATCGACATGGTCGTCAGCCTGCGCGAGTGGACGCCGGACGCCGCGGAGGAACGCACGGGGCTCGAGGAGAACTACTATGAAATCCTCGGCATCAAACTGCCGCATATCGAGCTGTTTGTCCGGCCCGGCCGCGACATCGCGCGCCTGGTCGAGGTGGCCGCAATGGTGCAGGCGCTCAAGCGCATGGGCCACGATCCGGCGAAGGATTTCAACGAGCGTCTGATCGCCCACATGGCCGAACAGCCGGAAGCCGGAAACAAGAAACCACTCAGGCTCACCGCCTCTCCGTTTCCGCGCGAAGAGCCGAGCCACAGCACCACTTCCTGATCCGCGACCGGGCTGTCCGTCCCTCCCCCGTCAATCGCCTTCACCATGCCCCTTCCCCGTGCCGACGGCCGCCGCGCCGACCAGTTGCGCCCCGTAATCTTTGAGGCCGGCATCGCCCCCTATGCCGCCGGTTCCGTGCTGGCGCGCTTCGGCAATACACAGGTCCTCTGCGCCGCCACCATCGAATCGAAGGTTCCCACCTGGATGAAACAGCAGGGCGTGACCGGCGGCTGGCTCACCGCCGAATACTCGATGCTCCCCTACAGCACGCTCGATCGGAAGCCGCGCGACATCACCCGCGGAAAGCTGGACGGCCGCACGGTCGAGATCCAGCGCCTGATCGGCCGTTCGCTCCGGGCCGTGCTCGACCTGCAGCGGCTCGGCGAGAACACACTGTGGATCGACTGCGACGTGCTCCAGGCCGACGGCGGCACGCGCACTGCCGCCATCACCGGCGCCTACCTTGCCGCGCGCCTCGCCATTCAAAAGTTGCTCGACAATAAGCGAATCACGGAGAATCCGCTCACCGATTCGGTGGCCGCCGTGAGCGTGGGCCTGCTGCAGGGGCAGGAAAGGCTCGACCTCGCCTACCTTGAGGACCGTGACGCCGAGGTCGACTTCAATGTCGTCATGACCGGCCGCGGCCAGTTCGTCGAGGTGCAGGGTGCGGGCGAGGAGGCGACCTTTTCGCACGAGCAGCTGCAGAGCCTGCTCGCCTTCGCCCAAAACGGGCTCAAGGAGCTTGCCACGCTGCAGACGGCTTTCCTCGCCAAGCACCTGCTGAAGTCCTGACGGACCGTTGCGAAGGCAACCTCTGAACCGGCTTCTCCGCCTACTCAGTCGACCACCGGCACCTTGACGACGGTCTTGCGCACCAGCGCGGGTCCCTGCACGGCGAGTGCCGGCATGTGCGCGTCCTCCGGCCAGAATACCGCCACGTCGCCCGGCCGCACCCGGAGCACGGACGCGGCATTGGTGTCGGCGTGTTTGGTCAGATCCTTCGCCTCATCGTAGGCCTGCGTGACGCCGAGCCGGGCCGCGGTGGTCACTTCCATCAACTCATCGCCCGCCACGATCACCTGCACGTCGATGTACTTGCGGTGGGTCTCGAAAAACCCCTCCGGCCGGGGCTTCGTCTGGTAAGCCATCTCCACGGCGTAGGCGCCGCCGGGAAGCTCGTGACGGTGCGTGGCCCCGCCGGCCAGGGCGGTGAGGCGCGCCTGCACCGCCGAGCCGGGCGTCAACGCCTGCTCGGCATAGGCGAACGCGGAATTGAATTCCGGGAAGCGCGCACACCGGGCGCGCACCGTGGCAAGAGAGCCGAAGAAAGCCATGCCCGGAAATTGAGGACCCGCGCGCGTGGCCCGCAAGGCAATATCGCCCGGTCGCGGGGTGAGGCCCCGCATCTAAAACGTTGCCGCCCCCGGCGACTTTGGCTGTGTTGATCGTTCCCGTGGCGATCAGAATCACCCGCATCCTGTCCGATCTGCACTTTGGCGATCCCGCCAGCCGTGTGCGTTCGCTGGCGGCGCTGCGGCCGCTGTTGGCGGGCGCCGACCGGATCGTGTTCAATGGCGACAGTTTCGAGACACGGTTCAGTCCGGCTGCGCGTCAGGTGGAGGAAATGCGCCGGCTGTTTCTGGAGTTTGTCCGCGCCGAGGCGCCGGGCGCCGTGCTGCTGACCGGCAATCATGATGCCGGCATCTCCGACCTCCATCATCTTGATCTGATCGGGGGGCTCGTGTTCGTGACCCATGGTGAGATTCTCTTTGAAGACCTCGTGCCGTGGAGTTCGGAGCTTCCGCAGATCCGCGCACTCTACCGCCAGCAGCTCGCCAGCCTGCCCCTCGCCGAGCGCGACCGGCTGGAGGCGCGGCTGACCGCCTGCAAGCGCGCCTGTGCGCAGTTGCGGCTGCCTGGCGATTCGCATCCGCGCACATTTTGGAGCCGCACCGTGCACACCGCGCGCAAGTTCTGGCCGCCCACGCGCCCCCTGGCCATGATGCGGGCGTGGCGCGAACTGCCCGCCCGCGCCGCGGGGTTTGCCCGCCGCCACCGACCGGGGGCGCGTTTTGTCGTGGTGGGCCATACGCACCTGCCCGGAGTCTGGTATCCGCGACAACTGGTGGTAATCAACACCGGCTCATTCTGCCCGCCGTTTGGCGGCTATGCCGTCGATGTTTCGCCAGAACAGGTGGTGGTGCGACGCGTGCGTTACGGTCGGGATTCCTTCGAGCTGGGGCGGGTGGTGGCGTCCTTTGCCCTGGCGCCCACAAGCGATGGTGCCGAGGGCTCCGCGGCAACCGTGCCCGAACTGGTTCCCACGCCATGACCATGGAATTTGGCTGGTGGGCCCGTGATGCCGACAACCGCCCTTTTCAGGTCCGGGTGGTCATCTTCGGTGGGACCCCGACTTGGAGCCGCAAACAGGGGCATCATCAGTCCTGGGAGCCCTACGGCCCGCCCACCGACGAGGATTGGGATCATCTGCTCGCCGAAGCCGGGCGGCGCCTTCCGCGGCGTCTCCTCTCAACCAAGCAATTCGAGGCGATCAAGCGACTGCGCCCGGGCTAGGTCCGCCGATGCCCACACACCGGCGGGATGAGATCACCTGGGCGCCTCGCCCCTTTCCCGCAGTTTTTGCCAGATGAGGCGGAACGCGCTGGCGTATTCGGCGGGATGCTGATGCACGAGACGGGTGATTTCGGCCGGTGTGAACCACGCTCCTCGTTCGATTTCCTCGGGATGCAGGCTGAACGGCCCTTCCGCTTCCAGCCGGTAAACCCAGACAAACTCCTGCCCGGTTTCGGGGCACGCCGGGAGGCGCAACCAACGACGGGGTGCCCGCACCGCTTGGAGACCGATCTCCTCGCTCAGCTCCCGCACGGCGCTTACGTCGTAATCTTCGCCGGCATCCACGTGACCGGAGACCGAGGAATCCCATGCGCCCGGAGCCGTGTCCTTGCGCGCTGAGCGCTTCTGCAAAAACAGCTCCCCGGCCCGGTTGAAGACGAGCACATGCACCGCCCGATGCCACAGGCCGCGCGCATGCACCTCCTGCCGGGTGGCCCGGGATACGACGACATCTTTTTCATCGACCACGTCGAACCACTCCTCACCCATTTTGGACTCCGGCATGCATCGTGTTTCGCCGGCCATGTGTCTGATTCCAAGCAAAACCTTTGGAGCAACATCAGGACAGCCCCATGACTTGGCAGCTTTGACCTACGGGCGGTGGCCGGTCCGCCGGCGGTTTTTGCGCGAACTTATCGCTTCGACCGTCGTGGTGGCCGCGCGCGCCGGGATGAACCGGCGCGGCGTCGTTTCCGGACCGCCGCGCCGGCGAGCCTTTCAGCCTTCATCCTGGCAACCCATTCGGCGAGCGCCTGGTCGCCTTCACGCGGGAAAAGCCCCATGACCTCGCAGACATGCGCGAGAAGATCCACGGTGTCATCCCCGGCGGACTTGCGCCGCCGGGAGCCCTGGGTGGTTTTCTTCTCCGCGCGATTTGCCCGCGTGGTTCCAAGCTTGCTTCCCACGCGGCCGGACGGGTGTTTCCGGCGATGGCTGTCAGACTTGTGATGCATAGGGGAATGCAGGAGGGCCACCCATGCGGCCGGCTCCGCGTTATTTCAAAGTATATTATTTTATTATGTCAAATTTCTTTTCTAAAAAAAAGCCGGCCGGCTGCTTCGACCCGGAGCGGAGGCATCGGTGACTGGCGGGAGCCCTGCCCTGATCCCTGCCGCCCGGCGTGCTCCCAGCCGGACACGGCAAGTGGATCCTGGTGTGCCTTGCCCGGCTATCAGCATGATCCTGCTGAAAGCCTAACGGCACCCTTCGACTGAGCCTCAATTGTCGCAAGCCCGCCTTTCCTGGTATGCCTTGAAGGCTCCAAGCAGTTCCTTGGGAAACAGCGCGCCCATCTCCGTGAGATGGGCGACGATCTTGGCGTTGGCCATGCCTTGGTGGGCTGCAAACGTGAGCAGCTTGAGCACGTCTTGGGACGTGCGGGGCGCGGGCACGAGTTTCAATGCCGGCTTGGCGGTGGAGGGGGCGAGGCGGCACTGGTTTTTGATGGCCATATGGGTTAGCTGATCAGTTGAAGCTGTTTAAACATCCTCCCAGCCTGCTGGCGGCGGACTTGGAGGCACCCCATCGTGGGTAGTATCACCCGTTACTTACAACCATGGCGGACACTCAATTTTTGGTAGGTCTGAAGGCTCGACATTTGCCGCCCAAAGTCCCCATTTGCGCCGCCGACTGATAAAAACCAGTCCCCATTGCGGCTGTTCCGGGGTGCATTTCTCCCCTCAAAACGGGAAAAGAGCCAGGCCCCGCCTCAACGCTTGCGCAGGTATTCCCGAACTCCGGCAAGGCTGCGCGTGTTCAAGACCTGCTCCGCCGTGAGCCAGCCTTTGCGCGCGGCATTGATGCCCGTCTGAACGTAATCGAGCCCGGCGGTGTCGTGGGCGTCGGGATTGATGACACAGTACACACCCCGTTCCGCCGCCCGGCGCCAGTGCCGCCAGTCCAGGTCGAGCCGTTGCGGATTGGCGTTGAGCTCGATGGCGACATGGTTCGCCACAGCGGCATCGATTATCTTCGCCATGTTGACCACATAGCCTTCGCGCTTGAGCAGCAGCCGGCCCGTTGGGTGCCCCAGCATGGTCGTGCACGGGTGTTCGAGGGCCCGGATGATGCGCGCCGTCATTTCTGCTTCGCTCTGCGTGAAGGCCGAGTGCACC
>Ga0265323_10001518_pt1 | contig 11315 bp, 7 predicted proteins | sample 41225metaG_FD_193580 | JGI IMG/M metagenome (GOLD analysis project Ga0265323, IMG submission 193580) | Rhizosphere microbial communities from Carex aquatilis grown in University of Washington, Seatle, WA, United States - 4-12-25 metaG | ecosystem: Host-associated > Plants > Roots > Rhizosphere >... | reverse complement strand
GCCCGAGTAGCGAACCAGCACGCGGCCGTCTTGGCCCAGGGCTTTCTCTACGCGGCCGATGACCGTCGCTACAGTGGGCAACTCTTGCAGCGGCGTCTTGCGCGCGACCGCGAAGTTGATGAGGACCTGCGGGTAGCGGGTCATGATCGCAGCCAGCTCGGACAGCGGGCGCTCTTCCTGCACCATGATGGACAACACCTGCAAAGCCGCCAGCAAGCCATCCCCGGTGGTCGCCTCCTCAAGAAAGATGATATGTCCCGACTGCTCGCCGCCAAAGACAAACCCCTGCTCTCGCATGGCCTCGACGACGTAGCGGTCGCCCACCGCCGCGCGCAGCAGGGTTCCCTTGTGCGCCGCCAGCACCCGTTCCAAACCCAGGTTCGACATCACCGTGGCCACCACGGTGTTGCCTGGCAGTGCCTTACGCGCCAGCAATCGCGTGCCCAAGATGGCCATGATCTGATCGCCGTCGACTATTTCCCCGTGCTCGTCAGTGAGGATCACACGGTCCGCATCTCCGTCGAGCGCGATGCCGATGGCGGCGCGCGTGCGGCGCACCTCGGCCGCCACCTTTTCGGGATGCAAGGCCCCGCAGCCGTCATTGATGTTGCGTCCGTTCGGCTCGTCGGACAGTACAGTCAGATCGGCCCCCAACTCGGTGAACACCTGCGGCGCTACCCGGTAGGCAGCGCCATTGGCACAATCAACAGCCACGCGCACACCGTCGAGGGTGCGCAGCTTGGGGAAAGTGTGCTTGAGAAACTGCACGTAGCGGCCTTCCCCGTCGTCGATGCGAATGGCCTTGCCAATGTTGGGTTCTGGGCCCGGCGTGGGGGCCTCCGGGTCGCCCATGCGGCGCTCGATGTCCGCCTCCACCTCGTCAGGCAGCTTGAAACCGTCGCTGGCGAAGATCTTGATGCCGTTGTCCTGGTACGGATTGTGCGAGGCGCTGATCACCACGCCCGCATCGGCCCGCATGCTGGAGGTGATAAAGGCGATGGCCGGCGTGGGCATGGGCCCGACCAGCATGACGTCAGCACCCGCCGACACGATCCCGGCTTCTAGCGCGCTCTCAAGCATGTAGCCGGACAGGCGCGTGTCCTTGCCGATGACCACCCGGCAGCGCCGACCGCCCCTGCGAAACCGTTCGGCCACCGCGCGGCCAAGCGACAGCGCGATCTCTGCGGTCATCGGGTACTGGTTTGCGACACCCCGGATCCCATCGGTGCCGAATAGCTTTCGTGCCTCGTCTGTCTTGCTCATAGGAAAGGTCGCATTCTAGTCGAGTTCGCGCGCGCACGCGATGGCCTCGGCCACGCGAACCACGTCGCGCATGGCCGCGACGTCGTGAACCCGCACCGCATCCGCACCATTCACGATGGCCACGGCCACGGCCGCGGCTGTGCCGAAGATCCGTTCCGTAGCTGGCTTGCCCGTCAAATCGCCTATGAATCGCTTACGTGACACGCCGACCATGATGGGCACGCCCAGGCGCGCCCGCAGGCGCGTCAGGTGTTTCAGCAGACGCAGGTTGTGCGCCAGGTGCTTGCCAAAGCCAATGCCGGGATCAGCCCAGACCTCGCCGCAGCCTGCAGTCCGCGCCGCAGCCACGCGACTGCCCAGTTCGCTCAACACTTCCTCGACCACGTTGTCGAAATGCACATTCGCCTGCATGTCGTCCGGCTTCCCACGCAGATGCCCGACCACCATGGCAGCCTGGCCCGCGGCAGCCACGCGCAGGATCTCCGGATCGAGCAAGCCTCCGGACACGTCGTTGACCGCAGCAGCACCCTCGGCCAGGGCGGCCCGCGCGGTGGCTGCTTTGTAGGTATCCACGGAGATGCGCACGGTCCCTGTGAGATGCTTCGACAGCTCGCTAATCACCGGCACCACGCGCGCGATCTCTTCGGCCTCGGAAACCGGCACTGAACCGGGCCGCGTAGATTCGCCGCCCACGTCAAGCCAGTCCGCGCCATCCGCCACCATGGCCAGGCCTGCGGCCACTGCGTCCTGCACCGAAGAGAATCGTCCCCCGTCCGAAAACGAATCGGGGGTTACGTTGAGAACACCGACAATCCGCGTGGCCATCGCAGAGAAGGTTATGCCTTCTCGGGTTCAGGCAACGGTCGCGGAAACAGACCAGGGCGTTGCCCAGGTCGGGCTTGCTTCTGCTCACCGCCGCCCTTGCCCGTCACGGAAAGCGAAGCCGTGGGAGCCCGGTCCAGTTTGCCGCCCGCAAACAGGACGTCGATCTCGGCACCATCCAGAGTTTCGTACTCAAGCAGCGCCTCGGCCAGCACGTTCAGCTTATCCATGTTGCCGGTGATCACCTGCTTGGCGCGGTCGAGATTCGCGGTGACGATCCGGCGCACCTCGGCGTCGATGTCCACCGCGGTCTGCTCGCTGTATTCCTTGTGCTCGGCGAAGTCGCGGCCCAGGAACACCATCTCTTCATTGCGCCCGAAATGCAACGGTCCGATCTTCTCCGACATGCCCCACTCGCAGACCATCTTGTGCGCCAGGTCGGTGGCCATAGAGATGTCGTTGGAGGCTCCGGTTGTGATCTGCCCGAACACCAGTTCCTCGACCACGCGGCCCCCCATGGCCACCGCGATTTGATCGTTGGCCGCCTCGCGCGACAGGTTGAGCCGGTCTTCCAAAGGCAATTGCTGGGTGAGTCCCAGAGCGCGGCCGCGCGGAATGATGGTCACCTTGTGAACCGGGTCGGAACCCTTCATCATCTTGCCGACCAGCGCGTGGCCCGCCTCGTGGAACGCGGTGATGCGCTTGTCCTGATCGCTGATGATCATCGAGCGCCGCTCTGGGCCCATCAGAACCTTGTCCTTGGCCATCTCGAAGTCGTGGCGGTCGAGCTGATCCTTATCCTCGCGCGCGGCCAGCAGAGCCGCCTCGTTGACCAGATTCTCCAGGTCGGCGCCCGAGAAGCCCGGTGTACCGCGCGCCACGATTTCAAGATCCACGTTGCTCCCAAGCGGCATCTTCTTGGTGTGAACCTTGAGGATGCCCAGCCGTCCCTTTACGTCCGGCCGCGGGACCACGATGCGCCGATCAAAGCGCCCAGGCCGCAACAACGCCGGGTCGAGAACGTCGGGCCGGTTGGTGGCCGCAATGAGAATCACGCCTTCGTTGGACTCGAAGCCGTCCATCTCGACCAGCAACTGGTTGAGGGTTTGCTCGCGCTCGTCGTGCCCGCCGCCCAACCCCGCCCCGCGGTGTCTGCCCACGGCATCGATCTCGTCGATGAATACGATGCAAGGCGCGTTCTTCTTGCCTTGCTCGAACAGGTCGCGCACGCGGCTGGCGCCCACGCCCACGAACATCTCGACGAAGTCCGAGCCGGAAATGGAGAAGAACGGCACGCCCGCCTCGCCCGCGATGGCGCGCGCGAGCAGGGTCTTGCCCGTGCCGGGCGGGCCCATCATGAGCACGCCCTTGGGAATGCGGCCACCCAAGCGGGTGAACTTCTTCGGGTCCTTGAGAAAGGCGATGATCTCCTCGACCTCGTCCTTGGCCTCTTCGATGCCGGCCACGTCGGCGAAGGTGATCTTCTTCTGGCTCTCGGACAGAAGGCGCGCCTTGGACTTGCCGAAGCTCATGGCCTTGCCGCCGCCCATCTGCAACTGGCGCATGAAGAGCAGAAAAACCACCGCGACCACGATGATAGGCAGCCAGGTGATCAGCATCTGTTGCCAGAACCCACCCTCGGCCTCGCGCGTGATCTCGTAGGGAATGTTGGCCTTGTTGAGCTTCTCCAGCGTCTGCTCGCCGATGAATCCGGTGGTCACGAAGACCTCGTCGCCCTTCTTGAGCGTGCCGCGAAACTCGGCGTTGTTGCCGTTCATGCGGATCTGCAACGGCGTCGACTTGAAGTCCGCGGGCGACTTTTCGACCTTCTGGATGAACTCGGAGAACGCCAGTTTCTGATCGGTTGTCCGCGGATTGATGAGTTGCCACACCAGGAAGAAGGTGAAGAGCAACATCGCCCATACCAGGATGGTCTTATGGCTATTACGCACGCGCAGTCCTCTGATGCTTTAGGCTGTCTATTTAGAATATTGACCGCAAAAGGCGCGGCGTCAACGAGAGTTCCCGTCGGCAACGCTGTCAGACAGCGCGCACGGCAAGCCAGTACTCGCTGCCGACCTGCGGACGCCCGACCTCGGAAGGCCGCACGCCCGCAACAAATAGGATGCTTCCGTCGGCGGCGACCAACGCGGGCAGCTCGTGCCGATGGTCGCGGGGAATCTTGGCATCGACCAGCAGATCCGACAGCTTGCGACTGCCGCGGCCACCCCGCGGACGCATGCGCTCGCCCGGGCGCCAGGCGCGCACCTCCAGCGGTCGCGCGATCCGTGCGGCGTCAAAAACTGCGGCCCCGCTTGGTGGGAGCGCGGGATGTCGCCCTTCTTCCAGCTTGAGAGCGCAGCCTTCGCTTCGACCCGGCAGACGATAGGTCCCCGGGCCGACGACTCGGACTGACTCGCGCGAAGCAGGGAAAGAATTCTGGCGTCTGCCCGCGCGCGGCCGGAAGCGGACGTCTCCATAGCTGACCACCACCTCACCTTCGGGGACCGACACCCGCCGCGTCCCCTGCCCCTCCGCCGCCATCCGGCGAATCAGTACGGCCGCACGCCGCGGGACAGACGGCAGCGCGAGCGGGTCACGCGTCGGCGCGCCGGCGGCGATAGCGCGCGCGTCTTGCGCCAGCGACAGCAACGCATCCACCACACGCGGGTTCTCGCGGGCCAGCAGGGGCAGAATGTCGAGACGAATCCGCACCCGCGCATAGTGTCGGTTGGCATTCGATGGGTCTTCGACGAAAGGGATGCGCCGCTTGGCTAGAAACGCCATGATGCCTTTGCGACGGACGTCGAGCAGGGGCCGAATGAAGGTCCCGCGCTGATACGGAATTCCCGCAAGGCCGCCCACGCCCGTACCGCGCACGATACGAAACAAGACTGTCTCGGCCTGATCGTCAGCCGTGTGGCCGAGGGCGACGCGCGCGCACCCCAGCCGAGCCGCGGCTTCTTGCAAGGCAGAAAGCCGAACGTTGCGAGCAGCTTCCTGCCAGGACACATGGGCGTGGCGTGCGGCCTTGACGTCGACCTCGAGAATCTCGCAGTCCACCCCGAGAGCACGGCAGCGCTCGGCCACCAGGGCGGCCTCGCTTCCCGATTCCGGCCGCAGACCGTGGTCCACGGTCGCTGCGACCAGCTCGATGTGCAAGCGGGACGCAATCTGCTTCAGCGCATGCAGCAGAGCCGTCGAGTCAGGCCCGCCCGAAACAGCCACCAGCACCCGCTCACCAGCGGCAAGCAGCTTGTGCTCGCGAATGGTATGCAGCACCTGGGACAGCACCGGGGAAGAATACAGGCGACGGAAGGCGGAGGACAGACTGAAGACGGTGCGTGACAGGCGGCGGAGGTCAGACCCTGCGCAACATCACGATGTGCTCCCGCCGCGGGCGGCCCTCGAAGATCTGACGCAGGCGATAGTCATGGGGCGGCCGCGCTTGCGACACGCGCGCCACCGGCACAAGGCCCAGGCGCCGGGCCTCGTCCTCGACGGTTTGCGCGGCGTCCTCGGGCGCACCCGCCACTACGCCGTCGCCGACTTGCAGGATGATGGCCGCGCCCCGCCGGGACACGCGCGCCATCTCCGACAGCCAGCGCCGCCGATCGTGTTGCCAGCGCTGGCTGGCCGAGCCCAAGCCATCATCGCGCGCGCCTACCTGCACGCGATCCAGATTCGCGCGCGGCAGCCCCAGCCAGAGAAAGCGCACGTCGTGATGTTCAGCGTAGTCGTAGGTTCCGGCATATGGTGGCGAAGACAGGATCAGATCGAAGCGATCCGCCGACGCCATGCTCAAATCTCGCGCATCGGCGACGTGAATCTTCGGCGTGGGCGTGCCGGCCGGCGCACGCCGTTCCAAGGCCTCCAAACCACGCGCCAGTTCCTCAGCGCGGCCCGCGAAGAAGTGCGACGGCACACCCCGGCCGATGCGCCGGACTTCCGCCTCGTCGCTGCCGCGCATGAACTTGACCAGGATCGACGACAGGCAGGCGCGCAGGGCACGGCCGACATCGTCTTCCTTGGTTTCACCTATGAGTGCGCGCAACCCGTATAGTTCAAGCGCGACATGGGGAAAGAATCGGTCTTTCTCCCGGGCTGCCCACTGGGGAATGTCTGGCCGCTGGCGCTTGCGGGCGCGCTCTGCGGCCTCGTCGGCGATCTGGCGCGCGCTCTCCACCAGACGCAGCCGGCCCTCTGGCCCAAGAGTGGTCGAGCGCACCCGCGCGATGATCACGGCCAACGGGCTGGCGTCGCTGCCCACGGCCTTGCGACCGGCGGCCATTGCCTCGACCAGGACCGTGCCGCTGCCGCAAAACGGATCCAGCACATCCTGCCCGGGCTGAGAAAAACGCGCGATTGCCGTGCGCGCGGTGAAGGGGTGCATGCGGCCCGCGTAGCTGTGAAACCCGTGGGTGAGCGCACGAGCCAGTCCAGGATCTGGGACAAGCAGCTCGGCCAGCGCCGCCGCACTCTCAGGGTCGCCGGCCCGTTCTACGGCGCCGCCGAAAACTGAAAACGCCTGCTTGCGGCGCTCTTTTCTGAGTGTGGGAGGGCTCTGCTTCCCTCCCGCGCTCTTGCGATCCTTCTTCTTCACCAGTTCCATCATGGACAAGGGACGACTATAGCCCGTGCCAGCTTTGGGGGCGACCGGCGGTCGCCCAGGTTGCGAAAAAGCACCCCACTCGCCGCCGTTCAAATATACTGCGCCCGGCGACGGGCCCATTCACTGTCGCCGCACCGATCCCTCCCTCGCATTTGATCGCGTCCCGCATTTCCTGTACGCTGCGGCCAGAAAATTCGTCGGTGACTTGCACATGGAAGCTCTCAAGATCAAGCCAGCAGGAAGCGCAAAGTGGGACCTCGTCAGTCTGGGCGAAATAATGTTGCGCCTCGACCCCGGGGACAAACGTATCGCGACCACACGTTCGTTCCAAGTCTGGGAAGGCGGCGGCGAGTACAACGTCGCGCGCGGGTTGCATCGATGTTTCGGCCTGAAAACCGCAGTGGTGACCGCCTTGGCCGACAACCCGGTGGGCCGCCTGGTCCAGGATCTTGTCTACCAGGGGGGCGTCGATCAATCTCACATCAAATGGGTTCCCTATGATGCCGTCGGCCGCACGGTTCGCAACGGCATGAACTTTACCGAACGCGGATACGGGGTGCGTGCCCCGCTTGGATGTTCCGACCGCGGCCACACTGCGGTGTCGCAGCTTCAACCCGGCACTATCGACTGGAAACTGATTTTCCACGGCGAAGGCGCACGCTGGTTGCACACCGGCGGCATCTTTTGTGCACTCTCGGAAACCACGCCGTTGGTGGCAAAGGAGGCACTCAAGGCCGCGCACGATAACGGCACCGTGGCTTCCTACGACCTCAATTATCGTGAATCGCTGTGGAAAGCCATCGGCGGGCGCAAGCGCGCCATCGAAGTGAACCGCGAAGTCGTGTCCCAGGTCGACGTGCTGTTTGGCAACGAAGAAGATTTCACCGCGGCGCTGGGCTTCGAGGTGGAAGGCGTGGACGAGAACCTGTCGCAACTCGATCCGGAAAGCTTCCGCCGAATGATCGAGCGCGTGATCGCCGCGTACCCCAATCTCAAGCTGGTGGCCACGACCCTGCGCAATGCCCGCAGCGCGACCTGCAACGATTGGGGAGCCGTCTGCTACTACGAGGGACAGCTCTATTCCGCGACGGTGCGCAACGATCTGGAAATCTACGATCGGGTCGGCGGCGGTGACTCGTTCGCGTCCGGGTTGATCTATGGCTTTCTCGCCGGCAAGTCCCCGGAGTGGGCGGTGGAATGTGGAGCGGCGCACGGGGCTTTGGCCATGACCACGCCGGGCGACACCACCATGGCGACCTTGGCAGAAGTCGAAAAAGTAATGAAGGGCGCCAGTGCGCGCGTGGCCCGTTAGTCCCCGGAGAAAATCAGCAGCATGAAATCCCGCAGCAAAGCAGAAGTCAGCAGCCGTCTCACGGGCATCGGTATCATTCCCGTGGTTCGGGCCGAGTCCACCGACATGGCCCGCCGGGCAGTGGCGGCCATTCTCAAGGGCGGGATCTCGGTTCTCGAAATCACCATGACGGTTCCCGGCGCGGTGGAGGTAATCAAGCAACTGAGCGCCGAGATCGATCCCGAGGTGATCATCGGCGCGGGAACGGTGCTGGACGCGAAGACCGCGCGGGCCTGCATCGAGGCTGGTGCCGAGTTCATCGTGAGCCCAGCGCTCAGCCTCGAGACGATTGCCCTCTGTGGACAGCAAGGCGTGCTGGTGATGCCAGGCGCGCTGACCCCGACCGAGGTGGTGACGGCATGGTCGGCCGGCGCCGATTTCGTGAAGGTGTTTCCCGCGGGCGCGGTCGGCGGGGCGAGCTATCTCAAGGCACTCAAGGCGCCGCTGCCGCACATCAAGCTGGTCCCGACCGGAGGGGTTTCTTTGCAGACCGCCGCGGCCTTCATCAAGGCAGGGGCCGAAGCCCTGGGTGTGGGCGGCGATCTGGTCGACGTCAAGGCATTGCGCGAGGGACGCGACGAGCTGGTCACCGATCGTGCGCGGCTGTTCGTGGATATCGTCAAGCAGGCACGCGCAAAGTAACGGCCGCTCCCCCGCAAGAGGCGATCCGGAGTTTCACCACAAAGGGCACAGAGGCCACAGAGGCCGGAAAGAAAGGGTTCCGGATCCGGTCCGAACCCTTCCTTTCCCTCCGATCCGTCTCTGTGCTCTCAGTGCTCTCTGTGGTGAAACTCCGCTCCGGAATCGCACGCGTGCTACGCGTGTGAAACCACGACCAGGGTTTCCGACCGTCGCACCACGCACTCGAGCACGCGGTCCAGGGTCTCGGGATCAAGGGTGGCGAAACTCTCGTCGAGCACGCGCAAGTCGGCTTGCTGTAGCAGCGCGCGCGCCACGCAAACTCGGCTGCGCTCGCCTTGCGAAAGCTGCCAGCCACTGTCCCCCACCATCTGTTGCAGCCCACCTGGCATGCGCGCTATCAAGTCCTCCAGCCCCAGCTCGCGACAGATCGCTTCGATTTCCTGCTCGTCTTCCGAGCAGGGCGGCCAGCGCCTCGCCATGGCGATGTTGAACAACAGCGACGCCGACAGGATGTGGTTCTCGTGGCTCTGCGGCACGCCTGCGGCGCGCTGGCGCCAGCGCTCGGGCCGCAGGCTGTGATGGTCGAATCCGCCCAGCAGCAACAGGCCGCTCGACGGCTGGCGCAGCCCACAGAGGAGCGCTCCCAGCGTCGATTTGCCCGAGCCCGACGGCCCCTCGATGACAATGCGCTGCCGCCGCCGGATCTCGATGTTGCAGCCTCGCAGTACTGGATCCAGCCGACCCGGGTAGCTGAAGCTGACGTCGCGGCCCACCAGCAGCCCTCGCCGACCGGCGCTGGCCTCGTCCACTTCCGTCGGCAACACCGCCACGGTCTCTCCCGCCGCAGCTTTCTCGGACGCCGCCTCGAACAGTGGCCGCGTGCGTTTCCAGCCCAGAAAAGCCGCGGCTAGCCCCGGCCCGGTTTCCATGGCCACGCGACGAAAGGCGAAGTACACCAGCAACACGCCGCCCAGGCTGACCGCCAACGCCGCACTTTGCACCGTGCCGGCTGCAAATCCCGGGACGAGCGCCGCCACGCCGAGCACGAGCCAGCCGCGCGGCAAGAGCACCGACAGACGCGCCATCTCGATGTCGAGGGCGGCCTGCTTGCGGCCGTACACCGCCAGGCCCCGATCGTCGCCCTGCTGCGCCGCCGGCTGCTGCGCCACCAAAGTGCGATAGCCCACCATGGTTTCCACCAACTCATCAGTGAGCACCATGCGTGCGTCGGCCCAATCGAGCAGCCGCCGATAGAGACGGCGCACCAGTCCGGCGGCGAAAAGCAGCCAGCCGACGAGAAGCGCAATGTGAAGAAATGGCGCCGAGCCCAGCAGCAACACCACAGCGCCAAACGCAAACTGGAACACGTCGGCCAACAGCAACGGCCCGCCGGTGCGCGCGAAAGCGTCCAGGGCATCAGCCTCCAGCACAGTGCCGAGCAGGTGCCCTACCCCTTTGACCCGCACTTGATCGGGGGGCAGGCGCAAAATTCCTTCGAGCAAGCGCTCGCGCACCAGCCCGCCCACCTGGACGGCCAGACGGCCGGCCGCCCAGACTCCGCTTCCCCGGCACGCCACGAAAGTCAGCAGCAACATGCTCCACGCCCACAGCCAGCCCCGTTGCAAGTGTCCGTCCAGTGCCGCAGCCCCGAGCAGCCACCACGAGCCCACCATGAGCGCAAAGGCGGCCAGGTACGAAACCAGCGCGGTGCCCACCACACGGCGGGCACCTGCCTGGTGAAATCGTTCGGTCATGCGACTGGCAGCCGGGTGCAGCGCCCAGCCCACCGCCGCCCGGGCTGGCCCGACCACGCCGCCGAGAATTCGGCGTGTCTTCTCCTCATCGCGAGCAGCGAGGCCAACGGCCGAAGCGAAGCGAACAAACGCATCACCCGTCGGACCGCGCTGCTCGTCGTCGAGCCAGGCGTCGATCTCGGCGGTGGCAAGACGACGCACGCAGCGGTCGGGGCCCAGCACCTCGGCCACACGACCGCGCCGGTCGCAGGCCAGTAGCAGCAAGAACTGCACCGCGGCCGAACCCGGATGGGCGACCAGCACGGGACCGCCCTCGGCCAGAAGCCCGCGCACGGTTGCGACACGCGCATCAACCGCCTCGACTTCCAGCCCGAGCTGATAGGCGGCATCCTCGACGAAACCAGAGAGAGCGGGACCGTTCCCGAGGTCGGACGGCGGCTCTTGCAAACGGGGCGCCCGACGCTGCGGCAGGAGGCGCTCGGCCACTGCCACCAGGGCGTCGCCCAGCCTGCCGGCTGGCCAGGCCGCAGTCGCGGGGCTGGCGCTCCTAGCGGCATCCGCGCGTGTCCGGCTCATGTGTTTTCTCCCTGCCCACAGCGCTCCTCGAGCTGTCCCTTGTGGAGGAGCAAATGTCGCCACTCAGGTCCGTCGAGACGCGCCCGCGCCCGCACTTCGGCCGCCAGCAAGCCGGCATAGCGCGTGTCCGCCTGGCCGGCCAGTCGCTTGGGCGCGCCGTCCTCGACTACGCGTCCCTTGTCCACCACCAGCACGCGCGGAAACTCGAGAGTCTGGCTGATGTCGTGGGTGATACACAAGAATGTCGCCGTCGCCCAGCGCGCACGCGCCGCCTTCAGCAAAGCTTCCCGCCGCA
>Ga0265323_10001516_pt1 | contig 11330 bp, 11 predicted proteins | sample 41225metaG_FD_193580 | JGI IMG/M metagenome (GOLD analysis project Ga0265323, IMG submission 193580) | Rhizosphere microbial communities from Carex aquatilis grown in University of Washington, Seatle, WA, United States - 4-12-25 metaG | ecosystem: Host-associated > Plants > Roots > Rhizosphere... | reverse complement strand
GCGAATGCGTCCGCGGGCACGGTCGCTGAGGCGGCGCGGGCCGGCATCGTGATCCTCGCGGTCGGCTGGGAGCAGGTGCCCGCGGCGGTCAAGGACGTACCGGACTGGAACGGGCGGATCGTGATCGACGCAACCAACCAGTGGCAGGACTTCAGCCACGGGATCGCGGCCGACCTGGGAGATCAGACCGGCAGCGAGCGCAATGCCGCGCTGATGCCCGGCGCGCGCGTCGTCAAAGCGTTCAACGCGCTCTACGGCCAGATCACCGCGCAGGACCCCCGCCGCACCGATGGCCGCCTCGTCGCCTTCCTCGCCGGCGACGACGCGGGCGCCAAGGCCACCGTCTCAGCGTTTGCCGACTCGATGGGATTCGCGCCCGTCGACCTCGGCGGACTGCATGACGCCGGACGTCTCATGCAAGTCGGCGGCGGCCCGCTGTCGGGGCTCCACGTCGTAAAGCTCGAATAGCCGCAGCAGAGCTGGCCCTGTCCAGCTCGGAAACCCCCTGCCACGCCGCCGCGGTAGGGGCGAAGGTACTGCTGGATGGCGACCCTGAGCAGCTCACCTCTGTCGATGCCGGAGGCGCATTCGGGATGCTGGTCCGCGACCGCAACAACGCGGGCGCCCCGATGGCCGCTTCAGCCCGGCCAGCGCCCCGCGTCCCGGGCCCGCTGGCACTCGCTGATCAGGCTCGAGTAAAGGCCCTCCCGCCGCAGGACCGCGCCCTTCTCGCCGTCCGGCGGCCAGGACTTCCTGGTTGTACTGCGCGGTGAACGTCCGCCGGCGGGCCTTCTCGGGCACCTCCGGATCGGGACGGTCCTGCCACTCGCCGGTAACCAGTCCCGCATCGCCGGCTCCCGGCCTGCGGTCGAGCGAGGTCATCGTCATCTAGGAAAGCGTCTCCATCCCCGCTCTAGAGGAGTGTCAGTGGTTACTGAGGGGCGGGCGCCTCACGACAGCCTGGCAGAGAGGGGCGACCCCGCAGGACTTCGCGACCTCGCTGACAGGTCGCTTCTCAACGGTGACGGCGGTGATTACCAGCCGGGCCTTCGACATCCTCCGCGGAACGCTAGGAGGCTCCGGCTCAAAGACCCGGAGCCTCCCGTCCCAGTGGAGCAAACCTCCGAGACCCTCCCGCGCGACCACGATCCCAGCAGAGACGCTCGCCGCAGACGGCGAGCTGACCCGCCGCCACGACGCCTACCGCGCCGGCCTGGCCGGCCCGGCCCTCGCCCCGCCCCCGCCCGCCGCGCCCCGGCCGCAGGCCGTGACCCGGGTGACCCTGCACTGGGACGAGGGGACCAGCAGCGTCTTCTACCCGCCCGCCGTAACGTAAGGCAGCGGCAACCGGTTCCCGCGCCCGCCCGACCGGCGGCGCGGGAGCATGAGGCCAGCCCCGTTGCGGCTGCCGTGCTCGATCACTGCGAGGACGTATACTTTCGCGCCGTTTGAGCAGGGGAAACAACCTCTGCAGTTCAGTCAAGAAGTAAGCGCGTCCTGCTCGCCGACTGACCCGATCACGACAATTGAGCCAGAGTCATTTTTTCGTGGCCGTTAGCAGTGAATAGATACCCCGGCAATGCCAGCAGTCGCACAGCTTGGCTGTCCGGCCAGGGTGAACCTCGCCGGGGGATGAGGGTCCTGGCATGACCGCGGCAGCACCGACGCCCCGGTGCCTTCCTGCCACGGCGGCACCGTCACCGCCCCGATAGGCGAGGCCGGCCGCGGTTCCCCTGCGAGCTCCCCGCCCTGCCCGGCGGGCGGCCCCGAGACGGCAGGCTCCTCCAGTACCCGCGTCACTTCCTCCCGCGCGATCACCAGCCGCGAGACCTGCGCCTCAGCCCTGGCCAGCTCCTCCGCAAGCTCCCCGATCCGGCTGCGCAGCCGGCCCGCCTCCGCCTGGGCGGCCGCCTCCCGTCGTTTGAGTTCCCCGATCAGCGAGCCCATCCACGGCCTCCTTCCCCCCCGCACACGACGGTAGAAGACCAAGCCGCCGATCAGCCGCCTATCGAGCAAAACTGCTGGTCAGAAGTCCCTTCAGAAGAGCCGCACCCAACCTAATTGCCTCTCCGGCGCTCTGCAGGCGCGTCCATGGGACGGCGCGCCCGACAGGACTGGCGGATATGGATGCCGGAGCCAAGACTGGTCAGCGGACTGGCCGCGCACTCGTAATCGGCAGGGAGCCTTCCTCGTCCGGGACGATGTCGGCGTTCGCTCATCTGGAAGGCCACCGGATCCGGCGGTCATGCATGAGCATAGGCACAGGTGTGCCGACGTCATCGCCAGCTACGAGGCCCCTGCTAGCGACTAAGGTGATGCCTGTAGCCAGTGAAGGCAAAGATGCTGCTCAACGGCCTAAGTTGCAGCCAGGACGGTCGGCGTAACCGCTCCCACTGGCCCCGTCCGTGAGCCGTCCCGTCCTCGTCCGTGGCCCGTTCCGCCTCCGTCCGTGGCCGACACGGCCCCCGGAACCTGGTGCCCACGGACGCATAGCGGACGGCGGCAGCCCGGGATCGCGCCTTGAAACGCGTCCGTGCTGGTCAGCGGGGGGTGACTCGGGCGGAGCGAGCGTGCTGTGAAACCGTCGACTCAGCCTAATAGCCATACGAGCCGCCTCACATGCCTTGACAGAAATACACATGTAGGTGAATATGCGCTTAGTCATATGCTGCGCAACGTCAATGCGGACGAGGAGAACGATGCGCATGGCAGAGACGGCGGCCCCCGGGCAGGCGGCCCTGCCGGGTGCGGGAGCACCCGGGCCTGTGCTGGCCGCAGACGACCTGGTCGTCGAGTACCCGCTCAAGCACGGAAAGAAGCTGCGCGCTGTTGACCAGGTGAGCTTCCGGCTGGGCGCGGGCGAGGTCCTCGGAGTAGTAGGCGAGTCCGGCTCCGGTAAGTCGACACTCGGTAAAGTCGTCGCCGGCTTCCTGAACCCCACCTCGGGTCAGCTCCGCTTCCCGTCGGGCACCGGTGACCTCGCCCCCCGCGAGCAGCGCAAGCCCCGCGGCTACCGGGATATTCAGATGATCTTTCAGGAGTCCGCCATGGCACTCAACCCCCGGCTGCCGGTATGGCGGATCGTCGGCGAGGCTATCGCGCCCAACCTGACCACCTTCTCAGCCTGGAAGCGGGCCGGAGTCGCTGACCTCAGGGCACGGGCCGTCGGCTACCTAGAACGGGCCGGACTACCCGCGGCAGCGTTCGCGGACAAGCACGCGGCCGAACTGTCAGGCGGCGAGAAGCAGCGCGTCGCTATCGCCAGGGCGCTCGCGGCATCACCTGCCGTCATGGTGTGCGACGAGTCCGTTTCCGCGCTTGACGTGTCGATCAGGGCCGTCGTCCTCAACCTGTTCCAACGGCTGAACCGCGAAACCGGAATCGCGATGGTCTTCATCAGCCATGACATCTCCGTTGTAGCTCATCTCGCCGATCAGCTCGCGGTCATGTACCACGGCCGGATCGTCGAGTACGGAGACCCGGCCAGCATCATCTCCGGCCCGCAGGACGAGTACACGAGACGCCTCATCGCCGCCGTGCCGACCCTCGAGCGCGGCGGAGCGCCAGCCGACCGGGAGCCCGGTCCTCCGTATCCAGCGCGTATCACCACCCGAGGAGCGATATGAACCCCTTCAGGGCAAGACGAACTCGCGCCAGAGCAACCAGAGTATTCGCCGCCGTCGTTGCCGTGACGGCCATAGTGGCCCTTGCCGCCTGCTCGTCGCGGTCGTCGGGTCAAGCCGGCGGCGGGAATAGTAACAGCAACGGGACGATCACGATCGGAACGGAATTCCCGCCCGGCACCCTCGACCCCACCACGGGCACTCAGGGTTCCGACCTGGCTTACCTGAACCTCGTATTTGACGCCTTGGTGCAGGAGAACCCGCAGACCGGAGCGATCGAGCCGATGCTGGCGACGTCCTGGAAGTACCCCAGTGCCGACAAGCTCGAACTCGCGGTATTCCTGCGGCACGGGGTCAAGTTCCAGGACGGAACCCCCTTCAACGCGCAGGCCGTCGTCGATTACACGAAGGCCTTCCTCAAGGCCGGCGACATCGCCAACCTGCTGCAGTACGTCACCTCGGTCACGGCAGTAGGCGACTACGAGGTGATCTACCACCTGAGCCAGCAGAACGCGCTGCTTCTCGGCGGCCTCGCCGGCCGCGCCGGGACGATTCCGTCACCGACAGCGGTGCGGAAAGAGGGCGCGAACTTCGCGGCGCACCCAGTCGGCACCGGGCCGTACTCATTCGTCTCCGAGACGCAAGGGGCGAGCTACGACTTCACGAGCTTCCCCGGATACTGGAATAACGCCAACGTCAAACGCGTGAAGAATATCGACTACAAGATCTTCCAGAGCGACACGGCCCTGGCGGACGCCATCAGGACCGGCAACGTGGACGTCGCATTTGACCTCTCCCCGCAGGACGTAAGCACCTTGAAGAAGGAAGCGAACCTCACCGTGTCGGTGGGGCCTGGCACGCAATTCAGCCTCGCCTACTTCAACTCCTCGAGAAAGCCGCTGAACAACGCTGCGATCAGGCTTGCATTCAACCTGGCGCTTAACCGCGCGGACCTTGCGGAAGCCGTGACGAACGGCCTTGGCCAGGTCACGACCGAGCCGATGCCGCCGGGAACCATCGGCTACGTGAAAAGCCTCGACCCGGTCTGGTCCTATGACCCCGCCAAGGCCAAGGAACTCGTGCGGCAGGCTGGATACCCCCATGGCGTGAGCATGACCTGCTACGAGTACCCGGGCCTGGGATTCGAGACCGCGACGCCGATCATCATCTCAGAAGAACAGGCCGTCGGGATCAACCTGACGGTCATACCCGGCACGCCCGCGCAAGTAGGCACGTTCTTCACCAACAAAGCAGCACCCGAGTGCTTCCTCGCCGATTACGGCGGCGGGACCGCGCCGGGCAACTATGAGCTGCTGTGGAGCCAGTCGTACTACAACGCGGGCAAGACCAGCTACGGCATCGATCAGTACTTCGAGCAGTTCTACCAGGCCTACTCGACCGCCGGGGTTTCCCAGATCTCCTACAACATCCTCAAGAGCCAGCAGACTAACCCTGGTTACGCGCCGATGTTCACGTCGCCTCTGGTGAATGTGTACCGGAAGAACATCGGCGGGTGGGTCGCAAGCAACCTCGGCATCGATAACTGGCGCGGTCTCTACTACACGAGCTAGAGGTGCAGCGAGTGCAGATCATGCACGGGCGCCGAGGCCAGGGTCAGGCGCTGTCCCAGGCAGCGCCTGAGCCCGGCGAGGAGATGCTGCGGATCGGCGGGCTCGAGGTTGAATTCCGCGCCGGCCCGGCGCGGACCACCGCGCTTCGCGGCGTCGACCTGACGCTGCGCGCGGGCACGGTCCTCGGCGTCGCGGGCGAGTCCGGGTGCGGCAAGACCACATCCGCGCTCGCGGCGATGGGGTTGCTTCCGCGCAGTGCCGTCGCGCGCGGGTCGATCCGCTACCGGGGCACGGAGTTGCTTGCCTTGCCCGAGAAGGAGCTCAGGCGCTACCGGGGACGCCATCTCGCGATGATCTTCCAGGAGACGACCACGGCGCTGAACCCGGTCATCCGCGTCGGGGACCAGCTGATGATGGCTGCTCGCGCGCACGGGCGCGGCGGCCAGGCCGAGGCACGGGAGCGAGTCCTCGCGGCGCTCGCCGATGTCCGGCTGGCCGACTCGGAACGGGTCATGTCCAGCTACCCGCACGAGTTGTCGGGCGGCATGTGCCAGCGGGTCGTCATCGCGATGGCCGTGAGCTGCGGCTCCCGGGTCCTGTTCGCGGATGAGCCGACGACCGCGCTTGACGTGTCCGTCCAGGAGGAGATCCTCGAACTTCTGCGCGGGCTGGTCACGCGCCGCCGGCTCGCCATGATGATGATCTCGCACGATCTCGCGGTTCTGGCCGATGTCTGCGACGACATCGCGGTGATGTACCGCGGGGAGATCGTGGAGTACGGACCGGCCGGCACGGTGCTTGCCAGCCCGGCCCACCCCTACACCCGGGCTCTCCTCGACTGCCTTCCGACGCTCCGGGGCCGCCGGGGTACGCTGCCTGAGCTGCCCTCCGCCCCGGATGACGCCGGGGCGTCAGGCGGGTGCCGTTTCCGTGCGCGCTGCGGGTGGGCCATTGACGCCTGCCAGGAGCCGCCGGCGCTGTCCCCGGTGCTGCCCGGGCAGCCGCGCCTGTCCCGGTGCTGGAGAAGCACCGACGTGCTCGGGCTCATGGCAGCTGGCGAGAGTGCCGGAGGCCAGCCAGGGGACGCAGCGGTGACGAGCGACCACGGGAACTTCGACCGATGACCAGGATCATTCTCCGGCGCCTGGCGACGTCGATTCCGACGGTCTTCGTCAGCACGATCCTCGTGTTCGCCTTGCGCTACCTGCTGCCAGGAGGGCCGGTCGAGGCAATGCTCGGCGGTGGCACCGGCCAGTACACCGCCTCGCAGATCGCCGCGCTCGAGGCTCGCCTCGGGCTGAACGCGCCGGTCCCTGTCCAGTACTGGCACTGGCTCACTGGCGTGCTGCACGGGAATCTGGGGACGTCGTACTACAGCCAGCAGCCGGTCTCCACGGTGATCGCGCCACGGGTCATCCCGTCCCTCGAGCTCATCGTCGGGGCGCTGATCGTGTCCACGGTGATCGGCGGCGGACTGGGCATGCTCGCCGCGGTCAAGCGCGGTCGTCCGACGGGAAGGGCTATCCAGCTCACGTCCGGACTCGGCTTGTCGATCCCGGACTTCTGGCTGGCAGCCGTGGCGGCCGGCGTCCTCGGGCTTACCTGGAACGTCTTCCCCGCCGTCGGGTTCACCCCGATCTCCCAGAGTCTCGGCGGCAATATCGACACCCTGACCCTGCCGGTCCTTGTGCTGTCGGTCGTCACCGGCAGCTTCCTCGCCCGGCACGTCAGCAGCGCGATGGCCAGCGCCCTGGACAGTCCGTACATCAGAACCGCGTGGGCGATGGGTCTGCCGCCCCGCAAGATCTACCTGAACTGCGCGCTTCGCAACGCGGTGGCTCCGGTCATTACCTTCATCCCGCTCGCGTTCACCGCACTTGTCGGGGGCACCGTGCTCGTCGAGAACATCTTCGCCATTCCCGGTCTCGGCACCGAGATCGTCAGCTCAGTGAGCAATGAGGACTACCCCATCGTGCAGGCGATCGTGCTGCTCGTCGGTGTCCTGGTCGCTGTGCTTAACCTGCTGGCCGACGTCAGCCTCGCACTCTTCGACCCGAGGATCAGGAATGCCATCTCGGAGTAGCGGCCGCAGCGGAGCAGGGCTGGCAGCAGGCGTCGGCGGGGCCGTGCTAGCGCAAGAGGTCGCGGAGGATGCGACCTTGGCGGCTGAAGCCGCGCACCTCGACGGACGCGGCACCGGGGCACGGCGTTTCGGCCTCGTTCCCCGCATTGGCCTCGTGATGTTCTTGTTCATCCTGCTGGCCAGCCTGCTAGCGCCGATTTTGCCGATCGACAACCCGCTGCAGCAAACGCTGTCGCTGCGCAACGCCGGGCCGTCGCTGCACCATCTGCTCGGCACCGATCTCGTTGGCAGGGACGTGTTCAGCCGGGTCATCTACGGTTGCCGCTCGGCGTTCGAGGGCGTGGGAATCGGTGTCCTCTCGATGCTTGTGCTCGGCGTGCCCTGGGGGCTTGCGGCCGGCTTCTCCGGAACTGCGGTAGACGAGGCGCTGATGCGCATCGCCGATGCCATGCTCTCGTTCCCGCCGCTGATTCTGGCGATCGGCGTCGTCTCCGCGCTGGGGTCATCCATCACCCACGCGATGGTGACGGTCGGCGTCATCTCGGCGCCAGGTCTCGCACGGCTGCTGCGATCGGCGACGCTACCGCTGCGCGGCGCCGAGTTCGTTCTCATCGCACAGTCGCTGGGGGTCAGTCGCTGGCGTACCGCCGTTCGGCATGTCCTTCCCAACGCGATGGCTCCGGCCGTGGTGCAGACCGTCGCCGCCGCCAGCTACTTCCTCATTGTGGAGGCGGCGCTCAGCTTCCTGGGACTCGGCGTGCCGCCCCCCTCTCCGTCGTGGGGGGCGGACATGGCCACCGCGTACCTCAATTTTACCGGCGACCCCGCTGCCACGATCGTCCCCGGCCTCGCCATCACGATCGGCGCGTGGAGCATCAGCGCGGTTGGCGACGGCTTGCGAGACGTGCTGGTGCGCGCGTGACGGTTGACACCGTGCACGGTCCCGTCGGCGGCCACGCCGACGGTGACGGCGTCCTGTCGTTCCTCGGCATCCCGTACGCCGCGCCGCCGGTCGGCCCGCGACGGTTCATGCCGCCGGTGCCGCCGCAGCCTTGGACGGATGTCCGTTACGGACGGGATTACGGTCCGACGGCGCCGCAGGTGCGCGCCGCGGGACCAGTGGCGCAGCTGCTCCCCGGTGAGCCCATCCTCGGCGAGGACTACCTGAACCTGAATATCTGGACACCGGATACCGACGGCGCGAGACCGGTCATGGTGTTCATCCACGGAGGCTCCTTCACCAGCGGGTCCGGCGCGATACCGACGTACAACGGATCCCAGTTCGCGCGCCACGGCGTCGTGCTCGTGACGATCAACTACCGTCTCGGCGCCGACGGGTTCCTGTGGTTCGGCGATGGAACGCCCAACCTCGGCCTACTCGATCAGATCGCGGCACTCGCCTGGGTGCGGGACAACATCCGGGCGTTCGGCGGAGACCCCGCCAACGTCACCATCTGCGGCGAGTCTGCCGGGGCCATGAGCGTGTGCACCCTGCTCGCGATGCCCGCCGCAACCGGCCTGTTCCGGCGCGCGATCGCTCAGTCCGGTGCCGCACGCTGCGTGATCGGCCCGGACTCGGCGGTGCGGATCGGCGCCAGGCTGGCCGAGATCCTGGGCGTGGCCGCAACCCGCGCTGCGATCGCAGCGGTGCCTATGCCCCGGCTGCTGGCCGCCCAGTCGCAGCTGTCCCAGGAGGTCGCAGCGGAGCCCGATCCGCAGCGGTGGGGCGACGTCGCCCGCAACATCATGCCGTTCGAGCCGGTCGTCGACGGGCACCTACTGCCGGCCGCGCCGATCCAGGCCCTCCGCGGCGGAGCGGGTGCGGACGTGGACATACTCGTCGGGACCAATGTCGACGAGGCGAACCTGTTCTTTGTACCGACCGGCGTCGTCGACCAGGCGGACCACGAGGCGTTGTCCCAGTTCGTTCGCGCCCGCCGCTATCCGCCGTCGGTCATCAGCGCATACCGCACCGCCCGTCCGGACTCGTCGTACGGCGAGCTGATGGCCGCGATCATGACCGACGGGTTTTACCGGATCCCGGCGCTGGAGGTCGCACGCGCCCACCCCGGAACCTACATCTACGAGTTCGCGTGGAGGTCGCCCGCGTTCGACGGCGCGCTCGGCGCGTGCCACGCCCTTGAATTGCCGTTTGTCTTCGACAACCTAGACGCCCCCGGGTACGCCGCACTGCTCGGTGCGCGGCCACCGCGGAGACTCGCGGAATCGATGCACCGCGCGTGGTCCGCGTTCGCCGCGACCGGCGACCCCGGATGGCCGCCTTATGACGATCGCGGCCGCCCGGTGCTGCGCTTCGGCACCTCCGACGAGCTCACCGCCAGCGAGCGGGCGGACGAAGACGCCGTGTGGGACAGCGAGGGTGAGACTGAGGCGGAGCGGGTCAGCCGGGAGTGATTCGGGCGGAGCACGCGGGCTGTAAAACCGGTCGGAGCTGCTCAACGCCCGCAGTCGCCGCAGCCGCAGAGATCACGTGGCATGCCCGGATCGGCAGAACCGGCTCTAGCGCTGGCCGCCAGGCATCGGGACGGAGCGGGCAGAAGACCGTTCGGCCGGGTACGCGAACCTGCGGCCGTTCCGCACCACCAGCTGATCTGTCAGCTAATTCGCATGCCTGCCGACGCGGGAGTGTCCGGGCGGCGGCGAATGCGCATGACCTGGCGAACATAACCTTCCAGTGGAGTCCCAGACTTTATATACAGGTCAAGCCCTGCCGCTGTCTGACTCATGATTTCGGTTACCGGGGCAAACGGTGCTTTTACTCTTCGTAGTGAAGATCCGAATGCCCATGGTCTTCTCGCTGAGCCTTTTCTCGGCCAGCATCTTCTGCTTCGGCCTGGCAGCGCGTCCGCTTCGACCAGCTCACGCAGGCGGCTGCGGCGCGCGTTGGCGTCAGGAACGAAGGGTGCGCAGGCCGGTGCGGATTTCGCTGACCAGGATCTCGGGCTGTTCCAGGGCCGCGAAGTGCCCGCCCTTGTCGGCCTCGGCGTAGTGGATCAGGTTGCTGTAGGTGTCTTCGATCCAGCTTCGCGGGAAAAGTGGGATGTCCTTCGGGAAGACGGTCACCGCGACCGGGAGCGTCAGCTTCGGGCCGGCGAAGGTGCCTGTTTTGTTCTCCCAGTAGATGCGGGCGGACGACGCCGCGCTGTTGGTGAACCAGTACAGGGATATCGCGTCGAGCATGTCGTCCCTGCTGAGGGCGTCCTCGGCGAGCCCGTGGTTGTCGGTCTTGGACTGGAACTTGTCGTAGATCCAGGCTGCCTGGCCGGCGGGAGAGTCCGCCAGGGCGAATCCGGCAGTCTCCGGCTTCGTGCCCTGAAGGTGGTTCGCCCCGCCGAGATCGCCGGTGTAGAGGGCAACGGTCTCCACGGCGTGACGCTGCTGCGGCGACAAGGTGCCTTCATTGCCCTCTCTTCTCCTGAGCTTCGGAGCACAGCGCGACTCTCCGCTGCACACTGGTGTGCAGTCTACTTCATTGCACACTGGTGTGCAACAATGGTGTCGTGCCCACCGAGTCCTCCCGTGTGCGCTCGATGAACGAGACACGCGATCGCATCCTCGACGTCGCCCTCGATGTGCTGGGAGAGAGCCCCGACGCCGGAATCGGCGACATCGCCTCCGCTGCCGGCGTCGTCCGCCGCACGGTCTATGGCCATTTCCCCTCGCGCCTCGACCTGGTCCGGACACTCACGGAACGGGCCGTCACCGAGGTGACAGCCAGGTGCGCAAGCCGGGCCCCGGCGCCTGGCTGGCGCACGCCGAGGCCGTGCGGCGTCTGCGCCCGCACGTGGCGCTGATGGACGTCCAGGATGCCGCGCCTGGCGGAGACCACGGTGACAAGCCACGTGCAGAGCATGCTGGGCAAGCTCGGCATGCGCGTTCGCCTTCAGGCCGCGGTCGCCGCCTACGATGCAGGGCTCGTGCGGCCGTGCGGGCCATGACGCATGAGCAAGACCCGGGCGACAAGGGCGACGGAGACAGCGAGCAGGCACCAGGAGCACCAGGTCAAAGGGGAACAGCCGGGTGGTTGGTGAT
>Ga0265323_10001514_pt1 | contig 11333 bp, 11 predicted proteins | sample 41225metaG_FD_193580 | JGI IMG/M metagenome (GOLD analysis project Ga0265323, IMG submission 193580) | Rhizosphere microbial communities from Carex aquatilis grown in University of Washington, Seatle, WA, United States - 4-12-25 metaG | ecosystem: Host-associated > Plants > Roots > Rhizosphere... | reverse complement strand
TGGGATATCCGTGGACGGGGCCGGATCCATCTGGATCGCCGATCCCGGCTTGAACGAGGTCCTCGAAGCCTCGCACGGAGCGGTCACCACGTTGTCAGGGAGCCTTCCGCCGGCGTCAGCAGATGGCGGAGACGGAGGCCCGGCGGCCTCGGCTCGATTGAACGGGCCAATGGGCGTGGCCGTCGACGCCTCGGGCCGCGTGTATATTGCCGATACCGGCAACAATCGCATCCGTGTCCTCCTCCCGCCGGACACCTGCGCCGGCATCGTCAACTGGAACTCGAGGTCAGCGGATGACTCGGGGGGCAGTCTCACCGCAAGTATCCTCATCAACCCCACTTGCTCCTGGTCCATTACCAACCTGCCCGGCTGGGTCACGGCTTCAGGGGCGGCGGCGGGCAGCGGACCGAGCACCGTCACGCTGGTGGTCGCGGCCAATCCGGGCCCCCCGCGTACCGTCAATGTCGCAGTGGCTGGAAGCAGTTTCACGCTGACCCAGGCCGGCGCCACCTACACCGTCTCCGGCCACGTCACGCTCGGCGGCCAGCCGCTCGCGGGTGTGTTTCTCTCGCTCGGCCCGGGCCTCTCGGCGGCAACCGATGCCACGGGCTATTACTCCATCGCCTTCCCGGCGGCGTCGTCGGCGTACACTCTCAGCGCGTCGCTGGCTGGCTACGGCTTCATCCCCAATAGCCAGCAGGTCCTGCCATCGGGCTATCAGACATACGACTTCACGGCCTGGGCGACACCCGTGATCACGAGCATCGCCGCGGGCTTCGCGAGCGCCACGCTACCCGCGCAGACCAGCTTCGCGCCGGGCGAAATCGTCTCGATCTTCGGCACCTCGCTCTGCGCGGGTACCCAAGCGGCGAGCGCTCCGCTCCCCGAGACGCTGTCGGACTGCTCGCTATGGTTCGACGGCACGAAGGCTCCCCTCTATTTCAGTTCGCCGGGGCAGATCAACGCGGTTCTCAAGCAGGGTGTCGCTCCGGGTACGTATGCACTTGAGGTGTGGCGTTACACCGGCCCCAACGGTGCGCAATTGCCGGCCAGGAGCGCGAGTTTTCCCATACGGATCGCGCCGGTTTCGATGGCGTTCGTGGAGAGAGCCGACGGCGGGAACACCGTGCTTGCAGTGCCGTATCCGGACGGCGGTTATGCGGGCGCCGGCCGGCCGGTGGCGCCGGGCGACACGGTCACGTTGTATCTTACGGGCCTGGGCGCGGTGAGCCAGCAGCCGCAGGTCCTGGTGGAAGGTACGGCGGCCACACTCCTGTATGCGGGAGCCCAGCCGCAGGATCCGGGCCTCGATGAGATCGTGCTGCAACTGCCGCGATACGCTCTCGCGGCCGGCAAGCAGACCGCCGGGTTCACCATCACGGCGCCGTCCGTCTCGCAGACCGTGAGCTACCAGGTGCCCGCGGCTCCGTAATCGGGCCCGGAATCCTCAGGCGCCCTTGGCCTTGGCGCGATCCATGTAGCGCATGGTGCGCAGGTCGAGACGGATGATGTCGCCGCTCTTGATGAACTGCGGGACCATCACCTCGACGCCGTTGGCGAAGACGGCGGGTTTGAAGGCGGCGTCGGCCTGCTGATGCGACGGCGGCGCCGTGCCGGCGATCTTCACCTCCAGCACGTCGGGGAACAGCACGCTGACCGGCCGGTCTTCGAGGAACTCGATGGAAAGCCGCATGCCGGGTTCGAGGAAGGCCTCGCGGCTGCCGGCCAGGGTCTTGGGGATCTCCACCTGCTCGAACGTCTCGGGGTCCATGAAGCAGCAGGCATCGCCGTCGCCGTAGAGAAACTCCATGGGACGCTTCTCCAACGGGATCTCGTCGAATCGCAGTTCGGCGCGGAAACTGTGCTCCCAGAAGGTGCCGGTATCCAGGTTTTGCAGGCGCGCGTGGGCCGCGCCGCCCATTTTCCCCTGGCCGGGATGATACTCCACGGCCACCACTTTGTAGGGTTGTCCCTCGTACCGGATGGCAGCGCCGGCGCGCAGTTGCGAGGCGGTAATCACGGCTACCTCCTACTGGGCGAGTTTCCACTCCCCGTTAACCAGCACCACTCTGAGACTACGCCCGGACTCCTCGCCCGGCTTGCCATCGCCGAATTCGACCTCGGCCGAATCGCCGCGCAGGGTCACCTTGCCGAGCTTGAGGGCGGCGGCTTCGGCGGCCATCTGCGAGAACATTTCGAGCGCCTGTTGCTTGCCGCCGGCCACCATCGGCGCCAGCGTTTCGCGGGACTGCGGGTCCATGGTATTGCGGATGGCGTCGAGATCCTTCTTCTTGCAGGCATCCAGAAACGCCAGCACCGCTTTGTATTGCGGACTGTTCAGCGCCGCCGGGCCGGTCAGCACGCCGCTGGCGGCGGCGCGGCGGATTATCGTGGAGCGAAACTCGGCTTCCAGGCGCCAGCGGGAATCGTCATGGCCGCCCGCCATCGACTGCTTCATCGACGCCTTGCCGGCCACCTGATCGCCGGGCGGGCCGGCCGGCGTGAACTGGAGATCGCTCAACTCGGGAGACGACACGGTTTCGGAGTAGAACTCGATGCCCTGGCTCGTCAGCAGGCGGCCGCCGTTCCAGATGGATGTCGCGGGATCGATGGCCAGGGCGACGCCATGCAGCGCGCCGGCGCGGGCTTGCCGGTCGGCCCAGTAGACCCAGTCGTCGGATGCCTTGCGCAACTCCTCCGGCACCGGCAGGTCCGACAGGAAGACGGTCAGCTTCTCCTTGCCGGCCGCCATGCCGTCCGGTTCCATGACCGCGAACACATACTTCAGCGTGAAGCGGGCAGCGCCGATTTGAAGCGCGCCCGAAACGCTGCCGGCGGCGTCGCCGGCAACCGCCACGCCCAGCATCAGGCCGGCGGCGGCCATTCCGATGCACATCGATAGCCAGGATCCCATCATCGCCTCATCTCCAATCCGAAGCGCGCCCCCGGGAACACCCCGGAACCGGCGCGAGGTCACCGGACAGAATCATAGCAGGGTTCACTGGAACCGGAGTGTGCGGAAGATCACCTCCGCGGCGGCGATACAATGGCCCCTGGCAGGGCGTGGCGAAAGGCCTGTTTTTGTGCGAGCGCACAAAAAACAGCACTTAAGTCCTTTGTTTCCGGTCGAAATTTGTGCGATGCGCACAAATTTCAGGTCGCGCCACGGCCCGCTGGCCCGGCACCCAGGCCGGTTCGGTTGGAGTATGCGAGGGCTCCTCAAAGCCACGAATCGCCACCGCGCCGCCCCTGACATCCGCCGCCGTCCGGGCAGCAACGCTACCAACCCAGCCGGGCCTGGAGGCTACGATGCCCGGCCGGACTCAGCCATCCGGTTGGATCGGCCGGGGCGATCCCCAGCACGATGGGGCTGACTTCGTCGCTCGCGCCGAAGACCGGATGCTGCTTCCATCCGTTCGCTCCAGCTTCATTGGCTACCTGCGCGGCGACCCACGAATACACCTTGTCGAGCGGCGCGTCCTTCTGCTGCCGGAGGCCCTGCAGCAGATAGTAAGTGAAGAGTCCGTGAGAGTACTTGGGCAGCTCGTAAGAGCTTTCCTCGGTGCGACTGGCGGCCAGAATCGCCCGGCCGGTGCCTTCCCTGATGCGGTCCAGGGTTTGCGGGGAGACCGATTGCGGAATGGTCACTGTCTGCGCCAGGGCACCCTGGCTGTGGCAGGTATCCAGGATCACGGCCACCTTCAGGGCCCTGATCCGGGTGCGCACCACGTTGGTGATCTCGACCATGGGAATGGCGGTGGAATACAGACCGTCCAGCGAATCCACGTCCGTGTCGTAGGTCACCACGTAATTGGCGCCGGCCGTGTCCTGCTCTCGCGCGGTGCCGTGGGTGGCGATGTAGATGGCCGCCAGGTCGTCTTCGGTGGCGTTGCGCGCCAGCCAGTTGAGGCCGGCGCGGATGTTGACGGCAGTGGCCTCCGCATCGGCGATCAGGCGCACATGGTCGGCGCGGAAGCGGCCGCTGGCGGGGTCGCGCAGTAAGTCGGCGATAGCTTGCGCGTCGTTGCGCGTGTATCTCAGGTTGAGGCGCGGGTTATGGAACTGGCTGACGCCCACCACCAGCGCCCATTTGCCGCTAACAGCGGGCAGGCGGTAGTCGCGGGTCGCGCGGGCGGGCGGGCCGGGGGCCGGGGTGTCGTGCGCCACCGCCGCCACGCCGCGCGCCGGAGTCGAGAGCGTGAAAGGGTCTTCGGCGCTCCTCAGGGCGGCGGCGTTGCGCTCGCGCGCTTTCCCCAGGGCGTACTGCGGATTGCCGCGGCCGAGTTTACGCTCGAACAGCGACCGGTAATACCAGGCGTCGCCATTCTCATCGCAGGCCTCTTCCGCCTGTTTGAGCAGCATCAGACCGTTCGACAGGTCGCCCGAGGAGGGCGCGGCGGAAACCAGTTCCAGCGCCCTCACCACCAGATCTTTGGACACGGCGCAGCGCTGCTGGGCGCATCCAGCGGCCGCCAGCGCCAGGATTGCCGCAATCAGCTTCACTTGCCCTTCCCCTTTTGCGCCGGGGCTTTTCCGGCCGAACCGGCCGCCGGCTGGGAGAGTTGCTTGTAATGCTCCAGCGCGATTTCGATGCGGTTCACCGGCTCGATGAAAAACTTCTCCGCCGGATTGGCTTCGCCCGCCTTGCGATATTGCATCACGGCCTGCTCGAAGTAGCGCCGGGCGCTGCCCGGGTCGTCGGCTTTGTATCCGAGCGCTTCGTCGCCGACGCCGATGTTGTACAGGCGGTAGGCATCGTCGTCCAGACGCGGGAGCGGCGGCATGGTCTCCAGCGCCTCGACGAAGCTGGTCCACTGCCCGGCGTCGGCCTGGCGGTTGAAGCGGTCGAGGGCGCCGCGCGCCAGCATGACTTCGACGCGCTCGTTGGTATTCACCAGGCGCGCCGCCACGCGCTGGGCCGTGCGGTCCACCAGAATCTCGACCACGTCCTCGATGGTGCGCGGTTCGTCTTCGGCATCGGCCTCCTTGTGTCTGGCGCCGTGGGGAATCTTGTCGAGAATCTTCCTGGTTTCCGTGACCGCGCCGCTCACCTGGTCGAACTCGTGGTGGTACTTGACGTCGATCGGCTCGGCATCCAGGAACCGGCCGGCACGGGTTCTGGCCTGATAGGTCACCTGCAAACGCCCGTCCACGGTCACACTGGAAGGCTGCCGCTGCTGCTGCCCGTTCTTGCCCTTCCCGGTCAGCAGGGTGTCGTAGTGGGGCGTGGCCGCGGCATTGCAGATCAGCACTTTGAGAACCACCAGCGTATCCGGTCTGTCGGGATTGAGTTCCAGATCGCTATTGAAGCGGATCAGGTCGGTTTCCACCATGGATTGCAGCTTGTCGGCGGCCAGCTTCTCGCAGGGGTCCTGCGGCTTTTCCGCCGAGACAGCGACGTTGAAGGCCTTGCCCGGCAGTTGCACCGCGGCGGGCAGCCGGCGCTCCAGGACCACGGTCTTCTTAATTTTGCCGAAGCCTTGGCCGGAGAGCAGAACCGGGCACAAGACAATCCAGCCGATGAGCGGCAACCTGGTCATTTCCGCACCCTCGATCCCTTGTGAAGTTTAGCACCCAAAAGCGCGCCGCGCGGCCGTAATCCGTCCGTAAGCCGGCAACCGCCAGATCCGCCCCCGTCAGGCAGCGGTTGCACCAGGCCGGCGGGAAACCGCAGATAGCGGACGCATGGCCGGCTCGGTGGTTCGTCGGGGGTCAGAGCGCTTACGGACGGATTCCGGGCGCTGCCGGCCTCCGGGGAACCTTTCCTTCGGCGGTTGCGTAGGCCATAATGAATAGCGAACTCCCATGACTGCCACAACCAGCCCTCAACTGGGCCAGATCCACGCGCTCCTGGCGGAGAGAGGCTACCAGGTCTCCGAGCAGGACGCCGATACATTGAGAATTCAGGACACCCACAGCGGCGTCAGCCTGCGGGCGGTGCTTCAGGGCGACGTGCTGTTTCTGTCGCTCACCTGCACCGTCGCCCCGCGTGCCGCTGTGACCGCCGGGATCATGGCGCGGATGCTGGCCGCCGATAACGGCATCTCCACGTCGCACTTCCAACTCTACGATGCGGGCCAGGACCGGGTCGCCGTAACGCTGGCCAATTTCTGCAAGCTGCATGGGCTGGAGCCGGACGACGAGGATGAGATTCCCTCCTGCGTCCACTTTCTGCTGGTGGACGCGATCACCGCCCGCGGCCTGCTCCCGGAGTTCGAAGCGTAAAAGGGGAACCGAGCTATGGCATTCTTATCCGACATTTTTAGCCGCGCCGGCCGCGTGGCGCGCGGCCAGGCCAATGCGGGCGTGGGCGCGCTCGAGGACGCCACCTTCGAGGCCACGGTGAACCAGACCGTCGCCGACATGAAGACCGAGCTGAACAAAGTGGTGCAGGCCTCGGCGATGGCGATGAGCAATTTCAACCGCCTGGACGCCGAATACCAGAAGTACGTCCGCCAGGCGCAGGATTGGAAAGACCGCGCCGGGCTGGCGCTGGACGCCGGCAACGAAGACCTGGCGCGCAAGGCGCTGGCCAGGAAGGCCGAGTGCGACCAGCAGGTGGCTTCCATGCAGGCCGCCGTGGATTCGGCCCGTCAGGCCAGCGACAAGCTCAAGCAGCAGGTCACCGAATTGAAGGGCAAGATCGAGGAAGGCGAGCGCACCGCCACCACGCTGGTGGCCCGCCGCAACGCCGCCATGGCGCAACGCAAGGTAGCCGAAGCGATGTCGGGCGTGGGCCACGCGGATAACGCCTTCGCCGCCCTCGGCCGCTTCGAGGAATCGGTCTCGCGCGAGGAAGCCACCGCCAAGGCGTTCGACCAACTGGCGTCCGCGGGCAAGGACGAGGATCTGGAAAAGCAGTTCGCGCAACTGGGCGATCACAGCGTGGACAAGCAACTGGAAGCTCTCAAGCTGGAGCGCAGGAAGCCCGCGCCGCCCGAGATTCCAAAGGAACTGCCCAGCCCGCAATGATCACCATTACGGTAGTCGCCATTCTGGGCGTGCTGCTGGCGGCAGTGCTTATGGAACTTTTCAAACGGCGGAAAGCCCCGGCGGCGCCGGTGGAAGACCTGGCCAATCTCAAGGCGTCCGACGCCCGCATCGGAGACTCCGTATCCATCGCCGGCGTGGGCGACGATATGACAGACCTGGATTTCACGGCCGGGAGCTGCTCCTGGATCGAAAGCGCATCCCGCCGCTGGTTCGAGCTGAGCGGCCCATACAAGACGCGGCACGTCACGCTGCGCGTGGATGCCTCCGGCGACGACCTCGATGTGGCCGTGCAAGTGGATCCGCGCAAGCTGACCATCCAGGATCTGGGCCTTTCCGAGGACGACCTGGCACAGATGGACCAGCGCCAGAACACCGCCGATTCCTTCGAGTTCGACGGCAAGGTCTGGCTCTACCTCCTGAGCCGGGAAGCCCATGCCACGCGCAACAATCTGCCGCAACCCCGCGGATTCTACTACTGGGAGTTCCGGGAACAGAATGGCCGCGGCCTGCTGGCGCTCCGCAAGGAACAGGACGAGCCGTTCGCCGCAACCTTGTACCAGGGGATCGCTCCGGACGACGTGACCGTCTACCGGGGCAAAGGATAGGCCCGCCATGAGCCGGTCCGGACTGAAGTTTCTCGCGGTTCTTCTCAGCGTTCTGATCGTGACCGTGCTGTTCGCCGGCCTGGACGATCTGCCGCGAAGCGTGCGCGCGCAGATTGCGACGGATCGAGCCGCGCTGGCTTCCGCGGAGAAGGACTTCAACTGGACCGCCGGAGCCGTGGCGGGAAATCTGAGCTCGGAACCCGATCTGTTCCGCGCGGTTCCCGCCAGCGCGCACTGGCGCGCGGACATGGCGCGGCAGAAGGGCGCGCTGGATGCCGCCTCCCAGGACATGGCGGCGCTGGCCGCCATCGAGAAAGCCAATCGCCGCACGGACCGCCAGCGCGCCGCGGAATTGCTGGCGCACGAGCGCGGACTGCGCACGGCGGCGCTCTCGGAAGCGGAGGCCATCGAGCGGGAGGCCGCCCGCTGGATCGACGTCAAGCAGCACCTGCCCGAAGAAGTGCGGCGGATGGAGAGCGACTACCACGCCATCCAAGCCTTCGACACCGCCCCGCTGGCGGCCGCGGTGCAGAAGGCCGAAACCGATTGGCCGCTGAAGAAGGCGGACCTGGACGCCAGCCTCGCCGGCCTCAAGGGCAGCATCGCGCAATCCGGCGCACTGTGGCAGAAGAGCGCGGATACGCGCCGCGCCGCGGCGGCCAACGATTTCGCGCACCTGGATTTCGGCGCGCTGATGGCGGCGGAAGACTCGCTGCACTCCACTAGCGAATCGCTCCCGCGCACGGCCGCGGAAATCCAGGCGCTCACCGGGCAACTGTACAACTCATGGGACAAGCTGCTGGTGGACATGCGCAGCCACGGCGGCGCCTGGGAGCAGCAGATCCGCACCGTGACCACCCGCCACCCGGATGCCACCGCCGGAAACGGCGAGACCACCTCGGAGGAGCGCTGGGTGACGGTGCCCGAGCCCACCTACCGGGCCATGCAGCAGGATCTCGGCATGGCGGTGGAGCACAAGAACGCCGGGCTGTTCGATTCCGAAGCCGAACGCATGGCGCAGCCGGCCGGGTTCGCCTACATGGCGCCGCCGGGCCAGACCAATCGGTACGGCTATTGGGACCATCGCGACGGGCGCGATTTCTGGGTTTTCTACGGGCAGTACGCGCTGATGCGCGACCTGCTGTTCAACCACTCCTACCGCCCGCTGGAGCGCTACGATTGGGACGGCTACTACGAGAGCCGGCGCACCGGGCGCACCTACTACGGCCACGATTCGGCCACCGGCGCGCCGCGCTACGGATCGCAGGGAACGGCCACGCAGGAGCGGTATTCCGGCAGCAGCTACGCCCACAGCGGCGGGTTCAAAAGTTCGCAGTACGCCAGCAAGCCGGGCGGGTATCGCAGTTCGCCCTACGCGTCGCCGGGAGCGCGCGAGCCCGGCGGAGACAACAGCCCGCGGAAATTCGGCAGCGGAGCGAAGCCCTCCGAACCCCACGCGGCGCCGCCTCGCCCCTCGCGGCCATCGCCATCGTTCCATCCCAGCGCGCCGCGGCATTTCGGGAAGCACTGAAGCCCGGGCGCGGCTAGAATAGGAGATCGAGGGTCCGCCAATGCGTTCTCTACTGTTAGCCGCCTTGCTGCCCGCGCTTCTGGGCGCCGCCCCGGAAGCCCTGCAAATCGTCAACCCGGCCGTCAGCCATTCCGACGATGGCGTGAATGAGCCCGCCGGTACGCAATTCCGGGGAGGCGACACGCTGTTCTTCTCCTGCCGGATCGCGCACTACGGCAAGTCGCCCGAGCAGCGCGTGCAACTGGCCTACTCGGTGCAGGCGTTCGATCCCCAGGGCGTGCCTCTGATGGAGGTTTTCAAGCACGAGATCGCCGAGGAAGTGGCTCCTCAGGACAAGGATTGGCTGCCGAAGATCTCCACCGAGATCGCCATCCCGCCGGCCGTGCCGCCGGGCGCCTACAAGATCGTGGTGAAAGTGGAGGACGAGGTAGCGCACACCGGGGCCACGCTGGACATATCGTTTCAGGTGCGCGGCCGGGTGCTCGCGGCCACCGATAAGCTGACGCTGCTGAATCTGCGCTACTACCGCGGCGAGGACGACACGCGGCCGCTCGACAAACCGGTTTACAAAGCCGGCGACGAGTTGTGGATTCGCTTCGACGCCGCCGGGTTCAAATACGGGCCGAACAACGGCGTGGATCTGAGCTACGTGTTCTCCGTGCTGGACGCCGCCGGTGGCGTGCTGTATAGTCCCAAGGACCCGGTGGTGGACCAGGGCGAATCGTTCTACCCCAGGCCCTACGCCTCGGGCGCGTTTTCCATCACGGTGCAGAGCGCGGTAAAGCCCGGGGAATACGCCATCGCCATCCAGGCCACCGACGCCGTGGGCCATCAGACCGCGACAGCCAGGCAGGCGTTCACGGTGCAGTAGATGCGCCTAAGCGGCCACCTCGACCGAGGCCGCAATCGAGGCCGGCTCCGGAAGATCCGGGACATATGCTCCGCACCCGGTTTCGCAGCGCTCGATGATGGCGGTGTATCGCAGCACTTCAGCCATGATCTGAACTCCTTCCGGGTTGCGCCTGCCGGTCGCAATACCGGGTTTAGCAGACCCGTTGCAATGTCATCGCGGTAGCCCAGGCGGGCCGGGACGCTCGCCCTATCGCCGCTCGAAACTCACCGTGGCGCGCAGGTTGGCCACGCCGGCGGAATAGCGGGAGTCGGAGACGGCAAACGGCACGGCATCCTCCAGCCAGTCGTGCCACACGCCATCGGGATCGTGCGAGGCCACGGTGAGCGTGTACTCCTGCGGGCACAACTCGCAGCGAAAGGCGAAGGCGATCTCCAGGGTGTCGCCCGCGGCGCAGGGGCCCAGCTTCAGCCGCTCCAGTTCGGTGTTGGTGCCGTAGACGTTCAGGCCCACGCAGGTGCGGATCATGAGGCCCACCACGGGATCCTCCACCGCGTCGCGGTAGCGGACGGCTACCTTGACGACGGCCAGTTCGCCGGAGCGCCAGACCATGGTGGGGCGGCCGTTCTCCCCCAGGGTTTCGATGCGCAGCACTTCGGCGCGCCCGTCGCCGCGGCGGTAGCGCGGGTTGAGCGGCGGCGCCACGGTTTCCCCCCAGTCGCGGAAGCGCCCGGCGAGGTGCTTGCGGTAGGCGTCCAGCATCTCCCGCGGATCGCCGCGGCCGGCCAGGCGGCCTTCGCGCAGCCACCAGATTTCGTCGGCCAGGCGCAGCAGCAGTTCTTCCTCGTGCGAGACCAGGAGCACGGTCGCTCCGGCGCGGCGGAGGCGGTCGAGCGCGAGCGCGGCGCGGTTGCGGATCAGCGGGTCATGCCGGGCGAAGGTGTGTTCGATGAGCAGCACGCCGGCCGGCGCCAGGCTGAGCGCGTCGAGCGGCCCGAGCAGGCGCACCGGGCCGGAGGCGTCTACAGCTCCGCTGTCCGGCGTGTCGAGCCCGGCGGCCAGACGCAGCAGCTTGCCCTTGCCCGAGCCGTTCTCGCCCACGATGCCCGCCACGAAGCCGCCGGGCGCGACGGCGTCGAACTCGATCAGCGGGGCGGCGGTGACGCGGCGGAATGCAAGGGCCATAAGGTGTAGGGTAGCAGGGCGCCGATTGGAACTTCCATATCGAGAATTGTCCAATACAGGATGAGCCTGGAGGCGGGGTTTGTTTCCAATACAGCGTGAGCCTGGAGAGCGGATTCGATTCCAATACAAGATGAGCCTGAACAGGGGGGTGAAAATCAGGCATGCTTCG
>Ga0265323_10001512_pt1 | contig 11340 bp, 10 predicted proteins | sample 41225metaG_FD_193580 | JGI IMG/M metagenome (GOLD analysis project Ga0265323, IMG submission 193580) | Rhizosphere microbial communities from Carex aquatilis grown in University of Washington, Seatle, WA, United States - 4-12-25 metaG | ecosystem: Host-associated > Plants > Roots > Rhizosphere... | reverse complement strand
AATCCAGCCGGTTGATTTCACCCTTGGCCACACCCAGGTATTGCTCCAGTTTCAGGGATATATCCGCCGTCTCCGCTTCGGCGAACAGAATTTGCGAACGCGGTCGCGAACCCAATTTGGGTTTCGTGGCGTTCGTCCGGAGTTTTTTCAACTCGCGCTCCATGAGTTGCAGATGAATGTGCAGCGCGTTGAGCGGATTGCCGATTTCGTGGGCGACACTGGCGGCGAGCAGCGTGAGCGCCTGCACCCGCTCGCTTTCAATGGCTTCAAAGGTCTTCTGCCGCGCCTCGGTGGCGTCGTGCAAAATGAGCGCCACCCCGGAGCTGCCGGCGGCTTCTCCGTCCAGCGGCGCGGCATAGAGCCGCAAAAAACGCGGACGCGGATAATGCACCTCAAATTCGTGGCGGGCGACGCGCTCGCCCCCCGCGACATCGGTTTTGGAGATTTTTTCCCAATCCACTTCGGGCAGCCAAGTGGTGATGTGCTGTCCCTCGACACTGGGCTGCAAACCAATCAGGCGCGTTACGGCCTGATTGAAATAAATGATGCGGCCCTGCTCATCCACCACCAGCACGCCGTCTTCAATCGTGTTGAACAGCGTTTCGAGGAAGCTGCGCTCGCGCGCGAGCCGCTGGACGACCGTTTGCAGACCTTCTGCGTCCAGCCGTCCAATACGGCCTAGCACTTTGTCGAGAAAACTGGATTTGGGCGCTGCCATTGAGTGAAACCAATATTTCAGCGTGACATTTTGGCGCAACGCAGGGGTTTGTCAAATCAAAAAATGGGCTTTGATGGCACAATTAAATGACAATAAAAACATCGAACACCGAATGATTTGGCTGCGTTACCTTTCAACATTCAACCCACATTTTTTCTTAACCACAGACCAGTCATCGCGCTGGTTTAATGGCGGCCGAGGGGCATCTGGTAAGTGAAGTAAATCACTTGGTTCCAAGCGTTCCAATAGTGGAGAATGGCAATAACGTATTGATGTGCGGCGGCAGCCTGATCTCCTTTGATCATCTGATTCGTGACATACGGCGATTCACTGGAGTAGCCACCACCGGGAGTAGTCTCGTTGGCCTGTATGGCCTGTATGGCGACGAGGCGGGCAGCTTTGACGAGACTTTCCTGCCATTCCTGTAACAGTGGTACAGGAATGGCATTGTTCTTCTGCCTCATCAATTGACTCAACTGGAACACGACCATTGCATCTTCGGCAAAAACATTTAGTCCGCCGCGATCTGCAAGATACATGTCACCGACCCACAAGTTCGTCGCCAGAGCGCGGTTTAATCTGGCAATGGCCAGGTCCAATTGGGGAAGCTGGCGGATCTTTTGCTTCCCTTTTAACCCTATCATTTGAGCCAGCACCCGTTGCTCGGTTTCCAAGGCCCCCAGCATATACACGGTGCGTGTGGCTTTGGCCACCCCGCCCTGCGGATTGATGGCAGTGTAAGCGCGAACGTAAGTTCCCGGCGTATAACCATATACCGCGCCCACCACTTCAGCTGCGCCCAATGAATTAACCAGATTGGTCGGAGCATCGGTTCCGCCAAAAGAATCCAACCCCCAACCCACCACCGTGCCGTCGGATTTCATTGCCAGGCTGTGGTAAGTTCCTGCCGCGATGGCTACGACATTGCTCAGGCCGGTCGGTGGGCTGGCTTGTCCTTCGGAATCATCACCCCAGCCAATAATCGTGCCATCATCCTTCAGTGCGAGACCATGATAATATCCCGCCGCAATGGCCACGACATTGCTCAGGGCTGTAGGAATATTTGTTTGATTTGATTCGTTGAATCCCCAGCCCACAACCTTGCCGTTTGATTTCAACGCCAGGCCAAAAGCCGCACCCGCCGATATGGCAACCACGTTGCTCAAACCTGCCGGGGGGCTCGTTCCTCCGTAAGCAGGGTCGCCCCAGCCGACAACGGTGCCATCCGATTTTAGGGCCAGACTGGAGTCAAAACCCGCAGCGATGTCCACCACATTGCTTAATCCCTCCGGAGCCATCGCCTGGCCAAAATTAAGCCCATCATAGACCGGAGGATTGGTTGCTCCGAGGCCCCAACCAACGACCGTGCCGTCGGATTTTAATGCCAGGCTGAATCTAAAACCCGCTGTGACCGCAACCACGTTGTCCAGGTTTTCCGGGACGTTGGTTCCGCCATAGGTGTTGTCGCCCCATGCGACAACGGTGCCGTTGTTTTTCAGCGCCAGACCGTGGCTGTTGCCCGCAGCAATTGTCACCACGTTGGTCAAATCCGGCGGAATGGCGGGCGCGTTTCCCCAGCCAACCACTGTCCGGTTCGCCTTTAGGGCTAGACCGTAGTACTCGCCGGCCGCAATGGCGACCGGCAGGGCGCTTACCGTCGAACCCGGCTCCGTGTAGGTGTCGGAACAGATGAGGTACATGGGATTGTCTCCCAACAAGGTCAACTGCGGCGCCTGATAAATGACGGGTTGTCCGATGGAGAGTCCGAGGTCATTGACGGCCACCAACCGGAAATAACAGGCAACTCCGGGGAACAACCCGGACAACGTGGTGCTTAACGTGATATCATTCCATCCGCTGCCGACCGCAACCGGAGCGGTGTCGTTGCCAAAGGCGGGACTGGCATCCCATTCAAACCAAGCCCACGTCTCTGCGTCGTTGGGGTTTACACTGCCATTCAGTGTCACATCACCATTGGTGCCGCGGGGCGCCAAAGTGGCCACCAGCGGGGCGGCCAGCCGTGGAGCCTGCCAGGTGAATATCGGCCCATTTCCAAACGCCGCCACCAGTTTCGTGCCGTCCGCCGAGGAAGCAGCGCACACAGTGCCTCCACCCGAAAAATATAAATCGGGGAAAGTGTTGGTGATCCAGGTCGTTCCCGAATCCGGCGAGGTGAAAATCCCGTCGGTCCAGAGACTGCCACCATTAACCACTGCCATCAGTTTGGTGCCATCGTCTGATGAAGCAACGGCGGTGTCTCCATTATAGTTGTGGGGCACAGAGGTCAGGTTCCACGTGGTCCCCCAATTTAATGAGACATAAACCTGGCCATCCGGCTCCGCCGCGACCAGTGTACTGCCATCTGCCGAAATGGTGACGGTCCACCACCATCCGACGGGCGGTATCGTCCGCGTCCAAGTCGCCCCGGAATCCGAGGAGAGGTAAATCCCGTCTCCCACCGTTCCGGACACCAGTTTGGCGCCGTCCGCCGATGAAGCGACCGACCACCAACTCTTGATGGGTGCGCTGGTCATCGTCCAACTCGTTCCGGAATCGGTTGAGGTAAAGATGGGACCGTAAGCGCAATTTCCCCCGGACACCGCCACGAGTTTGGTGCCGTCCGCCGAACTGGCGATGCCACTCCAATTGGTAATGGGTGCACTCGTGGCTGTCCAGGTTGCTCCGAAATCCGATGAAAGATAAATCCGGTCTTTAAGAAAGGAACCGCCGGCAGCAGCCACCAATTGACTTCCATCCGCCGAAGCGGCAACGGACGTCCAAGCGGCTTGGGGCGCGCTGGTCAACATCCAGGTCATGCCCGAATTCATCGAGATATAGATCGGCCCGGATATGTTACCACCCCCCACGGCAGCAACCAGCACGTTGCCATCCGCAGACGAGGCAAGCGCGTTCCAACTCTCATAAGGTGCGCTGGAGTTCGTCCAGGATGGGACGGACGCCGGACAAAGGTTGACGCAGAAACCGCACGACGCAACCAAAGCCAGCAGCAAGGATCTAATCTTCATAACGCAACCGAAGTGTATCAGTTGTGCGCAACGGGTTCCATCTGTTTCAAAGCGATCCTTTAAGGCCAAAAGACACGGAGTTTCGATGCAAATTACGCGAATGGACACGAACAAACCGGGATGGGGAACGTGCGACATTATCAAATGCGGATTTTCATTTCTCATCCGCTGTCAGTGCCAAGAATATGTCTTCCAGCGGGCCGGACGCGCCGCTTTGGCGGCGGAGTTCATCGCGGTTGCCCACCGCAATCAATCGCCCGTTGTGAATGATCCCGATGCGATCCGCCATTTCCTCGGCCACGCTCAACTGGTGCGTGGAGACGAGCACAGTCATGCCCTTATGCGAACGTTCCTTCAACACGTCCTTCACCACGCGGGCGTGCTGCGGGTCGAGGCCGACCATCGGCTCGTCGATCACAAACACCTCCGGGTCGTGCAATAACGCGGAAACGATGGCCACGCGCTGGCGCGTGCCGTGCGAGAGGCTTTCAATCGGGAGATCCACGAACTCGGCCAGATGAAAGGGCACGATCAATTCCTGTGCGCTGGCTTCGATTCCTGCGTCATCCATCTGGAACAACTGGCCGGTAAAGCGGAAAAACTCCCAGGCCGTCAATTTGTCGTAGAGAAACGGAAAATCCGGCACGTAGGCAATGCGCCGCCGCGCTTCCAGCGGTTGCAATTGCATGTCAAAACCGCACACCCGCACACAACCGGCGGTGGGTTTCATCAGTCCCGCGAGGATTTTCAGCGTGGTTGTTTTGCCCGCGGCGTTCGGCCCCAGCATGGCAAAGAATTCGCCCCGCGGTATGGTCAGTGTCACGTCGTTGACCGCCACGAGATCGCCAAATTGCTTGACGAGATTGATGAGTTCGATCATGGCGTGCGTTTCAGGAACCACCCAGCTGGTCGAGCACCGCAGTCATGCCCCCCGGTAATTCAGCACGCAAAATTTCGCCCAGCGTGCTGACGTAAATGACGATCGGATAATCGAGCACGCGCGCTTCCAGACGGTAGGCCGATACCGGCTCGCGGCCCACCATCAGCCGGTCGTGATGGGCTTCCCAACGGAGACTGCCGGCGAGTGCGCCCGGTGATTGCGGGATGGCGGGCAAATCCAGATCACCCAACAGGCCGCCGCCGAAATTCCCGGCGAATATGCGCAGCAACGTGTTGGGATTCTGCAAATCGGCAAAGGTGAAATCCCGTTCGATGACCGCGCCATCGCCGGTGACTTTCAAATGAACGGTTTGGTTGGTGGCGGCAGAATGGATTTCCACCGCGGCGCCATGCGCTGATAATTTCAGGTTCAATTCGCGCCAGGCGCGGCTGGGTGAAAATTGAATGCGGCCATCGAAGTTGAACCGGTTTGCGTATTCGCCGACACTTAAGTTGCCATCAAACCGGATCTGGTAGCCGGCGCGCGCGACGATGCCTTCCGGCGGCGGTTTGTCTTCATCAAGCGCGGCCATGGCCTGTTCGACGCTGGTGGAGAATTCGCAGAAGCCAGTTTTTTGACCGTCTTGATAAACCGTGAGTGACGAGGTGTCCGGCGCGGTCAAAACTTTCCGCCACACCAGATCCGCCGGCACGGGAATGCCGCTGCCGCGCGAACCGTATTCCGCACGCCACAACAACACGTTCATCGCGATCCAAAATGCCGCAATCGAAAGAAATGTGACGCGCGGAATCATGCGGGCCCATCACGGCGACGGAAGGTTCAGGACCTGGCCGGCGTGAATCCGGCTCAGGTTCACGCCCGGATTTGCCGCCTGCAATGCGCCGAGTTTCACGCCGAATTTGCGCGTGATGCCCATCGCCGTTTCGCCCGCGACGACCGTGTGCGTGCGCTGCACGGCGGCGGTTGGCTTCGGATTTGTGGGGGGGCCCGTGTTAACACCGGCTGGCGCGGCGGAAACAGTTTGCGCCGGTTGAGCCGGCGTTGGATTTGCGGTTGGCTGTGGTTCTCGGTAAACCGGGGTGGGTATCGAATTGGTTTTTGCCGCCGCCAGTTGACTGGCGTAATACGCGCGCCATTTGGCGGTTTCGTCCTGCAATTGCCGGTTCTGCTCGGAGAGCCTTTCCAACTGTTGTTGCGCGGCGGGTGCGCTCGGCAGCGGCAACACGTCCGCGGCCAGTTGCTGTTTGCAGCGGTAAATGCGCTGTTTGATGACGTCCGCGTTGTCGGCGTTGGGGTTTAACTTCAAATATTGCTGGTAATGAAAAATCGCCGCGGCGGGATCAGATGTCTTTTCGTCGTAAAGCCACCCGAGCTCAAAATGCGCCGTCGCGGAATGGGGGTTCGCCTCCAGCGATTGCTCGAACGCTTCAATCGCGCCTTGGAAGTCCATGGCGTTGACGCGACTTTTGCCCAGAACGAAATGCGGCTCTTTTTCCTCGCTCAACTGGCTTCGCCCCGACGGCGTGCAACCGCCCAACGCGACGGCGAGCCACACAACGCAGGCACCGCCCACCAACCTGAACCAAAATGACATGGCCTGAACCTAAACAAACCATCCGGCTTGCGCAATCGCGCGCTGCAAAACCGGGCTTGAGATTCCGCGGCGGGCGGCGCAATTTGATGCCGGTTGCGCGCGTGGCGGAATGGCAGACGCGCCAGACTTAGGATCTGGTTCCGAAAGGATTGGAGGTTCAAGTCCTCTCGCGCGCACCATTCGAGGAGGCAACAACCATGACGAATCCAGCGAAAAGACGGATGCCGACCGCCGCGATTGTCTTTTAAACAAAAGATTTATTTCCGCAGTTCGCTCAGGGCAAAACGTGGGCCGGGGTGACGGTGGTGCCCACCGAGCAGGTTGGAGGTTCGCCAACTTTCCCAATCGTGTAAGTGCCGCCGGATGGACATTTCGGAAGATTGCCCTTTGCGTCGAGTTTGATGTAAGGGTTATTACGTTCGCGTTCAATATAAGGTCTGATGTCTTTTATCGTGACAATGTCGTTAGACTTTGCATTGTGTTCCAATGCCCATTCATTTTTTGCCGCATCAATTTGGCGGAGGTTGTTGATGCAGGCATTGCTTTTTTCCCCCGGACCATTCCTTCCGTCACTGACTTGATTTGGAATCGCTATCAAGGCAAACAACCCCAACAGACAAACAACCACACCCCAAGCAAATAGTTTAGGTTTGGACAAAGATTTTTTCTCCGGTTCGCTCATACAATCAAATCAACACCGATCCGCCAATTCCGTTGCGGAACGCGCGTTGGAGTTCACGCTTCAGCGTGTCAGGAACAACCTAAAGGTTGAACTCCAACTCTACCTTCTCCGTTTCGACATGCCGAAATGGTAGCCGCCGTGGACGCGCGAGCCGCGGGCTTTGCCGGGGAAACCGCCCTGGGAGTGGCCGGGTTTTCCCTCCTCGAACAGCATGGTGTATTTGTAATTGAAATTTTCCAGCTTCACGCGCGGGATCTTCTGGCTGATGAAACGTTCGATGGCGAAAACGTGGCTGCCGTCCTCGGCCGTCATGATGGTGAAGGCGTCGCCGTGCGCTTCCGCGCGGCCCGTGCGCCCGATGCGGTGGATGTAATCCTCCGGATGCTGCGGCACGTCGTAGTTGATGACGTGGCTCACATCCGCGATGTCCAGCCCGCGCGCGGCGATGTCCGTCGCCACGAGCACTTCAAACCGGCCGGAACGGAAGCCTTGCAACGCCTGTTCGCGTTCGCGCTGGGTGCGGTTCGAGTGCAGCACGGCCACGGCGTGATTGTTGCGCTTGAGCAATCCCACGACACGGTCGGCTCCGTGCTTCGTCCGGCAAAAAATCAGCACCGAGTTGAAATTCACACGCTTCAGCAGTTCGAGCAGCAGGTCGGATTTTTGCGAATCGGAAACGGGATAAATGACGTGCTTCACCGTTTCGGCCGGGGTCCGGCGTGCGCCGATTTCAATCGTTTCGGGACTGTGCATCGCCCATTGAATGAGCGTTTCGATTTGCGGCGGAATGGTGGCGGAAAACAGCGAGGTGTGCCGCTGGCGCGGGCAGCGTTCGACAATGCGGCGCACGTCGGGCAAAAATCCCATGTCCAGCATCCGATCAGCCTCGTCGAGCACAAGAAATTGGACCTTGTCCAGCCGCACTGTGCCGCGTTCGAGATGATCGAGCAAACGGCCCGGCGTGGCGGCCAGCACGTCCACGCCTGCGCGCAAATCGTCCATCTGCCGGCCATAACCGACGCCGCCATAGACGACGGAGACTTTCAAATCGGTGAAGCGGGCGAAATCGCGGGTGGCCGTTTCGACCTGCGCGGCGAGCTCGCGCGTCGGTTCGAGGATGAGTGCGCGCGGCCCGGGCGCGTGCCGGTCCAGTTTCGTGAGAATGGGCAGGGCGAACGCGGCGGTCTTGCCGGTGCCGGTCTGCGCGCTGCCGATGATGTCGCGGCCGGCGAGCACGAGCGGAATGCCGCGGAGTTGAATCGGCGTGGGCGTGATGTAACCCGCCGCGCACACACCTTCAAGGACTGCCGGCGAAAGGCCTAATTTGATGAAAGGCATGGATACAGGCTATCAGCCAGCGGAATTAAGGAAAGCAGGGATTTATCCTATTAATCGTAGCCGCGGACGTCGGTCCGCGCTGATTTGATTAAAAGGAAGTTTGCGCCGACTGACGTCGGCGGCTACGCCGGCGTCGCGCCTTCCCCGGCCACCGGTTCGCTCGCGGGGACATCGGCAACGGGCTCGGTTGGGACAGGAGTTTCAGCCGTCGCTTCCGCAGAGGGTTCCGGCTCCGCCGCCGGCTCCGGTTCGGGCGCGGGAATTTCCGCTTCGGTCAAAATCGCAGTGTCTCCCTCCGGTTCAACTGTGGTTGGAGCGGCCCCGCCTTCCGCTGCTGGTTTTTCGCCGACAGCTTTCTTTTCCGGTTTTTGCGGACGGGGCAGCGGCTTTTTGGCCGTGTCCATGCGGCCATCGGCAAATTCAAGGACATGTCCCTGATGCACCAGCCAGTGCAAATCGGCAATGATGACGGTCTGTTCCGGCGTCGGTTCATCGGCCGCGGGCGGCGCGGGAGCTGTGGGAGCTGCTGGAGCTGCGGAAGAATCCTGCGGCGCAGCGGCGGCCTCGCCGCTCGCGGCGGGCGCGGGCGCGGCAGCCGTCGGTGCGGACGGTTTGATTTCAATGACCCTTGGCTTCTTGGGTGACGGCGCGAGCGCCTCGATCAATTGCCGCCGGGTGCACTTCGGGTGCGCGTTGATATAGCCGACAATGCTTTTGATGCTCTCCGAAACCGGCGTGGTTTCCAGGTCGAGAAATTGCGGGCGGGCGACGGAAACATGCGTGAAGGTTTTGTTGACCTTGAAGAAATGCAGGCCGTGCGTGGCGAATTGCCGGCTGAGGCCGGTGGCCAGTTGCAGCGGAAAATATTTCTGCCGTTCCCAATCGCTGCGCACGAGCTGCTGCAATTCCCGGCAGCGCAGGTTGCGGCTCAACACGCCGCCGACCGTGTGCGTTTCCACCGGCTTGATGATGGTGTCCTTGTGGACGGCGCGGAAATGTTTCTCCACCTCCTCCCGGCTCGGGAGCTTGAGCGGCTCCGGCACGTTCAGGCAGGTGTATTCGGTCGTGAAACTTTGGTCCTCGACCCACTTTTTGACGACTTCCTCGTCCTTCACGATTTTGACGCGCGATTTGAAGGCGTCGAACGGCATCCGGGAGAACCGCTCGGCGTGCAGCTTGCGTAGCTGGTTCTGGTAATCGTGATGGTTCGGCGGGCCAAGAATCTTGCCGCTCATGCCGCATTGCGCCACAAAAGTGTATTTGCCCTTGGGCGGTTCGGTGGCCGTGCGTTCGGCCTGGTAAAACGTGGCGAAATGAACCTTGAGCACGTGCGCGACGGCCTCGTCCTCGCTCAGCCACGGCGTGTCGTCCAGCGCGCAGGCGAACAGCGGCTGTTTGACCGTGCCATCGGCGTTTTTCTTCACCGCGAGCTGGACGGCGTAACGCTCCGGCTTCGCCAAAACGATTTGCGCGATCTGGAACAGCGGATACGCGCGGCCGGTCACCTTGATCTGGCGCGCCAGCGATTCGACGCCGTTTTCGTCCGGCAAAAACGTGACGGTGATTTCCGGCAACGGCGCGGGCGGTTCGGGACGCTCACGGCGTTCGCCCCGGTCATCGCGCTGGGAAAAACCCTTCTTGCGGTCGCCGAACTTTCCACCACCGGCACGCGGCGGACGGGGCCCGCGGCGCTCGCCGAACGAATCCGGGCGCGGTCCACCGCGGCGGCCTTCGCGCGGGCGGTCCTCGCGACCGGCGGGTTCGCCGGCAAACTTTGCGTAGGGGTTGACGGCCGGTTTTCCCTGCGCCCAGGCGGGCAGGAAAAGCTTTTCCAGATCAATTTCGACTTCAGAAATGCTGCTCATGCTAAATCAACGCCCCGTCATGCGGGGCCGAAAATCAATCATAGGATGGATTGGCGCGGTTTGGAAAGCAAGCGCAGCTTCGGGTAGTGTCTTAATTTCAAATCATCGCGCTGTGACGTAAGGTGCTAACAGCCACCCCAAAACCACACCAAGCACAATGATTATGAGCAACCCTTGCCAAAGGACGATTTTCTTTTTGGTTGAGGCATCGTTCATTTCTTCGCCTTCAAATCCGCCACAAAATTTCAAAGTAGTTTTCTTCAGCTTTTTACTTGACGGCGGGCGCGGCGTTGCGTTTTGCCATGATCGCCTCGACAATCTTTTTGGCCAGCGCGGGTTTTTCGACCATCGCCTTCTGCGCGGCTTCCTTGCCCTGGCCGATCAGCTCGCCCTCGAATTGCAGCCACGCGTCTTTTTTGTCCACCTGCAATTTAGCCGATCATTAGAGGCCGCAAATCAAGCGGCAACCGCGGCTTCGTGTTTCAACACCAGCAGTTCCGCGCGTTTCAATTCCGTCAACGCCACCGTTTTGCCGCTGGCATCGAGAAATTCCACCTCGAAGACATCGGGCGCGAACACTTCCACGACCGTGCCGACCTGTCCGGCGACCAAGCCCTCCGCAGGTTTGTCTTCCAGCAGAGCTACGACATCCAGCAATTTGACGGGCGCATTTTGCACTATGATTTTATAGCACGTAATAGGTGATCAATCTAGGAAAATCCTCGCTGGGCCGCGCGTTCCAAACGCTTCGCACGCGGGCGGATTTGCCGCGATGCGCCAGCATGAAATCCAAAACATAACGCTGTCCATGATCCGTCTTTCGGCCAAGCTGGCAATCCCGCGTGCGCGCAGCGGACAGTAATTCATCGCGCAGCCAGTTTGCATCATTCCGCGTCAAACCAAGCGCCGAGGCAAAAACACGGGCCTTGTGTTTGCCTTCCTTGTGGGCGACATCCAGCGAATAATCCCGCAGCTTCGCAATATCCACAAAAGCGCGCCCGGCGTTGGGTATTTTCATTGACCGAAAAGTTCAGCCGTTGCGGAATTTATTTTTCCGCCGCAGCCGGTGCCGCGGCTCGCTTCGCCATGATCGCCTCAACAATCTTTTTGGCCAGCGCGGGTTTTTCGACCATGGCCTTCTGTGCGGCTTCCTTGCCCTGGCCGATCAGCTCGCCCTCGAATTGCAGCCACGCGCCTTTTTTGTCAACCACGCCGT
>Ga0265323_10001511_pt1 | contig 11342 bp, 3 predicted proteins | sample 41225metaG_FD_193580 | JGI IMG/M metagenome (GOLD analysis project Ga0265323, IMG submission 193580) | Rhizosphere microbial communities from Carex aquatilis grown in University of Washington, Seatle, WA, United States - 4-12-25 metaG | ecosystem: Host-associated > Plants > Roots > Rhizosphere >... | reverse complement strand
CCGTGTGCCCTCTCAGGCCGGCTACCGATCTTTGCCTTGGTAGGCTTTTACCCTGCCAACTAGCTAATCGGCCGCGGACTCCTCTTCCAGCGCATTGCTGCTTTCTCCTCTCGGACTTATGCGGTATTAGCCCCGGTTTCCCAGGGTTATTCCACACTAGAAGGTAGATAATCCACGTGTTACTCACCCGTACGCCGCTTTACTCACCGGATTGCTCCGACTTTCTCGCTCGACTTGCATGTGTTAGGCGCGCCGCCAGCGTTGATTCTGAGCCGGGATCAAACTCTCATTTGAACATGTAGAGTTGAGTAATCGCCCCGGTTTGACTCAGAGTTACTGACGAGTTCTTCTTTACTGCATCCAACCAGATTGTCAAAGATCTGCGCAGCAACTTCAGGCATCTATATACCTGAAACGACTGCGGGCCTCGAAACTTGTCCAGCCACGCGAACTCAATAGTCCACAGCAGCCGGGAAACTTTAGAACTAAAAAAGAGCCAAACAGGAAGGCCGTATTCCGCCCCTGCCGGTGGCCCGGCGGGGTTTTGTTACCATTCCTTGCAAGGGACCTATCTTGGTTTTCCCGTTACACGCCTGTGATATTTCCCAGGAGCGTACGATTCCTCAGATCCCAACATCGGCGACTTGTTCAGAATACCAGACTCCCAGCCGGGTACGCAAGAGGCTGGCGAAAAAAAACGGTCCGATTTTCGATAAATCCGTCCACATCTTCGTAACCACATGACAAAACGGCAGTTACGACTTTCAGAAAGTTGCCCGGCTGGCGGCGTTCTGCGGCCTCAAAGATGCGCAGCCCCTCCTCCTCCACCAGGACCCGATCAAGTCCGCGGATACGCCCTCGGCTCCTGCTTCTAGTTCGCGTTGAGGCTGTACCGCAGGATTTGCCCGGTCGTGGGGGCCGCGATCTGGATCGTCACCAGCGCCTGTCCTGCTGGCAGTGTGTACTTTGGCACCTGCATGGTGATCTGGTACAGACCCGGATATTGCGGCTGGACTCCCGCGTACAGGACCTGCGCCGCCAGCCCCTGCACCTGGATTTGCACCGTTTCCAGGGCCGCCGAAGTGGTCTTCGGTGCGGCGCCATCGGCGAAAACCTGCGCCGTCCGTCCCAGACCCGTCAGATACAGCACCACGTAGTCGGAGCCGTGCAGCGGGCGAGCGGGGTCCACGTAGCTGCCATCGGTGTATTGCGCCGCCAGTAGCGTCTGCGCGCCCACTGAGCGCTCCACGAACGCCATCGCCACCGGCACCACGGTGAATTGCAGCGGTTGGCTTTGCGCTGCCAGTTGCTTGTAGGTGGTATCGGTATATCGCTGCACCACAACCAGATGGGTCCCAGCAGCCAGGGACTGTGGCAGGACCGCGTTGATCTGCACCGGCGACGCGTAGTACATCCGGATATTGGTCCCATCCACCTGCACGAAACAGGCCGCCAGGCGGTCAGGCAAGGTAGGCGACGCCGCCGAGGCTGCAGAGCAGAGGTTGGCCCCGTAAAGCGTCACGATCTCGCCGGCGGCGAACCCGGTTGGCGCGGCCTGCAATACGCTAGGAAACGCCGCGTCCATGGCGGCGATCGCCGGCTGCCCCCATGCCACGAAGTTCGCAGTGGGGTTGGACGTCATGTTGCTGAAGCTCTGCGAGGCAGGGACAAAGCCGTATCCCGCCAGGGAGGGCGTCACCGTGTAGCTGCCCGTGGAATCCAGGCTCGGGAACGTGAAATTGCCGCCTGAGTCCGTCGTTGTCGCGGCGCTTTGAGACCCCGTCAGGGTGAGACCAACACCCGCCAGGCCGCCCCCAGCCTGCAGCGTCACCTGGCCGCCCACGGTCGCGCTCCCCGCCTGCACCAGGGTGACGTTTTGCCCGGCGATCATGATCGTCGCCGTCCGCGGCGCATCGTAATTAGCGGCGACCAATACCGTCAGCGTGCCCCCACCAATGCCATACGGGCTGCCCGAAATCGTGGCCCATGCCGGCAGGCTCTCCACCGTCCAGGAGCAAGCCGCTCCCGCCTGCACCCCCACACTCACCGCTCCGCCGGCCGCCGGAGCAACTTGTGGACCAGGCGAAATCGTGGCCGCACAGGCGGCGCCGGCCGGTGCCAGTTCATACACAAGATGACTGGACGGCACCGATACGTAGACGTTCCCGGCGGCGTCGACGGCCAGGCCCGTCGGCCCGCCCAGGCCGGCGATCGTCGCGACCTTCCCGCCCGAGACCCGCAGCACCCGGTGGTCGTCCGCGATGTAGAGATTCCCCGCGGCATCCACCGCCACCGAGGATGGCGTGCCCAGAGTGGCACTGGTTGGCGAGCCGTTCGCCCCGGTGAACCCGTAGGTGCCGTTCCCCGCGACCGTCGTTATGATCCCGCCAGCCACCTCGCGAATCCGGTTGTTCCCCGAGTCGGCGATGTATACGTTTCCGGCATGATCGGTGGCCACGCCAGACGGGCCCGAGATCAGGGCTGCGGTGGCAACCCCGCCGTCGCCCTGGTAGCCCGCATCGCCGCAGCCCGCAACGGTCGATATGGTGCTGCCCGAAACCATCCGCACCCGCTCCGCATCCGCGATGTAGAGATTGCCGCCAGAAGCCACTGCAACCCCTTGTGGCTCCATCAGTTGCGCGCTGGCTGCCGGGCCCCCGTCACCCAGCGTGGAGCCGCCTCCGACAGCCGTCGAAATCACCCCGCTGGAAACCTTTCGCACGCGGGCAGCCGCGGTATCGGCGATGTATAGGGCGCCGCTCGAATCCACAGCCACTCCCACGGGCGTGTTGAGCTGGCCGCCGGTCGCCGGCACGCCATCGGCGGCCAGCGTGCCCCCGCCCGCCATTCGGGACAGGGTGCCGCCGGAGACTCGCAGTACGCGGCCTGTCCCTGAGTCGGCAATGTACACGCTGCCCGCTGCGTCGGTGGCCAAGCCCTGGGGTGACAGCAGTTGGGCGCCTGCTGCGGGACCGTTTTCTCCAGTTGGCGTCCCGCCCCCGGCGATCGTCAGGATCGTGCCGTTGGCCACCTTCCGCACCCGCACGCCGTCGCCAATGTAGAAATTGCCCGCGGCGTCCGTCGCTATTCGCTGCGGCGCCGCCAGGGGGGCCGTAACCGCTGAGACGTGGTCGCCGATGTACCCCGCCGTGCCGGTCCCGGCCACGGTCGTGATGGTGCCAGCCGACACCATCCGAATGCGGTAGTTGCCGTAGTCCGCGATGTAAACCTTGCCGGTGGAGTCGACGGCCACCCCGGCGGGCACTTTCAGCATGGCACTGGCGGCTGCGGCCTTGTCGCCGCTGAAACCCGCAGTGCCGTTGCCGGCCACAGTGGTTATGATGCCGGCCGACACCATTCGAACCCGGCTGTTGTAGGCGTCCGCAATGTACAGGTTCCCCCCGGAATCCAGCGCAATACCGGCCGGACCAGCCAGCAGGGCACTCACCGCCGGTCCATTGTCGCCTCCGTACCCGTAGCTCCCGTTGCCCGCCACGGTGGTCACCACGCCGCCCGAGATCTTCCGCACCGCCTGGTTGTAGAAGTCCGCCACGTACAGGTCGCCCGACGAGGAAATGGCCAGATCCGCCGGCCCATTGAATTCCGCGGCCGTGGCCGGCCCACGGTCCCCGCTATACCCCGCGGTGCCGTTGCCGGCGAACGTGCTGATCGCCCCCGCTGCCGAAACCATGCGGATGCGGGAGTTGCCCGTATCCGCAATGTACAGGTTCCCGGCAGCATCCACCGCCACGGCAGTTGGGTTATTCAACAGCCCGCTGGTTGCCGCTCCGTTGTCGCCGCCGAAGCCCGCCACCCCCGTACCAGCCACACCCGTCAGCACGCCGCTGCCAGCGTCCAGACGCAGGACGATGTTGTAATCGCCCAAGGCCAGGAACATGTTGCCGGTGCGGTCGATCGCCATGCCGCTGATAGCGCTCAGGCTGGCGCTGGCCCCAGCCACATTCTCCGGCAGTCCACCCCCCGCAAAAGTCTTGATGGAGTAAGTCTGGGCCGCGCTGGAAATCGCAAAAATCGAGGCCAGGAGGGCGGCAGCGCGAACGGGCATGGGATTCACCACGATAATTTAAGACCCGAAATCCGGAAATAGTTGCGCCACTCAGGCGCGGAGAGGCCGGCGCAACTCCCGCTGCCCGGCGGGGTTGAATCTGCTGAATCGGAGTGAATTATCCGATATATGAAGAATCGGAGGTGTGGTTTGCGTACTTTTCTGCGTATCGGAGGGTGGCTGCTGGCGGCGATGCCCCTGGGATGGGCGGCATCGGCTCCGCTCCAGTTCGTGGCTTCGGGGCACACCAATTATGGCGATTGGTCCAGCAATGTGACCGTTTCGCCGGGCACTTTCAAACCAGGTGCCACGGTTACCGTGAGTGCCATGCTCAAGGTCTCCGCCCAGCACCTGCGGAACCTGGCCGGCGCCGGCATCAAGGCGGAAAACTTCTGCCTGTTGGCCACCGCCGAGCGAACCTTCGATTCGGCTGGCCACCTGCACTTTCCCACCGATCAGTACATGTCCACGCTGCTCACCCCCACCGGCCTGCCCATCGAGGGCGGCGCGCAGGGGGCGGTCACCAGGCGTTTCGGTGGCGCCTTCCAGACGCCGCTGGATTTGCTGGTGAAGGTCCCGGTGGCCGCTACCGGGCTGATCGCCTCCGGCGGTGGCGTTCTGCTCAGCGCCTCCGGACAACTGCCCGCCGACCTGCCCCCGGGCATTTACCGCCTGCGCCTGGATTACGGCGTCACCCAGGGAAACGCCTACTACACCCTCAACGGCGACGGGTTCGCCACCATGCCCTTCTTCAAAGGGCAGCAGCCGCAATCGTACTTCATGTCCCCGGCGATTCCCGCCGATGGCGCCACCCTGGCTGGCGTCACGGTGTCCGGCGCCTCCGTCCAGCCACGTGTCCCCTGGGTGCTGCTCGGGAACTATAACTCCAACGGAATCTATGGAGTAGTCGCGGACGAAGACCAGCCGAATTTTGCCATATCCAGCCGCCGCCTGATTCAGGACGACGTAATTCTGCCGCGCGTCGATGCCTCTGGAGCCGCGCTCGCCTACTCCCTCGAGCCCACCTTCCAGGCCGACACGCTGGATGCCTGCTGGGCCATTCCGTGGGACTACGCCTCGGGCCAGATCTCGGTGACCGTCACCAACCCGGACGGCACCGCAGCCAGCCTGGGCACGTATCCGTTCATCAAGCAGGCCGGAAACAGCGCCTCCACCGGCAAGGCCGCCCTGACCGCCTGGAAGCCCCCGGCCTACGGCAGGTATACGGTGAAAGCCACCGGCTGGATTCTCGATACCAGCGGAAACCGCTATTTGGCCGGCGGCACGTACCATTTCTGGATCGCCAACCGCCTGACTCTGGCCACCGCCACGTTCCAGGGCTTGTCCTACGCGATCGGCTCGACCTACGGCCGCGATATCGCCTTTTCGCCGCCCGTCCCCGCCAGCGTGACCGTCACGGCCACCCTATATCCCGGCTCCGACCCCACCCAGGCCATCTCCTCCACCTGGAGCGGCACCGCCAGCATGGGCGGCGTCTTCGGCGCGCTCCAGGGGTCCAAGACCTTTGCCCTCTCCGCCCCCGGAGAGTACGCCGCGCACATCCTGGCCACCTATACCGATCCCGGCGGCACCATGTGGGTGTGCAGCATGCGCCACGCGGGCGTCGTCTACGACCCCAATGGCCCGATTGTCGCCCGCGGGAAAAAGCTCGACGTGAACAACCAATACCTGGTCCAGGGAAACACCATGGCGGAGGGCTGGATCGACACCACCACCGGCGTCGAGCACCTGATGCACATCAATTTCCCCTACAACCCCGGCGACGTCCTCATGATCGCCAGCGACGGCCAGGGCGCCGACAAGATCATCCCCACGATGACCTACGAGTTCACCGCCAATCCGCAGCGCAACGACGCCCAGTTGAACGGGATTGGCATCAGCAACGTACAGATTCTGACTTCCAACGGTTACTCCCCCCACATGTTCCCGGAGTACATCACCGACCTGGTGTACTACTACGGCTCGGCGGCGCGGCCTGGGTTCATGGGCCGCTTCCTGGTGGGCGAGACCTCCATCCGCGCGCCGTACTGGCCGGTCAGCCCGAACGGCTTCGGCGCGCAGATTAACGCTTCGCCGAATGGAGATTCGCCGGGCGATATCTACCGCCTGATGGGCGGCGTGGTGTTGCGCCAGAAGGCCGCGCAACCCACCTACGCCGGTTATATCGCCAGTGCCTTCCTGCTCCCCAGGGGCACCGGCAACAACCGTGTGATCCCCGCCGGAGCGGAGGAGTTGACCTCCTCGACCGGCGCGATTGGCCGGGTATTCCTGGTGGGCCCGCGCCCCGGCATGACTTACCCCGTGGGAACCACCTTCGGCGCCTCGTTCCAGATCGATCCCATCCTGCCCGTGAACATCTCCTTCACCATCAAGTACCCCGACGGGCGTACAGCGACCACCAGCGGCGTGTCGGACCCGCTGCAGGGCACTTTCTCCGGGCCGCAGAAGTTCCTGCTCGATATCCCGGGAATCTACCAGTACACCATCGACGCCAACTGGAACGGCTATCCCGCGGCGATGCCCGGGCTGCCCGCCTCCGGCGGCGAGATCTACGTCCTGGAAGCGCAACCGCCCGCCGGTGCCGCTGGAATCCAGATCCTCACGGCAGATGGCGCCACCTTTGACCCGGTGGCCGGCATCCACATCCTGGGCACCAGCAGCGCCGCCCAGGTGCGCTACACCGTGGTGATGCCCGGCGCTGTCCTCGACCAGGGCTATCTGCCGGTGGTCAACGGCCAGTTCGACTACTATTTCAGCCCGCCCAACCTGCACTCCAAAGCGCAGACCTATGACGTGACTGACCGCGTCACCGGCAAGCCCGAACTGGGAGATGTCGTGCACCTGAGCCTGTTCTCGCAGGAGACCACCTCCAGCGGCCAGACCTACCATTCGTTCCGGCGCGTCATCGTGCGGGCCAATCAGGTAAGGGTAGCCAGGTGAGCCGCCGCGCTGATGTACAATGTCCGGCATGCTGGATTTGTGCTTCGCCGGCGCCGTAGGCGCTGGAACACTGGATAGCGCGCTGCACCCCGGCCCGTCCTGGAAGGGATCTCCATGGACGATGTGAAGCGCTTCGAGGAGTCCCTGGCGGCCCACGAACGGGCCATCCAGCTCGACCCGGCGTCTTTCTCCGCCTGGAACGAAAAGGGCATCGCCCTGGAGAACCTGAAGCGCTACGACGAGGCCCTGGCCGCTTACGAACGGGCCGTCCGCATCGATCCGAAGTCGGCCTCCGCCTGGTGCAATAAGGCTGACGCGCTGCGCCTCTTGCACCGCTACCAGGAGGCCCTGGCGGCCTACGAGCGCGCCAACCAGATCGATCCGAAGTACGTTCATGCCTGGAACAACAAGGGCCTGGCATTGGAGAACCTGAAGCGCCCCGAAGAAGCCCTGGCAGCCTATGAACGGGCCCTCGCGATCGACCCGAAGTTCGTCTACGCCTGGAACAACAAGGGCCGGACGCTGTTTGCCCTGGAGCGCTACGAGGAGTCCCTGGCGGCCTATGAGCGGGCCAACCAGGCCGATCCGAACTACGCCTATGCCTGGCGCAACAAGGGCGAGCCGCTGCGCGCTTTGAAGCGCTACGAGGAAGCCGTGGCAACCGCCGAGCAGGCCACCCGGATCAACCCGAACTATGTGGACGCCTGGCACGACAAGAGCGTCGCGCTGGAGCTCCTCAAGCGCTACGACGAGGCGCTGGCGGCCTCCGAGTGCGCCACCCGGATCGACCCGAACAACGTGTACGCCTGGAACGGCATAGGCTGTGCACTGCGGGGTCTGCAGCGCTACGAAGAGGCGCTGGCGGCCCACGAGCGGGCCCTGCGGATCAATCCGAAATTCACACACGCCTGGAACAGCAAGGGCAACAACCTGCTCGACCTGAAGCGCCATGAGGAAGCGCTCGCGGCCTACCAGCAGGCCCTCGAAATCGATCCGAACTACGTCTGGGCCTGGAACAACAAGGGCCTGGCACTGGAGAACCTGCACCGCCGCGAAGAAGCCATGGCGGCCTACGAGAGGGCCATTCAGGTGGATCCGGAATTCCTCCCCGCCCGGCGCAACCAGCGCCGCATGGAGCTGGAAGATCTGAAAGGCCAGGAGGAGGCCGTGGCGGCATCGGATCGGAGCAGCGCGATCGATTCGAAGTCCCCCGATTCCTGGGACAACCAGGGCGGTGGCGAGAGCAACTCGAAGCGCTACGAAGCGGCACTGGCCGCCTACGGTCAGGCCTTCGAGGTGGACCCGAAGTCCGTCGATGCCTGGAACCCGGCCGGCGGCGCCCCGCCCACCCTGGGGCTCGGCGGCGATTCGCTGGCGGCCTCCGAGCTGGCTCTCGAAGCCGATCCGGGGTCCGCCCAGGCCTGGAATAGCAAGGGCCTGGCGCTGGAGAGCCTGAAGCGCTACGAAGAAGCCCTGGCGGCCTACACGCGGGCCATCGAGCTCGACCCGAAATTCGCCGCCGCCTGGCGCAACCAGGGCGACGCGCTGCGCAATCTGAAGCGCTACCGGGAGGCCCTGGCGGCCTACGAGCAAGCCATCGCCATCGATCCGGACTTCGTCTCCGCCTGGAACAACAAGGGCGTTGCGCTGGAAAACCTGCGGCGCTACGAACCGGCTCTGGAGGCCTACGACCAGGCCCTCCGCATCGACCCGCGCTTCGTCTATGCCTGGCGCAACAAGGGCCGGGTCGCCCTCGAGAATCTGAAGCGCTACCAGGAGGCCCTGGCGGCCTACGAACAGGCCCTCCAGATCGATCCGAAGTCTTTCTCCGCCTGGAACAGCAAGGGCTTCGCGCTGGGGTGCCTGAAACGTCACGAAGAGGCGCTGGCCGACTACGATCGGGCCACCGCCATCGGTCCTGCATTCATCTATGCCTGGCGCAACAAGGGCGACGTACTCCGCGTTCTGAACCGCCATGAGGACGCCGTGGCGGCCTATGACCGGGCCATCGGAATCGATCCCACTTTTGTCGATGCCTGGAACAACAAGGGCGTCGCTCTGGAGAACCTGAAGCGCCTCGAGGATGCCGCGGCGGCCTACCAGCGCGCCGTCCAGATCGATCCGGCGTTCCTCATCGCCTGGAACAACCTGGGCCGTTTGCTGAATGCTCTGAATCGCTTCGAAGAGGCCCTGGCGGCCTGCCAGCGCGCCGTCCAGATCGATCCGGCTTATGACGATGCCTGGAACAACAAGGGCATTGCGCTGGAGAGCCTGAAGCGTTTCGAGGAGGCCCTGGCGGCCTATGACCGGGCCATCGGGCTCAATTCGGGCCTCGTGCATGTCTGGAACAACCGGGCCCGTGCGCTCAATGGTCTGAAGCGCTACGAAGAGGCCCTGGCGGCCTGTGACCGGGCCATCGGGCTCAATCCGGACTTCGTGCATGTCTGGAACAACCGAGGCAACGCGCTGCGCAGTCTGAAGCGCTTTGAGGAGGCCCTGGCGGCCCATGAGCGGGCCATCCGGATCGATCCGAACTACGTCTGGGCCTGGAACAACAAGGGCAGCGAACTCTGCGACCTGAAGCGCTACGAGGAGGCCCTGGCGGCCTACCAGCACACTGTCCAGATCGATCCGAACTACATCGATGGCTGGACCAACATGGGCATTGCCCTCGAAAACCTGCTGCGTTACGATCAGGCGCGCGCGGCCTATGAGCGGGCCCTCCGGATCAATCCCAACTCCCAAACCGCGCGGTCGCGGATTGCGGCGCTGCCGGCCGCCACTCCCAGCCCTCCGCCGCCCGGCAAGCGCGGCTGGCTCGCACGCCTCACCGGGCAGGGGGACTAGCCGCCCGCCCTGGGGTACAATGTCGGGCATGCCGGACTTGCACCGCGCCAGGGCCCTGCCATGGATGATCTGAAGCGCTACCAGGACGCCCTGGCAGCCGCTGAGCGGTCCGTCCAGACCGATCCCCGGTCCGTCACCGCCTGGAACAACAAGGGTGACGCCCTGCGCAATCTGAAGCGCCCCCAGGAGGCCGTGGCCGCCTACGAGCGGGCCCTCCAGATCGATTCGAACTCCGTCACCGCCTGGAACAACAAGGGCGTCGCGCTGGAGAGCCTGAATCGCTTCGAGGAGGCCCTGGCGGCCTACGACCGGGCTGTCCGGATCAATCCGAACTACGTCTATGCCTGGCGCAACAAGGGCGACGCGCTGCGCTCCCTGAAGCGCTTCGAGGAGGCCGTGACGGCATACCAGCGCGCCACCCAGGTCGATCCCGCATTCGTCCATGCCTGGAACAACTTGGGCCTGGCGCTGGATTCTCTGAAGCGCTACCCGGAGGCGCTGGCAGCCTATGACCGGGCCACCCGGGCAGATCCGAAGTTCGTCTATGCCTGGAACAACAAGGGCGTCTGCCTGGAGAATCTCAAGCGCTACGATGAGGCCGTGGCCGCCTACGACCGGGCCATTCAGGCCGATCCGGCATTCGTGTATGCCTGGCGCAACAAGGGCCACGTCGCGCTGGATTTTCTGAAACACTACGAAGTGGCCCTGGCGGCCTACGAGCGGGCCCTCCAGATCGATCCGAAGTCCGCTCTCGCCTGGAACAACCAGGGCGTGGCGCTGGAGAACCTGAAGCGCTTCGAGGAGGCCCTGGCAGCCTACCAGCAGGCCCTCCAGCTCGATCCGCAGTTCGTCGCCGCCTGGCGCAACAAGGCCGACGCCCTCCGCCGCTTGAAGCGCTCCGAAGAGGCCCTGGCCACCTACGACCGGGCCATCGGTATGGACCCGAAGTCCGCGTATACCTGGAACAACAAGGGTCTGGCACTGGATGACCTGGGGCGCCCCGAAGAGGCGCTGGCCGCCTACCAGCAGGCCCTCCAGATCGATCCCAACTACGTCTATGCCTGGAACAACCGGGGCGTTTCGCTGGAGACCCTCAACCGCCGCGAGGAGGCCCTGGCTGCCTACGACCGCGCCATCCAGGCCGATCCGGACTTCGGAGCTGCCCGCCGCAACAAGAACCGCATGGAGATGGAGAACCTGAAACGCCAGGAGGAGGCCCTGGGGGCCACCGAGCGCGCCGTCCAGACCGATTCGCCATCCCTGGACGCCTGGGAGAACCAGAGCAACGCTGCCGGCAGCCCGAAGCGCTTCGAAGCGGCGCTGGCGGCTTTCGATCAGGCCTTCGAGGTGGACCCGAAGTCCGTCGAAGCCTGGAACCCGGCCGGCGGCGCCCCGCCCACCCTGGGGCTAGCCGGCGATTCGCTGGCGGCCTGCGAGCTGGCGCTCGAAGCCGATCCGGAGTCCGCCT
>Ga0265323_10001509_pt1 | contig 11358 bp, 13 predicted proteins | sample 41225metaG_FD_193580 | JGI IMG/M metagenome (GOLD analysis project Ga0265323, IMG submission 193580) | Rhizosphere microbial communities from Carex aquatilis grown in University of Washington, Seatle, WA, United States - 4-12-25 metaG | ecosystem: Host-associated > Plants > Roots > Rhizosphere... | reverse complement strand
CCACGATGGTGAAATCGAACCTGCCCTCCTCGGGCTCGATCAGTTCCCAGCTCACGGTGGCGAGCACGGTGTTGAGATGCGTCGCCGCCAGCTTGGGCCAGAGCGGTTTCATGTAGTCGAGGCTGGATGCGCTGGAGTTGTGCAGCTCCGCCCCGAGGACGAGGAAGGGTTTGCCGTCCACGATCAACTGCCTGGCGGTGCCCTGTTGCTGGAGGAGCGGCGAAGACGGCACCGGTCTCGTTGGCGCGGCCACACCCGCAACCGCGATCGCGAGGCTGGCAAGATAGATGAGAGAGGATCGAGGTTTCATCGTAGGAAAGGTCGCAATGCGGCCGGGTTGGTTGGAACGATGGGGACACTTGCCGGCGACCCCGGCGAACTGGCAGTGAATGTGAGTTCTTCTGGCTGTTGCGGAAAGTCAGCGCACGTGGGAGGCACCCCAAAAGTTAGACCCCGGGGATCGGTCCTGCTAGATAAAAACGGATCCTCCCATGTTAAAAAGACGACACCTGTCATGAGCCCCAACATGCCGATGCGAGGAGCAGCGATTGTGGTTTGGACGGCTCTATTTTTGCTCGCAGGTTGCAGTCAGCAGCAGCCGAGGCAGCCGTCGGAGGTTGAAACGCAGGCCACCGTCATTGCGTGGCCGATACGTTGGCGGAGGTCAGTGAGGAAGCGTTTGGCCCTCTCCACCTTTGACAGAGCATGCCGCGGGCGGCCGGTTGTCTTGCGTTTCTGGCAATTTCTACTTTGCATCGTCGCGGTCCGGCCACCCCGATGCCCCGCGAACGCGTACTCATTACGGTTAAAACCTGCCCGACGCGCTCGCGGAAATATGGCGAAACGGTCTGTACGGCAGGCGTGCGGGAGGCATCCCTGGAGAAAGTGAGGACCAAGTACCTGCACGAATTCGGCCAACGAGACTTGCACTTCTTCCTCGGAACAACGCAGCAGTTCCACAGCGTTGCGCCGAACCCTTGGGTGATCGCGGACGTCTTCGCGCCACCCGATGAACATCAGTTGGATTTGGGAATTGGAGCCTGAACCATGAGCGCGCAGTTCATCATCGATCGCCTCGAACCGGCGAAGCACCGCCGGCAGGATTTTCGCTGCGAATCGGCGGAACTCACTGCGTTTCTTCAACAGCGGGCGCGGAAGGAGATGGACGCACGTGCATCCGCCTGCTTTGTGCTGGTGCCGGAGTCGGACCCCGGACGCATCGCGGGTTATTACACATTGTCCCAGACCTCGGTGACCCTGGCCAGGTTGCCCGTCGCCGTGGCAAAACGGGTGCCGCACTATCCCGACCTAGCAGCCACGCTGATCGGCCGACTGGCGCGCGACCTGACGTGGAAGGGGCAAAACATTGGCCGGCTGCTTCTGGTCGACGCTCTGCGCCGCAGCGTGCGCCAGAGTGACGAGGTCGGCGCCGTTGTTGTGGCCACCGATCCGAAGGACGCCAAAGCCCGCGCATTTTACGAGCGCTTCGGTTTCCGCGCCCTCGACGACTGCCGGATGTTCATTCCAATGCGGGAACTGGTGGAACGGGAGGCGCGGGGATGGAACGCCTAATCGAGATCGCTCTTCACGGTTGCCCGGTAGGCGCGCGCTGCCTCGAGCAGCGCCTGGCTGGGCGCGCGCGGGGGCGCCAGCAGTGCCTCGACAAATCGGCGCGATTGCGTGGCGTTGAGCATGATGCGCTCCCGGGCTTCGAGGGTCTCCAGTGCGGCCTTGCGCGCCTGCGCCAGCACGAAGCCGCCAACCGACTGCCCGGCGAGGGCTGCAGCCCAGGTGATCATGGCTTTGTCATCGGGCGAAATGCGCGCGACGAGACGTCCGACCTTCGGCGATCTGTGCGGTTTGGTCAGCGTTGCCATGCAGGAAATGTGTGCCGTATGTACACACAAATCAAGCGGTAACTTGTCATGAATCCTCACGCCTGCACCGATGACCAGCTTGTCGAACGGCCTGCCGTTGGGTTGGGATCAGACACCGATGGAATTGCTTTTGGTCTCTTATGTGACGATCGAATTGTTTTTCCCTGCCAGTAATCGATTTTCGATAGGTGCGATTCCCGGCTCTAGATCCCCGTGGAATGAGAAAGCCGAAGGTACGTGAGAGAATGAATCTCGCCAACGAATCGTTTTTATGCATCCATACCTACAGCTAGTCATTATTGATCTCAGCAAATCGATTCTCATCAAGTGCCTGCTCCCGAATCAAAATCCATGCAGCCCTTGGGTAATCTCGCTCTGGCACGGGCGGTCGGACTCAAGCAGCCGGCGCAGGTGCTACGGCGCCTTATGACCGTGCGCTGGAGGCATTCTCGAAAACCGTCAGCGTCCTGGTCGACTACAAGCTCGACGAACGCGGAGAGCTTGCGGTCTTGAATGCGGAAGAGGCCGGATGGGTTTGGCGCTACCCGGATCTCACGTCCCAGGTGGAATACCTCGGGCGCAAACTCAAGGCGGCCGTGGTCATGGTCGCCGAGGAGGTGTCTTACCTTGCCAAATACGATGCGTTGGCCGCACGCGCGAAGGCTGTGGTTGATCTGCCGGATCGCCGGCTCGCGGATTTGCTGGTGCTGATCCACCAGAGCAACGGGCACCTTTCGAACAACAAGCGGAAACAACGCTTCGAAGAGCTCACCGCCGAAGAAATCGCTGCGATAGAAAACGCCTACGCGGAAGTTTTTCCGCCTGCCGGACACAGGCCGACCCCGCCGAAGTAGCGGGTGAGATCGTGGGGCCTGCGTAATGACCCCGAGCGTTACCGCTCACGCAGACCGGCGCCCGTTCAAGAACCCGCGTAAACGAACACGGATTCTAGTTGGCGCCGACCTCGACTTCTAGTTGGCGTTCTACAGCCCGTCCCCCGTCAAGGTAAAAGGTGAGACATGACCCCCTAGGATAGTCCTTTTCACGGCCTTCCAATGCGGCGAGGCGTTTGAATCCCGTAGGGGCGCAGGCTCGCTGCGTCCCTTTGAGGGTTTACCCACGAATCAACACGAATCGACACGAATGCCTCTGCGTCCTCCCGTAAGATCGGGTCGAGCATCGGATCAGCCTTGCCCCGCCGCAGTCATCTCACGGGACTGGCTGAAGTCGCCGTTGGCTGGCCCGGAGTTTTAGCCTAGCCATCACGCATCGTTTCGTAACGCTGGAGGGTTTGTGTCCGGACGCGTCGCGATATGCCTGGTCCGGACTGCGCCGCCATGATTCATCCGAATACCGAACTTCGTTTCATTCGCCCCGAGATAGGCTGGGGCGTCGTCGCCACCCGGCTGATCCCGCGCGGCACCATTGTCTGGACGATCGATTCGCTCGACCAGTGTTTCACGATTGAGGAGGCCGCTGCGCTGCCGCCCTACGCACAGAAGATTCTCGACGTCTATGCCTACACCGATCGCTTCGGCCGTTTCGTCCTCTGTTGGGATCATGGCCGCTTCGTGAACCACTCGTGCGACGCCAACTGCCTCAGCGTCGGTTACGATTTCGAACTTGCGGTGCGGGACATCGCCGCCGGGGAGGAACTCTGCGATGACTACGGCACGCTGACGTTGTCGGAACCGTTTCCGTGTTCCTGCGGGCGTCCGGGGTGTCGGGGTTCCGTGCTGCCGGGCGACCACGTGCGCCTCGCGCGCGAATGGAACGAAACGGCGCGGGGGGCGTTCTTCCTGATCCCGGCGGTGGCGCAGCCGCTTTGGGATGTGCTTCGAAACGACGACCGAAACGATGTCACCGCGGCGCTGCAGAACCCCAGCCTGATGCGTCCGATCGATATCCACTTCGCCGGAGCCTCCGTGAGGAATGCCGAAGGCGTCACGTCCTGAGGGCGGGGCAGAGCTTGCGATCTTGAACGCCGAAGATGCCGGATGGGTTTTTCGTTTTTCCCTACAGCTTTTCGATGTGCCGGCACCTCGGATAATTGGAGCATCCCAGGAAGCTGTTGCCCGTGGCCTTTGCCGTGCGATGCACAAGCCTCCCGTTGGAGCATCGCGGGCAGGGGTCGCCAGCCTGGTGTTGCGTGTGGAATCGTTCCTTCAATTGCGCGACATGCGCCCGCGCTGTCGCATCTGTCTCGGGGAGACGAGCTGCTTGGATCGCGCTGAGCACGTTTGGCACCTCCTGCGGCGCAATCAGAGTGGCGCTCTTGCTCTTGATGTAGGTGCAGAGCCCCTCGGTCATCACGTTCTCCGGCATCTCGGTCTTGAACCGGCAACGGTCAGACCAGAAGAAGACAATCGAGTGGAATGTGCTTTCTGGCAGTCGCAGGGTTGCAGCCAGCGCCTTGATGTGGGCGCGATTCTGGAGTAGAGGATTGTAGAGCTGATACTTCTTTTTCCCAAGAAACACCGTCCACCTCTCCTGGTCAGGGGCGCCGTAAATCGAGCCCTTGATGTTCTTGCTCTCGATTACGTGGACACCGTACTGGGAGACGACCACGTGATCAATTTGGGTCGTACCGCCTGGGGTCGGCAGGGTTACATTGCTCAAGACGACGTACTCAGCAGGGAGGAAGAGAAACAGACCAAGGTTCCCTTGCGCCTCCCCAGAGGCGCCCCTGAGGTTATTCCGATTCTCCTTCGACGGGTCGAAAATGGCAGCTAGAATGGATTGGAGAAATCCCATGGGTAGGTCGTTGAGACGGCCGCTTGGCCGCTCTCCTTAATCTCGGCGGAAAGCCCGCGCGATTCACTGGGGTATGCCCGACAACGCTGCCACCAGCAAGGGCGCTCTAATCGGAAGGAAATGACTCTATTTCTCGGTATCGGCTATCCAGTCGAAAAACTTGGGTCAAAACTTGGGCTTTTGTTTCTCAAAAGTAGCCCAAGTTGCCCAAGGTTGCATCACGGAGCTTCGAACTCGACCTCACTCGACGACTAGCTATAAGTCCATAAACAACAAGGCTCTAGGAGTAAACCTAGAGCCTTAAATTGGGTGCAGGGGTTGGATTTGAACCAACGACCTTCAGGTTATGAGCGCGAAGACGCGCCTCTGCCCCGCAATGGCTTGACTCGATTTTTGCCCCTTGTGGGGCCGAAAGTGGGGCATTCTGCCCTCTCCCCTGTTCGCCGGTGTTCACCGATGTCCTTCAGTGTCACCGACACGTCACGACATCCCCTTTCTAGGATTAGGAAGGAGTAGCTATTTCTTAAATGCGGACATTTTCAGCGTGGAGGCGAACACGATATCCTCAACCCGGCTATTCGGTTAACTACCACCCACAGGAATTTGGATTTTAGGCTTCTCCGCATTTCCACCTGAATTGGAAGATCCGGTGCTAGATAACGGTTCAGCCGGTTTTTTCGTGTCGGCTTGAACTTTTGATCCTACTCCTCCTTCTGGTTGCTTGTTCTCAAGTTCCGCCGGCTCCTTTTTTTCAGCTTGAACCCCTTCGCTGATCTTCCCTTCTGTTTCTTTAGTCATACGCACTCTACTGCCTTTCTCCGTCAGCGGCAGCTGATTGTTCGCCGTAACAATTATCATGGTAGAGCAGATGACGGTCAGCGCACAAAAAGCGAGTAATAGACCGATCATGATTAATCGGGTACGCATGACTTGGTAGACAATGTCCTCCAAGTCCATCGGCCCAACAACCTCCCCCGCCGGCAAAGTGATGTCAGATCTCACTTTCGAAACAGCCTTCCCAATATCCCACGGGAAAACACGCCACAGGGCTACAATTGCCACACCGACGGCTACAACAAGGCCGGTTACAGCTGTAATAACAATAAGCCAGTTCATAAGATTTGTGCTGACTATTTTCTCGCTACTATTGAGTTAAGATTTGACGTAAGCAGGCCAACGTGGGCCATGCCGACGATCACCGCAGCCGCTGTTGTCAGCTGCCAGAGCAAACTCGGTGGGCCGAGGAGAGTTTTGCCGATTATTGAGCTAAGGGTATGTCCCAGGATATCGATCGAAGCGCCATTGTCACGGGCTTGCATGGTGCTCATTCGGCTTATGCCAGAAAATGTCGCCGTGAAAAGCAACGCCCACACCACAACTGCCCAGAAGAAATTGGTTATGCGCGCAAGCAAGAGCTCGGAATATCGCAGTACTGGCAACAAGCATATTCTCCATGCTTCCTGTTGAACCCAAATGGAATTATGCAGGCGCCGCCCTCTCACCATACACATACGCTCTTCGTCGAACTGAGTGTTATCCCGAAACAGACGGACCAGGGTATTCACGATCTGCATTTCTGCGTTTAAAGAAGCCAAAGACCGTTGGTTGTGGCCAAACCATCGACTGACTGCCTGTGATTCCATCTCGATCTCGATGAGCCGAGGCTTGACGCTCAAGTGGTGTTGCACTCCAGAGAATTGACACTCCGCCTTGACCTCAAAATAGTGTTTGAGTGCGAGAGCTTGTATTCCCGTCGTTGGGGTCCGATCTGCAAGCAACTCCAACGCATCCAATGCCAGAACGGCACCATACACCGCAGCCATGGGCGATCGGACCTTATCTCGCATTCGCTCTGCTCGCCGTAGCAGCCGCTCGGCCACCCTCAGCAATCGCCCTGGGGCGCTGTGGGCTGGCACCTGCGTGCCGCTCGAACGCGCCGAGTCGTGGGGTGGCCAGATGAAACCTCTTCCTGTCCGCTGAGGGCGTCGACTCCCCCGATGCACCATGCCCACCGCTTCCCACAAATTGAAGATTCCGGCCAGCGGTTTATGACGAATCCGATATCTCAACCCGCGCTGTTGCGCGCGGGCAACGAAAAGCTTGTTTGCTTCCCTATGCATAGACCCCAAGCCAATGCTCACTAATACACGTCTTGGCACTGCATCAAGCCCGGGACACAAGTCCGCATTTGCCCTCCGCTGGATGTCTGAGAACTCGATGGGATGCTCGTCAGGGAAATTTAGGAAAATATCTTCCATCACCAGCCCAGGACGGAAAGAGGAACCCGCCTGAAAAAGTTGTTTCATCATCGCATAGGTGATTACCACTTGCGACCGAAAGCCGAACCGATAGGCACCATATGCGTGCAAGAACGCATAACCTGCTTCGTCATCCACTGCCGCAGCGGTTTCCTCTCTCAAGGGTATGCCGAGAACTTCCGAACCGGCCGCACCGCTGGAACCTTCACGCAGGTGGCGCCGGATGGTGTTGCGTAGCCCAGCGGGATCGAACAATGAGCAGAAGCCCGCGTCGCGCAGGCCAACCATCCTCTTCAGGCCGGACTCCGCGGCTACTTCTGCTTCGTCAGAGCCATGATCGCCTGTACCGCGACGAGTGATCTTCTGCATGGCGGAAACCGTGTGGAAGCACTGTAGCTCATCCCAATCACCTCGGAGCGCCGGCCATATTCGTTGCTCAAGCAGAAAGACCCAATGCACCTCGGGAAAGACCAAGATCAGCAATCCTAATACCTGGGCCCACCCACCACCCATCAACGGCGAACTCCAAGCAGCCGAATCTAAACCATAGCCACCCAGATCGGTAAAGACCGTGACCGCCGGAACCGCCCAACCGTCCGTCTCGCTAGAGATCTCCGCTTCGAGCCAGTCGGTCAGTTCCTCAAATTCTCGGGCGACATTCGCGTTGTCCGGCGGCGTCGAGACTTGGCGGACTATCACCCTTTCGGGTTCCAATGAGCCCGTTTCAAGGAGCCGCACCCGAAACGAATTCGCCAGCGCCGGATTCTCTGAAATTATGATATACTTCGGCATATCGAGATCAGGCACTCTCCAATTCTTCCAGAAGTGGGCCTGCGACTGGGTCAGACCTGATTTCTGGGCTGCCCCAGGGTCCCGAGCTCAAACGACGAATAAGGTCGTTTACGCCTTTCGCATTGGCTGCTTTCGCTCTCGGATACATCAGCCGCATGAATTCAGCGCGCCACTGCTTCCCTTTGCGCGCGCGCACTTGGCGCTGGACTTGCACTGCCAGCGCAATTTCCGTGCGCAGACGGACCAATTCCCATTCACGCGGATCAGCCGGCAGTTCAACGACTGCGGCGGCTCCGCCAGCCGGCTCAGTGCCCGGCACAATGCTTGCCGGAAGTTGGATATCGATCTCCGGTTTGCTAGATAGAATCAGCGAACGTTCTACTGCGTTGCGAAGTTCGCGGACATTGCCTGGCCAAGGGTAGTCCTGCATCCGCCGCAAGCTTGAAGGCGAGAACCTCTCTCCTCGGTATGCCAAATAGCTTTCATCACGCCGGTACCGACCGAGGAACATATCCGCGAGCAGCGCAATATCTTCCCGTCGCTCACGCAGCGTGGGGACTCGGAGTGTTATAGTTGCGATCCGATAATAGAAATCTGACCTCAACCGGCGTTCCTCAATCAACCTCTCTGCCGGCTCGTTTGTCGCGCATACCAACTGAAAATCGGCAGCAACCGGCTGGTTAGTACCCAACGGACGATATGATTTCGTTTCGAGCGCCCGAAGCAACTTCCCCTGTAATTCAACTGGCATATCGGCAATCTCATCCAGGAAGAGCACTCCGCCGTTCGACTCCGCGAGAAGCCCAGTCCGCTCATGCGACGCACCAGTAAACGCGCCTTTGCGGTGGCCAAATAACTCACTCTCCAGCAACGCGGAGTCCTGGAAAGCGCAATTAAAGACTACCAAGGGACCTTCCCGCCGAGGGCCAAGGCGATGCAGCATACCTGCCACCAGCTCCTTGCCGCTGCCGCTTTCGCCGGTAACAAAGACACTCGCTTTGCCTCCAAATGAAGCCTGGGCGATTTCAGCCCGCAGTAGTCGCACTGATCGCGAGTTGCCGTAGATGGTCCGGCGGTCGTCACTACCCAGATAAGTGTCAAGGATGGACTGCATCCGCTCCGCGGTCGGTGCTTTCTCGACGTACTCATTGGCCCCGAGTTCCATGCAACGCACGACAAGCTCTCTCTCTTTCTTGGATTCGACTGAGGTGAATATCAACACCGGAAGCGTAGGAAACTCGGCGCGAATATCTTCGAGTATCTCAAGCCCAAGTCGGACTTGTTCGGATCCGAACATCACGTCGAGTAGAACCACCGCGGGACGCTCCCGCCGCACGCGGTCTAACGCTTTTCTCGCCGTAAATACCGCGGTAGGTCCCTCGGCTGATTCCAATATCCAACGGCAAGCAAGTCGACCATAACGTTCCTGAACCAAGGGATGGTCAGGCTGTCCCCATTGATCGTCGATCAAGATCACGACGGGGAGTGCTTTCGGGTCAAAAGACTTGTTCAAAGTGTTCCCAGAACGTAACGGTTCCATGTTCAAGCCCCTGCAAAAAGACCGATATCTGTATTGCTTTAGGCCAAAATATCTCTCCCGGAATAGGAAGCCCAATGGTGATGGCCTTACGTAATGCATCCGAACAGCTTTCGACCCAAGCAGTCACTTCTGTTTCACTTGGGCGACGGCCAGAGATTGGGTGCAGATACTCGACATGATGGAACATCTTGATGAAGTCCAACACAGCTTGGCTGGCCGCGCTGCCGGCCTTCGCTCCATTTAACCAGCATATAGAGGCCATCTTGACGCTGTCCAAATTGGGATTGATCTCCGGGTAATCTATGGTCGAGTTGTCCTTAAGCGCCTTAACCGCATCATGGTAAAATTTGCTCCAGTCTCTGTCGTGGGGCAGCAGTGGTAACAACACTTCATTCTTGAGCACCGAGTGCCAGAGATGGGCGCGGGCTCGTTCGAATTCGTATTCGGTCATTAATGAGCCTTTGGCAGTTTTTTAAGAAATGAGTCGATCACATTGTGTTCGAAGGCGACGCCCGCACGTAGATTGCCGATGACAACAGAGGGTTCTTCGGCGCAAGTCTTCAGGGTTCTTTCCAGCCGGTCAGCATGATGGCGGATCCATTTCCGCTGGTATTGCGTGCTGCCTTTCATCAATCCGGCTACGCGATCCGAAAAGCCGGCTTGGTTTCTCAGTTCGAACACGAGGCGGATCCATCCTCCGTGGCGATCACCGTCGGTCGCATGATCTGGCCGCAGATCCGCTGCACAGCGCAGCGATTGATATGGACAAAGAACGTTATGCAGCAAATCGTCCTGTGCGCCAAAGAGCTTATACCGCGGTTCGTAGCTATCCAGGTATCGGTCGAGATCCACGAACAGCCACGCGGTTTCGCGGTCGAAAAGGCTGACTCGACCGCCCCCCAAATTCCACTCCGTCGGAATGAATAAGACATCGCGAGTTTTCAGCCAAGCGTCCAGGGCCGCGTAAAGCCGAAGGCAGAGATCCTGCAACTCCTGCAATTGTCGCAATTCACCCGTTTGCAAGTAGTGCATGATGACAGGTGCCTGGTAAGCAACGCTGCCTTCTGTTGTCGGTCGTGCCAATTCGGCTGCCTTGGGCTCCGTTTTCGCCTCACCGAGATACGGCTCTACCGAATAAACGAGTCCGCGTTTGAACTGCGTCTTGAGCTTATCGTCTCGCCCGAGTTGGGCCAATAGCGCGCCTCCGCCATCAGGCTGCTCCCCAAAACGCGCGTCGCTGACGACGCCAAAATCCTGTGTTCCCGCCAGTTTCCTAATCTCGCCGAGAAAATGTTCTCGGTGCAGCCCGCCGTCCAACTCGTGCTGATCGCGCGTCGGAATATGTTCGCATACATAGCGTTGGCCATCGTGCCCAGCGTTCGGCCCGATTGCCGTCTTGAAATCACCGATCCACGACCCCTCCGGCTCCTTTATCTGGTCGTCGCACAGGAAGATGATAAATGAATCGCTCATTTCGTTTCAGCACTGTCCTGAAAAGACCAACGCCATCCAATAGCATACGTGGTGTTCATTGTGGGTGCTTCTTCAAAGCGTTCGCCCACGACGTCATGCCATTGACCCTGCCGGCCATCGCCAATCCAGACTCCGATCCGGCTGGCGCCTGACTCCAGTCCGAACATCAAGGCTAGCGGCAAGCCGCGATGGACCCCGTGATCCTTTCCGCGCCACAGCGGATCGACCACTTTCTTGCAGAAACTCTGAAAGTCCGGGAACGCTGGCGTTGGCCCCCAGACGCGCCAAAGCATCTCAAAGCAGGCAGACGTCTCCCGCACGCGCAGCTCACAGGATTCGCCTGGTTTGGAGTATTTCTCGAAGTTGTGCACGAGAGCGTCGATGGCCCGGCTGACACGGTCGATCGCAAATGGCAGCGGACGAACGCGGTTTGGATCCTCGTAGTAGATCCCGAGTTCCTTCCAGCTCATAGGCACAATTTCCGGTCGGTCTAATTCGTAGTTGAAAAAGAACCGGAGGTTTCGAGCACTAGCACTAGGTTGAACGAAGCCGCGGCACGGGGGAGGGGCTGAAAGCGGGCGGTGCGTTGGGGTAGCAGCCGGGGCATGACGGCGGTCAGGCTGGCGGGGCTATGACTTCCCTACGAGCTCAATTCACCCGTGAA
>Ga0265323_10001508_pt1 | contig 11369 bp, 23 predicted proteins | sample 41225metaG_FD_193580 | JGI IMG/M metagenome (GOLD analysis project Ga0265323, IMG submission 193580) | Rhizosphere microbial communities from Carex aquatilis grown in University of Washington, Seatle, WA, United States - 4-12-25 metaG | ecosystem: Host-associated > Plants > Roots > Rhizosphere... | reverse complement strand
TTTTTGGTATTGGTTCGTTGTCCTCAAGTTTTTTGTATGGACGCATTGGACTCCTTGAAGTTCTTTAAAAACCAGCTACTAGAAAAACCAACATCCTAATAGCTGGAATATGACAAAACAAAAAATTACTTATATCTTGAATTTGGGAAAGCATTTCTATTTAGTTTAGAAGAATCTTCTCTATCGAATTTGTCCATTTTTGATAGATAATCCATAGATCCGTCAGATGCGTTACTGAAAGCTTCTTCTTTTTCAGGAACAGATTTTGAAACTGGCCCATTTTTATTGCCTTTTGACATTTTTTCCATTTAACCCTCTCGAGGTGGTTTGTTTGTACAAAATGCATAATATAAAGAAAAGAATTTACTTTACAATAGAAACATTAAAAAAGCCCAGGATATAGAGTCCTAGGCTTAAACAATAAGGTAATTATAAGAAGAATGTTATCCAGATTAGCACAACGAGGAAAAAGAGTAAAAGCAATTCTTCCATTAGTCTTCGTATCGACCAGCGTACAAGCCGCCTTTAAACTTACTTCCACGCTCCTTAGTATTTATGCCTTTTCTTTTTCTGCTAAGTTCTTTAAGAGCGTCTTCTTGTTTAGCAATACCTTCGTAGACCATATCTATAGGTTTAGATTTATCTACTACTTTTTCACTTTTTTTAGCTTTCATTTTTTCTTTCCTTTTTTAGGGATCTTTGCGCCGGACTTTTTTGTATTAGCAAGCGAGGCAGCCACAGCTTGTTTTTGTGGATGACCTGCTTTAACCATTTCTTTTATATTACTTGAAATCACTTTCTTAGATTTACCTTTCTTTAATGGCATAACTTTTTTCCTTATTTTTTTAAAAAACTCTGTTAAATTAAATCCCGTACTCATAACCCTTGTGTGGTTTTCTTGTTTTCTTTTTTGGGCTTTTCATTGGTTTAACTACTGTTTTAACCTTTGATTTCCCTTTTAAAGACTTAGCCAAAGATACATCTTCTGCTATCTCTTTTTTCTCGCCCTTAATATCACTTGCTAGATGTTTTAGCACTTTCTTTACTATCGGACGTTTTGCTTTCTTTTTCATTTATAACCTCTTCTTCTTTTTCTTCTAAAGCTTTTAAAATATTTACTTGTTTTTCTAACTGGTCTAAATCCATGCCCTTAAGTTCTTTTAATGCCTTGACAAAGTTAAGCATCGCTGCTGTCTTCTCTTCACCAGCTTTCTCAAGTTGCTGTCTAGCTGCCATTCTTTCTTCTTGAACTTTAGCAAATCTTTCAGCTGCGAGAGCATGTTGAGCTTCTGAGAACGATACTTTTGTTGCCGTTTCAGCTTGTAGCTGCTGCATTTGCATCTGTTGCATCTGCTCTGCTTGTTGTTGTTGTGCTTGCTGCTGGGCTGCTATAGCGTCTTTAAGCTCTTTTTTGCCATGAATTGGGGCTTTATCGATTAAGAACTCAATTGGTATCGGAGCATCTGGAATAGCCTGTTTTATGTTGAGAAGTTGTATGAAATCTAGTTTTCTTTGTGAGTCTGTCAATAATCCTTCAGCTACTTCGCAATCAAACCTACCAAAATTCTTATCAAAGAATTGAGGTGATGGTTCTTTACCGAGGATTCTCTTTACTTTTCCGTAAGTAAAGTTCTTCTGTATTGCCTCAATAGTAATCTCACCTAATATCTTTTGAGATAAATCGAATTGATCAAATAACCTTTGAAGAGTAACAAGTCCAGCTCCCTGTCTAAGCATAGCTAGAACACCTGATTTATCATCGGCCGCGCTTCCAAGTAATTCTTCGTTAACACCACTAATCTCTGTAATTTCTCTAGCTAACATTTCAGATAACTGCATTGTTGTTGGAGGAATCTGAGGAGCTTGAAACTGTTGAACTGATTCCATACCAAGAGGAGCTGTCTGTTTTATAAAGACCGGTTGTCCTTGTCCAGCTTTTAATACATCGTTATCATCTACTAAAGAGCCTTCCATTACCTTCATACCAGAGTTTATCTGGCTTTCTAGGATATCTAGCTCAATCGCTTTACGTCTGTTATAAAGGAACTGAGAGTCTCTAAGACCGCGTACCATGCCTTGCATACGCCACATGAAATAGATATTATCAGGATCCCAATAACCCAAAACAGGAACAAAGGGATACCTATCAATCCCAAGAAGATTCGGCCCTTCATACATCACCTTTTCGTTAATAATTATTGCCATTCTTGTTGTTGGCTTGTTTATTGTTTGGACTTTTACTTGTGGATAAGTTGCTAGAAACATCTGTAGTCTTTCTTTATCACCTGTCCATTCCATTGTCTCGCCAGTTTTCGTGTCAACAAGAAGCTTTTGTTTTCTTGTGGTCTGGTAGTAATACTCATCATAAGGAAGAAGATTTCTAGTTGTGAAGTTGTAGTTTTCAGGCATGAAATAGAATCTTTGGTCTTTGTTTCCATAACGAGAAGGTCTCATTTTCATGATCTCTTCTTCTCTGTCTGGAAGTAAAAGAGCTGCTTCTTGATTTGTTACCCACTTACGGGTATTAACAAAAGAGCAGTCTGAAAGGTCTTGCTTACGAAAGAAAGTATCACACATATAGCTATTATAAGCTAAATGGTTAACTCGCAGATCGCCTGACGAAGGATCGATAGAACGATCAAGCCATAGATTAAGAAGACTAAAGCCAGTAGTAAGAGCACCACTCTCAAAAGAGTCACTAAGTGTGTTATAGACATTGTCCTTTTGATATACCCAAGAAATAATATCACTAAAGTCATCAGCTGTCTGCTCACTTGATCCCTCTCTTGCTTGGGCGATAGTTGACTTTCTATCCTGCCTCTGTTTTCCTCCAACCATATTGATAACTCGTCTAATACGGTTAAAATTAAACTGTCTTCGTCTATTTGATGGTATATTAGAATATATTTCATTCCAAAGACTTTGATCTCCAGCTAGAAACCTTTGATCTATTCTCGCTTCATTCCAGAAGGCCTGAGTTTGAGATATGAATTGATTATAATCTTCATCTCGTCTTCTTAGAATGGATTTTTCAACATCACCGCCATCGGTATAAAAATTGCGGTCTATCTGTCTTGTATTTTCATAGGCTGTTGCTGTCATAAAGTCTTTGGATATCCTTGCTTTACAAGTTTAAAATATAGTTTATCAAGTTTTTTATCTACAGTAATTGTAAATAAAATTATTTACTTGACGGCTGCTTTAGGTGGAACAGTTATATTCTGTGGTGAAGTAGGAGATTGAACAGGAACATTGATAGCGCCATTTACTTTTGGTACTGTTTTTTGTGTTTCGGTAACACTTTCGGTTGATCCACTCTCTGTATGAGTATCAACAACACTTACCGTGCAGCCGACTAGAAAAAGAGTGATCAAAAAACTTGATAGAAAGGCTAAAACGCGCATGACTTACCTCCATGGTATAATCCGGATTTTAGCTTTTAAGGTAACTTAAGTCAATTGCTTGTAGTACTTAAGTTTGAATATGTGTCAGTATTAAAAATGATCAAAATGCCTTTAATATTTGCTTCTTTTTGAGCTACTGTCAGCTTTTGTTTCATTTGATTTAACGTTTCAACGACCTTTTCTTCAAAAGATGGTTGGAACTCCACGTATTTCATTTGCATGATTAATCTAATCCTCGAAAATTAAATATTTTGGGATCAGGCATCAAAGGATCGCGACCAAACTTGTCTTTGTAATCATTCTTGAAATCAGTCCAATCATAGGAAGGTAAATTCGACTTAATCCTCATATCATTCATCGAAAATAAAACCCAGTCATTCATTAAATCGTTTACACTGTCTCGCTCTTCGAGGAATTCAACTCTCTTTTCAACTTGTTGAAGTTTATCCCAAATCTTATCTTGCATGCTATAATCAGAGGCTAATAAAACAAACGGAAAAAACAATAAAAATAGAATTTTTGTTAACTTCATGAGATTGCTCCAGTTTAAAACGCTACTAATCTACAAGATTTAAATCTATTTCGCAATCTAAATATTTGATTTTTTTATAACATATGATGACAAGAGGCTCATCACATGACCAACAGAATCCATCTTCTTGATAGTCGTCATCAAGAAAAGTTTTTAGACATAAAGGACAGACGTAACGATACTCAAGCATTAATACTATTCCAAGCTTGCTTGGCTTTGATCAAAGTTATATGAAGCAAAGTCATATCTTGATAGATCTCTTTGATCTTTATATCTTGGCTTTGTGTCAAAAGTTCTGTGATTATCTCATATGAATAATTTAGATAATGATCCAGTTTAAGTCTTTCGTCGTCTAGTAGTGTTCTCTTCTTATACATACAATCAAAGGTATGTTCACCACATTCATCACATTCGCCACTCATTTCTTCTTCTTCCTTTTTGCTTTCTTTTTAGTATAAGATTTTAATTTCGTGTCTTTATGTTTGATAAAACATTTAAAACAATAGTCTAGTTCACATAGTGAGCAGTGTATAAATACAGGGAATACTCCTCTAACTATTGACACACCAGACCACCAGTATTTTTTTCTATTACACTTAGCGCAATGTATGTTTTCCATATCAAAATCCCGGAAATTTAGTTTTTAATTTGTTTTCTAATGCTTCCATATCATGCGACAAACGAATTAGACTACACTGTATGTTTCTAAGTTCGTTTTCTATTACTTCAAAGTTTTTTTGAATAGTTCTCAATTCTTTATCTCCATCCATAATCTGCCTTCCATCTTCTATATGCTTCAACGTCTTTTTCAGCCGTTCCGTCATATATCGGTTTAAAATAGGTAAACATTGTGTATCTAAGAGAATCACAACAATTATGAACTAAAATATTATTAGCAAAATAAACAGGAATATCTTCAATTTCTAGATTGTAAACGGTTTCTCCAGTATTCTTTTCTTCCACAGGAAATTGAGCAATATTTAACTTTTGAGAATTTATTTGTTCTGAATAATTTGTGACATCTAGGACATTCTTTACTGACATCGTCAAGGTGATTGTCTCTTCGCCATCTAGATTTACAGTTATTCGAACAAAATTTTGATCTTTGTTTAATTTTTGAATAATATTTCTTTGAGCATTGTTTACAGATGTGCTCGGTTGGTTTAGTTTTCCCAATTGAATACTTTGCATGACATTTATGCCATCTTTTTCCTTCTTCGGAAGCATGCCATTTTTTGGTAAGTGGTCTAATAGACTCACAATGTTTTCTTCGATCTTCTTTTTGTTTTTCTGAAAGAGTAGACTGATGTTTGGATAAATGTTTATAAGATGATATACATTCGAGATTGCTAATGTCATTGTTTGAGGTATTTTCGTCGATGTGATGAATATGGTGTCCTTCTGGAATTTCTCCATTATGGAATTCCCATACATCTCTATGTAGATAGGTCGGTGAATTTCTACTTGTCGAATGATTTTTGTAATATAATCTATCGTTTCTTCTGCTAGAATTGGGATATTTCCTGTAGGTTTTTCCATTCCATTCAATTGAGTCTGACATATATTCTCCGATATATTTAATAAAAACATATCTGAGTGTATCAGATCGCAAGCTTTAATCCAACCTCTATTAGCAGTATAAAATCTATGTTCTGGAGTACATTTAATTTTTTGTCCCAAAATTTCATATTCATTAACAAAAGCTTCCCGTTTAAATGTTTTTAACACGGTTTTATATCCATTCGGAGTTAAGATTTTCTCCCCTCTTCCTATCATTTCAATAGGTATTTTTCCACTTAAGGTATCAATCATTGTTCCTTCAGCAAAACAATGATCATTTTGCTTTAAAGGCTTGTCTTCTCCCAGCTTTATACTTTTGTCATCCCAGCAATAGGTTGAAATCTCTTTAATTAAGTTCTTGCACTTTTTTGCTATCTTTAATGTTCCATTAGAGAGAAGCTTGCTTGTAAAACGTATCCCATCTAATACTTCATTCTTAGCATCAATTAAATTACTAAACCCAGCTTTGATCAACTCAGCTTTAAATGATGCAGCCGAAGGATCGATAACAATCGCTTTTACATTGGGATATCTAACAAGGAAATTCTTTAAATCAGCAGCATATTCAGAGTCTGTTTTCTGGCGATTCTTCTCTCTTGAGTCCCAATAATATTCATCTTCTACCCAAATGTTCGGATAGTTATTTGGATCATATCCTACTAGAGTAAACGCACAAGGGTTTGTAGTGCCGTAATCGATGCCCAGAACATAAAACTTAGCAGAAGTAGGGCTGAAATCAATACAATGAAGAGATTCCTCGAAAAAGTCATAAATAGCTCCTTGGGCAAGCACCCATTCACCTTCAATAAATCTTTTATACCAAAGACCACGAAACTCTCTTTTGAGTTGATCTTTGAAGGTTTTAGTTAATGAGGGATTATCGTCTAAGTTGAACTGAAATCGTTTGATATCTAGTTCGCCTTCTCTATCTAGGTAATTCTTTTTAAGCCAGTGAAAAGGTGAATCGGGGTTTGTAGTTGCTATTATCTGCGCTCCGGGAATAGAAAGACGTGCGAGCAATGTTACAAAAAAGCTTTCAGGAATGAGTGTAACCTCATCGATATAAGCTCCAGCATATGTGTTACCGCGAATTTTACCTTCAGATCTTTCATCGTTAGCACCTACAATTACAATGGTTCTATCGTAAAGTTCCATCTCTTGCTTTCCAGCATAATAACGTACGTCCACCCCTAACATCTCTAGGAGTGGATCTACTAAATTGCGTTTAATTGTGGTGTTGGTCTTCCCGACAGCGATGTATGGGCCTTTCGGTCCATGAACTATGTTATCTAGGAATTTGATGATCGAAGCAAATGACTTGCCAGATCTTACCGCTCCTTCCCAAATATTGATACGGGCATTAGCTTCTTTAATGGAATTTCTTTGTTTCTCCGAGAGGTCTTGGATTAGCATTTGATTCTCTCTTTTCTCTTACTTGCCAGTCTGTTTTAGGCTCTTTATCCATTAAAGCTTGATCTATGTTATTACACATAGTCATGGCAGCTACTAGCTGTGTTCTATCGATTATACCGTTATCGGCATATGCAAGGACTTTTGTCCAGTTACGATCTATTCCCTTTTTTTTGTCCTTTAACGTTTGAAGAACATTTGCATCTCGATCTTTGTTTTTTTGATAAGTCATTTACTTGCCTTCTAAGTTTGTCAACATCATAAGAAAGTTTGAGAACAAATCTTGCTAAAAGTTTAAAATCTTTTGGTGTTAGTTCTCTTGTGTAAATCATTTATTTTCCTTTATTTTGTCTAAATACTCTTGTAATGCACTTAAGTTCTTAGGATCATTTAAGCCTAAGTTCTGAAGTTGAGCTTTCCATTTAATGAGTTCTCGGTATTCTTCGCTAAAGAGTGGAAGTATCTTTTCTCCGAAGTTTGCATTGCGATCTCCTTTCCAAGAATGTCGCATTATCTTTCCAGCAATTAATGCCTTTGCCATCTCTAATGCTTCTTTAACTTCTGGGTGATAATTTCCGAGCGATCGAAGCCAACTTTCGCTTTTTCCATATTTCTCATAACTAAAAGAAATCAAGAATAACCCATCATCTTCATCTGCCCATTTAAGAAGATCTTTTACTAGTTTGTCTATTTCCTCTTTTGTATGCGTGGGATTTTCTTTTCTTTTTGTTGCATAATCATTGCCTTTTGGAGCTGCCATAAGCCTTCTATCAAGTTTGTTTTTTACTTTATGATCTTTCATAAGTCATTGTTTGTCAAGTCACATCCTGTAAAGTATTTTCTGGATGGTCATAAAAATCGACAACATTTAGATCTAAGATCTTGACTATAACTTGTGGTCTTTCTGCCCATATCTTCCTGACTCTATAGTCACAGATTTGACAATCATCTCTATACAATATTCCTTTCATTGCGTTTTCTAATAAATATTGGCAATTAGATCCATCTGGTCGAATAATGTGCTTGATAACATTGTTTAGCATCATATTGCGTTTCTTAATAGATTTAGACTTTGGAACTGGAAAGCAAAAGGTATAATCAACAAATAACGGACCGTTTAACGGTTCTTTTGGTGCAAAAGGTTTCATTTGCCATTGCATGAATTGCATCTGTTTTTTTGAAGGATTATAAGCATGGTGATTACCAAATCTTGTTCTTTTTTGTGGTATTGGATTTATTTCTAACGTAAACTGAATCATCTATATAATCTCCTATCAAGCAAATATTTAACTTTACTTAATTTATTTGTAAAGATAAAATTTTTTGTTTAATTGATATAATGGAGGAATTATGGGCGGAAGAGAGTATTGTACATTAACAGATGCAGCAAAATTTCTTAGCGTTTCAAGACAGGCTGTATATGATGCTATTAAAAAAGGAAGAATAAAATCTTATAAAGATGAAAATGGCAGGATTCAAGTTCTTGTAGAGTCATTAGATCATTACGAAAAGACAAGGTATGTTCGAATGGAAACAGTAAAGTTAAATGGTGAGCACCTTGATAAGTATGGTCTAATAACCGCAAAAGCAGCCATGAATGAGTTTAATCTTAGAAGTGGACAAATCTATTATGCCATCAGAAAAGGATATCTAAGACATCACATGTCATCAGATGGGCAGATTATTCTTAAGACAGATGATGTTAGAGAGTTTGCTCAAAAGAAAAATCCTATTAGATCGCTTGTTGCTATTTAAAACTTACTACTTGAATCCATTTTTCTTGTTTAAGTAAATCTGATGCTCTTATCTTTCCATATGTCATGTTTTCTATTAGCTTGGCATGTTTCTTACTTGGGCGCTTTCCTCTTGCGATATTAGATACTGTGGCATTAGATACACCTAAAGCTTTAGCAAATGATCTGTGAGATATCTCTTGGGCTTTTAAGTATTCATTTAGGGTCATCTTTTTCCTTTTCTTTATCAGGCAAGGTTTCTAAGAGTTCTCTCAATATTTTGTCAAATCTCTCTAAATCATTTAAATAATTTTCATCTTCTATATTGAAACTTTCCTTCATTTTTGCCTCCTTTTTTTATTAAAAAAGAGAATAATGTATGTTAAAATTAAACGTCAATCAATTTATTGAATTTTTTCATTTTTTTAGCAAGTTTTGAAAAGTTAAAGACTTACAAAAAAGAAAGTTACAAAAATTATCAAGTAATTTGTTTATTTTATGTGAAACCGAGAAAAACTTGACTTAAATGTGTGAAAATTGCACAATGGTATGTACCATTAGAAAGCAAAGGAGCGAACAATGGAAGCAGTAAACTATAGCTTGAAAGATAGGATCTCAGAAGATCTAGATTATCTGTTTGAGCAAGATAAAGAATTCAGAGATATATTTTATGCATGGGTAGAACAAGAGTTTTATTTCTCTAAAGATGGATGGAATGAACTCACCAGTAATAAGTTTGATGAACTCTATTATCTTTTATCAGAAGACTATTTAGAGGAAGTATATTATACAGGTGTTAAGTCCTGTGCTTTATATATCATGCAAGAAAAGGAAGCTGTATGCAAATAGATCCACCATCATCTTGGTATGAAATACCAATGTGCTTTTCAGAAGAATATAATGAAGAGCTTGAAATGAAGAAAAAGAAAGAGGAAGAAGCTTTTGATTTTTTTTCTCTTGATTATCAAGGCAATTATTAACATGATATCAAGTAAACAATAAAGGAGACAATATGACAGAGCAAGCACAAGTAAACAAATTTGATGAAGCATTTGTTAAAACACAATCAGTGATAGAAAATCCTGAGTTTGATCGCGTAGTTAAGTACGGAAATACTTCCTTCCCTTACGCTTCTTTAGAAGCTGTTTTAAAAGTAGTAAAGAAAGCAGCTAACCCAAATGGTATCCACGTAACTCAATGGCCTCAACTACTAAATGAAAAGATTGTATTAATAACAAGAATAACCCACTTAAGCGGGGAATCCAGAGAATCAATCCTGCCCTTAGATTTAAATCCTTCCGCTAAATGGCAAGAAAAGGGTTCTGCTATAACTTATGCTAGAAGATATGTTCTTTGTTCAATATTTGGTATTTTCGGTGAAGAAGACGATGATGCAATAAGTACTTTAAATTCACCTAAACGAATAGAGATTGAAGGACTTATTGAAGAAATGACAAAAGATCAAAAAGCTAAGTTTTGGAATTTGGCTAAATGTAAAAAACTAGATGAAATTCCTGTTGATAGACTTGATTTGGCGATTCGTGTAGCTACAGCTATTTTGAATAATCAAGAGGTGAAATAATGAAAGTCATTGAATTAGATATAGAACAAAGATCTGATGAATGGTTAAAACTTAGAAACCAAAATATTGGGGCTTCGGATATTCCTATCATTTTAGGGATATCCCCTTACTCAAAGACTATCCATGATTTATGGCTTGAGAAAACTGGAAGAAAAGAATCTGACCCACCTAATTATTATATGGTTAGAGGATCTGAGTTAGAGCCAGATGCTAGGGCGATTTATATAGCAGAAACTGGTATTACTATTGATCCAGTTGTTTTAAAAGCTGAAGGAAAACCCTACATGGCTTCTTTAGACGGTTGGAACAAAAAAAAGAAAATCGTTGTTGAAATAAAATGTCCTGAATCCATAAATTCCTTGATCAAAGCAGAAAAGTCGGACGTTAGAATCGATCATTATGCTCAAAATCAATGGCAATTAAAACTTGCAAAAGATGCATTGCCTGAAGAAGGAGAATTTATGGGATATATACAATATTATCATCCAGATTATAAAACAGTTATAAAACAAGTATTGCCTAATTTAGACTTCCAAGAAAGTGCTACTAAAGCCGTCGATGCTTTTTGGGATCTTGTCATAAATGATATTGAACCTGAAAATATTGCAACCACTCATATTAAATTAGATGATCCAAAGGCTTTAATGAATGCTGAAGCTTTAAAAGTTTTAGAAAAACAAAAAGATGAAATAGAAGCTCAACAAGAGGTCTTAAAAAAGAAGATCGTGGAATGTTCAGACGGAGGTAATTTTGAAGTCAATGGTATTAGATATACAAAATGTACCGGAAGAATAACGATCAACTATAAAGAATTCTGTCAAACACTAAATCTTAAACCTGAAGATCTTAAACCATTTACAAAACAAGGTAATATCTACGCTAGATGGGAAATAAAAGTTAAGTGAGGAAGAAAAAACCCTGATTTTCTATGATGAGTAGTAGTCAGGGTTCTTTTTTTTCCGAAATTTTATGAGAAACTTTCCCTACAGGATAATCAATTTACCTATAAATACTCCTTGTCTTTAGTTAATTCTTATTGGCAAGAAATATTCTAAAAAATACTTGTCATTTTGTTCAACCAATTTCTTGATGTCACGAAAATGGTTTAAGTTTTAGATTCCTTTTTCTTTTCAAAAGCAAGATCTGTA